>ERZ747221.2086-NODE-2086-length-18475-cov-5.017502_pt1 | contig 18475 bp, 12 predicted proteins | sample MGYA00374949_ERZ747221 | MGnify/ENA primary metagenome ERZ747221 (study PRJEB28779, sample SAMN05720172) | bioreactor metagenome | isolation source: Anaerobic biogas reactor | place: USA:Washington, USA | collected 2015-08-08 ... | reverse complement strand
GCATCTGGCAGGCAGCAGCGCGGCTGGAGGGGACGAACGAGCCCATCCTCGTGATCGACGACCCGGTGGAGCCGGCCACTTCGTCCGGAGGCACGAAGACCTCCCTTGACTTCGAGCATCCTTTCGACCCCTTCGAGCATATGGCTCCCTTCCAGATCGATATCTCGCGTTCCATCTCCAAGCTCGACCTCTCCGACATATGGGAGCAGGCGACCAAGACCCTCGGAGTCGATCCGGCCCGGGCCCGCCTGTCGCACCTGGACCTCTGCTGGGACGCCGAAGGATTGATCGTTCAGTTCAATATGGGAGCGGTCACCCCCGCCGGGAGCGCCCTGACCTTGGGCAACACCCCGTTCTTCCCAGAGGGGGAGAACTTGGCTCTGGAAGGTTCGGTATGCCACGACTTCGAGACTCACGTGGATCGCGCTCTGCCCCTCCCCGGCCCCACCCCGACCGTCGAGCAGGTACTCACCGGCATCGACGCCGTGGGGCTCGCCCAGATAGTCGAGCGCTCGGGCGGCCGGCTCAGCGACGAGGGTGCTTTCGATCCGTCCCGCATAGGGGTGGAGAACGTCGACGTGGCCGATTACAAAGGCGTGTGGTCGTTTTCCACCACCGGTCCGTTCGAGAGTGCGGTGGCCGGCGGCACCACCAGTCTGGAGGCCGTGACCCAGTACGTCAGCGAGTATGGCTCGTATCTCAGAGTGAGGGATGGGGCCATTGAGTCGGTCGCCGGACTGGAGGGATTGGTGGGCTCGGATGGTCCTTTGCAGGGCTTTGTGTTGTGTGAGGCCTGGGCTTGGAAGGCCGTCCAAGAACCCCTTCCCGAGGGAGCGAGCGACTACGACCTGACTACTGGGGGTATCCAGCAGGCCGGCGGCCCATTTGCCGCCTACGTCCTAGTCAGCGGCACTGCGCCCTCCGAAGACACCGGCGTCACAGCCGCGGCCCAGCCGGTTGACACCGGGCTGGACGGCTTCGCCTTCATCGGAGACTACGCACGCCCTTGTCGCGTCGCCAACGGAGCCGTCGAGGAAATCACCTCTGAAGCCTGCCGAGCGCTTGTCGGCGTCTCGTACTCACTGGACCGTGGCTGGCTCGTATACGGTCCCCTGGAGCCCTATGTGCCGAGTGAGACCAAGGCGGTGTCGGTCGACGACCTTCGCGAAATCAGGTCGCTGCCGCGGTATGAGGTCTCCAACTCCATCCTCAACATGCGCTACGACGCGCAGGCCGACCAGGTCTGGTTCGCGTACTACGAAGGACGACCGTACACCCTGGGGATGTGCACAGCCCGGCGAACGGAATCACTCGACGTAGGACTCAGGTCTCCGTTATCGAGCAGCGGGCGGCCCGACGACCCTGTGGAGGTCCTTCTGGAGCATGATTGCCGTGGCGACTTCGCCATCTCTTCTGACGCATCGACCATCGTGTATCTGGGGTCTTGGGAGAACCCCCTGCGCGCCTATCTGTTGACGGCGGACGGCGAGGCGGAGATCGCGCACGAACTCGCCACTCTCGACAGCCCGGTCTTCTCGCCGGACGGAAGCAGGATCTGTTTCGTGGGCTCTGCGGATCCGATGGGGGACACCAGCCTGTGGATCTACGATCTGCCGACCAGGGAGTGGACAGAGCTCGAGTCCACTCGGGGCCTCACCCCCACCTTCCCCGCCTTCTCACCCGACGGTGGGCGTATCGCATTCCGCAATTGGGCGCTGGGCGACGTGTGGACCATCACGGTCGATGGCGGAGAACTGACGCGCTACGACCTCCCGGTGGCGGAGGCTCCCATCGCCTGGTAGTCTCCCCGTGCCCGGAGTGATATGCTCCCGGCGATCGGCTGCAGGCTAGGCGAGGGGGAGCCGATGACATCACTCAGTGTGCGCTTGTGCGGCCCATCTGTGCACGAGCGATACCCGGCCCTGCACGAGCGATACCCGGCCCCGCATGCGCGGCTTCCGGCTCCGCACGCGCAGCGTCAGGCCCCGCATAGACGACGCTTGGTGTGCCTCGGCCTGATTTGCGCGCTCTTCCTGGCTTCAGGCGTTCTGGGAGCCTGTGACGCCACCACACCGGAGAACACCGGCCATTTCATCGAGATAACCTACGATCCGGCCTACCTGACGATCGCGGCGCAGGCCGGGGAGTCGGATATCGTGGTGGCCGGCACGGTGGTGCGCGAGGATCCCGCCAAATGGAACAGCGCGGATGGCACGAGGTCCGGCGAGGGCGCCTTGGCCTACACGACCTTCTACGTGGAACCCGCCGAGATCCTCCAAGGCACACCCGCCTGGGGTACGCCGATCGCAGTCCGTGCCATTGGCGGTGTCCTCGATGACGGCAGCTCCTTCCGCCTGAACGGCGAGACCGCCCCGCTGAAGGTCGGCGACGAGGTGATTCTCTTCGGCACGGCCGCGGCTCGCTGGGGCGAGTTGGCCGTCTATCAACCGGCCGAGGCCTACTGGCTGACGGCCGACGCGAACTCGGCCTGGATCAAGCGAGACAACCGATACTTCACCGCGGGCCATACCGAGACCGAGGACGACAGCTCCCTGACCCTGGAGGAGTTCAAGGCCAAGCTGGCCGAAGCTGCGGCGGCCGCGCAGCAGTAGCGCCACTGCACGTCGGAACCAGGCGCATGTGTTCTGCGATCGCTTGTGAATGTGCGTACACCGTGCGCATATTCACAAGCTTCTCCGCGAGGCTATGAGGCGCGTCCAGAAAGCACGCGTCCCAACCACTCCACGTTACGCCTTGGCGACCTCGACGGTCACGGGCAGGCCGTTGACCTTGAGCTCCTCGCGGTAGGCATGCTGCGCGGCGGCGGGCGCACTCACCCGCAGGCTCACCGCCAGCGTCTCCTTCTTCACCCACTCACCGTGCACGGCCAGCATCTCCGCAATCTCGGCCGGACCGCTCACCCACAGGTGGATGCGATCGTCGATCTCGAAATCCGCCGCTTTGCGGGTATTTTGGATGTGGTGCACCAGCTCGCGGGCCAGCCCCTCGCTCAAGAGCTCCGGCGAGAGCACGGTCGAGATGGCCACCGCCACCCCGCCCTCGCGCTCCACCTGGTAGCCCTCGCGCTGGTGGGTCTCCACGACGAAGTCCTCGGGCGCGAACTCGTACTCGTGCTCCGTACCGGTTCCGGCCTCGCCGACGGTCACCATCACGGACCGCCCGGTCGCGATCCGGTCGCCGGTCTCGTCGGCGGGCAGCGCCGCGACGGCCGCGGCGACGGCCGGCATGTTCTTGCCGAACTTGGGCCCCAGCGTGCGGTAGTTGGGCTTGATCACGTAGGCAACCAGCTCGCTCGCCGAAGCCACGTATTCGATCTCTTTGACGTTGAGCTCCTCGGCCACGACGGCCGCCAGGCCCTCCACGGCGGCGCGCTGGCGCTCGCCGCAGGCCACCACGGCCTTGGCCACCGGCTGCCGCGTCTTGATCTGCGTCGCGTTACGCGCGGCGCGGCCCAGGTTCACCACCTGCCGCGCCACGGCCATGCGGAACGACAGATCCTCGTCGATGAGGGCTTCGTCGGCGACAGGCCAGTCCACGAGGTGCACCGATTCCGGCGCCTCCGGCGAACGTTCGGCCACCAGATTTTGATAAAGCTCCTCCGCGAGGAACGGCATGAAAGGCGCGAGTAGCTTACTGAGGGTCACCAGGCACTCGTTCAGCGTGAGGTAGGCGGCGATCTTGTCGGCGTCGGCCTCGCTCTTCCAGAAGCGGCGGCGCGAGCGGCGGACGTACCAGTTCGACAGCTCGTCCACGAAGTCGGCGATGGCCCGCCCGGCGGCGAAGGCGTCGTAGCCTTCGAGCTCGGCCGTGACCTTCCTGACGAGGATGTGCAGGTCGCCGAGGATCCACTGGTCCATGAGGGGCCGATCCGCTACCGGCACGGCGCCCCCAGTCGCCTGGGCGTCCGGGTCGAAGCCGTCGATGTTGGCGTAGAGCGTGTAGAACGAGTAGGTGTTCCACAGGGTCAGGATGAACTTGCGGATGACCTCGTCGACGTTCTCCGGGCCGAAGCGACGCGCGAACCATGGGGAGCTGACGGTAAACAGGTACCAGCGCAGCGCGTCGGCGCCCTGCTTGTCGAGGATCGTCCACGGGTCGACCACGTTGCCGAGACGCTTGGACATCTTGCGGCCCTCGCTGTCGAGGATGTGACCCAAGCAGAGCACGTTGCGGTAGCAGGAGTGGCCCTTGAGGAGCGCGCTGATGGCGAGCAGGCTGTAGAACCAGCCCCGGGTCTGGTCGATGGCTTCGCAGATGAAGTCGGCCGGGAAGCGCTTTTCGAACGTCTCCTGGTTCTCGAAGGGATAGTGCCACTGCGCCACCGGCATGGAGCCGGAGTCGAACCAGGCATCGATGACCGCCTCCACCCGGCGCGCTTCGGCGCCGCACTCGGGGCAGGCGAAGGTGACCTCGTCCACGTAGGGGCGGTGCAGTTCCAGTCCCGAGAGGTCGCGGCCGGCCAACTCGCCAAGCTGGGCCTTGGAGCCGACGATGGTGTCGTGGCCGTTCTCGCAGCGCCAGGCCGGCAGCGGCGTGCCCCAGTAGCGGTCGCGCGAGAGCGACCAGTCGATGTTGTTCTCCAGCCAATTACCGAAGCGGCCGTGCTTGAGGTGGTCGGGATACCAGGTGACCTCCTCGTTGGCGGCCAACACTGTGTCCTTGCGGGCGGTGGTGCGGACATACCACGACGACTTGGCATAGTAGATGAGGGGCGTATCGCAGCGCCAGCAGAACGGGTAGTTGTGCTCGTACGGCTGACGCGCGTAGAGGAGGCCGCGCGATTCGAGCTCGTCCATGATGCCGGCGTCGGCGTCCTTGACGAACAGGCCGGCCCAGGGAGTCACCTCCGCTGTGAAGCGGGCCTCCGCGTCCACGGGCATGATGACGGGCAGGTCGTTCGCCTGGCCCACAGCCATGTCGTCGGCGCCGAACGCCGGTGCGATGTGTACGATGCCGGTTCCCTCGTCGGTGGCCACGAAATCGCCGGCGATGACCCGCCAGGCCGGCTTGTCCGGCTGCACGAAGTCGTAGGGCGCGCGGTAATGGCGGCCCACCAGGTCGGAGCCGGGGAAGGTCTCCTCGACGACGGCCTCGGGACCGAGAACGGCCGCGACCAGGTCGGCGGCCAAGATGAGGTGCTCCTCGCCCAGCCGGGCGCGGGCGTACTGGATGTCGGCGCCCACCGCCGCCGCCACGTTGGAGATGAGCGTCCAGGGCGTGGTGGTCCATACCAGCAGGCTGATGGGCCGCCCGTCGGCGGCCAGTTGTTGCGCCGGCGGGTCGTCGGCCTTCTTGCGGGCGCAGAGCGGGAAGCGCACGTAGATGGAGGGGTCGGTCACCATCTGGTAGCCGGACGCCACCTCGTGCGACGACAGCGCCGTGCCGCACCGCGGGCAGTACGGCACCACCTTGTAGCCCTCGAACAGCAGGCCCTGTTTGGCAAACTCCGACAAGATCCACCACACCGACTCGATGTAGCCGTCGGTCATGGTCATGTAGGGGTCGCTGAGGTCCAGCCACATGCCGATGCGCTCGGTCATGCGGTTCCAGTCGTCCACGTAGGCGGTCACCGACTCGCGGCACTGCTTGTTGAACTCGGCCACGCCGTAGGCTTCGATCTGCTCCTTGTGCTCGATGCCGAGGCGTTTCTCGATCTCCAGCTCGACGGGCAGCCCATGGCAGTCCCAGCCGGCCTTGCGGCCCACGTGGTATCCCTGCATGGTCTTGTAGCGCGGGTAGAGGTCCTTGAAGACCCGAGCCAGTACGTGGTGGATGCCGGGCCTGCCGTTGGCTGTGGGCGGGCCTTCGTAGAACACCCACTCCGGGTTCCCGGCGCGCAGCTCGAGGCTCTTCTCAAAAATGGAGCGCTCTTTCCACCAGCCAAGGATCCGCTCCTCCAGGGCGGGGAAGCTCTGTCCCGTGTCCACCGATCGATACTGGCCTGCCATGCGCTCCTCCTGTCGGTGCCGGCCCCGCGCCGGCGCTTTTGGCCGGTTTCTGCGGCGCTTCGCGCCGCCCCGGCCGTCGTGGCCTTGCAAACAAAAACGCCCCGCCCCACGCGCAGCCCGCCGGGGCGCGTAGGGACGGGACGTTACCCGCGGTACCACCCTACTTGGAGACGCGTCGGCGCCGCTTTCGGCGCGCCCACGCCACCCTCTCAGCGGACGCTGCCGCTCTCAAACCCCCGGCCGTCGCGCGTGCGCGGCGCCGGCGGGCGGCATTCACGTCCCCCTTCTATCACGGGAAGGACCCGGCCAGGTCTACTTGGGTCCGGCGAATCGTGCGTTACGCGGCACGAATCGCTCACCGTTCGGCTGGCGGCTCGGGGATGATATTCGGACACTGATTCCTACCGGGCTCCCACCGTCCCCGGCTCGCTCGAAGCGAAGAGCAGTGCCTACTCGTTCCCGTCATCGCCTTTGTGCTCGCAGAGTCTAGTGGTATGCAGGGAAAACTTCAAGGCGCGACGGGGCTGTGCCCCGCGTCGACCAGCGAACGTCTCAACGTCTGGCGTACCGTCCCCCCGACGCGGTACTCTTAGGACCAGCCCAAGCGTTCTTGGGACGTCATCAGCCCAAGGAGTCGTCATGCCGGCCGAAAGCAATGGAGAGCAGGGATTCTTCGCACGTAGCGTCGCGATGAAGTGGGTGTTTGTCACCGCGGCAGCTCTGATAGTCGTCATGGCGGTCGTCGTCGCAGCCATCCTCTTGGCAGGCCGGGGCGACGACGAGGCAGACCGTGCGTCTAAGGATGGCGCGACTGCAGGTGCTTCTGAGGTCGCATCCCCCTACGATCTCGTCGAACTACCCGCCGAGACGCAACTCCATCTCATCGAAGATGCTGCCTTCGTCAGCGTCTTCCTGCCCAACGACGCCGGTACGCTCACGAGTTACGGCATCAGTTCCGACCTGCCCGCCACCAAGGCGTTGAGTGAAGCCATCCTGGAGTCCGACGAGATCGGCAACGACGACGCAGCCGAGGCCTTGGGCGCCAAGGCGGCCGACTCCACCATCACCTTCGTCCTCCCCAGTCGTGAGACTCTCACGTTCGCCCTCTATCTGGACCAGGGCATGATCGCCCGCGGCGCCCAGGTATGGCGCCCCGAGGGCGACCTCAAAGCGTTGGTGGAGGCGGCGGTAGCCGGGCCTCAATAGAGGCGGCCACGCGCCCGGCGCGCCGGAGGGAACTTCACCCGCCGCGGATGAGTCCCTTTCGTGACGGGTCTCGGGCCGCGAGCGGTCTGCATGTCCGCCGTGCGGAGTACAATCTGCGGATAACAAAGCCCGTCCAGCAACAGGGGAGGGATGATGCCCGACAGGATCTACGGCCCCATGGAGCCGGGCTCAGTCGCCGAGGCTACTGAGGCACCCGCACAGGCCGCGCCGGTCCTTCAGGACGAAGAGATGCAGGAGGTCGGCCACAAGGCCGCTCGTATCGCAGCGAGTGTAGGTTCGGTGATCCTGGGCAAAGACGAGGTCATCCGCGCCTGCGTGGTGGCACTTCTTGCCGGCGGGCACGTCATAGTCGAAGACTTCCCCGGAGTCGGTAAGACATTGTTGGCCAAATCCCTCGCCCGCTCCATCGATTGCCGTTTCTCCCGGGTCCAGTTCACACCCGATCTGCTCCCCAGCGACATCACCGGCGTCAGCGTCTTCAATCAGAAGAACGGGGAGTTCGATTTCCGGCCCGGACCCATCTTCGCCAACATCGTGCTCGCCGACGAGATCAACCGCGCCTCGCCCAAGACCCAGTCGAGCCTGCTCGAATGCATGGAAGAGCGCCAGGCCACTATCGACAACTTCACTCATTCCATCGATCCACCTTTCATGGTCATCGCCACCCAGAACCCCATCGAGTACGAAGGCACCTATCCGCTCCCCGAAGCCCAGCTCGACCGTTTCATGATGCGCCTCAGCCTGGGATACCCGTCGGCGGAGGCGGAGGAGTCGATAATCCACGAGCAGACGTCTCATAACCCTCTGGCCGAACTCCGCCCGGTCGTGAACGGGAGCGACGTGCTCGCCATGACACAGGCCGTCGTTCGGGTGCGGGTAGCCCCGGCTCTGCGTCGCTACGTGGTCGACATCTTGGCGGCCTCACGCGAGCAGCGCGATGTCTATCTGGGGGCCAGCCCGCGGGCCGGCGTGGCTCTGGTGAGAGCAGCCAAGGCCTTGGCTCTGTTGCGCGGCCGGGACTTCGTCGTCCCCAAAGACATCAAGGACCTTGCCGTGCGCTGCCTCGCTCACCGCATCATGCTCTCACCCGATGCGAAAGTGCACGGAGTAAGCGCCGAGTCCGTGGTGACCAGACTGCTCGAGACGGTGCCGGTGCCGCAGAGCGGCGGGTAGCCCATGCCTCGCCCTACGGTCCGCGGCTACGCCCTTCTCGGTCTCGCCCTCGCGACCTACCTGGCGGGGCGAGTGCTCGGTACCTGGGAGCTGTACCTGTTCGCCTTCGCCTTCCTGGCGGCTGTCGTGATCTCCTGGCTGTCTGTGGTGACCACCAGCAGACGAGTGAAAGTCACCCGGACCTTCACTCCGGAGCACCCCGTGGCCGGTGACGAGCCGGAGGCCTCGTTCGTTCTCAAGAATGAATCGTTCTTGCCCGCTCCGGAGCTCACGCTCCGTAGTCCGTTGGCAGGTATGACCAAAGACGATATCGAGCTGCAGATCGACGGCCTGGTCCCGCGCGGCGAGCGGTTATTGAGCACCCGCACGGCCAGGGTGAAGCGTGGTGTGTACCTACTCCCCGCCGTGGAGGCCGTCACGGAAGACCATCTGGGTGTCACACGGGTGGCGCACAAGAAGACCACTCCCCTCGCGGTGACGGTGTTCCCGCACATCGCGGACCTCGATTCATGTGCGCTCTACCCCGAACTGGGTCTGAAGCACGATTGGAGCGGCAACAGGGGCATCCACACCTTCGGCGCTTCTGAGTTCAAGGGCGTGCGGCCCCACCAACCGGGCGAGCCCCTCAGCCGCATCGACTGGAAGAGTACGGCCAAGACCGGCGTCTTGATGCTCCGCGAGATGGAGGAGCCGGCCGGCGCCGACGTCACACTGCTGGTCGACGGTACCGCGCGCGAACTGGTGGGAGAACCGCCCGACGACAACTTCGAACTGGCGGTGCGAGCCGCCGGCAGTATCGGCGATTTCGTCCTGCGGTCCGGCCGCGGAGTCACGCTGCTGTGCCACGAGCGCAACTGGAGACAGATACAGCTCACAGCCGATGGTAGTGGGCGCCGGGCCCTCCTACAGGCCCTAGCCGAGATACGCCCGGATGCTCCGATACCGCTTGACAGCGGCCTGCGGCACCTACGCACCGACGGTCCACACCTCCTGCGCACACAGAGCGTGACGGTGGTCGGTATCTCACTGCATGAGCGGCTGGTCCGGGCGCTGGTCCGGCTCCGTGAAGACGGGGTGAGACTATCGTTCTGCTACGTCGTGGGTGGCTCCTTCAGCGCTGAGTCCGCAGACGAGGTCTCCACTCTGCTGCCCTTCCTTCCCGACAAGGGCGCCGGAGATCCGCCGGACGCCCGGCACAAGACGTCTGCCCTCTCCGCCGAGGCCCGGGCCCTCCTACTTTCGCTGTCTTCGGCGGGCATACCCAGCCTCACCCTGAATCGCGGGGACGACCTGGTCCGCCACCTGTCGCTGTGGCGCGCCGGCCACGGCGCCAGATCGGCCGCCTTGTGAGGACGCCATGAGAGCAGTGCCCAGGATCCTCTACTTCGCCTGCTTCGTGGGCCTGGCCCTCGTCGCGGCCTTGGCGCTCGACCGGGTCGTCGAGCCTTCAATGGCGACCACGCTCTCCCGCACCGTCTTCATCGCCGCGGCGTGTGCCGCTCCGGGGCTCATCTATCGGAAGCTGTGGCCCCTCGCGATCGTGCTTGTCCCCGTGGGTTGCTACCTCCTCCTCCGCACCATCGCGCCCGTGCCTGAGGCGGTCGAGGGCATCGCCGGCCAGTACCATTTCTACGTAGACCAGTTGTATGAGGGCACGCTCTTCTATCAGAGCTCCTTCTTTCCGCTCCCCATCTCGGAATCCCCGCAGGTCCAACTGTTGTTCGCCTTCACACTCTACTGGTTGGTGGCCGCCGCCGGCTTCGTGGGTCTGAGTCTGCACCGGCCACTCGCCGCGGTCGTGGTGCTCCTCGTCGTGGCCGGTTTCGGCCTGACGGTCGATACCGTCGAGCGCTCTCTGTGGCCGGCCCTTCTCTTCGTCGTGCTGGCAGCCTGCCTCTTGGTGCTCTCCAGAGGCATCAGACGCCCCGGCTGGCGCGTCCGCGAGATCGTGGCGGGCGGCGTGGTGGGTGTGGTCGCCGGCGCCCTCGCACTCCTGCTGTTGGTCACCACCCCCTCGGTGGTGGCGACCCCCTGGCAGGACTGGCGTGCGTGGGACCCCTTCGGCGACAACGAGCCCGTCTACACCTTCAACTGGCTTCAGAATTACCCCGACCTGCTCGACCCGGCCAAGAACGCGGTGGTCATGACGGTGGAGTCGTCGTTGCCGTCATACTGGAGGGCGAACGCCCTCGACCAGTTCACCGGCAGCGCCTGGGTCACCTCGCAGGCGTTCAGCAGGCGGGTCGTGGCAGAGCAGCGGGGAGATTCGTACGTCTATGAGATGCCCACCGCGGAGATCGCACCGCCCGGAAAGACCGCCACCGAGACGTTCGCCATCCAATCGGTGTCGACCTACTACTTGTTTGCCGGTGGCGACCCACGGGTCCTCACCTTCGATCGGAGTGTCGCTCTCTTCATGAACAGCATGCGCTCGCTCCGAGTCAGCGCCGCTTTGGGACCCTCGCTCATCTATTCACTCACCGCGGTGGTCCCCGACCTCGACCCCACAGACCTGGTGGGTCTGGGCAGCGATTATCCAAACTCACTGAGCGGCTACCTGACACTCCCCTTCAGGAGCCGCTCCGACCTGCCGGGCGAAGACGGCGAACAGGCCTGGCGGGAGACACTGTCCGGCGGCAGCATGAGCGACCGCGAATGGCTGGGTCTCTACTCTCTCAACGAGCGCGTCGTCGGCGACGCCACCGACCCCTACCAGATAGCGCTCCGCCTGGAGAGGCACCTGCGGAATTCCTACACCTATACTCTCCAGCCGCCGGCCAGCGACTACTCCTCACCCTACGCAGCCTTCCTGTTCGATACCCGTTCCGGCTACTGCCAGCACTTTGCAGGCGCCATGGCCCTGCTTCTGAGGTACAACGGCGTCCCGTCCCGGGTGGCGGTGGGTTTCACGACCGGCGAGCCGGCGGACCCCGGCATCTACGTCGTGAGCAGAAACAATGCCCACGCCTGGGTGGAAGCCTATTTCCCCACAGTCGGTTGGGTGGCCTTCGACCCCACGCCGGGACGGAACCTGCCTGCCGACGCAGGTTCTTCCACTTCGCCGGGCTTCGTCGACCCGTTCGCAGAAGGCGGCTCTTCCGGCCCGGGCACCGTGATCACCGAGCCTCCGCGGGAGAACTTCCCCGACGAGGGCGGGGAGCAAGGCGAGACCGAGGGGACTACCAGCGGTAGCTGGCTGAAGAGGGCCACTTGGCTCCCGTGGGTGGTGGGGGTCTTGGTCGTGGCGGTGGGCTGGCCCGTCGCGCGGGGGATGTGGCGTCGCAGACGGCTCCATCGTGGTTCGCTGCACGAACGTCTGCGGGCGTCTGTCGGCCTCATCCGGACGGAGCTGTCGGACTACGGAGCTCCTGTGACACCGGCGCACACTCTCGATGAACTGCTGGAAACCGCCAAGAACCACGTGCGGTTGGAACCCGATCCCGGATTCGCCGACCGCGTCGAAGCGGTGGTCTTCGGGGGCCGGGAGGCAAGCCAAGCCGACCTGCAAAAGTCCGAATCTCTGCGCCGCGAACTGGTCAAGAGACTGCGGAAGCGCCACGGCTGGGTGCGGACCGGGCTGGCTCTTTACGGAGTGCCCCGGCTGTCGGTTCGAAATCGTCGTCATTCCGGCGACTGGTATACAATTGGCGGGTGACAACCAAGAGCGCTACAAAGAAGAAGTTGCCCGTTTTCACGCTGTCGCGTTGCAAGCGCTGCGGCATCTGCAGCCATTTCTGCCCCAAGCAATGCATCGGGATCCACAGTGACGGTACTCCCTATCTCGCCGATCCCGAGGCCTGCACGTCTTGCAGGATGTGTGAATACATGTGCCCCGATTGGGCCGTGTATCTGGCTCTGCCGGACGAAGGGGAAGCAGACACCAAGGCCGACTGAGCAATCCGGCTGTCCCGTGTCTCCCCAGCGTGAGCGGTTCTAGGAAGGTTCCCATGGCACGAGCTGTCTACCTTGACCACGCTTCTACCACTCCGGCAGATCCCGAAGTGATCGCCGCTATGCTCCCCTGGTACACAGAGGGGTTCGGCAATCCGTCCACCGTCTATAGCCTGGGTCTCACGGCCGCCGATGTGGTCCAGAAGTCGCGGGAATCCATCGCTCAGACCATCGGAGCGCAGCCCGACGAGATCTACTTCACCAGCGGGGGCACAGAATCCGACAACTGGGCCATCCTGGGTACCGCCGATGCTCAACAGAAGAAGGGGCGCCACCTCATCACTTCTGTGATCGAGCACCACGCGGTCCTCGAGAGCATGGAGTTTCTCGAGAAGCATGGATATGAGGTCACGAAAGTGCCGGTCGACAGCGGTGGACTGGTGGACCCCGAGGATGTCCGCAAGGCCATCCGGCCCGACACCGTGCTCGTGTCCATCATGCACGCCAATAACGAGGTCGGCACTATTGAGCCCATTGCCGAGATCGGCAAGATCACCCGGGAGGCGGGGGTCCTCTTTCACGTCGACGCGGTGCAGACGGCCGGCAAGCTGCCGCTGGACGTCACAGAACTGGGCGTGGACATGCTCTCCATGAGCGCCCACAAGTTCTACGGCCCCAAGGGGGTCGGGCTGATGTACCTGCGCAAGCGGGCCCGCATCTCTCCGCTCCTGCATGGGGGCGGGCAGGAGAAGGGGCAACGGGCCGGTACGCACAACGTCCCCGGCATCGTGGGTATGGCAAAGGCCCTCGAGCTGGCGAAGGACCGCATGAACGAAGACGCGTTGCGTGAGGGAGCGCTCAGAGACCGGCTGTGGACGGCTCTGCAGGAGAACATCGAGGCGGTCCATCTCAACGGCGATCCCGTCCACCGGCTCCCCAACAACCTCAATGTGCGGCTGGACGGCATCGAGGGCGAGTCCATGATCCTCATGCTCGATATGCAGGGCATCTGCGTGTCGTCTGGTTCCGCCTGCACGACCGGTTCGCTGGAGCCGAGTCACGTGCTGCGCGCTTTGGGTATCCCGGCGGAGCACGCACATGGGTCACTACGCGTCACACTGGGCCGCGCAACGACCGCCGAGGACATCGACCGCTTCATGGAGGTCTTTCCGCCCATCGTGGCCAGGCTCCGCGAGATGTCCCCCATCTGGTGCGCCAACTGCCCCTGTAAGAAAGGCAACTGAAATGTACTCAGAACTGGTGATGGAGCACTTCCGCAATCCTCGCAACATGGGTGTCATCGACGACGCCGACGGCATCGGCGAGGTCGGCAACCCCCAGTGCGGCGACATGATGCGCATCACCATCAAGGTCAAGGACGATGTCCTCGAAGACATCAAGTTCCAGACCCTGGGATGCGGCGCCGCTGTGGCCACGTCGAGCATGGTGACCGAGATGGCCAAAGGTAAGAAGCTCGATGAAGCTCTGGAGATCTCCAACAAGGCCGTCGCGGAGGCCCTGGGCGGACTCCCACCGGCCAAGATGCACTGCTCCAACCTGGCTGCCGATGGGCTCCAGGCCGCCATCAAGGACTATCGCGAACGCCACCCTGCCGGGTAGCAACGGGATATCCGGCGTATCCGCGGGTGTGAGCCCCGGCGCGCGCCGCGGCGGCGCGCGCCTCCTGACCGCCTCGTCTGCCTTACTCATCGCCGTCACGCTCGTGGCCACCGTGTTCGCGGGCTGCTCACAGGATGACAGAGCTCACGGCGTCCCGGCGGCCGCTCACGACAGGCTCGAGCCGGGCATAACCTACTCCGTCGACCTCGACGGCGATGGCATCGACGAGCAGGTCGTGGTCGAGGGGACGCCGGCCACGCTCACCATCAGCGACGGCGACGTCGTCTACCGATCAAGAGACCGGTGGCAGATCGTGCAGGCCCATCTCGGCGACACCGATCGCGACGGTCTTCTCGAGATAGTCACCCTTGTCGATGACGATGAGGGTCGCCACATCGGGCTCTTTGCTTACTACCGCGGAGAGTACAGGGAGCGCCTCGTGAGTAGCGAGATCGTCCCCCGTCCCGTCGCCCTCGAAGTCGTCGGTCCCGGGAGTACCGCCCTGGACCCCGCGGTGGCTGCAACTCTCACCGGCGATGCCGTGCTACTCACCCTCGAAGCCGCCGCAGGGCAGACCGGTACCATCACCGTGCTTTGCCGCTGGAACGGTTTCAGCTTCACAGGCATCGAACACGGGCCATGATGGAATCGTCATCGTGATGGAATCGTTACACAGACGTGCTTGACGTGTGACATATCAGGTCGACAATAGCGGGAGAGGCTTGAGCGCCGCCGCCTCGTGCCGCGGCGAGAGAACGGAGGGGTGTCATGAAGCGTAGCCTTGTCATCTTGGGCGTCGTCGTCATAGTCCTTGGCCTCGCCCTGTCGGGCTGCGACAAGGAGGTGACAGACGCGGGCACCACCTCGTCATCCGGCCCGGCCACTACGGCGGGCGGCGCCACCGAGACCACGGCGGGTGGAAGCACCGAGACATCGGTGATCGATACCACCACCACTCCGCCGGGCGTCGGACCAGGCCCCTTCGCGGCGCCGCAGTACCTCGACTCTCAACCGGTGGATCTCGCCGCCGTCACGAATCTTGACATAACGGAGCTCTCAGACGCTCAGAAGGAAGTGCTAAGCAGGCAGAGCTTCGTGGCCGTCGCTGAGGATCCCACGGCTGGCGGACCCTGGAAGTTCTGGCACATCTACGAGAACGCCCGCTACCAGGGGCTGCCTCTGCTCATCACTACCGATTCGCTCCTCAATGCCTACCACATGCTCTTCGACACCTTGCTCCAACGCATGGAAGAGGCGGCCCTGTACGACCAGGCCGTCGCCATGACCGAGGCCCTCTTCGAGGCGGCCGCTGTGAGTTGGGAGACGGCCTCTGACGCGACCGTCAAGGAGGAGGCCCGTCTGAACATGGCTTACTTCGGCGTGGGGTCGGCGCTCCTTTCCGGAGACCCCGGGGACCTCGCCGTGGGCCTCCCGGAGGTCGAGACTGAACTCGCCCTTATCGAAGGTGCGGCCGGCTTGAGCGAGTCGCCTATTCTTGGCTACACCGAGGACTACAGCCAGTACAAGCCGCGAGGGCACTACACCCGTAGCGAGCGGCTCGAGCGGTACTTCAAGACCCTCATGTGGTACGGCCACACAGGCTTCTTCATCAATCCGCGCAGCCCCGACGTCAGCGAGGACGAAGCCGTCAGTCTGACCCGCCGGGCCATACTGGTCTCGTCGTCGCTGCAGGGTCCCGCTCTGGAGGCCTGGAAGGCGATCTACGAGCCCACCGCTTTTCTGGTGGGCCGTGCCGACGACCTCACCGTAGACGACATGAACACAGTGCTCACCGAGGTCTACGGCACAGCACAACCCGCCCCCGACGACCTGGCCGACGAAGCCAAGATCGCAGCGGTGCGGCAGAAACTGAACGAACTGCCGGCTCCCAAGATCCTCACCGCGGCCGTCCGTGCCGAAGGCGACACGGAGAACCGCGAAGCCAACGAGCGTAGCTTCCGGGTCATGGGCCAGCGCTACATCCCCGACTCGTATGCCTTCCAACAGCTTGTGTGGGCCTACGTGGGCGACGCGAGCCCGCCCGAGGCCAAGCGAGAGCTCCCCATGGGCCTCGATGTGATGGCAGTGCTCGGCTCCTCTGAGGCTTACAAGATCGCCACGGAGGACTTCGACCAAGACCGCTACACCAACTACCAGAGCCAGCTCAGCAAGGTCTACGACGAGTTCTCCTCCAAGTCCGGCGACCTCTGGCCGGACAACCTCTATACCGGCTGGCTGGAGTCGCTCCAAGAAGTCATGGCCTTCCCGGCCGACGAGGCGCCCGATTTCATGAAGTCACGCGCCTGGGCGCGCAAGAGTCTGAACGCGGCCCTCGGGAGCTGGACGGAACTCCGTCACGACACCATCCTCTACGCCAAGCAGTCCGTCGTGGCTGAAGGCGACGGCGGCGAGGAGCCTGAGGTGGCGGGCTACGTGGAGCCCTATCCGGCCTTCTACAACAAGATCGCAGGGCTGGCCGTCACGATGCGTCAATCGATGGATCAGTTCGGCCTGATCGATTCCGAAGCAGTCAACAAGCTCGACACCATGATCGAGTTGGCCGAGACGCTGGCCAATATCGCCCAGAAGCAACTTGACGGCAGCGAGCTCACCGCTGAGGAGCGCCGCACCATCGTCTACTACGGGAGCACTTTGGAGTGGTTGGAGGACTTCGACGACACCTCGGACCAGGGTCTCACTCTGTCGCCGGTCGCCGAGAAGAGCCCGCTCGTCGCCGACGTCCACACGAGTTACAACCTGGGCGTGGCCCTGGAAGAGGCCACTGGGTACCCACTCGTGCTGTATGCGGCATTCGAGCATGACGGCACGCTCCAGGTCTTCTGTGGAGCGTCCTACTCCTACTACGAATTCACCGCCCCTCTGAGCGAGCGCCTGACGGATGAGGAGTGGACGGAGATACTCGACTCTGGGACCGCACCGCCTCGACCGGCGTGGACCAACGAGTGGATCGCTGAGTGACACCGACGGACGCGCGTCCCCTATCTGCTCTCTGAGCGGCCCAAAGGTGGCAAGGGACCTCCGCACAAGCACTGCAGAGTACTGCAAAGCTTTGCTTCGGCCCCTCACCACCTTTGGGCGACACTCCTGACAGGGGGGCCCGCCCGTCGGTGGCCCTCATAGTAGGTCAGATGGTGAAAGTCTCTCGCTCCGCTTCGTGTCTATGTCTTCCGACTCTGTGTTCGAGGAGTGGCGCGGGCCAGAACCTCCGTGCCCTCGGTCGATACGCGTAGGTGAAACGACACGGGCATGGGCTCCACGGCCAATAGATCGAGCAAGGCATCGCGCGCCGCGGTGATCACAGCCGGCTCGTCTCGTTGTAGCCGGACCGCCACCACCTCGTCGACGCAGACCAGCGAGCGGCACCAGGTCTCGCCTGCATAGATCACGTCGAACGCCACCGCGAAGGCGTCCGGCCGCCCGGTCTCGTCGATGGAGACCAGCTCGATGTCCATGAAAAGGGCCACGTCAGGTCCCTTCTGCCACCGCAGAGCCGCGCGGCCTGCGCGGAGGCATCACGAACACTTCGAATAGCCGCACGCGCGGCAGACCATGCAACCGCCCTCATGCTCTATCGCCCCGCCACAATCGGGGCACGCCCCCTGGGCCACCTGGATGGGCATCTCCAATTGTCCGACGACTTTTCCGCCGTCGCTACCACCGTTGAGATAGTACTTGTCTGCGAGGGCCTTGCCGATGGCGTCGGGGCAAGAGAGGATCTGGTTGGGGCCGAACCCGAGCGGTACGTGACAGCGGATGCCTCTGAGCTGCTTCACGATCTTGTCGGGAGGCACGCCATAGCGGAACGCCAGCGAGATAAGCCGTCCGATGGCTTCCGTGAAGGCCGACGCGCAACCACCCGCCTTACCCATGTTGGCGAACACTTCCCGCGGGCCGAAATCGTCTTCGTTGACGGTGACGTACAGGCTGCCACAACCCGTTACCTTCTCCCGGGTCTCTCCGCGCAGCACCGGGGACCGGCTTGCGCGCACCGGCATCAAAGTGGCGCCTTGCGCACCGAGCTCCAGCTGCATGGACTGCCCGTCAGACGACCCGTTGCCGGCGCCCTTGCGCTTCACCTCTCCGATGTTGAGCACCTGCTCCTGCCGGGAGCCGTCGCGATAGATGGTGACGCCCTTGACCCCCAGCTCGTAGGCCAGCAGGTAGACACGCTCCACGTCTTCAGGCTTGGCCTGGTTGGGGAAGTTCACGGTCTTCGAGACCGCGTTGTCCACGTGGTCTTGGAAAGCCGCCTGCATGCGGATGTGCCAGTCGGGAGTGACGTCGTGCGCCGTGACGAACACCCGCTTCAGATCGTCGGGGACATCCATATCGTGGAGCCCTCCGACCGCGGCGACGGCTTTCATCAGATCTTCCGAGTAGAGACCTCGGTCCTTGAGGACCCGCTCAAAGGCCGGGTGGGCTTCGGGCAGCTCGGTGTTGTCCATCACATTGCGGATGAACGCGAGGGCGAAGATGGGCTCCACGCCGCTCGAGCAACCGGCGATGATAGAGATGGTCCCTGTGGGCGCGATGGTGGTGAGAGTAGCGTTGCGGACACGACGGCCCCGCTCTTT
>ERZ747221.2084-NODE-2084-length-18484-cov-3.239257_pt1 | contig 18484 bp, 12 predicted proteins | sample MGYA00374949_ERZ747221 | MGnify/ENA primary metagenome ERZ747221 (study PRJEB28779, sample SAMN05720172) | bioreactor metagenome | isolation source: Anaerobic biogas reactor | place: USA:Washington, USA | collected 2015-08-08 ... | reverse complement strand
GAAGACATCCCCTTCCTGTATGTCGTTGTAGTCCTCAAGGGAAATACCACATTCGTATCCCGACTGGACTTCCTTGACGTCATCCTTGAAGCGCTTCAGGGAGGCGATCTTCCCCGTATGGAGGATCTGTCCGCCCCGGACGACCCTTACCAGCGAGTTGCGCGTCGCCTTGCCCTCGGTCACGTAGGAACCGGCAATGATGCCGATGCGGGACACGGAGTATGTCTTCCGCACGTCCGCCTTGCCTATCGTGGTCTCCACGATCTTCGGGGCCAGCATACCTTCCATGGCCTTCTTCACATCGTCTATCATCTCATAGATGATGGAGTACTGCCTGACCTCTATCTTCTCCTGCTCGGCCAGCGCGTGGGCCTTCGCCACAGGCCGCACGTTGAACCCTATGATGATGGAACCCGACGCCATTGCAAGGTTCACGTCGGTCTCCGTGATGGCTCCCACGCCGCTGTGGGTTATCTGGACCTCGACGGAATCCGTGGACATCTTCTTCAGCGCTTCGACGATCGCATCGATCGTACCGCGCACGTCACCCTTGACGATGACATTGAGAAATACCTTTTCCGTTTCACCGATCTTTGAATAAAGGTCTTCCAGAGTTGTCCTGGCGCTCTTTAAAGCCTCCCTCTCGCGGAGCTTCTCCTGCCTGAACTTCGACAGTTCCTTCGCGTAACGCTCCTCCGTGGTGACGATGAAGCGGTCCCCGCCATGGGGCACATCCTGGAAGCCCACGACGAGCACCGGGGTTGCCGGCGGGGCGATCTGGATCCTTGTGCCCTTGTCGTCGATCATGGCCCGTACGCGGCCGAAGGTCATACCCGAGATAAAGGGGTCCTGTATCTTGAGGGTGCCGTCCTGGATGATGACCGTCCCCACCGGTCCGTGGCCCCTGTCGAGCTCGCTCTCAATGACGGTTCCCCGGGCCAGCTTGTCCGGGTTCGCCTTGAGCTCCAGCATCTCCGACTGCAGAACGATGAGTTCCAGAAGTTCCTTGATGCCCTCTTTCTTCTTGGCCGATATCTTCGCGAAGAGCGTTGTGCCGCCCCAGTCCTCGGAAATGAGGCTCTGCTCGGCAAGTTCTTTCATGACCTTGTCGATGTTGGCGTTCTGCTTGTCTATCTTGTTTATCGCGACGATGATGGGAACCTCGGCGCTGCGGGCGTGGTTGATGGCCTCGATGGTCTGGGGCATGACGCCGTCGTCGGCGGCCACGACGAGGATGACAATGTCGGTGACGAGCGCCCCGCGCGCGCGCATGGCGGTGAAGGCCTCATGGCCCGGCGTGTCGACGAAGACGATCTCTTTGCCATCGACATTGACCTTGTAAGCGCCGATGTGCTGGGTAATGCCGCCGGCCTCGCGCTCCGCAACGTTCGTATCCCGTATCGTATCGAGAAGCAGTGTCTTGCCGTGGTCGACGTGGCCCATGATGGTGACAACGGGGGAACGGGGTCTCAAGTCTTCCAGATTGTCCCTTTCCTCCTCTTCGCGGGCGAGGAACTCCTCCTCGATGGAGACGATCTTCTCCATGTCGTAGCCGAATTCCGTCGCCGCCAGGTAGGCGGTATCGTAGTCGATGGTCTTGTTCACCATGGCTGTAACATCGGACGACGTGCCGGCCGGAAAACGGCCGATCAACATATCCGGATAGTAGTCGTCTTCGCCGTCAAAACAGACGAACCAGTCGTCGGTAGCGATCTCAGACCACTCGATCGACTCTTCCGTATGCTTAACCAATTTGGTAGGCACAAGGTACTGGACTTTAGCATAAAAATCGTTCCGGTAGTCATAGGACGCATCGCCAACCAGCAACACGTAGGTCGGCGACGGTTTCTGCCACCGGGTATATGTATAGTAGAGGAAGTCCTTGATCGCCTGCGGCGTCAGAAGGCCGTAGCTGAACTCATCATAGACATCGGACATACGCACCACCGATACGTCCAGCCCCTGACGACGGCGATACTCGGCCAGCGGCGCGATCTCGCGCACTACGCCGGCGACCTCCACCCCCAGCGCCTCGATGCTGACCGTCGCCGCCTGACCCACGGCGACCCGGGGCACGTCCAGCTCGCTCAGGTCGGTGGTCTCTACCACCAGGTCCTCCAGGTCGGCCAGCGTGGCCAGCGTCTGCCCGGGGATCACCCACTGGCCGGCGTGGGCCGCTAGGTCGACCACCGTGCCGTCGATGGGCGCTGCCAGGGCCAGCGCGTCGCGTTGCGCCCGCGCCGCCTCCACCCCCGCCTCGGCCTGCGCCACCTGGGCCCGCGCGGCGGCCAGTCGCTCCGGCCGCGCGCCGGCCTTCAGGGCGTCCAGCGCCGCCGTGGCGGCGTCCACCTGCGCCTGCGCGGCGGCCACCTCCTGGGGCGTGCCCGGCTGGCGGGCCAGTGCCAGGGCGGCGTCGGCGGCGCGCACCGCCTGGCGGGCCTGGGCCACCGTCTCGGGGGCCGGACCCTGGCGGAGCTGGGCCAGCCGGTTCTCGGCCTGGCGCACCCGCGCCTCGGCCGCCAACACCTGCCCTTCGGCGGCGGCGCACTGGGCGCTCCCCGCGTTGGCGCCGCCGCAGGTGGCGTCGCGGCTCCCCTGGGCGGCCCAGCGCGCGCCCTGCGCCTCCTCCAGCGCCAGCTGGGCGGCCTGCAGCTCCAGATCGGTGGCGCCGCGCTGCAGCAGCGCCAGCGCCGCCTGCGCCGAGGCGAGGCTGGCCTCCGCCTGGGCCACGTTCTCGGGCCGGGCGCCGGCCTGCAGCGCCCCCAATGCCGCCTGAGCGCCGGCCACGGCGGCCTCGGCCTGGCGCAGCTCCTCCGGCGTCGGGCCGGCGACCAGCAGGTCCAGCTCCGCCTGGGCAGCCGCCAGCGCGGCCTCGGCCTGGGCCAACTGCGCCCGTGCCGCCTCGTCGTCCAGCGTCACCAGCGCCCGCCCCGCGTCGACGCGCTCCCCCTCGGCGACGCGCACCTCGGCGATCCTGCCCGCCACGCCCGCCACCAGCGCGGCGCGCTGCGCGGGGGCCACCACCGCCGAGGCTGCCACGCCGCCGGGACGGGGCTGCGCTCGAGCGGCCGTCGGGGCCGGCGCGCCCTCCTGCCCCAGCACCACCGTGGGCAGCGGCGTGCCCGCGGCGCCGCGCCCGCCGCCGCACCCCACGAGTAGAGGCGCCGCCAAAAGGGATAGCAGTGTGATAGCGTGTGTGATGCGCATCGAAAACCTCTCTACGAACGCTCTGTGGGGGCGCCCTGGCCGTTGGCCACCACCATCCCGTCGCGCAGGGTGATCACGCGCCGCGCGTACTTGATGACGCGCGGATCGTGGGTGGCGAACACAAAGGTCACGCCGGTGGCCTCGTTGAGGCGCGCCATGATCTCCATCACCTGCTGGCCGTTGGCCGTGTCCAGGTTGGCGGTGGGCTCGTCCGCCAGGACGAGGGTCGGGTCCGTCGCCAGGGCGCGGGCGATGGCCACGCGCTGCTGCTCCCCGCCCGAGAGCTGGTCGGGACGGTGATCGGCGCGGTCGGCCAGGCCCACCTCCGCAAGCAGGTGCAGCACCCGCTCGCGGCGCTCGGCGGCGCCCATGGCGCGCAGCAACAACGGCATCTCGACGTTCTCGTAGGCGTTGAGCGTCGGGATCAGGGCAAAGAACTGAAAGATGAACCCGATCTCGTTGCGACGGATGTCGGCGCGCTGGTTGCGGTTCAGCCGGCTGACGTCGCGGCCGTTGATGAGGATGCGGCCGCTGGTGGGCTGATCGAGACAGCCGATGAGCTGCAGCAGCGTCGTCTTGCCCGAGCCCGATGGCCCCACGAGGGTGACGAACTCGCCTCGCTCGATGGCGAGGTCGACGCCGCGCAGCGCCTGCGTCGTGACCTCGCCGATGGTATAGTCGCGCGTGACGTTCTCGACCTGGACGACGTGCATCGTGGACTCCTTCGGTATGGGCGTCATCACGCTTCCCCGCCGTGCAGCGCCCGCACCGGCTCCATGCGCGCGGCCAGGAGCGCCGGATAGAGCGAGGCCAGCAGCGTGACGACGAACGCGGTGATGACCAGCGTGATGGCGTCCTGGGCGGTGAGGTAGCCGTAGAGCCGATCTCCCAGGGTAAAGCCGGTGAGGCCCATGTCCGCGGCCATATTGCCGAGATAGATGCCATGGACGCTCATATAGTAGACCCCCAGCCCCCCGAACAGGAGGCCGATCCCCACCCCGCCCACGGCCAGCAGGAACGACTCGGTGAGGAACAGGGCCATGATGCGCCGCTCCCGCATGCCGATGGCGGCCAGGATGCCGATCTCGCGGGTGCGCTCGAACACCGCCATCACCATGGCATTGACGGCCACCGTGGCGGTGATGCCCAGCACGATGAGGTAAAAGACGATCATCATGGCGTTGGCATAGCGCTCGAACTCGAGCTGCAGGGGGTTCATCTGCGCCCAGGTCTGGACCTCGTAGCGGTCCGAGGTCAGCGCCGCGGCCACGGCATCGGCCGCGTACATATCGTCCAGCATGACCCACACGGTGCTGGCGCGCTCGCCGGCCCCCGTCATGGCCTGCGCCTTGGACAGGGGCATGAGGATCGTGCTCTGGTCGTGGGTGGGCGTGTGCGTGTCGTACACGCCGCGCACCACAAAGCGCTGCTCGTCGACCCCGCCGTCAGCGGTGTTCACCAGCAGGGCGATGCGGTCGCCGACGGCCACGTTGCGCTTGGCCGCCAGCGAGGCGCCGATCAGCACCCCCTCGCGATCGTCGGGATTGAGCCAGGCGCCGCCGACCAGGTTGCGGTAGACGTCGTTGGCCTCCGAGGTCGGATCGATCCCCAGGATGCGCACGCCCAACGACTCGTCGCCGGTGAGGAGGATGCCGCCGGCATAGAGGCGCGGGGTGGCGAGGCGCACCGGCTCGAGGGCGGCGACCTGCCGGGCGATGGCGGTCGGGTCGTCGATCAGGTCCTCCCAGGCCAGGCTCGCCTTGGCGACGTCATAGTCGAGCCGGCGCACCTGCAGGTGGCCCGTGTCCAGCTTGATGCCCAACTCCAGGGAGCTGCGCATCTCACCCTCGATAAAGGCGGCCATGAACAGGAGCAGGGCCACGCCGATGCCCAGCGCCAGCGCCGAGAGGAGAGATCGCCTGCGGTTGCGTCCCAGCCCGCGGTAGGCGAGGATCAGCAGTTGCTTCATTGGTTCAGCCTCACACGTAGTGCAGGGCGGAGGCGGGCTCGCGGCGCGCCGCCTCTCGGGCCGGATAGAAGGATGCCACGATCGAGATCGCTATCGCCGTGATCACGTACTGGGGCATCTTTTCGAGGCCCAGCGTCGAGTAGACGCGCCCATCGATCAGGGCGGTGTACGCCGTCACGTCGGTGAACTGGCCAAAGTCGAAACCCACGCGCCCCATGATGGCGTTGAAGGCCAGCCCCAGTAGGACGCCGGCCAGCGCGCCGATGGCGCCCATCATGACTCCCTCCAGCAAAAAGAGACGCGAGACCTGCCCCGGCTTGAGCCCCAGGGCGCCCAGGACGCCGATCTCGCGGGTGCGCTCGTACACGGCCATGAGCATCAGGTTCAGCGTGCCGATGCCGGCCACGCCCAGCATGATGACGCCAAAGACGTCCATGACGGCGCCTTTGGTGGCCATCGTCTGGGTCAGTTCGGGAAAACTGGTGCGCCAGGACGTCATCTCGTAGGCCGCCATGTCGGGGGCAAGATCGCGCATCACCGCCCGCTCCTGGCCCAGGTCCTGCAGCCAGAGCACCACCTCGGTGGACTGCCCCGGCGCCAGGTAGAGCGCTTGGGCCGCGGCCAGCGAGACATAGACGGTGCCCTTTTCCACCTCGCCCATGCCCAGGTCATAGATGCCGACCACCGTCATGGTGCGCTGCCGCATCTGGTTGTGGGTGGCCCGCCCCACCAGGGTGACGCGGTCGCCCACCGTCACCTCCATGGCGTCGGCCAGGCCCCTGCCGATGAGCACGGCGTCGCGGTCGTCGGCGATCAGGTTGCGCCCCTCCGCCACGTGCTGGCCAACCAGGCTGGCGGGCAGCTCGGCCTCGGGCTCGACGCCGACGATGCCGACGCCAAAAGCGCCCTTGCGGCCGCTCACCATGCCGCCGGTGTTGATGCGCCGCGTGGCGGCCAGCATCCGCGGCGAGCGCGTGGCCGCGGCCACGATCGCCGCGGCGTCAGCGTCCCCCAGCGGCAGCATCGGATGCACGTCGGGGTGTTCGTCATAGCCCGCGGCGTGTACCTGGATGTTGCCGCCCATCACCTTGATGGCGTTGCCATAGATGGCCTGATCGAAACCGGCCATCAGGCCCTGGTAGAACATCATCAGCGCCGTGGTGAGGCCAATGGCCAGCACCACGATGAGGGTGCGGCGGCGATGCCGCCATACGTTGCGCCAGGCCAGGCGCAGGAAGAGCCTCATGGGCGTTCTCCTTGCAGCTTGGACGCGTCGCGGCATCGACGCGTCTCCCAGGTATGATCGGGCCCATACACGGGCCCCTCCCGTTGCGGCCGTCCTCTACCGTCCCGCGAACGCCTCTCCCCAGGCGTCGAACATGGCGGGATCGACGAGGCGCAGGGCGCCGGGCTCCATGCCAAGGAGCCCCTCGATGGCGCCGGTATAGGCTGCGATGCAGCGCGCAATGCGCTCGCGGCCGTCGTGGCCCTGGCCCCAAGCCATCATCCCCCGGACCAACTCCTCGGACATGCCGCGCAGCAGGTCCATGGCGATGGCGCCCGCCAGGTCGGGGTACTCGGTGGACATGGTCCCCTCGGCGATGCCCTGCACGATGATGGGGCTGAGCAGCGAGCGAATGCGCTCCAGGCCGACCCGCTCCAGCTTGTCTCGGACCAGCACGTTCTCGTCGGCGTACCATACGCGGGTCAACTCTGCCAGGAGGTCGCGGCGCTCGTCCTTCCAGCCCGCCGCCGTCCGAAAGACCGCCTCCAACTTGGCCAAGGCGGGCAGCCGCTCGTCGTCCACCAGCGGCCGGAGCACGGCCATCACCTGCTCCACCATGCGCTCCACCAGCGCCTCGAGGAGGGCCTGCTTGGAGTCGAAATAGTAGTAGAAAGCGCCCTTGGAGATCCCCAGCGCGTCGAGCAGATCCTGGATGGTCATCTGCTCGTAGCCCTTGGTCTGGATCAGCGCCTGGGCAGCGTCCAGGATCTCGTCGATGCGCGCCGCGCGTTCCCCTTCCTTGATTTTGCGTGCCATGCCGCGCCCCTTACAAACCGACCGTCGGTCTGTTAATCGAGGGCGTATTGTACATCGGTCCGCGCCGGCGTCAAATCGGGGGCTCGCCCCACGCGCGTGTATCGCCGCGGGCCAAGGCCGCGACGCCACGCTCGGATCGCCGCGTCGAGAAAACAGGGCCTGCCTCCACGGGCTGGGACATGCGTGGCGCTGTAGGGTCCGCACGCCGTGCGGACCGCCCGCACAACGGACGCCGCGGACCGAGGTCCGGCGCTAACCGTCCCAAGGCTCCGCCGTGGGCGCCAAGTCCGCCTGCGCCGACTAATCCCCAGCCCGCGCAGGCGGGCTTGGCCTTCTTGGCGCCACGATCCGGGCTTGGGATCGCGGCTTCTCCCTGCGGCGTGCCCCCCTGCGGCGCTCTCCCTCCGTCGTGCCCCCGCTACGCCACGACTGGACATCCCCCCCGACCGCGCCATAATGACCCCACACCACAATGCGAGGTAACGCCATGCGAGGCCGCGGCGGTATGCGGGGGATGATCAACGCTCCCGACGAGAAACCCAGGGTAACACCAGAACTCCTCCGGCGGGTGGGGCACTATGCCCTGCCCTACCGCTGGCTCATCGGCGGCATGTTGCTCTTTATCCTGGCACACACGGGGTTGTCGCTGCTGACGCCCCTCATCATGCGGGATCTCATCGACCGCACCATTCCGGCGGGCGACGTCAACCGGCTGGCGCTGCTGGCGGGGGCGCTGCTGCTGGTCCCCATCGTCGACGGCGGCCTGTCCGTCTTCCAGCGGCGCATCAGCGTCCGCGTGGGCGAGGGCGTGATCTATGACCTGCGCATGGCGCTCTATGCCAACCTGCAGCGCATGTCGCTCCGCTTCTTTACCAACACCCGCGTGGGCGAACTCATGAGCCGCCTGAACAACGACGTGGTGGGAGCGCAGAACGCCATCAGCAGCACCATCGTGGGGATCGTCACCCAGATCGTGCGGGGGGCGGCGGTGCTCGGGGTGATGCTAACCCTCGAGTGGCGCCTCACCCTCATCAGCGTCGCCATCCTGCCGCTGTTCATCATCGCGGCGCGCATGCTGGGCACCCGCCTGCGCGATCTGGCCCGCAACCAGATGGAGAACAACGCCCAGATGAACGCCATGATGAACGAGACGCTCAACATCGGCGGGGCGCTCCTCGTCAAATTGTTCGGGCGCCGCCAGCAAGAGATCGAGCGCTTTGGTCGGCGGGCGGGCGCGGTGCGCGATCTCGGAGTACAACGGGCGTTCGTCGGCTCGGTGTTCGGCGCCATCATCGGGCTGATCAGCGCCGTGGGCACCGCCCTGGTGTACGGCTTGGGTGGCTATTATGTCATTCAGGGCGCGTTCACCATCGGCACCATCGTCGCCTTTGGCGCCTATCTCGGCAACCTCTACCGGGCGCTACAGGGGCTGTCCAACGCGCCCGTCGAGTTCGCCACCTCGATGGTGAGCTTTGAGCGCGTCTTTGAGGTCATCGACCTGCCCGTGGATATTCCGGAAAAGCCGGACGCCGTGGCGCTGACGAGCGTGCGGGGCGAGATCGCGTTCGAGGACGTCTCTTTCCGCTACGAGACGGGCGACGAGTACCTGCTCAGTGACGTGCGCCGCTACGGCAGCATGGACAACGTCACGACGGTGCTCTCGGGGGCGCCGCCGAGGACGCGACGCGAAGAGGCCGGCGCCGGGACCGCCTTGACCGCCTCAGAGGACGCCGCCGGGCCGATGACCGGGGAGGCCGGGCCGATGGCCGGAGATGCCGACCGGCTGGCCCAGGACGCCCTGGAGGAGCTGACTCGAGAGGCGGTCGGCGAGAGCGTCTCACAGGATGTCGAGGAGGTCGCGCCCCACAGCCAGGCGCGAGGCCTGGCGCTGGAGGGGGTGAGCTTTCGGGCGGCCTCCGGGAAGCTCGTGGCGCTGGTGGGGCCCAGCGGCGCGGGCAAGACCACCCTCACCTACCTCATCCCCCGCCTGTACGACCCCACCGCGGGGCGCATCTGCATCGACGGGCACGACCTGCGCGACGTGACGCTCGAATCCCTGTCGGCGCAGATCGGGATGGTCACCCAGGAGACCTACCTGTTCCACGACACCATCCGCACCAACCTGCAGTACGCCCGTCTCGATGCGAGCCAGGAGGAACTGGAGGCCGCCTGCCGGGTGGCCAACATCCACCACTTTATCGAGGCGCTCCCCGAGGGGTATGACACCATCGTGGGCGAGCGGGGCTATCGCCTCAGCGGCGGCGAGAAGCAGCGTCTCGCCCTGGCGCGAGTGATCCTCAAGGACCCGCGCATCCTGGTGCTGGACGAGGCCACCAGCAGCCTGGACAGCGAATCCGAGGCGCTCATCCAGGACGCCCTCGGGAAGGTGATGGCGGGGCGCACGAGCATCGTCATCGCCCACCGCCTGAGCACCATCCTCTCCGCCGACCTGATCCTGGTCATCGACCGAGGCCGGATCGTGGAGCAGGGCGACCACGCCACCCTCCTGGCGCAGGATGGGCTCTATGCCAGCCTCTATCGAACCCAGTTCCGCAGCGGGAATCCATAACGCCGACGTGAACCATCGCCGGGATAGACGGCGAGGCCACCCCACGCTGTAGGGTGGCCTCGCCGTCTATCCCGAGCCCGCGTCAGGCGGGCATGGTCTGGCAGCCTAGGTTACACGCTCGCGGGCCGCGTTGAACCCCTCGTGGATGGCATCCTTCACCTCGTCCCAGGTGTTGGGGTTACGCATCTCCCACTGGCGATGTGCATCACTCTCTACCCGTCCCCAGTCCGCGTCGCGATAGGTGCGGCTATGGGCCAGGTCCCAGCCGTACTGGTAACCGGGCCGATAGTAGTCAAAGTTGCGGCCGCGGTTGGCAAAATGCGAGTTAAAGTGGCTGCGGAATGTGTCTTCGCGATCGGTGTAACCACGCTCCCGCGCGGTGCGCTCCCGGTCGCCCATCTGCTCCACGTCCACCTCCACGTGGCGGAGCGTGTCGCGGATCGTCTCGGTGCGCTCCTCGACCTCCTTGCCCACGTGGACCTCCTCGGTCACACGGGCCTCTTTTTGGACCACCGGCTCCTCGCCGCGTTCGCGGAACTCGACGGTGCCCTCCTCAAAGGCTTCGAGGTCCTCGGGGCCGGCCGGCCGGTCGACGGGTCGCCGCGAGACGTCCACCCGCTCCTCGCGGAGCGTGATGTCCTCCTCCACCGGCTCCTCGACGATGTGGCTGCGCACCCGCGCCCCACCGCGCTCCACCTCGCGCTTGCCTACCTTGAGCTGCTCCTCGACCTCCTCAAAGTCGGCGCCGCGCCCCTCGCGACGCGCCATCGGCTGCTCCTCCACCGTGCGGCGCTCGCGCACCTTGGTCTCGGTGGGGGTCCAGCCCTCGGCGCGCCATTCGGCGGCTCGTCGCTCGATATCGACGGGATCGTGGCGCTCCATGATGCTCACGGCGCGCTCGGTCATCTCGTCCGACGAGCGGACGGCGACCAGCGTGCCGCCGCGGCGCACCGCCTCCGAGTAATACTGGGCCTCCTCCTCGGGGATACCCATCCCAACGAGAGCGCCCACCAGGGCGCCTACGCCCGCGCCGATGCCCGCGCCCGCCAGGGCGGCGGCCAGCGGCCCGGCCGCTACGAGAGGCCCGATCCCGGGGATCGCCAGGGCTCCCAGGCCAACGAGCAGCCCACCGGCGCCGCCCAGTAGCGCGCCGATGCCCGCGCCCGCTCCGGCGCCCTCGGCGGCGTGGTGGCCGCGTTCCTCGCGCACCTCGCGTCCCTCGCGCGGGTCACGCGTCATGAGGCTGATGTCGTTGCGACCTATGCCGCTGTCCACCAGATCCTGCACCACGCGCTGCGCCTGTTCGCGATCGTCATATACACCAACAACAGTCCTTGCCATCTTGCACTCCTATCAATCGACACGAATCGTGCGGTCTTGCTATCAGGGTCGTTACCAACTGCCAGTACCTGCGCGGAGCAATGCCCCGCCGCGGAAAACACCACCATCACGTGTGGCTTGAGTCTAGCTAGTCTCGATCCCCCTCCAGGCGCTCGACGCGCACCTCTTCCTTGCGGAGGGTCACCTCCTCAGGATGGCGCTCCTCGACGCGCCTGCGGGTGATACGCAGTTCCTCCTTGAGCATAAGGCGCTTCTCGATGTACAGTACCTCCTCCAACACGGGGACGATCAGCGTATCGCCCTCGTAGCGGCTTTCCACGGGTTCCTCTAGGGGGCGATTGATCGTCACGCGCTCGACGTCGACGTGTTCGCGGAACAGGGGCTCATCGACGGTCTCGCGTTCCTCGCGCACGGTCTTGACGAGGCGGACGCGCCCCGTCTCGCGCTCGCGCTTGCCGACAGCGATGCGCTCCTCCATCACGGGGATGATCACACCCTCCTGCGCCTCGAGGGGGCCCGCCTCACGCTCCACGGCATCAAAGCTGAACGGCACCAAGAGGGTGCCGTCGGGGCGCTCCTCCAGCATCTCCTTGCGGATCTGGATGCGCCTTCCCCGCTCCGTGCGCACGATGATGCGGTCAGCCGGTACCTGGCCGCCCGTATCCCCGATGATGGTGCCGCGCCGCCCCTCCGCATCGAGTACGGTCGCAGTCCTCTGTCTATCCATTGGGTCGTTCTCCGAGCCGTTCAGAAGAGAAGCGTGATTGCCAGCAGCGCCAGTACGGCGAGCACCACGATGACGAGCAGGGCGATGACGAGGGGTGGGATGCCACGATCCGCCTCGGCGGGGCGGTTGTAGACGCCGATCGACTCGGGGGCTTGGTCGGCCGAGGTATCGGTGCGTCGGCTGTCGGTGGAGGATGCTTGTTCGTAGATGCCGATCCTGCCCGAGGCGGACTCTACCGGCGTGTCGTCGGTGGGTTCCTTGCGCTCGCGAACCGGCCGTTCACGTACGGGCCTGTCGCTCATAGCATTGCTCCTGATCGTACTATGGGCAGCGATGCGCGCGATGGCCGATGAAATGCGACGGGGAGGGCTGGTGGGGATGAATTCCGAACTCTATATACCAAGTATAACAACAAATAGAAGGCTTGGCAAGCGAAGAAGAAGATCCTAGCCTACCTGGAAAAGAGCTAGCGAGAGCACCTCCCCAAGCTCCCCCTGCACCAGCCGGGGCGCATCCGGCGTTCACTTGGGGGACGCGTCGGGAGGTGTTCTGGCGCCAACGGGCGTGATGCGAGTGCGACAACCGTACATCGCGCGGAACGCGGCACTTTTGGGCCGCACGCCTGAGCGGCCCGGTGCGCCCTACGGCAACCCCATCTGGATGCCAAGTGCGTCGCGACACGCTTACTATGGTTCTGGTACTAGTCCGCCATGTGAATGATCACCTTGAGCCCCGCCTGCGCGCGCACCACGTCAAAGCCCTCCTTCACGCGCTCCAGGGGGAGATCGTGGCTGATCAGCGGCGCCACCCGCACACTTCCCTGGGCGATGAGGCGCAGCGCGTTCTCGAAATCGAGGGGCGAATAGTCGTGGCTGCCCGTCAACCGAATCTGCTTGTAGTGGATCAGGTTCGGGTCGAGGGGGATGGTGGTGGGCGGATAGGTGCCGGCGAAGTAGTTCACCGTGGCGCACAGGCCCGCCATCTCGAGCGCTTGCGCCAGCGCCTTGGGCGCGCCTACCGCCACCATCACGGCGTCCGCGCCATAACCGTCCGTCAAGTCCTTGACGCGCTGCACCACATTCTCCGTCGAGGCGTCGATGACGGCGTCGGCGCCCAGCTCCTCGGCCGACTCTAACCGGACCGCCGACAGGTCGGAGACGATCACGCGCGCCCCCGCCAGCTTGGCCAACTGCAGGTGCATCAGCCCGATGGGCCCCGCGCCGATCACCACCACGTTCGCGCCAAAGGGGATCTGGCTGTAGCGGTTGCCGTTGATGCAGCACGCCAGCGGCTCGCAAAAGCACGCCTCGGCGTACGACACCGCGTCCGGGATGCGCAGCAGGCTCTGGACGGTGGCCGCGCCATACTCGGCGAACCCGCCGCGTACCACGCCGCGCCGCAGGTTCTCACAATAGTTATAGATGCCGCGCACGCAGTAATGGCACACGCCGCACACCACGCGCCAGCTCGGCACCACGCGGTCGCCGACCGCAAAGCCCTGCGTCGCGTCCCCCACCGCGATCACCTCGCCCGCCCACTCGTGGCCCGGCGTGTAGGGCTCGCCCCGCCCCATGGGGCGCACGCCCGTGTAGGCGCGCAGGTCGCTGGGACAGATGCCGCAGGCCGCGATGCGAATCAGCACCTCATCGGGGGAGGTAATGGTCGCGCGCTGCACCTGCTCCACGCGCAGATCGCCCGCCGCGTGAAGCCGCGCCGCGTGCATGACCTCGTTGCCGCTCATGGAACCCCCTTTTGCGAAAAGACGTAGCGATGCGCCCGGGGCGCATCAAGGCATGACGATGACCTTGGTGGCGCCGGAGGCGCCCTTGTCCGCGGCGGCCGCAAAAGCGTCGCCGATTGCCTCCAGCGGGAACCGATGGGTGATCATGGTGTGCGGGTGAAAGCGCCCGGCGCACACCATGCGCAGGGCGATCTCGAACTCGCGGACGCCACCCCAGGTGCCATAGCTGTTGATCCAGGTGATGCGGACCTGCCGGCGCATCGCCTCGTCCAGGTCGAGCGCCTGCGGCCCGTCAAAGAGCCCCAGGATCCCCAGAGCGCCGTTGGGGGCAACCAGGGCCAGGGCGCGCGATAGGTCCGACGACGCGCCACCCACGGCCTCGATCACCACATCGGCCCCGGCGCCGTCCGTTAGGTCGTGGATCGCCGCAACGACGTCGTCCCGCGCAACGTTGACTAGCTCGTCCGCCCCCAGGGAGCGCGCCACCTCCAGCGCCTCGTCGCGCCGCCCACAAGCCACCACCTGGCGGACCCCCAACGCTCGGTACATCTCGATCGCGGCCAGGCCAATGGGCCCAGTCCCGATGACGGCCACCGTGTCGGCGGGCGTGGCGGGGACGCGCTGGGCGGCATGCACCGCGCAGGCGTACACATCGAGGATGGCGCCCGCCTCCAGCGCGACGTCGTCCGGCAGGGGGAGGCAGCTACGCTCCGGCGCGACATCCAATTCCGCGAACCCCGTGCTGTGGCGCCGCACGCCGTTCACCACTCCCCGCTCGGGGCACGCCTCAGGCTGCCCCGCGCGGCACCAGCGGCACTGCCCACAGGCGAGGAGGTGCAGCGGCTCGATGGCCACCCGATCCCCAACGCGCAGGGCGGCCACGCCCGTACCGACGGCCGCCACTGTGCCGGCCAGCTCGTGCCCGCCGGTATACGGGTAGGCGCGATGAAGCGACGGCCCTGCGCGATAATCGTGCAGGTCGCTCCCGCAGACGCCGGCCGCCCCGACCCGCACCAGCACCTCGCCGGCGCCGGGCGTGGGGTCCGGCGCGTCCTCCACGCGCATGTCATGGCCACCATAGAACCGCGCAACCCTCATCGACACGCCTCCGCAAGTCGTGGACCACCTCGGGCCCGGCCATTCGACGCGCTACGAGCGCGGGAGCGGCTCAACGGGCAGTCGCCCATAGAGCGGCGCCACGCGCTCCTCCAGTTCCAGGTACAGGCGGTAGATGCGATCGTACAGCGCGGCCCGGCCGGCGTCGGGCCGCTCGACGCCGACGTAGCGCACGCAGCGCACCTGGGCGTCGGCCGGGCTCTCGAACATGCCGACCGCCACGCCAGCCAGCAGCGCCGCCCCGAGCGCGCCCGCCTCCAACACCTCGGGCACCAGGAGGCGCACCGCCAGCACGTCGGCCATGACGGCGCGCCACAGCGGGCTCCTGGCGCCCCCGCCGGCGATCACCAACTCATCCACCGGCGCCCCACCGGCGCCCTCCAGGATCGAGCGCAGGTGCAGGGCACACCCCTCCAGCACCGCGCGAGCCACCTCCGCGCGCCCGTGGGCCAGGTTGAGCCCGAACAAGACCCCCTTGGCGAGGGGATCGGGGATGGGGCCGCGCTCCCCCATCAGGTGCGGGAGGAACAACAGCCCCCCCGCCCCAGCGGCCGCCGTCGCCGCGTCGCGCGACAGGCGCTCGTACGCCGCACGGCAAGACTCCCCGGGCGCCAGACCCAGTAACTCGGCCAGCCACTTGAGCGCCGCGCCGGTGGTGGCGGTGGCGCCGAACGCGCCTCCGCCGGGCCGCGGGACGGCCAGCCAGGCGGCGGTGCCGAGGTACAGGCAGCCGCGGCCGGTGCCCTCGGCGCCCGCGCCCAGCCGCGTGCAGGTGGTGTCGCCGGAGCCCAGCACCACCGGCGTGCCGGCGCGCAGGCCGGTGCGCTCTGCGGCGGCGGGCGTCACCCCGCCCATCACGGTGGTAGGCGGGAGGATGGGCGGCATCGTGCCGGCGTCGACGCCCACCAGGGCGAGCATCTCCCCCGACCACGCCCCCGCGCGCCGGTCGTACAGCAGCGTGCCGCCGGCGCACCCCGGGTCGGTCGCCACGGCGCCCGTCAACCGCTCCACGACGAGGTCCTTCAGCGAGAGAAAGCGCGCCGTTCGGGCGACGAGATCGGGCCGGCGCTCCACCAGCCAGGCCAGCTTGGGCGCCGACCAGGTGGTGCTCACCTCCGCGTGCCCAAAGAGGCGACGGATCGTCTCACCGTGCGCTCGCGTCATGTGCTCGGCCTGCGGGTGGCAGCGCTGATCCATCCACAGCATGGCCCGAGCCAGGGCCCGGCCTTGAGCATCCACCGGCACCAGCGCGTGCAGCAACCCGCTGAGCCCCACCGCCGCTATGCGCCCGGCGGCGTCGCCGGCGTTCGCCAGACAGGCGCGCATCGCCGCCGCGGCGCACCCCCAGCGCTCCTCGGCGTCGATCTCGGCGCCGTCGGGCGGGACATAGTACACCGGCGGCTCGGAGCATGCCTCCGCCAGCGTCGCGCCCGTCCCGTCAAAGAGGACGGCGCGCACCGTGGTGGTGCCGAGGTCCAGACCCAGCAGGCAACCGTCCGCCTGGCGCATCGCTCCCTCCTCAGGGCCAGGGCTCCCGGCCCGGCTCGGCGTGATTGTACCAGCGGCCACGCGTCGGCGCTACCTCGCGGCGAGCGGGCCTCTTTTGCGAGGTCGCCGTCGCGGGTTTGGTATCGGTGAGGGCCTTGAGGGGGCCTGGTCGAGGAGGGACGCTTCGCGAGACACATGATCCTGTGACGGCTCCATGCGGCCTAGCCGCATGGAATGCCCGCTTCGCGCATAGCGTGCTCGTTCCCGGGACACGAAAGGGGGCCATCCCTCTATGGGATGGCCCCCGCCGCCGCTCACACTCGGCCATCGCGAGCTACACGATTCGAGTTCGTTTGGGCCGCTACTGTGGCGCCGATCCGGGCAGGCCGCTACCCGACCTGGCGCTCCTTCATCTCCAGCAAGCTCTTTTCGAGCTTGTCGAGCGATTCGTTCCAGCCGGCCAGGCTGGCATCGAACAGCTCTCCAGACGGGACGCCGTCTTGCGTGATGGTGAGCCTCGTCTTGTTACCCGAGAGTTCCTCGAACAGCAGCGTGATGTGCGTCTCGTCGGGGAAGGCATCCATGCCATAGTGCGAGCCCGGAACCACGTTGCCGTTTTCATCCGCAAAGCTATCCGTATAGTCGATCTGCTTTCGCGGGACGATCTTGCGGTAGACACCTGTGGACCAGAACGTGTCTCCCTCGGGAGAACGCATGGAGAACAGGTACTTGCCCCCCTCCCGCAGGTCGATCTTGGCGACGGGCGACGTAAAGCCCACCGGACCCCACCAGCGCATCACGCGCTCGGGATCCGTCCACGCCCGCCACACCTCCTCGACCGGCGCGTCGATGACGCGCGTAATGGTCATCTCTTCCATCATCGATCCCTTTCATCTACCGATCCTACGGACCGGATATGCACCATACGCTGACACATGACGGCTCTGCCCGCCACGTTGGTCTAGTCGTCGCATGAGGCCTGCCGCTCGCGGCTCGAGCGGCTACGCGCACGATGGCTGAGTGCTGCGATAAGGTTGAGGTGGAGACTAGCGATCATTTCTATATCCACTATATCAAGAAATGCCATGGCGTTCAACCCATCCTGATGCTGCCGGCGTGTGTTCAGCGTTCCAGGACCGTGGGGCTCCTCGCGCGGCATCCGGCAGCAGCGGGCCTTGGCATGGCCAACGGGCCGCACGTGGTGTATCATGGTGCCGCAGCCTCGCGTCGCGGCCTGACGCCGCGACGCCGTGCCCGCGCCGTGCGCGGCCAGTCACCATCCGGAAGGAGCGCGTCCTATGGCAGACATGGACAAGATCGGCCTATACCTCAACGCTGGCACCATCCTCAAGAACCCCGGCTACCTCGAGACGCTCCGGCGAGAGTTGGGCCTCAACGTCGCCATCATCGGCTTCTCGGGAGAGCTGCCGCCGGAGGTGCTGGCGGCCAGCCCCTACGATGGCGCGCCCCCCTCGGAGGAGCGCCTGCGGTCCCTCCTCTGCCGCCACATCGACGGCGCCCCCTCGGCGACCCGCCTCGACCGCGTGCAGAACTCGGCCGGGCCCCATATGCACATCGGCGGCAACGACGCCGAGCTGCGCGAGGCGATCCAGCGGGCGCACGACCTGGACATCGAGGTTTGGCTCTTGGGCGGCGCCTGGACCGCCAACGATTTCGACGTGGCCATGTTCTGCCCCAGCCAGGAGGCCGTCAACGGCTGGTACGAGGCGGTGTACACCCACATGGCGCGCGCCTATGGCGTGGAGGGGCTCGACGTCACCCACGCCCGCTTTCCCATGACGAGCTACCCTCGCGGCATGTTCATCTGCACCTGCGAGGCGTGCGCTCGCGCGGCCGCCGAGCTGGGATACGATATGGAGGCGATGAAGGCCGACATCCTCGACGCGCGGGAGCGCATCGCAGCCTACGACGGCCGGCAGCTCGCCGCCATCGGGCAGGACGCGCTGGGCGCGCAGGACGTGCTCCAGCTCCTGGGGGTGCGGACGGGGGTGTTCGACTGGTTCCGTTTCCGCTGCGACCTGCTGGCGCGCAACCTGCGGCGCTTTCGCGACAGCGTGCACGCCGCCGGCGGCGAGGGGTTCATCTTTGGCGCCGACACCTACCCCGCCTCCCTGGCGGCGTTCGTGGGCCACAACCTGAACCGTTGGTCCGAGTTCGCGGACTTTGCCAGCCCGCTCGTCTCGCACGTGGACATCTTTCCCATGCAGACGCTGGCGGCGTGGGCCGGATTCCTGCGGGGGCTGCAGCCGGCGCTGAGCGAGGCG
>ERZ747221.2081-NODE-2081-length-18524-cov-3.595056_pt1 | contig 18524 bp, 17 predicted proteins | sample MGYA00374949_ERZ747221 | MGnify/ENA primary metagenome ERZ747221 (study PRJEB28779, sample SAMN05720172) | bioreactor metagenome | isolation source: Anaerobic biogas reactor | place: USA:Washington, USA | collected 2015-08-08 ... | reverse complement strand
GATCTGCTGGATCATGTGCCCGGATTCCGCGATTACCGTCGAGGACGGCAAGGTGGCCAGCTTTGACTATGAGCACTGCAAGGGCTGTGGGATCTGCGCCGATCAGTGCCCCGTCAACATCAAGAAGCCGCACGCGGTGACGGGCGAGATGGGCAAGGTCATCCAGATGATGCCGGAGATCGAGTCGGAAGACGAATAGGCACCGGACGCGACCGATCCCTCGGATAGCGCCCATCGAGATGCCGCCCATCTCGACGGGGCACATCCGTCGGACAGCGCGAGTCCGTCAAACCCGCTGGAGGAAATCAGAATGGTTGCGTTGAAGCCAACGCCAAGCAAGTACATGCCTCTCGACGGTGCCAACTCCGTCTCGCAGGCAATGCGCCAGATCGACCCCGACGTTGTGGCGGCCTACCCGATCACGCCGCAGACCGCCGTCGTGCAGAACTTTTCGCAGTACGTTGCGGACGGCATCGTGCACACCGAGTTTGTGCCGGTGGAGAGCGAGCACGCCGCCATGAGCGCCTGTGTGGGCGCCTCAGCCGCCGGCGCCCGCGTCATGACCGCCACCAGCGCGAACGGCCTGGCGCTCATGTGGGAGATGCTCTACATCGCCTCCGGCATGCGCCTGCCCATCGTCCTGACGGTAGTCAACCGCGCGTTGTCCAGCCCCCTGAACATCCACTGCGACCACTCGGACAGCATGGGCGCTCGCGACTCGGGCTGGATTCAGCTCTACGCAGAGACCGGCCAAGAGGCCTATGATAACACCCTGCAGGCCATGCGCATCGCCGAGCATCCCGACCTGCTGACCCCGGTGATGAGCTGCCAAGACGGCTTCATCACCGGCCACGGCGTCGAGCGCGTTGGGTTGCTGCCCGATGATGTCGTCAAGGAGTTCGTCGGGTGCTATAGCCCCAAGGCCTCGTTGCTGGACGTGGACAACCCCACCACCATGGGCGCCTGGGACTTTACCGACTATTACTTTGAGCACAAGCGCCAGCAGAGCGAGGCGATCAACAACGCCATGCCCATCATCGAGGCGGTGAGCGACGAGTACGCCAAGCTGTCTGGGCGGCCGCAGCCGATCCTCGACATGTACGGCATGGACGATGCCGAATACGTCATCGTGGTGCTTAGCTCCACCGCCGGTACCTCGCGCGCCGTGGCCCGCGAACTACGCGCCAAGGGCCAGAAGGTCGGCGTGCTCAAGCCGCGCGTCTTCCGCCCCTTCCCCTCGGCGCAGATCGCCGAGGCACTCAAGGGCCGCAAGGCGGTCGCCGTGCTAGATCGCGCCATCTCTTTCGGCGCTCCGCAAGGCATGGGCCCGCTCTTTACCGAGATCACCTCGGCGCTGTACAACGAGGGCGTCAGCGGGCTCAAGATCGTCAACTATATCTACGGCCTTGGCGGCCGGGATACGCTACCCGCGCACATCGAGTCGGCGTACGCCGATCTGGAGCAGGTCAGCGACGCGGGCGACGGCGGTCGTAAGGTACGCTACCTGGGTCTCCGCGAGGCCTAGGGCGGCTGCTGCGGATCGACCCCATCCGAAGGAGAACACACCACAATGGCTGAGCGAATTCGCGTCAACCTCCGCGATATCATCAACAATGAGGACCGCCTGGCGCCGGGCCATCGCCTCTGCGCGGGCTGCGCCGAACCCACTGTCGTCCGCCAGATCCTGCACGCCATCGACGAGCCGGTGGTTATCGCCACGGCGACTGGCTGCATGGAGGTCTCGACGACGGTCTATCCCTTCACGGCGTGGCGCACCCCCTGGGTCCACAGCGCATTTGAGAATGCCGCCACCACTATCTCGGGCGTCGAGGCCGCCTACAAGGCGCTGCAGCGCGCTGGCAAGATCCCCGAGGACCAGGTCATCAAGTTCCTGGCCATTGGCGGCGACGGCGCCAGCTACGATATCGGCTTCCAGTTCATCTCGGGCGCGCTCGAGCGTGGCCACAAGTTCGTGTACGTCTGCCTGAACAACGAGGCCTACATGAACACGGGCATCCAGCGCTCCGGCGCCACGCCGCGCGGCGCGCACACGACCACCTCTCCCGTCGGCGAGGTGATCCAGGGCAAGACGCAGTGGCGCAAGCCCTTCACCAAGATCATGGCCGCCCACGACATTCCTTACGTGGCGCAGACCTCGCCGCACAACTATCGCGATCTCATGATGAAGGCGAAAAAGGCCTTTGCCGCCGACGGGCCCGCGGTGCTGAACGTCCTGGCTCCCTGCCCTCGCGGCTGGCGTCATGGCAGTGACGAGACCATGTCGGTGGCCAAACTGGCGGCAGATACCTGCTACTGGCCGCTGTACGAGGTCGAGAACGGCGGCGATGGGCACATCGCGACCACGGTCAACTACAAGCCGCGCGAAAAGCTGCCCGTCTCCGAGTGGTTCAAGACCCAGGGCCGCTTCCGCCACCTCTTCCGCCCGGCGAACGCCGGGCTGCTGGAGGAGATCCAGGCCAAGATCGACCAGGAGTGGGAGCAGCTCCTGAAGGACGAGGCTTGCTCGGCGCAATAGTCGTCGGTGATCGGCGATCAGTTGTCAGTGGTCGGTCAGCAACCGACCACTGACAACTGAGGACTGGTCATTGATAGCCGATCGCTGATCCCCACAGGAGATGCGCCATGAACGCCCACTCACGCGTGCACGTCTCTGGACACCCGCTCATCCGGCACAAGCTCACGTTGCTGCGTGACGTCAACACCGAACCGAAAAAGTTCAGGGAACTGGTGCGCGAACTGGCGATGCTCCTGGCGTACGAGGCCACAGCCGACCTGGTCACCGACCCGCGCACCGTGGCGACGCCCCTCTCGGAGACGGAGGGCTACCAGCTCCGGGAAAAGATCGGCTTGGTGCCCATCTTGCGCGCGGGCCTAGGCATGGTCGACGGCATCTGGGAACTCATGCCCAGCGCCGAGGTGTGGCACATAGGCCTCTATCGCGACCACAAGACCTTGCAGCCGGTGCAGTACTATAACAAGTTGCCGGTCACCCCCACGGTGCAGGTCTGCCTCGTCCTCGACCCCATGCTCGCCACGGGCGGCTCCGCCGTCGCGACGGTGGGCATCCTCAAGGCGTGGGGCGCCCGCCGCATCAAGTTCGTGGGCATCATTGCCGCTCCCGAGGGGATCGAGGCCCTGTCCGAGGCACACCCCGACGTCGACATCCATGTGGCCGCCATCGACGAGCGCCTGACGCCGCCTCCCAGCGGCCCCGCCGACCCCCCGGAGGGCTATATCGTGCCCGGCCTGGGCGACGCGGGCGACCGCCAGTTCGGCACGGGATGACAAGGGCTGTCAGCCGTCAGCCGTCGGCAATCGGCTGCCAAGCGCAGCCGGTACCGGCGGCTATGGCGTTAGCTGACTGCTGACTGCTGATGGCTGACAGCTGAGAGCCGCCAATATGCCCACGACGCACGCGATCATCGTCCTGCTACTCTCTGCCGGCCTGACGTATGTTCTCACGCCTCTGGCCATCCACCTCGGGCGCCGCTGGAATCTGGTGGACGTACCCGGTGGGCGCCGCCGACACCGCGGGAGGTTGGTGCGCATCGGTGGGCTTGCCCTGTACCCCGCCTTTGCCATCGCCGTCCTCTTTACCCTGGGGCTGCCGCGCCGCGACCCGCTGGAGGTGACGCGCATCACCGGCGTGCTCCTCTCGCTCGGGATGGTGTGGGCCTATGGCCTCCTCGACGACCGCCATCGCCTCCCCGGCTGGTCTCACATCATCGCACTGGCGATGGCCTCCCTCGTCGCCATCGCCTTCAAGGTGTTCGTCGAGGTGTTCAACAACCCCTTCACCGACCTGCAGGTCAAGGTCGACTGGTACTTGATGGTGCCCATCACCATCGCCTGGCTGGTGGGCATGTCGAGCACGGTCAACATCGTTGACGGCGTCGACGGCCTGGCGACGGGCGTGACGGCCATCGCCGCGCTCATCCTCTGCATCCACATGGTGCGCCTCGAGCAGTACACCGTGGCGCTGCTCCCCTTGGCCCTCTTGGGTTGCTGCCTCGGGTTTCTTCCCTACAACTTTTACCACGCGCGCATCATCCTGGGTGGCGGTGCGTTCGTGCTGGGCTATGCGCTTGGCGCCCTCTCCATCGTGGCGGGCGCCAAGGTAGCCACTGCCCTGCTGGTGGTGTGGATGCCGCTCCTCGACATCGTCTGGCAAGTGTACTGCCGCCTGCGGCGCGGCCAGAACGTCAGTCTGGGCGATCGCGGCCACCTTCACTTTCGGCTCCAGGACATGGGGTGGTCCTCTCCGCAGATCGTGCTCCTCTACTATGCCATCACCGCCGCTCTCGGGTCGGCCGCCCTCCTCATCTCCTCCCGGCTGCTCAAGCTGGGCGTGATGGTGCTGGTGGGGCTGATGATCCTGGCCCTGCTCGTCGTCCTCCGACGCCGCACCGGCGACGTCACCCCCGCGGGCGACTGACCGCTCTCTCCCCTGGCTAGATCGACGTCCCCCGGGGGCGGCCGGACTTCGCATAGTGTGGTTATGTCATTTCAGCAAGACGGCCGTAGGTGGTCCGGTGTTTCGACTCCGTATCACTATGCGAAGTGATTACAACTGTGAACGCGACGGTCGAGCGCACGCCGTCTGAGACGTACGCCCCGGCGTCGGCGCTCGTATCCAATATGCAAGCGGGGTGTCGAGCAGTAGCTCGACACCCCACGTTCGACAGCTATCACTCGAGCGCGACGCGCTGTTCGCCCACCTACCTGCTGCCGAGTGGCATTCCACCCCGCTTGGCGCGCAGCGCCGCGATCGACGAGTTCGCCTGCCGGCCCTTAGCGCACTGACTCGATGATGCCCAGCCGCTCCAGCAACGCCACCACCCCGGCGCTGTCGTCTCGCCGGAACAGCGGCACCCCGTCCACCGCAACGCCCTCGTCGTCGCTCACCAGCGCCAGTAGCAACCCCTCCGGTGTGATGCGCCCATCCGCCTCCCACGCCGCGCGCGTCGTCACCTCGATCTTGGGCGTCGGCACGCGCTTGAACCCCTCCGTGATCACCAGATCGATCCCCTGAGGCAGGCGACCGATGAGTTCCTCCAGGCTCGCCTCGTCCTCCCGCTCCTCGATCATCGCCATACGCCCCGGCGCCGAGATGACCACCACATCGCTTCCCGCCTGCCGGTAACGCCAAGTGTCGGTGCCCTGGCGGTCGATGTCAAAATCGCCCCGAGAGTGCTTGATCGTCGCCACCCGCACCCCTCGCGCCTTGAGCGTCGCGATCAGTCGCTCGACAAAGGCCGTTTTGCCGACGTTATGCCAGCCCACCACCGAGATCGTCGCGCTTGGTCGCGCCGTGCCTGCTGCCTTGGTCGTCTCCGTTGTACGCAACCCCATCATCCTCCCATCGCTCGTGCCAGCCAGGTATCGTGATGCCGCGCGACGCTAGATCGCGACGCCACCTCTCCAAAAGCGCCAACACCCCCGTCACTTCCCGAAGGCCTACCAGAGCGTCGGACAGACGCTGCACCTCATCGGTGTCGACCGCGCCCATCGCCCGCGCCAGCGCCGTCACCGGCTCGGGGGCCACGCTCAGTGCATCCACCCCCAGCCCCCACAACACCAATGCGTCAGGAACATGCCCGGCCGCCTCCCCACAGACTGTCACCGGCTTTCCCGCGTGGTGGGCATCGCGCACGACCTGCGCCAGAAGGCGCAGCGTCACGGGCTGCAGGGGCGGCACGCGCACGCTCGGCCCGCGCTCGCGGTCCGCGCCGAACAGCAGCGCCGTCAGGTCGTTGGTGCCGATGGCGACCTCGTCCGCCTCCGGCAGGAACCGCGCCACGTCCAGCGCCGCCGCCGGCGTTTCCACCAGCAGGCTCAGCCGTGCCGCGGCTCCCACGGCATCGGCCGCCTCGCGCCACAGCGCCAGCGTCGCCGCCCACTCTGTCGTTGTGGCCACCATGGGCACCATTACGGTGACGATCGACTCACCCTCGTTTGTCATTCCGAACCGTGCCCCGTACTCGCGCGCAACGCGAGCCATGGCGCGCAGATGGGGTCGAGCGAGCGCCGGGTAGCGCGCCAGGAGCGCCGCTCCCCGCCAGGCGACACCGTCACGCCCCAACAGCGGCACGAGGTACGGCGGGATCTTGTCACCCCCGAGATCGGCCAGGCGGAACGTCACCGGCCGCCCACCACACGCCGCCGCCATGGCGCCCAAGGCCCGGTATTGCTCCTCCTCGTCGGGCGGCACGTCGCGCCCGAGGAAGAGCCGCTCCGTCCGCACGAGGCCGATCCCCTCCGCGCCGGCATCGAGCGCCTGCCGCACCTCATCGACGGTATCGGCGTTGGCGAGCACCCGCGGTTGCCCCCTCGCCACGCGCGGCGACCGCGGGCCCGTGATGGCGCGCCTTGCCTGCACCCCGAGGACGGCCTCGGCTCCTTGTAGCCCGATCACCACCAGGCCGCCGTCGCCATCGACGCGCAGGAGCGGCATGGCGCCGCCCTTGGCAGCCGCCTTGCTCAGAGTGGCCAGCAACCCCTCTCCTACGCCGACCACCATCGGCACCCGTAGCGCCCGCGCCACCAGCGCGGCGTGCGACTGAGCGCTTCCCCTGACCGCCGCCACGCCGGCCAGACGCTCCCGCGGCCACTCGAGAAGTTCGGATGGCGAAATCTGTCGCGCCACGAGGATCAGGGCGTCGTCCCTGATGTCAGGAGTCTCTGCCGCGCGGTGCGTCAGGATGCGCTCTAGACGTGCGCCCACATCACGCAGCACCTCGCGCAGTCCGTCCGGCGGCCCACCCTCGCCCTCCCTCGGGGCCAGGCCAGGCGAGTGGGTCACCGAGTGCACCGCCGCCCGCGCCGAGGCGCCCCCGTCGCGAATGCGTTCCTCGATCAGCCCGAGCCACATGGCGTCGTCCAGCAGCTCCCGTTCGGCCCGCAACACCTGGCTGGCGCCGCCGATCTCGCGCTCCGCCCACACCTCGAGGGCCGCGAGCTGCGCCCGCGCCTCATCCAAAGCGAGGTGAAGCATCCGCAGCTCGGCGTCGCGCTCCACGGGAGCATCATCGGGCGCCAGCTCGGACGCCTCGACGGTCAGCACGGCCCATCCCACGCCCACGCCGGGCGACACCCCCCTGCCCATGTGGGTCCGGCCCGCATCCTCGCCGCCCAGCAGCGCCGCCACGAGGTTCAGCGCCGTCTCGGCGTCGTCGCCTTGGGCCGTCACCCGCACCCGGCTCCCCACGTCCGCACCCAGCGCCAGCAGCGAGGTCAGGCTGGTGGCGTCGCCGACGCGCCCACCGTGCGCGACGGTCACTCGCGCCGCCACGCCGCGCGCCGCCCGCACCATGCGGGCAGCCAGACGCGCGTGCAGCCCCCCCGGCACCGAGACCGTCACCCACCGCTCCGCCACGCTACGCTTCATCCCCCCGCCACGGGCAGTCACATCAGGCGCAACAGCGCCACGACCAACCCGATCCCATAGCATCCTGCCGTCGCCCACGCCTGGCGCACGCCCCACCTCTGGAGCGCCAAGAATGCCCCCACCAGCGCCATGGCCGGCAGCGCCGCCAGCGCCCGAACCATCCACGTGCCATCGCCAATGCCGCCGGCCGCTCCCGCCAGGAGCCCGGCAATGGGTCCGGCCGTCAGCACCCCAAAGATGATAGAGCCGGCGCACTCGGCGCCCACCACCACGCGCCGCCAGGCCGAGCTGCGCAGCACCTCCAACACCCCCGGGAACCCCCCGCGGTAGCCGCGCCGGTATGCCCAGGCGCTCACGCCCCACACCGTCGCCGCCATGAGCGCGGCATACGCCACCGCGCCGGCCGGCCCGACCACCGACGTCACGGCCACGCCCACGGCCATGGCCACCGTCCCGATGGCTCCGTGGATCACCGTGTCGCCCACGCCCGAGACGGGTCCCGCCAGCCGCGCCCGCGTCTCCTCGGGGGCGCTGGGAGCAGTCTGTCCCCGAGCCAGTGCCTCCTCCTGATGCGCCAGCACCCCGAGCACCGCGCTCCCAAGGTTGGGCTCGACGTTGAACGGCGCCATATAGCGCCCAAGAGCGCTCGCCAGCTCTGAACGGGTGGGGTACAGCCGATGGAGGATCGGCGCCATGGCATGGGTCAACCCGACGCCCTGCAGGCGGTCCTCGCTATAGCCGGCGTGGGAGAAGAACACCCACCGCAGCAGGCTCGCCAGTCGGTCACGCGCCCGGACCGGCGCACCCCGCACTGCCTCGCCGCGCGGCTGGCCGCCCAGCCGTAGTGCGGCCTGTGGTCGGCCTCCCACCGGGCGCTCCTCCGCCATGGGGCGCTCTCGCGCGAGCCAGGGGAGCGACGCTGCGCCCGCGGCGCCCAACAGCCCGGCGAGGAGCGCCGTCTCGGGCCCCGTGGCGGCGATGGCGGCCACGAACCCGCCGAGGTAGCAGGCTGACGTCCGCCGCGTCCACAGCAGCGCCAGCCCCGACGCTGCCCCCAGGGCTACCAGGAGCACGCCCGTCAGGTGGAGCCAGGCTATCACCCAGGAGGACGCCGCGGCGGTCACGCCGCGGGCCGCCATCGCCGCCAGGTAGACGGCCACCGTTGCCGGCGCCCAGGCCAGGAACAGCAGCATCGACTGCGGCGCCAGCACATTGCAGCGCCCAACGCCTTGCACGTCGCCGCGCCGCGCATAGCGCACCGCCCGGCGCGCCGTCGCGTTGCACCACCGCAGCCTGACGCGATAAAGCCCGTAGCCCAAAAGCCCCAAGGGCGCACCCAGCGCTAACGACGCCGTAGCGCCCAGCCCCGTCGCCAGCGCGATGGCGGCGCTCGCGTACCCCACCAGCGCCATGTCCGTCGGCAGCGCGGCCCCCGTCCCCAGGAATCCCAGAAAGGCGATATTCACCAGCGCCCCAACTGTGGCGCCCGTCCACGGATCCCCCAGGATGGCGCCGACCAGCAGCCCCGCCACCAGGGGGCGATACAGCGTCCAATAGCCCGTCCCCGCCAGCCAGGCGCTCTGCGACAGGTAGTAGCAGAGCCCGATGAGCGCCGCCGCCTCGAGCGTCACGGGCGTTCCACCGGCTGCGATGGGCGGGACGCCGCCCGCGCCCAGCAACAACAAGGCGGTGATCAGGCCGAGCCCGATCGCCGCCCTCACCCCTTCGGCCGCCCCCACGCGCGGGGTCGGCGTGCCCTCGCCAGCGTTACGGCGCGATCCGATGGCAGGGCCTGCAGCGTCACGTCCACGCCCGCCTGCTCCAGATATCGCAGCGCCTCCCACTCGTCACGCCCCAGGCTCACCTGCGGCCCGATACGCACCCGGCCCGGCGATGCGCCCACCGCGCCGACGTTCAGGCGATGATAGTGCACGCCGGCATCGAACAGCCGCCGCGCCGCCTCCGGGTCGCGCACCAGCACCATCGTCCCGCCGGCACCCATTGTCCCGTCCCGCAGCGCCCGCGCGGCCTCCGCCACCGAGCCGATCCACACCTCAGTGTCAGCAGGCGCCGCGGCCAACACCGTCGCCCGGCCGAGGTCGTCGCCCGCCAGAGCATCATCCGCGACGGCGATCCGCGACGGACGCAGCGCCCGTGCCCAGTTCAGCACCACCTGCCCGTGCAGCAAACGGTCGTCGATGCGCACCAGCGCGAGCCGCGACCAGTCCGGCACAGCGCCGGCACCCGGCGGTGATGCCATCCCTGACCCTACTCCGCCAGATCGTCGCGCACGGCCCCGCGCACCTGCTGCAGCCCCGTGGACGCCACATGGAGCGCCAGACTCGCCGCATCCGGCGCTTCCTGGCACGCCAGCAGCGCATCGACCACCATCGCGAGATTCACACCACTCACCACAGCGCACCTCTCGTGGCGCGGCAGGCCATCGCACAACATGGCCGCCACGCGGTGGGGCGTCCCCCCCAGAAGGTCCGTCAACAACAGCCACTCGTCGGGCGCGCCCTCATCAGTCCGCCGCATCGCCGCGAGCAGGCGCTCTCGAAACGCCTCCGGCGCCTCGTCCATCCCCAGCTCCACCGCCCAGGCGTAGGGGCACTCCCCCGCGATCGACTCCGCCGTGCGCAGCAACGCGCCGGCCAGATTACCGTGCGAGACGACCAATACTCCCACCACCGACGCCCTCCCTCGCCGCTCGTCATCGCCACAACGCCCCATCCGCTCCCACAGGCGTCACCGCACTGGGCGAATCGGCCTCACAAACGAGTATAGGAGTGCCGCCGGCGAGTGTCAACGTACGTCCCTGTTTGACCGCGCCCTGTCCATCCACTATCATACGCGCATTGTTCGCGCCCCGTGGGGGCGCTGCAGCATGCCGCGCGAGCGCATCTGACGCGACGCGCGCGGCAAGGCCGCCACAGAACGAATGCGAGCACGCCATGCCCGAGCCGACAACCACTGATACCTCCGCAGCCCACGCCTCCACGCTGGAAACGCGCGAGCGCCAGCTTCTCGAGCTGCTTGCGGGCCTGGGGCGCGTCGCCGTAGCGTTCAGCGGCGGGGTGGACAGCAGCTACCTCCTGGCCGCGGCCCTCGATGCCCTCGGCCGGGAGCGTGTCGTCGCGCTGACCGCCGATTCGCCGCTGCTGCCGAGGGCCGAGAGGGACACGGCGGTGGAGGTAGCTCGCCTGCTGGGGGCCGACCATCGCCTTATCCCCTTCGACGACCTGGCGATCGCCGGCGTCGTCGAGAACTCGCCGCAGCGCTGCTACTACTGCAAGCGCGCTCGGTTCGAGGCGTTGCGCGCCCTGGTGCGGGAGGCCGCCGAGGCTTCGAGCGGCGAGGCCGTACTCGTCCACGGCGAGAACGTCGATGACGCCGATGATTTCCGTCCGGGCGCCGTCGCCGCCAGGGAGCTGGGTGTGCGCGCCCCCCTAGTCGAGGCCGGCCTCTCCAAGGCCGACATCCGGGCGCTGTCGCGGCGGCGCGGCCTGCCCACCTGGGATCATCCGGCGGCGGCGTGCCTCGCCTCGCGCTTTCCCTACGGTACGCCCCTCACCCGCGAGGGGTTGGAGCGCGTGGAGAGGGCCGAGAGCGCGCTCCAGACGGTGGCCGGGTTGCGTCAGGTGCGCGTGCGCGATCACTACCCCGTCGCCCGCATCGAGGCGCCGCCGCAAGAGATCGCCCGCCTCGCCGCGCCCGATCTGCGCCGCCGCATCCATGACGCCATCGTCGCCGCCGGCTACCGTTACGTGACACTGGACCTGCTCGGTTACCGCATGGGGAGCCTGAATGAAGGAATCGAAGAGCCTGGCCGATAGCCGCCTCAGCGCCTCACCCTTTGCCCGTCCCGATTTCCACCGCCAGCAGCGCAAGGGCGTGCCCGAGGTCATCCTCACGAACAGCAAGACGCCCGAGCAGTCGCTGGCCATCGCCCGCGCCTTCCTGGAGCGCACCGGCCGCGCCATCCTGAGCCGCGTCTCGCCGGAACTGGAGGAGACGCTTTGCCTGGAGTACGGCCGCGAGGGCTTTGAGTGGTATCCCAACCCGCGCCTGGCCATCGTCCGCCGCGACGGCACCACGCCCCCTCCCACCGACGGTCGCGTTGGCGTGATCACCGCCGGCACCTCGGATCAGGCCATCGCCGAGGAGGCCGCCATCGTCTGTCGCGAGATGGGTTGCACCGTCTACACAGCCTTTGATGTCGGAGTCGCCGGCCTGCATCGCCTCTTTGAGCCTTTGGAGGAGTACCTCCATGCCGGCATCGACGTCATCATCGTCGCCGCCGGCATGGACGGGGCCCTACCATCGGTCGTCTCCGGCCTGGTGGACGTGCCCGTCATCGGCCTGCCCACCTCGGTGGGCTATGGCATGGGCGGCAAGGGCGAGGCCGCGCTCCTCTCCATGCTGCAGACCTGCTCGCCGGGCCTGGCGGTGGTCAATATCGACAACGGCGTGGGCGCCGCGGCCATGGCCGGCATCATCGCCAACCGCGCGGCGCGCGCGCGCCGGGGAGAGGGGTGAGATGTCCACGGAAGCGGCGCGCCAGGATGTGACCCCGTCCCAGGTCGTGCTCCTGGAGTGCAACCTCGATGACATGACCGGCGAGGCGCTCGCCTACGCCCTCGAGCGCCTGCTCGACGCCGGCGCCCTGGACGCCTGGTTCACGCCCATCACCATGAAGAAGGGGCGCCCCGCCGTCCTCTTTTCCGTCCTCTGCCGCCCCGAGGAGGCCCCCGCGCTCCGTGCGATGGTGCTACGCGAGACCACCACCCTCGGCGTGCGCTGGCGCCCCATGGAGCGCGAGGTCGCTGAGCGCAGCGCCGACCGCGTCGACACCCCCTGGGGCCCGGTGCGGCGCAAGCTCAAGCGCCTCGCGGGCCGCGTCGTGAGCGTCAAGCCCGAGTTCGAGGACTGTGCGCGCCTGGCGCGGGAGCATGGCGTCACGCTGCAGGAGGTCATCGACCGCGCCCGCGACGTGCCCGCTGACCCCGCCATGTGATCCCGGACCAGGGCCCGAGCACAAGTGGGTCCGGCGCGGTCACACCACAAAGGTAGGTGGCATCGTGAGTCCCGAGGAGCGCGAGCGCCCGCCCCATTGGCCGGGCTTGCCGCCTTGGATCGAGCGCATCCTCAACCGCCCTCCGCCCCTCGTCTATCGCATCGCCGTGATGGCTATCGACAGCTTTTCGGCGAGCCGCGGCGCCCAGGTTGCCGCGAGCCTGGCCTACTATGCCCTCTTTTCCATGTTCCCGCTGCTCCTGTTCCTCATCAGCGCGCTCGGCTTTGTTCTGCAGGCCGAGGCGGTGCGCAGCCAGGTCGAGGAACTGATCGTCCAGTTCTTTCCCACGTCGCAGGACCTCATCATCGAGAACCTCAATTTTGTGCTGGAGCTGCGTGGCCCGGCCACGGTGATCGCCGCCGTGAGCCTCCTCTGGTCGGGATCCGGCTTTTTCACCATCCTGGCTCACTATATCAATGACGCCTGGCCCGGCGCCCAGGTGCGCGGACCGATCCACGGCCGCCTGGTGGCGGTCATCATGGTAGGCATCCTGGTCCTGGTGCTCCTCGTCATTACGGTGTACAATGCCCTCTTGCAGGTCATCGCTTCGATCAGTCAGCCGCTGGCGAACCTGATCGCCTTCTACAGCCCCCTCGTGGACGCCCTCCTGTCGCAGGTCTTGCCCTGGGTCGTCACGTTTGGCCTCTTTTTGACGCTCTACAGCCTGGTGCCTCGCGTGCGGGTGCGATGGCGCGAGGCCGTCATCGGCGCTATGGTGGCCACCGTGCTCATGCGCCTCGCCACCGCAGCCTTTGGGCTCTACCTGCGCAGCGGCATGTCGCGCTATCAGATCGTCTACGGCTCCCTGGGTTCGGTCGTTGCCCTCCTCTTCTGGATCTATCTCGCCGGCTGGGTAACCCTTTTTGGCGCCCACCTCAGTGCCGCCATCGCGCGCTGCTGCTACGATCAGTCCTAGCCCTCCCCACCGACTTCACGCACGCAGCCCGCCCTCACCGCCAAGCCTGCCATCTCGAGCTCTGTCGTAGCCCTCCCTCACCGTCAGGTCTGTCATCTCGAGTTCTGTCATCGCGAGCGCAGCGAATGTCGTCACACTATGCCCCCACCCGCCGCATTCGTCATCCCGAGGTCTGTCATCGCGAGCGCAGCGAATGTCGTCACACTATGCCCCCACCCGCCGCATCCGTCATCCCGAGGTCTGTCATCGCGAGCGCAGCGAATGTCGCCACACTACGCCCCCCACCCGCCGCATCCGTCATCCCGAGCGCAGCGAGGGATCTCGACTTACGCGGCGCTGCCCTCAGCGACAGCACCCCCGTCACGCTTGAGTCTCTGGATCGCGAAAACGCGAGACGGGCGAAAGGGCTCGCCACGGGAGTAGGCGTAGCTCTGATGGAGGTCAGAGTCCCTCGCCCATGCGTTCGGCGCGGCGGAGAACCGACGGCCAGCCAGGCCGTCGGCCCTCCGATGACACAAACCAGGGCGCAGGAACTGGCCGGCGGGCTCCTGTGACGCAGGACTGCCCTGCGAGCGGCGAGCCCTTTCGTGGTTTCAGGGGCCAGATGCGTCGCTACGCAGTAGATTGGTCAGCGTCTGTACGCAGGCGCCGTCCGAAGTATTCCACACCCATTGACCGCACCGCCCCCCGATGCTACACTGAAATAGAACCGTTTTCATATCCGCTTCCTAAACTAACCACCGGCAGCAGTTCGCCGGACGGAGGCGTACCATGTGGCGTTCACTCGTGGCGCTCGCGCTCCTCCTTTCTCTGCTACTCACCGCCATCCCCGCCCACGCACAGGGCCCAGCGATTCCCACACCCCACCTGCTGCCCGTCGCTAGCGGATTCGACCGCCCCACCCACCTGACCCACGCCGGCGACGGCACCGACCGCCTGTTTGTCGTGGAGAAGCCGGGCACTGTCCGCATTTTGCAGGACGGCGCCCTCCTGGCCACGCCGTTCCTCGACCTCACCGCCCGCGTCTTGTCCAGCGGCGCCGAGCAGGGCCTGCTCAGCGTCGCCTTCCCGCCCGGCCAGGGGACTCCCGATCACTTTTACGTCAACTATACCTCCATCCCCGATGGCGACAGCGTCGTGTCACGCCTGGCAGTATCGCCCGAGGACGCCAACCGCGCCGACCCGGGTAGCGAAGAGGTGATTCTCACCATCGAACAGCCCTTCGCCAACCACAACGGCGGCCAACTCGCCTTCGGCCCCGACGGCTACCTGTACATCGGCACGGGCGATGGTGGCTCCGGCGGCGACCCCCTGGTCAACGCGCAGAACGGGAACACGCTCCTCGGCAAGATCCTGCGTATCGATGTAGAGTCCGCGCCTCCGGATGCGCCCTACGCCGTCCCCGCCACAAACCCGTTTGCCGACACGGTGGGCTTTCGTCCCGAGATCTGGGCGCTGGGATTGCGCAATCCCTGGCGCTTTTCCTTCGACCGCGCTACCGGCGATCTCTATATCGCCGATGTCGGCCAGAGCACGCGCGAGGAGGTGAACCACCAACCCTCCGCTGGCGGGGGCGAGAACTATGGCTGGAACATCATGGAGGGTTCGACCTGCTTCCAGGCAGAGACGTGCGACACGCAAGGGCTGACGCTGCCGGTGACCGAGTATGGCCGCGACCTGGGCGTCAGCATCACCGGCGGCCACGTCTACCGCGGCCCCGGACGGACGGCATGGCAGGGGCTCTACTTCTATGGCGACTTTGGCTCCGGCCGCATCTGGGCGCTGCAGCGCTCGGGCGACACCTGGGTCAACACTCTCCTACGCGACACGGACTTGTCCATCTCGTCCTTTGGCGAGGACGAGGCTGGCCGTCTCTACGTCGTGGACTACCGTGGGGCGGTCTACCTTCTCGCCGGCGCGACGTACCTGCCCGTCATTCGATGGTAAGCCCCGATTTCTCAGCCGTCTGACCGTTGACACGCTCGCCCGTCTCTTGGTATACTTATGTCTGCTAATCATCGGCCCCCCTCCGTCTATCGCTGATGCTCCAGCCTGTAGTCGCGCCAGGAGGAACCCGTGTCAATCCTCGTCCTCAATGCGAGCCCGCACCCCCATGGCCCCTGCGCCGTCATCCTCCATGCCATCGAGTCCGCCGCCAAGGATGGCCGCCAGGTGGAATGGGTCGACGTGAACCATCTCGACATGCTCCCCTGCCTCGGATGCATGAAGTGTCGTCCCGATGGAGAGTGCATCCAGCCGGAGGATGATGCCCATCGCGTCGGTCGACGCATCCTGGAGGCGGAGAGCCTGGTCATCGGCACGCCCACCTACTGGGGGAACATGACGGGCCCGCTCAAGCTCCTCTTTGACCGCAACGTGCCGGTCCTACTCGGCGAGGACGGCGCGCAGCCGCGGCAGCGGGGCAAGACGGCCGCTATCGTCGCCACGTGCGACTCCACCTGGCCCACCAGTCAGCTCTCCTCCTCGGGCGGGGGCGCCATCCGAGCCGTGCGAACCGTTCTGGCGTCCGCCGGGTACCGCATCGTGGGGACCATCATCTACCCCTGCGCGCATGGGCAGCACGACGTCCCGCAGTCCGTCCTGCGCCGTGCGGTGGCCCTCGGGCGCCAACTCTAGCCACTAAATCCTCCCCATGCGGCATCGGCGGAGGCACTGGCGTGCAGACGTGATGCGCCGCGATCGATCCGCGGCGCGAGAGTGCTTTGTGGAGGTGTTTTCATGCGCATTCGGACGCTAGGCATCGTGCTTTTGGCACTGGCAGTTGTCGTGGGCCTTCCGGCCACGGTCTTGGCGCGCAGCCAGGACCCCAGCAACCCCGAGCCGCTACGTCCAGGTGAGGAGCGCACCGGGACGATCCCGGGCGCCCCGGCGGGCTCTTTCGCCTACTTTTCCATAGCCTACCCAGGCGGCGAGCAGGAACTCGTCATCCGCATGACGCCCCGCCCGGCTGATCCTTCGGTCGCCGCACAGATCGCCTTCAACGTCTATGGACCCGACGGCCTCATCGGGTCGTCGCGCACCCCGACGGAGGGCGACCCCAGCGTGCGCGAGTTCCGCTACAGCGATCCCGACGCGGCGCGGCTCCTCATCCAGCTGTTCAACTATACCCTGACCACGACCATCAACTACTCTATTGTCGCCACCGGGTTCACCGAGGCTGCACCGGCGCCCGCCGTTACACCCGTGCCGTCGCCGGCGCCGCCAGAGGTCCTACCCGAGACCGGCCCGCCCACCAGCGGGACCCTCGTCGGCTCGCTAGGCGGGGCTTTCGCGATCTTTGAGATCCCTTACTCTGGCGACGGGTCGGACGTCACCGTCGAGGCGACGCTGGCGCCTGATGACCCGGTGCTCGCCAGCGCCGTGGGGCTCAACGTCTTTGCGCCGAACGGGCGACTCATCGCCGAGGGCACCACGCGATCCACCCCCGGGCGGCGCCAGGTCACCTTCTCCTCCGACATCGCCGGCACGTACACCGTGCAGCTCTATAACTACACCGACGGGACACCCGTCAGCTACACCGTCTCCTGGTAGCAGGATCGCCCGCTCACCTTCGCGGGGGCGCGTCGATGAACAGCGCCCCGCCGCCGAGGGCGGCGGGGCGCTGTATCTGGTCCGTCTCGACTGCCCAGGCGGCCAGGTGCGCCTCTGCCCAGCCGTACGGCCGACGTCTGGCGCTCTGGGGGGCGCGCCATGGTCTCCGCTCCGCTATACTGAACCCCAAAGACACGGTGTAACAATACCGGCATCGGGAGTGGAGAAACCATGAGCGATACTTACGCGCGGCTGTTCGATCGCAATATCCAGGCCTTCTTTGGCGAAGCGCTCCGCATCAGCCTGCACGATCCCCGCATGGCCCTGTTCGTGGCACGCGCTCTGCACCATCAGCGCCGCGCCGCCCGCGTGCGTCGCGACTGCGAGGCCGCTGGCGTCCACGTGCCCGCCTTTATGATCGTCAGCGTCACCCATCGCTGCAACCTGGCGTGCAAGGGATGCTACGCGCGAGCCCAGCATCCCCGCGGCGAGGCCGAGATGCCGCCGGACAAGCTCCGCTCCGTGATCGCCGAGGCCGAGGCGCTGGGCGTCTCCATCGTAATGATCGCCGGCGGTGAGCCCCTGACCCGCCGCGAGGTCCTCGGCATCGCCGCCGAGCATCCGGGCATCGTCTTTCCCCTCTTTACCAACGGCATCCTCATCGATGATGCCGTGCTCGACCACCTGCGCCGCCATCGCAACATCGTCCCCGTGCTCAGCATCGAGGGGCACCAGAGCGAGACCGACCTGCGTCGTGGCGAGGGCGTCCATGCCCATGTCCTGGAGACGATGCGCCGGCTGCGCGAGGCGGGCGTCTTTTTTGGGACGTCGCTCACCGTAACGCGCCAGAATCACGATCTGGTCACCGGTCGACCTTTCGTGGAACGTATGTTGGAGACCGGTTGCCGCCTCTTTTTCTTCGTCGACTATGTGCCCGTGCAGCCTGGCACCGAGTGCCTGGCACTCACCCAAGAGCAGCGTGACGAGGAGGCGCGCCGTCTGGCGGCCTACCGCGAGGACCTGCCGGGGCTCTTTGTCGCCTTTCCCGGCGATGAAGAGATGTACGGCGGCTGCCTCGCCGCGGGGCGGGGATTCGTGCACGTCAGCCCGTCGGGTCGGCTCGAGCCGTGCCCCTTTTCCCCCTATTCGGACGTCTCGCTGGAAGATGTTACGTTGCGCGAGGCGCTGCGCTCCAGGTTCCTGGAGACCATCCGCCTCAGCGACGAGCACCTGGGTGAGACGCAGGGCGGCTGCGCCCTGTGGGACCGCCGCGATTGGGTCCAGTCGCTACTGCACACGACGAATCCAGGCGCTACGGCGTACGCCGCAGCACATGCCGCCGAGAGCACCGATCTGGCTGCCCAGTAGAGGCAGCCTCGCCTTGACAGCTTGATAGGCAAAGCACGCTTCTCAGCCTGCGCCGCAAGCGGCCGGCCGGACGCGCTACAACCTCGGTCGTTGGCGTCGTCTATGGTCGCATCAGAGCCGTTGTCATCGGCTGATGACACAAGGAGGGTACGTATGCCCGCTTCCTCAGCGCGCGCCGCGCACAAGCGCTCGCCCTCACGCCG
>ERZ747221.2073-NODE-2073-length-18586-cov-2.891404_pt1 | contig 18586 bp, 17 predicted proteins | sample MGYA00374949_ERZ747221 | MGnify/ENA primary metagenome ERZ747221 (study PRJEB28779, sample SAMN05720172) | bioreactor metagenome | isolation source: Anaerobic biogas reactor | place: USA:Washington, USA | collected 2015-08-08 ... | reverse complement strand
AGTGCCCCTGCGGGTCCCACGTGATGACATGCCCCTCACCGCAGGCCCACGGAAGGGCAAAGAGACCCGGAGTGCGATAGTCTGGCGAGGCGTCGGGCGGAGCGGCCTGTACTGCAGGCGCACACGGGGCCAACAGGGCACAGAGTAGACAGGTCAGCATCACCCGGCGCATGATGGTCAGCGGCTGATGAGTACCGGAAAGCTGGCTTCGCGCAGCACCTGATCGACCATGCTCCCCAGCACGGCCTTGAGCAAAGGAGGGTGGCGATAGCTGCCCATGACGAGGAGATCGGCATTCTCCTCACCCAGCACACGGATGATGGTCTCGGCCACAGGGCCGCTCTCCAGACGCGCCGTCACCTCGTGCCCCTGACATTCGCGGACAAAGGTCACAGCCTCATCGAGGATCTGCTGGGCGCCATTTGACGTCGCCACCGTGAGCACCACGGCCGAGACGCCCCACTTGTCCAACATGTGGCATAGCAGATGCAGACCTTCGCGCGCCTCAGGGCTGCCGTCAAAGGCCAGCATCACGCGATGAATACAACCGCTCCTGATGCCAGGCACCGCCAGCACAGGCCGCGCCGCATGCGCTGCCACTTCCTGAAAGATCGTCCCTAGCCGCTCGACCACCTGGCCATGTTCGCGGCGCTGGTTGATCACCACTAGATCGGCCCAGCGGGCGCGATCGACGATCTCCTCGGCCACATCGCCCACAACCAGCTTGGCGCTGTGGGGCACGCCGATCGCGTCACAACGAAACGCAAACTCATCAAGGATGGCCTGGCCACGCGCGCGCGCTTCGGTCGAGTCTTCGCGCATCACGTGCAGCCCGCGCAGCGTGCCCCCCTCACGGCGGGCAATCTCGGCCGCCTGGCTGAGTGCCAGCCAGCCGGTCTCGGCGCCGGTAAGCGTAACCAGGATATCCCGAAAGAGCACCAGCGGGGCCTCTTCGTTCAGCCGCTCTGAGCGCCAGGTGCCGGCCGGTGGCCCAGGCTCGAGGTGCGAGGGCAACAGTAATGCCATCAGCCTTCGGCGGAATCGCTGCCAGAGATTGCCCGGGGCACGGCCAAAGCGTCGCGCATAGTCACGTGCCACTTCCCACGAGCTGATGGGCTGCCCTGTCTCCTCGCGCACATAGTGGGCGTGCTCGATGATCCAAAAGTAGAGATCACCCTCGGTGTGCCCCGGAACGTCCTCGAGCATATTCTCTCTTCGCAAAGCCTCAACGACCGGCATGTAGACATTGTCGTACCAGTCGGTCACCGCTGCAGACCAGGGCACCTCGCGCGACTGGTCGGTCTCCATAAAAAACCGATGCATGCGAATATGCTCTAGCAGCCGCACATAGTCACCAGGCATGGTGAGCCGGATATCCTGGTCTGGCCGAAGCCGATCAAGGCCCGTCTCTTCGAGAAACTCGCGATAGGCACCCAGAAGGTCCAGGTCATCGAGAGTGAGATCTGCCGTCACCGGCACGCGACTCTGCACCTCGATCACCTCGGCATCGATGAACTTGCGTCCCTTCTGGCGGCCCACCGAAACACGATGGTGACCGTCGACCACAAAGTAGGCATCGCCAACCTTATAGAGCGAAACGGCCGGCAGGGTGACGCCCGAGAGCATGGCCGAGTCGACGCTGAGCCACTTACTGCGCGAGTGCCTTTGCGTGGGCAGAAAGGCGCGGTCGAAATCGCGGCTGCGCCCGAGGCTTCCGATGATCTTGTCGACGGGCACGGCCTCGAGTCCACGATAGCGCTGCGTGGTAAAGCGCAGCGTACGCTTGACGTCCTCATAGGGCACCAGGCCGACATTCTGCCCCGTGAGATTGGCCCATAGGCGCCGCAACCGAGCATTGCGCTGCGCCTTGGTATAGTCCTCACGGGCACGGCCAGATAGAGAGTCTCCTGTCATCCTCTGTCTCATTCTGATATATACAAGTGGCTAACTATAGCACGAGGGCACACATTCAGTGAATAGCGCTCCATCAATGAGTGGCGCAAGCAATGCAGGGGTCAAAGGCGCGCACCACGCGGCCCACAGCCCGCTCCAGCTCGAGGCTGATGCCCGCAGAGGAGACATAGCGTCGCGCAGCCACCAGCAGCGCCCGCTCGATGGCGAGCATGTTGTGTTGTGTGGGAATGACAAAGCGCGCCGAGGTCACCAGCCCCCCCTGCACCTCATAGTGGTGGATCAGCGGCCCACGCGGCGCCTCAATCAGCCCGCAACCCTGTCCATCGCGCAGGGTGCAACCAACCCACAGGTCGTCGCCATCCAGGTCTTGCTCCAGCAGCTCGATGGCCCGCTCTATGGCATAGACGAGTTCGATCCCGCGCGCCACATCGAACAGCAAGATCGCGTGCGCCGGATAGCCCCACTCTTGCCAAAAACGCTCGGTATAGGCCCTCGCCATCGGAGTCGTCGGATGAGGGTCGATGTTGAGCCGTGCCAGCGAATTAGCTCGCACCAGTTCGCCCTGATAGAGGGTGCCATCCGAGTAGCTGCCTTCAATGGGTACGTCGGTGAGGTGCTCGGCATAGTCGCACGGGGGAAAAGCCGCCTGCACCGACCCATCTGGCGCCATGACGCGCAACCGGTCGCCGTAATAGGCGTGCCCACGGTCGATGGCTGCAAGATAGTAGGTCGGGCTGTCGTCGCCCAGCGTGCCGATGCGGTCGTGCAGGCCCTCGAACAGATCCCAGTAGGCATCGACCAAAAAGCTAGCCCTTGTGAGGGCCTGATTGAGGCTGGCACGCATCTCGGCAGCAGCCCGCGGCGCGATGCCGCCCGATACGCCGCCGACCACCGCCCGCACCGGGTGGATGAACTGCCCGCCGGCCAGGGTGATCAGCTGTGTGCCTGCGCGTCGTACGGCCAACGCCCGTGGCGCGATCTTGCTGTGCACCTCGCCGAGGTGAAACAGGCTGGGCACCCCTGCCTGGCCGGGCAGGTCTGGCATGGTGAACAAAAAGAGCGACGTCGCCTGGTTCTGGATGACCTGCCCCAACATCATCAGCTCGCGAATGCACACCGCCTTGGGCGGCACAGTGACGCCCGCGAGATTCTCCAGCGCCTTGACCGCCGCTAGATGGTGCGCAGTGGAGCACACCCCACATATGCGCGGCACAATGATGGGCATCTGCTCGGCGGGCGCGCCCTGCACAAAATGCTCAAAGCCGCGCAGCTCGGTGGCCTGGAAATGAGCCGAGAGCACGCGCTCGCCAGCAAGATTGATGACCACGCGCGCATGGCCCTCGATGCGGCTCAAGGGAATGGTAAGAGTGGTCATCACAGCACCTTTTCTATGTCGCGGGGGGCGCCAGCATAGTCGGCGAACTGGAACACAAAAAGCGACAACCCAGGAGAACGGAGCTCGGCGTCGATCTGCTCGCGAGAGATGGCCGTCATCCGCTCAAATACGCGCTTGATGGCCGCAAACCATTCATCGGCCGAGCGCGAGATAAAGCCATTGGAGGGTCCACGACAACCCACGCACGGGTGGCCAGCGCGCGTACAAGGCGCGCCACAGCCGCCACGCGTCGAAGAGCCGATGCAGAGATACCCCTGGTTGATGAGACACACCTCAGGGTCGATGGCCACGCCGCTGTGGCGCGCCAGGCGGTCAGGGCGGTCACGGGTCTTGATGCGGCCACAATCCTGACAGACCGTTTTTGCCGGTTCAAAAGGCTCGCCTAGCTTGAGCGCAGCCTCAAAGAGCCGCGGCGTTGGCGGGCAACCAGGCAGATACAGGTCAACCGACACCACCGCATCCACCGGGCGCAGCTGAGGTAACAGCCGTGGCAGGTGCCGTCGACTGGTATCATCGAGGAACACCCGCCTGGCGCTCTCGCGGTTGCCCAGATTGGCTACCCCGCCAGAGAGGGCGCACGTGCCCACCGCCACCACGCGTCGCGCGCGGTGTGCTGTCTGCTGCAAGCGATGCAGGTCATCATCGCTGTAGACCGCACCGCTCACCAACAAGGTGTCAACCGGCGGCAGGTCTTCGGCCGATAGAACCAGGGGCATGTAGACCAGTTCCTGCTGACTGGCCCATACATCGGCATTGAGCAGCGATACTTCGCAGCCCGAGCAGCCCGAGAGCTGTAACACCGCAAAGGTCGGCGTCGCCACAGCCGTACTATCACTCTGTGCAGAAGATGTTTGGTTCATGGCACCTCAGTCATTGATGGCAGTGCTGCGAGCAGTTCGCGGGCCAAGGCTCGCTCGCCAGGGAAGGTCGTGCCGTATGCCCCGAGAAAGTCGACGATGGTCGCTCTGCGACCCAGCCGGCGAGCCACCAATACGATTTTGGCCAGGGCCTCATCTTGTGGGCCATAGTTGGCGAACCAGAGCATAAAGCGTTGCGGATAGCCCGTGGGCGCCTCGCTGAGCAACTGATAGAACACTGTCCCCGCCACGCCCGGGCTCTGCACCACGTCGGCTGGCGACATCTCAGTGCCTCGATAGCCTTCGCCCTTTATCAGATGCGCGCAGGCCCCTGCTGCGGCCAGCCCGGGCGGCGACCCTGCCTCTAGATCCTGGCAGTAGATCGTCTCCAGGGCGATCCCCAGCCCCTGCGTCAAGACGCTGCCTGGGGGGCTAGGCAGCCCATCACAAGCGGGCTCAGAGCAGGGCGAGGGTCCATAGCCCTGGCCGGCCAGCACCAGCAGCGCCTGGCCAACGGCTCGCGCCAACTGCGGCGCGGCAGGTGCCAGCATTGCAGGATCAGTGATGGGAACCCCAAGGGCCAGCTCAAGGCAGACCTGGTCATAGAGCCCCTGCACGCAGATGTCCGTCACTAGGCCCGCCTGCTGCCCAAGAACCAGCACAGCCCGGTTATCTGCCGCCCTCGCCGCCGCCGGCCGCAGCCCCGAGGCCGAAAAGGCTGCCATCGTGCGTTCATATACGTTCAGAAGACGCGCCAGCGGTTCGTCCTCAGCCAGATAGGCCTCAAGGGCGGCATAGCGAGGGTCGTCCTCAGGCAGCTGCGCATAGCCATCATCCCGCTGTTCTACCAGCACACACGGATGCGCCGTGGGCAGCACATAGACGCTGCAGCCCAACAGCGCCACCACAAGGGCCAACACCACGGCAAAACGCGCCACGCTATGACAGCTCGTCATCCTAGCCTGCATCGTTGCAGGCATTGTAGCACAGCACGGGCCCCTGTGGGGGCAAAACCGTGGCCCGTTGGCCGCATTGTGGATTCGCCTTATAATGGTCGCGTATACACGACTGCATCATCAGGCGGAGGTTGCCCAGATGAAGGTGCTCGTCACCGGTGGCGCCGGGTTCATCGGTTCGCATGTCGTCGATGCCTGTCTCGCAGCGGGCCATGACGTGAGCGTGGTGGATGATCTCTCCACCGGCAAGCAGGCAAATGTCAACGTTGCAGCGCACTTTTACCAGGTAGACCTGCGTGACGCGGCCGCTCTCGAGCGCGTGTTCGAGCGCGAGCGGCCCGAGGCCATATGCCACCTGGCTGCCAAAGCCAACGTGCGCGAGTCAATGGAAAAGCCTGTGCTCTATGCCGAGGTCAACATCATCGGCTCTCTCAATCTGCTGCAGCTCGCCCGCCAGTATGGCGCCAAGAAGATGGTCTATGCCTCTACAGGGGGCGCCTGCTACGGCGAGCCGGTCTATCTGCCCGCCGATGAACAGCATCCCATCAACCCGCTCGACCCGTACGGAGCGAGCAAGCACCACGTCGAGCACTACCTATACCTCTACCGCCTGCACTTTGGCATCGATTATGTGGTGCTGCGCTTCCCCAACGTTTTTGGCCCGCGGCAAGACCCTCACGGCGAAGCCGGCGTGGTGGCTATTTGGACGGCACAGATGATGGCGGGCGAAGAGGCCCGTATCTATGGCAGCGGCGAACAGGAGAGAGACTTTGTCTATGTAACCGATATCGCGCGCGCCAACGTGTTGGCTCTTGAGAATGGTAGCGGCCTGATCGCGAACCTGGGGTCTGGTGTGGGCACCTCGATCAATCAGCTCTTTGAGATGCTCAAACAGAGCACGGGCTACGCAGGCCCGCAGGTGCATTCACCCGCCAAGCAAGGCGAAGTGTTCAAGAGCTATATCACCAACCAGGTGGCGCGCGAAGAGCTGGGTTGGGAGCCGACTATCTCGCTGCAAGAGGGGCTGGATCGCACTGTCGCCTATTTCCGGCAGGTCTAGCCGCCCGTCTCCAACCGGAACCAGGCGAAAGGAGTCTATCATGGCCAAATACGCTCTGGGCGTAGATTTCGGTACAGAGTCGGCACGTGCGATGCTGGTCGACCTGACCAATGGTGCCGAGATCGCGCAGGCGGTCTGCGAGTATCCCGATGGCGTCATCGACGAGATGCTACCAGGCACCAGTATCCGCCTCGAGCCCGATTGGGCCTTGCAGAACCCGGCAGACTATGTGACCTGTTTCCAACAGGCCGTGCGACAGGCGGTGGCCACGAGTGGCGTGTCGGCCGAGGACATCATCGGCATTGGCATCGACTTTACCGCCTGCACCATGCTGCCCACCAAAGCCGATGGCACCCCCTTGTGCTATCTGCCCGAGTATCGCAACAATCCTCACGCCTGGGTCAAACTGTGGAAGCACCACGCCGCACAGCCCGAGGCCAACCTGATCAATCAGGTGGCCGCCGAGCGCAACGAGCCCTGGCTCTCGCGCTATGGCGGCAAGATCTCGTCCGAGTGGTTCTTTCCCAAGAGCCTGCAGATCCTCAATGAAGCGCCCGAGATATACCAGGCCGCCGACCGACTGATCGAGGCAGCAGACTGGATCGTGTGGCAACTCACCGGCGTCGAGACGCGCAACGCCTGCACCGCTGGCTACAAGGCCATCTGGAGCAAGCGAGATGGCTTTCCTAGCCCTGACTATTTTGCGGCGTTGCACCCGCAGATGCGCAACATCGTCGCCGAAAAGATGAGCACCAGCATCTTGCCGCTGGGGGCACGCGCCGGCGGGCTCACTCCCGACATGGCCGCCGCCACCGGCCTCAAGCCGGGCATAGCCGTGGCCGTTGCCAATGTAGATGCGCACGTGGCCGTTCCTGCCGCCACTGTCACCGGCACTGGCCGCATGGTGATGATCATGGGCACCTCGACCTGCCACATGGTGGTGGGCGATGAGCCCAAAATCGTGCCGGGCATGTGCGGCGTAGTCGAGGACGGCATCTTGCCCAATCTGGCCGGGTTCGAGGCAGGTCAGTCTTGCGTGGGTGATCACTTTGCCTGGCTCGTCGAGCATTGTGTGCCGGCCGATTATGAGCGCGAGGCCCAGGCGCGCGACCTCAACCTGCACCAACTGCTCGAGGAAAAGGCCTCTGCGCTCAAGCCAGGCGAATCTGGCCTGCTCGCCCTGGACTGGTGGAACGGAAACCGCTCTGTGCTGGTCGATGTCGACCTGACCGGCCTGTTGCTGGGCGCAACTCTGGCGACCCGCCCCGAAGAGATCTATCGCGCATTGATCGAGGCCACGGCCTATGGCACTCGGGTGATCATCGAGGCCTTTGAGGCCAACGGCGTGGCCGTCAACGAGATCGTAGCGGCGGGTGGCCTGCCCGAGCGCAACCGTATGCTGATGCAGATCTATGCCGACGTCACCGGACGTGAGTTCAAAGTGGTCGGCACCGCGCAAGCCGGCGCACTCGGCTCGGCGATGCATGGCGCCGTGGCAGCTGGCGCCGCCGCGGGCGGTTACGATACGATCGCTGACGCTGCCGCCAGGATGGCGCGCCTGCAAGATACCGTCTACCGGCCTATCGCAGCACACGAGGCCGTGTACGATCGGCTCTATGCCGAGTATGTGCGCCTGCACGACTATTTCGGGCGCGGTGAGAACGACGTCATGAAACGTCTCAAGACGCTGCGAGCCCAGGTACTGGGCTAATGGGCACGAACGATGACAAGGGCCAGGCTAATCGCCTGGCCCTTTGCTGCTAGAGCAAGGTCACCGGATCGATATCGACCCGCCAGCCCAGCGGCAATCGCAGGTCACTGAGCAGCGCGGTCAGATGCTGGCCACGCACCATCACCTGCCAACGCCACTTGCCTCGTTCGCGTTGAAAGTAGGGCGGGGTAGGCCCGATCACGTTAGTGCCATAGAGTCCGAGCAGAGCAATACGTGTGTTCAGCATATCGACCAATCGCGACGCCTCCTCTTGGGCGCGTGTAGCGTCGGCGTCAGCATACTCTAACCGTGCCAATGGCCTGTAGGGGGGATAACCCATCTCGCGCCGAAAGCCCAGCTCGGCCTCGGCAAAACCCTCATAGTCGTGCCGCATGGCGGCCTGAATGGAAGGATGCTCTGGCTGATAGGTCTGGATTATGACCCGTCCCGGCAACACGCTGCGCCCTGCACGCCCCGCCACCTGCGTCAGCAATTGAAAGGTGCGCTCGCCAGCATACAGATCGGGCAGGTGCAGCGAGATATCGGCCAACACCACACCCACCAGCGTTACCCGCGGCAGATCGAGCCCCTTGGCCACCATCTGCGTGCCCACCAATACATTGGCCTCGCGCCGCGCAAACCGCTCCAGAAGGGCGTCGTGGTCTTGTACTGAGGTGGCTGTGTCGCTATCCCAGCGCAGCGTGACGGCTTGCGCATACCCTAGCTGTACCTCGCGCTCAACCCGTTCGGTTCCGGCGCTGAGGTAGCGGATACGCCGACCGCCGCACTGTGGGCAGAGGCTTGGCACCGGCGCACGACGCCCGCAGTGGTGGCAGTACAACATCAGCGGCTGCTCATGGTAGGCCATAGCCACCCGACAACGTGGACACTCGAGGACGTGGCCACAGTCGCGGCATACAACGGCGCTGGCTGTGCCACGGCGGTTGACAAACAGAATGGCTTGCTCACCCGCTGCCAGCGTCTCGCGTAAAGCCACATCGAGAGGCCGACTGAACATGGCGCTGTGGCCCGCTCGCAGCTCTTCACGCATATCGACCACCTGCACCTGCGGCAGATCGGCATAGAGAGCATCGCCGTTACTGGCGGTGTAGCGCGAATGCGCGGCGCCGCTCTCGGCCAATAGCTGGCCGATGACGCCGCGGTGCCCCATAACGCGGCGGGGCAGGGCCAACAGCCGTAGTTCACCCTGACATGCGCGATAGTACGTGCCCAGATCGGGCGTCGCGCTGCCCAACACCACCGTGGCGCCGGCCAATCGCCCCCTTTCGATGGCCACCTCACGGGCATGGTAGTGCGGAAGTTGTTGGTCTTGCTTGTAGGTCCACTCGTGCTCCTCATCGACCACCACCACGCCAAGCCGCTGCACCGGCGCAAAGATGGCCGATCGCGCCCCTACCACCACCCGCAGTTCGCCGGCCCGAATACGCCGCCACTGATCATAACGCTCACCAGGCGACAGGGAGCCATGCATCACCGCCAGCACCTCGGGGAAGCGTGCCCCAAAACGTCGAATGGTCTGGGGTGTGAGAGCGATCTCGGGCACGAGCACAATCGCACTGCGCCCCTGCTCCAGCGCGCGCGCAACGGCGCGTAGATAGATCTCGGTCTTGCCCGAGCCAGTCACTCCCTGTAGCAGAAAGGGCCGACCGGCTGGCGCATCGAGGTCGGCAGCGATCGCCTCCCAGGCCCCCTCCTGATCGGGCGTGAGCTGCGGCGGCGCGATGGGCACAAAGCGGGTGCCTGCCAGAGGGTCGCGCCAGACCTGCTCGCGGCGCACCTCCACCAGACCCTTGTCGGCGAGACTGTGCAGTATCGCGGGGGTTGCATCGGCCTGCTGCCTGAGATCGGCCAGACGCGTCCAGCCCGAACTCTGCCTTTGACGCAGCGCCAACAGCTCGAGCACGGCCAGTTGCCGGTGCGCACGCGCAGTGGGCCAACATCGTCGGTCGACAACGGCCAGCCGGGCCAGCGTCTCATAGTGCGGGCGCACGCTTGGGGGGCGCAGCAATACCGTTTGCCGCACATAGCCGGCCGCTAGCAGTGGCCGCAGATGCGAGCGCCAGTTGCGGGTGGGCGCGAGGCGGCCTAGTTCTTTGGCGCTGAGGGGGCCGTGCTCACGCAGCAAAAGATAGAGCTTGTGCTGCGTTGGCTTGAGCCCGTCTGGCGTCTCGCGTGGTGTCAGCTCATAGCGTGTCTCGGCTCGCTGCTGCAGGCCCGGAGGCACCATGGCAAAAAGCGCCGCGTGGAGCGGTGTGAGATAGTGCTCGCTGACCCACTGGCCCAGGGCCAATTGTTCGGACGAGAGAGCCGGCTCCTGATCGAGAATCGAGTGCACCTCTCGCGTCTCGGCCACGGGCGACCGCTCGTCCAAACCGATAGCGATACCCTGCAGCTGGCGGGCCCCAAACGGCACCCAGACCAGTTGGCCCGGACGCAACTTGTCATGCAGTTCCTCGGGGATGGCATAGTGAAAGGAGCGCTGCAACCACCCCTCATCCTCGGGCCCTGTCTCATCGCCCCCAAAAGCGACACCACTGACCGTCAGGCTCGAGTCGACCACGATGCGTGCAAAGAGCAGCCCCTTGGCAGCGCCTGGCACAGCGGCGATCACCTCACGAGCGCCATGGCACCGTAGCCCACCAGGTCAGACGGTGCATCGAGCGGCATGACCTCGTAGCTGGTGGTATAGTGCAACAACATACCACGTGTGGCGCCCAGCTCGACAGCAAAGCCGATGGCAGCGGCTACCGCGCCAGCGCCGCAGGCGTTGTGGTGCGCACGCACCTCGCTCAGTACGCCAGGTGCATCGAGCTGCTCGATGCGCGACAGCACACGACGATCGTTCTCGTGTGTCCAGCGCAGCCCCTCCTCGCCAACACCAGCCGGGGTATTGCTATAGCGAGGCCCATAGTGCGTCAGATCGGTGCTGCCCAAGGCAACTGCCCGTCGACCGAGCTGCTGTGTTGCGCGCGCTACGGCACGGCCGATATCGGACGATTCGGCAATTGGCGGCACAGCGATGGGCAGAATGCTCGCCCTGGGCAACAGATGCCGCACAAAGGGCAACTGCACTTCGATGGAATGTTCCTGAGCGTGCGCCGACGGCACTGCCCGAACCAGAGCGCTCGCCGCACCCACTGCCTGGGCGAGTTCAGCATCGACCGGCAGATCGCCCAGAGGCGTGCGCCAAGCGCCCTCAGCATAGATGCTGGCGCCAGGCACCCCCCACATGTGTACAGCGCCGAACAGCACCACCGTATCGGGCTCTTGCTGCGCCAACGCCAGCAGGGTATGGGCCGCCGTCTCGGCCGAATAGGTCCAGCCGGCATGAGGCGCGATGCCAGCCACAAAGTCCAGCGGTTCGTCGGGGAGTTCTACTGCACCGAGATAGGCCTCGATCTCGCGAGTACAGCTCCGCGGATCGGCTGGATAGAACAGGCCAGCAACTACCGGCTGTCGCACCGTCATATCACCACCTCGCTATCCCCCGCCGCGTATGCGCCAGGATACCAGCACTGCCAACACCACCAGCGTCAGCAGAGAAAGGGCCACTGCCCGCACGGGCGAAAAGCGGTCGCGCAGCCGCGGCATGACGCCATAGTTGGCCTCTACCACATAGCGCGGGCAATAGGCCCAGCCCAGCGCCAGACCCACCAACAGCCCCCCAATGTGGCCCAGGTTATCGATGCCCGGCATCACAAAGCCCATCACCAGGTTATAGCCCGCCACCAACAGCAGACTGCTGAGCCGCCGCTGCCCATAGCCGCCAAACTCGCTGCGATAGGTGACGAAATACGCGATCATTGCCCCCAAGAGCCCAAATACGGCGCCCGAAGCCCCCGCCGAGATGGCCTCATTGCCCACCAGACTGAGCACGCTGCCCCCTAGCCCCGATAGCAGATAGAGCGCCAGAAAGCGACCATGCCCAAAACGGCGCTCCATATCGGTGCCAAACAGCAGCAACGCATAGGTGTTGAATCCCAGATGCAGCAGGCCGATGTGCAAAAAGTTGGCCGTCAGCAGTCGCCAGTATTGCCCACGCACAATTAACTCGTTGACCTTGGCGCCCATCGCCACCAGCACGGGAATTGACTGCGAGCCATTGAGCCCAAAGCCGGCCAACAAACCCACCACCGTGGTAGCCAGCCACACCAAGACCAACAGGGCTACCATCACGTAGGTGCAGAGCGGGCGTGTGGCGGGCACAGGCAGGCGCACGGTCAACGGCGAAGGCGCGGACTCCTGCGGATACATGGTGGCATCCTCGTTAGCATTCATATGCTAGAATTCGATCGAGACACGCTTGGCGCGGTGGCGTTCGGCCTCCATGATAGCCATTACATGGCGGGCGGCGCCATCCAGATCGTCCTGGCGGTTGATGACCACATAGTCATAGGTGCTGGCACGCAACACTTCGCGCGCCGCACTTTCCAGGCGCGCGCCTATGGCCTCTTCAGAGTCAGTCTGGCGTTGTCGTAGGCGCTCCTCGAGCACCGCCAGCGAGGGCGGCGCCAGAAAGATGGTCACCGCCCCGGGGACCTTGGCACGGATGGTGTCGGCCCCGGCGAGATCAACGCGCATGATCACATCGTGGCCACTGGCGAGGGCCTGGCGGGCGTGCTGCTTGGGCACGCCCTTCCATTGGTTGTACACCCAGGCATACTCGAACAGTTCATCCCCATCGATCATTGCCTGAAACTCGGCCGTGGTGACAAAGTAGTAATCCTCACCATGTACCTCGCCAGGACGCTTGGGGCGATCGGTGGCCGTCACCACAAAATGAAACCGAGCTCCCTGCGCCACCATGCAATGCATAACACTATCTTTGCCCACACCACTCGGCCCCGTGATGATGGCCAGCACGGGGGCAGGGCTTAGATAGGGCTCTATGGCTCGATCGGCCAGCTCTGTTGGCTCCACACGCAACCTCTCTGAGTCAACAGACTCGCGCCACCGATGCCTTCAGGGCGCGAGTCGTGTTAGCAGGATCGTATCCGATCAGTATCGGATGAGGCGCTCCACATCGACGACAAAGATGACCGCCCCGCCCACCTGCACCTCAACCGGGTTGGGCATATAGAGCTCACCCGGCTCCATCACAGGTGGCAGGGGGTTCACATACTGGGTGCGCGTATGGCAGTTGTTCTTGATGATCTCGAGCACCCTGGGCACGTTCTGCTCCTCAGTGCCCACCAGCATGGTCGCATTGCCCTCGCGCAAAAAGCCTCCAGTGGTGCTGATCTTGGTAGAGGAAAAGCCGCCCTCGCGCAGGGCCGTTGTGAGCTGGTCGGCGTCGTCGCTGTGTACAATAGCCACAATCAGCTTGGTTCCCATGGGCAGTCTCCCTTTATGTCAGTAGTGGCTCGATGCGCGCCATAATCTGTTGATGGATCGCCTGCATCGTATCATCTGCGTCCAAAACGAGCCAACGCTCCGTCTCAGCCTGGGCCATCTCCAGATACCCGGCACGAACAGCGCGATGAAAGACGAGCGCCTGCTGATCCATTCGGTTCCACTCGCCTTGCCCCGCAGAGCGATCGACAAGCTTGCGCTCCAGACCACGCTCAGCTGGCAAGTCCAGATAGATCGTCAGATCGGGTATCACACCGCCCGTCACCAAAACAGTGATCTGCCGCAGCATATCGATATCCAGACCATGGCCATAGCCCTGATAGGCCAAAGTAGAGGCCGCATAGCGATCGGTAATCACCAGTGCCCCGCGAGCCAGGGCCGGCCTGATGACCTCTGCGACATGCTGTGCCCTTGCTGCCGAGTATAGCAGCGCCTCGGTTATCGGCAACATGGCGTCGTTGGCCAGATCGTGCAGCACGGTGCGAATCTGTTCACCTATAACGGTGCCGCCCGGCTCGCGCGTCCACACCACATCCAGCTGGCGCCCTTCGAGCACCTCGCGTAGTAGGCATAGCTGCGTCGACTTGCCACTGCCGTCTGGCCCCTCGAGTGCGACTAGCCCACCCATGCGCGGCGCCTAGCGGTTCGCAAAGATGGTGACATGACGCTGTGGCTCGTCGCCGGCGCTGCGCGACGTCAGGTTGGCTTGGCGGGCCAAATCGTGCTGCAAGCGGCGGATATGCGCCGCCTGTGAGGGCAACTGCACCGCAGTGCGCTCGCCAGCCTGGATGCGCAAGATGGCATCGCGCGCTTGAGCCAGGGCATCGGTGATCTCTTGGTCATCGGGCATCTGCGCCAACCCAAAGATCTCGACCAGGTAGCGCTCCATCTGTGTCTCGGTGTTGTTACGCAACACATAGACCGGAATGCCGCGCCGCTCGGCGTCAGAGATCACCTGTGGGCGTTTGCGATAATAGTTGCGCAGCGTAAAGAGAGCATCGGCCTCGCGCAGTTGATTGACGAGCTCCACCGACAGTCGCAAACGCCGCGCTGCGCTGCGGATGCGATCCTGGTTCAACCCATAGGGGAAGATGTGCAACGTCTCGTGCTCGCGCCGTGAGAACGAGGGGCGCACGGCTTGGAGCTCTTCGCTGCGCTCGATGCTGGGCAGCCGTTGCACCACTTCCTGCGTCTTGTGGATCACGCCAGAATCCTGTCTCACACGCACCTCGGCGGGCAAGGTGCGGCCACGCAAGATCATATCTACCGCCTCAGCCACGTTGCCACGCACTGCGACGGTATCGTACCCCTGAATCTCAACCACCACATCAAACGTGGGGGGTGCCTTGCGCTCAAGCACCGATTTCTGCGTGCCGCGACGTCGCGCCTCCTCGTCGCTCAGGGTCACCGTCTGAATACCTCCCACCAGGTCACACAAAGTGGGGTTCATCATCAGGTTGTCGAGCGTCTGGCCGTGGGCAGTGCCCACCAGTTGCACACCACGTTCAGCGATGGTGCGAGCAGCGGCGGCCTCGAGCTCGGTGCCGATCTCGTCGATGACGATCACCTCGGGCATATGGTTCTCGACAGCCTCAATCATCACCGCGTGCTGTAACGCCGGCGTAGGCACGTGCATGCGGCGGGCGCGCCCAATGGCCGGATGCGGAATATCACCATCACCGCCGATCTCGTTTGAGGTGTCAACAATGACCACGCGCTTGTGCTCTGCCAGCACCCGTGCCACTTCTCGCAGCATGGTCGTCTTGCCAACGCCAGGTTTGCCCAGCAATAGCACGCTCTGGCCCGATTCGATGATATCGGTGATGATGTCGATGGTGCCGAACACGGCTCGCCCCACCCGGCAAGTGAGGCCGATGATGCGGCCGCGACGGTTGCGGATAGCCGAGATACGGTGCAGGGTGCGCTCGATGCCGGCCCGGTTGTCATCGCCGAAATCGCCGATATGCTGCACCACATAGTCGATATCGTCCTGCGCCACCTCATGCTCACTCAGGCGCACCTCGGCGCCAGCGTAGCGCGCCTCGCATGGACGCCCCAGGTCAAGCACCACCTCGAGCAGATCGTCAAAGCGATTGGCCTCGTAGAGAGCTTTGGCGATCTCGGCCGGCAGAACCGCAATCAACGCATCGATGTTATCGGTAATCTGCAGTGACATGCATCTCCTCAAGTAGCTAACTCGGGCTCTGCAGCGAGTTTTGGCTGACTGTAGTCACCGGCGCGCCGCAGTCAACCCCCTCAAGGCCTGGCATGAGCGCCTGGCGCGTTACCGCCTCGCGTGCGGCGGTGTGAGCCGCCATCACCGCCTGGCGCGCAAATGTCTCAAACCCCAGCGTACGCAACAGCCAGCCCAGCCCCACAGCATAGTCCGGTACACAGACATAGAGCGGGCGGTCAGGTGAACAGGGCTGCTGCGATAGGATATGATGCATCTGGGGCAGGGCGTCGCCACGACGATCTGGACGCACCACACAGTCCATCCAGGTGCCCGCTCGACCTCGGCTCACGGCAAAGTGCGCGATGATCTCTCCTCGATCGACCCAGACATAGTGGTCCTCAGGAGGCGAGGCCAGGCTCTGTAGCGGCGAGATCAGCTCCTGAGGGCTAAATCCTTCGGCCTTTTGCACAAGCGAGGGTACTGCTTGACCATAGAGCTGACGCAATGGCCAGCGGTCCGACTCGTCAAAACGCCGCAATCCGCGCGGCGCCGGGGCTGGCGAAGGCGGCATTGTGAGCACAAAGACCTCTTCTCTCGTCACCAGGCCAAAGCCGCGCTGCCGCAGGGTACCCTCTGTCTCGGCGTCTTCTACGCAGCGCGCAAAGACGCGCAACGCCCCCTCGCTAGAAGCCAACCGCAACAGTTGCCCGAGCATGCCGTGCCAGATGGCCGCCGCATCAGGGCGCTCATCCAGAGAGGGGGCGATATAGGCTAGATGCCAGGAGAGAGAACCACCATGTGGCCATACCTGCACAAAGCCACCCTGGCCGTCTTCATCATGTATGCAGGTGACGGCGCCAAAACGATAGCGCGTCAAGAGGCCAACGAGCGCCGCCTGCGAAGGCGTGGCGGGATGAACTAGCGAATTGCGCAGGTCAAACCTTACGCCTCGCTCCTCAAGGTGCCTGAGCAGAAACAGGTCTCCAAGTGCAAGCTTTCGGGCCACACCTACCCCATCTCCGAGGACCGCGCTCAACGCGACATCTTGCCCGTGTCTCTATGGTACTCCTTGAACCAACTTGCGGCAAGTCTCTGCGAGACTCTCACCGCTGGAGCCCGTCCTCATCGAGCAGGCGAGTTTTGCCCTCAACCTCCACAGATGCTCTGGTGGCATCAAAAGCCTGTGGCCGAGATGGGTCGGCGCCGAGCTCTAGCTTGAGATGCTCGGGAGCGAGCGCGATGAACAGGTGCGCCGCCAAGAGAATCAGCGCCAGATCGTCGAGCTGGCCCAACCCCAGGACTGGATCGAGCAAGATATCGGCGGGCCACAGCAGATAAAACACCGCACCCAACGGCACCAGCTTGGTCCACAGCGGCATGCGCCGATCCCACAGCAATCGCCAGGCCATCCTGAGGCCCTGCAGCAAATCTGCGAAAAAGGATACCGAGTGTTGTTTGGCCATCTCAACCCCCATAATGCACTGCACTCTATACGCAAAGCCGCCTCGGCGGTTGCAGGCGCTTGGTGCGTGGCCATCAGGGCTCTATACTGATGCCATGCTGGACCTCTATCGTCTGCTGGCCGAACAGCCCCTGATTGTGCTCAGCGCCATTGCCGAGAGCTGGCGCGTAACGCTAGACGAGGCCGACCCAATACGCGCCGCAGAGACGCTCGGCGACGCGATGCTGACGCCCGGAGCTCTCGAAGGGCGACTGTCTCGCCTGTCACCCGAAGCCCAAGAAGCGCTCGAGGGGCTGCGCCGCCCAGACGATCTGCTGCGTGGCCGCTGGTTGGGCCGAGGCCTACTTGCAGTACACACTGCAGCCCTGGGATGTGGCCGCGGGTGTGCTGATCCTCGAGGAGGCTGGGGGGCGCGTGACCGACCTGCAGGGGCGAGCCTGGTCGCTGCTGCAGCCCCATTGGCTGTGCACCAACGGGTCCCTGCACGAGGCGTTATTGGAGCTTGACCCGCTCAACGCCTGACGCCGGCATGATCCGCCGACAGCGGAGCGCTCAGCAGTCCACCTTGTCCTTGGGCAAGTATGGACACTTGATGAACACCAGCTTGCAGGGCTTGGCCGAGTCGTTCAGGATGTCGTGGCGATCGGTGGGCCCCATCCGCAAGACGTCGCCTGCCGCCACTGCGAGGCGTTCGCCGTTGACGACGAACGTCGCTGCGCCCTCCACCACGTAAAAGGTCTCCTCGACCTCTGCGTGATAGTGCTGGCCGAGCGTCTCGCCCGGGAGCAACAGCAACACCCCCCAGTCGATGCGCGGCCCGCGCATCAGATACTTGACGCCGCTGGCCCCGTTGCGATAGCTCAGTTCCTGCTCGCGGACGTGTTGCATGGCAGACCTCCCAGGCTACAGCGCGGCCAGCAAAATGGCGCACACATCCTCCGCCTCGAGCTTGCGCGGGTTGTGGTGCAACGAGCTCTGCGTGAGCGACTCGTCGATGATCGGCCCCAGCGCGTCCTCGGTCACGCCAAAGTCGCGCAACCGCATCGGCACGCCGATGCAGGTCACCAGGTCGCGCACCACGTCCACGGCGCGCTGAGCGGCCCGAGTCGGAGTGAGGCCGGCAGTGTCGGCGCCCATCAAGCGAGCCACCACGGCGTACTTGTCCACCGCGGCCGGCAGGTTGTAGGCCATGGTATAGGGCAGCAACAGGCCACAGATCACGCCGTGGGGAATAGCATAGTGCGAGCCGAGTGGGTGCGCCATGCCGTGCACGCCCCCGAGGCGCGCCGTGGCCATCGCGATGCCGGCCATCAGGCTGCCCATGCTCATCGCTTCACGCGCGGCGAGGTCATCGCCGTGGCGATAGGCCTGGCCCAGGTTGGGGCCAATCAGCGCGATCGCGCGCATAGCCAGCGCATCAGAGAGCGGCCCGGCGCCGATCGAGGTGTACGATTCGATGGCCTGGCACAACGCGTCGGCGCCAGTGCTGGCCGTGACGGCGGGGGGCATCGAGACGGTCAGTTCGGGGTCCACCAGGGCTGCGCGGGCAAACCAGCGGTCATCGCGGATCGACTGCTTGACCTTTGTGGCAGGGTCGATGAGCACGGCGTTCTTGGTGACCTCGGCGCCAGTGCCCGCGGTGGTGGGGACGGTGATGAGCGGGAGACCGGGGCCCTCCAGC
>ERZ747221.2072-NODE-2072-length-18600-cov-3.669600_pt1 | contig 18600 bp, 15 predicted proteins | sample MGYA00374949_ERZ747221 | MGnify/ENA primary metagenome ERZ747221 (study PRJEB28779, sample SAMN05720172) | bioreactor metagenome | isolation source: Anaerobic biogas reactor | place: USA:Washington, USA | collected 2015-08-08 ... | reverse complement strand
ATCTTGTTCGGGCCGATGCCCGCGCCCACCGCCGCCCCGCCGGCCGTCGGATTCGACGACGTCACGTACGGGTAGGTGCCGTGGTCGACGTCGAGCAGGGTGCCCTGGCTGCCTTCGAGCAGCACGGTCTCGCCCTCCCGCAATCCCTCCAGGATCTCGGTCTCGTCGCGGTTGGATAGCCCCACGACCACCTCGCGCTCCTGCGCCTTTCTCCCCTCCAGCACCCGGACCACTTGCGCCTGGCCCACGCGCTGGATGGCGCGATTTGGCACCAGGAGCGCATCCTCTTTGGCCAGCGTGATGATGGTGACGTTGGTGCCCATGTCCGGGCGGACGCGCAACCCCTCGCCGCTGAAAGCGATGGTCGCCTCATAGACCGTGCTGCCGCGCTGGGGCGTGGCGGCCGGGGCGATGTGGTTGATCTGCCCGCGCAGCCGCTGCCCGGGGAAGGCGTCCAGCATGATCTCTACCTCTTGGCCCTCCGCCACCGCGCCGATGTCGATCTCGTCGATCTGCGCCACCACCTCCAACCGGGTCAGGTCCGCCAGCGTCAGGAGCGGGTTGCGGGCGTAGGCGGCCTCCTCGGGCCGGACGTCGATGGCCAGCACCGTCCCGGCGAAGGGGGCTAGCAGGCGCGTCTGCGCGAGTTGGTCGCGGGCGCTCTCCAGGCCGAGCGCGGCCAGGTCGCGCTGCTTGGTCAGCAGGGCGATCCGGTCGGCGTCGGCGCCGTTCACCGCGCCGTCAAAGCCGGCCTTGGCGATCTCATAGTTGACCTTGGCGCCCTCGAGAGCGATGGCCTCGTCGCTGGTGGAGGCCCCTTCCTGATCCGCGACCTGGTCATATTCGTCCTGCGCGGCCTGCAAGACGACGGTGGCCTGGCGCAGCCGCGCCGTGGCGATGGCGATCTCGGCGTCGCTGCCGCCGTAGCGGGCTTGCTGCAGTTGCAGCTCCTGGATCTCCAGGCTCAGCTCGGCCTGGCGCACCGCCCGCTCCAGCGCCGGCTCGCGCAGCTCGAGCAAGAGATCGCCCGGCTCGACCACGTCGCCCGTGGCGACGGCCACCCGCGCCACCGTCCCGGTCACCTGGGGCGATAGGCGCACCTGCCGGGCGGGGCGGATGCTGCCGGTGGTCTCCACCGTGGCGCTGATGACGCCCCGCCGCACTTGGGCAGTGTTCGCGCCGTTGCTCCCGCCCCAGCGGGTATAGGCCAGGATGGCCCCCACAACGAGCAGGATCAGCGCCCCGCCGATGATCAACCACTTTTTCATGATGGTCACCCTCTTCTAGGTTGGGCCTGGGGTCAAGGGGAGAAATCCTGCCAGCGCAGCGCCGGCGTGACCACGTCCGCCCCCTGATCCAGGGGCACGGCGGCGCCGGCGGCATCCATCAGCAGGATACTGGTGACGGTATAGGGGCCCTCCGCCTGGTGCTGGCGAATCCAGGAGCCCGGAAAGGAGAGCGTCGCCCATTGCAGCCCCGCGGCCAAGCCGATGGGCGCGACGGTCGAGCCGATGAGAGCGCCCGCGGCGTCGAGCAGCTGCGCGGCCAGCAGGAACTCGCCCGCCTGTTGGACCCCGATCGCCAGCTGGAGCTCCAGCTTGTCTATCGCCCCGTCGCCGTTATCATCGGGGAGCCGCAGGCGCGACGTGCCCAGCAGCTCGGCCGCCCCCGGCGAGACCAGCAACACCCCCTCGGCGCCGCGCGCATAGGGTCCGCTGGCTCCTGCCCCCGTGGCCGTGACGAACACGGGGTAGTAGCCGCCTGCTCCGGCGGGCTGCCAATGGTTGCCATAGATGCCGTCGTTGGCGGCGCCATCGCCGTGCTGGCCGTCATCCAAGAGCGCCACGTCGAGCCGCTCATGCGCCGGCGTATAGATCGCCGCGGAGACGCTGGCCCCGGCCACCCCGCGCCCGCCGTCAGACAGGGTGGCTCGCAGCGCCACGGGCTCTCCGGCGCGATACCAGGGCTGGCTCGGCGCGAATTCCAGCCGCAGCGGCGAATCCAGCACGGCATAGATGGCATAGCCCACGGGCTCGCGCAGGCCTTCCGGCGCGCTGATCCGGCAGGTCCAGGCCCCCGCCAGCGTGTCGGTGATGACGTAACTGGCAAAGTTGGCAAAGCCCAGCTCGAAATACGAGACGTCCTCCCCCTCGGCTCCTGGCTCGTGCAGCTCGCCCAGCGGGTCGCGCAGGGCGAAATCCAGGCTGCCGCGCTGCCAGCGGGCGTAAAAGCGGGTCGTCCCGCCGCCCTCCAGGGGCAGGGTGTGGGTGGCGGTTTCGCCCGCCGCCAGTTCGCCGGAGAAAAGCGGCGAATGCACCTCGGCGGGGAGCGGCGCCCAATCGGGCGGCGTGGCCGTGGCGGGGGCGGTCGACTCCTCCCGCAGCGTGGGGCGGAGGAGGTTGTCGTAGGTGTCCGCGGGCCAGAGGAAGGAGGGGATGCGCAACAGCATGGTCTCATCCGACCAGGCGTGCAGGTCCTCGGTGGTGACGTAGCGCACCGCGGGCCCGCGCAGGGCGTGGGCGCTCCAGGCGGAGATCAGCCCGTCGCTCGGAGGCAGGAAATCGAACAGGGAGGGCAGCTCGGGCGCGCGCACCGCGCCGGCATAGAGGTGATAGGGCACCAGCGCGTTGTTGCGGTGCGTCTGGTTAAAGAGCGCTACGTGCTCGGGCAGCAGCTCGCGGGCCGACGGCTCGTCGGTCCAGAGGGCGATCTCGTGCAAGAGGAAGGTCTTCCACATCGTCACGCCCGCGTGCGGCGTGCCCATAATGATCGCCTGATGCACGTCGTCGCCGTAGAGCGCCGACTCGATATAGGCGCGGGTGTTCAGCCCACCCATGCTAAAGGCGATCACGTCCACCTGCGCGGCGCCGGTCTCGGCCCTGGCCCGCCGGATCGTCGCCTGGAGGGCGCGCGCGTTTTGGGGCAGCGTGTTATCGGGGGAGATGCCCGTGGCGTAAAAGACGGCCCGCCCGTCGCGCTCGAGCCAGCGCCGCAGGAACTTGAACTCGCTATCTTCGACGCGATCGCTCCCCGGGCCGCGCCAGCCGTGCACCAGGACCACAGGGCGCAGCGCGGGCGAGGGCGCGGACGGCGCGCTGCCCAGGCGGGCCAGCCCGCCGCCCAGCGTCCCCGCCCAAAGCCCCGTCGCGTTGACGGCGAGGGCGCTGATTACCGGGTGCGGGAGGCCGTCGGCGGTGGTATAGCTGCGCCAGGCCGCGCCGTCGTAGGCCGCTAGCCCCGCGCCGGTGCCCACCCAAAGCGTGCCCTGCGCGTCCAGCGCCAGGGCGCGGACCCGGCTGCTGGGCAACCCGCCGGGCGCGGGCCAACGCTGCCAGGCGCCGTCCGCGGGATCCAAGGCAACGAGCCCGTCCGCCGTGCCCGCCCAGACGCGGCCGTCGCGGCCGATGGCGAGCGCGGTCACTTCGCTGTTCTCGATATCCGTCGCGGCCAGCGAGAAACACGCGCCGCGGCCCCCGGCCAGGCGGCAGAGGCCCTGGCCCGCCGTGCCGACCCAAAGCACGCCCTGGGCGTCCGCCGCCAGGGCGGTGACGTGATCCAGCGGCAGGCCCGTGCTGGCCCGGGTGTAGCTCCGCCAGGAACGGCCATCGAAGGCGCTGATGCCGCCGCCCAGCGTGCCCACCCATAGGCCGCCCTGGGCATCCGGCGCCAGCGCGGTGACCCAGTCGCTAGCAAGCCCCGAGTTGTCGCGGTCGTAGGTGCGCCAGCGCTGGCCATCCCAGGCGCTCAGCCCGCCGCCATAGGTGCCGCACCAAAGCTGCCCGGCGGCATCGAAGGCCAGCGCCGTGACCCAGTTGTCGGCCAGCCCCTGAGCGGTGGTATAGGTGGTCCAGCGTTGCCCATCGAAGCGACCCAGCCCGGTGGTGGCGCCCGCCCATAACTCGCCGCCCGGCCCCGCCGCCAGCGCCGTGATGGCGTTGCCGGGCAGGCCGCTCGCGGCGGTATAGGCGGCCCAGCCCTCTCCGGCGACCGGCGCCGGGGCGGCCAGGGACCACAGCAGGACGAGCGCGCCGACGATCCACCACTGCCTTCTCAAGGGCGGCTGCCCTCCGCCGGGACCACGCTACTCGGCCTTGACCCGCTCCACCGCCTCGATGATGGCGGCGCAGATATAGGCGTTCTGCGCGGGCGTCATCAGCGGGTGGATGGAGACGCAAAAGAGCCGCGCGCCCAATTCCTCCGAGAGCGGCAGCCGCTCGTTGGGGGGCGTCTGGCTGCCCAGGAAGGGGTCGCTCAGGTAGCAGGGCGGATTGGCGACGACGCAGCCCACGCCGTATTCGCCATCGATGATCTGCATCAGCCGGTCGCGCTTGGCCCCGGCCCAGGCCTTGGGCGCGAGCAGGGTATACAGATAGAAGGTGTGCTCGTAGCCCTCTGGCGTATAGGGCAGCGTCAGCTCGGGCACGCCGGCGAGCAGGCGGTTGCGCTCCTGCGCCAGCGCCAGGCGCGGGGCGAGCATCTCGGGGAGCCGCGCCAGTTGCACGATCCCCACCGCGGCCTGCACCTTGGTCATCTTGAAATTGGTGCCCCAGCGTTGGCCCAACCCCCACTGGCGGAGCTGCCGCAGCCGCGCCCCTAGCTCGGGATCGCCGGTCACGACCATGCCGCCCTCGCCCAGGGTGGTCATCAGCTTTTGGGTGTGAAAGCTAAAGATGTTCATCCAGCCGCGCTTGCCGATCTTGGTCCCCTTGTAGCCACCGCCGCAGGCGCGCGCCCCGTCGCCGATGACCTTGATGCCGCCGTGGCGGGCGGCGACGGCCTCCAGCGCGTCCATGTCGGCGGAAAGGCCGTTCATGTGCGTGGCGATGATGGCGCGGGTGCGCGGGGTGATGCGCCGCTCGAAATCGGCGGGGTCGGCGCAGAGGGTGCGCGGGTCCACGTCGCACCAGACGACCTTGCCGCCCTGGCCGATGACCGAGTGGGCGGCGGCCTTGAAGTTGATCGCCGGGACGATCACCTCATCGCCGGGCTTGAGGTCCAGGCACATGACGGCCATGTCCAGCCCCGCGCCGGCGCTGGTGATGGAGACGGCGTGCTCCACGCCGACATAGCGCGCAAAGGCCGCCTCGAAATCGGTGATCTCTTGGCAGATAAAGCCAAAGCCATCGCCGCGCCAGTCGTTGCTCTCGCGCACCACGCGGTTCAGCGCTTCCATCTCGGCTTCGGTGTACCAACTGCCCAGGAGCGGCTCGCTCCGAAAGGGCGGCTCCGGGCGCGGCTGCTTCAGGATCGTCTGGCGGGTGGTTTTGTCGATCATGTCTCCTCCTGCTGGTGGTGGGTAGATTAGCTGTAATTGTCTATGGTGTCTGTTGGTGGTCTGGTCGGTTGCCGATTGGGTCAGGGCGACTTGCGATAGCGCGGGAACTCTTTCACCAAGCGAAAGCCCACGCTCCGATAGAGATCCTTGGCGCAGGTGGGAAATTCAGCCACGGTGTTGACCCGGATGGCCTCCACGCCGCGCTGGCGGACGGCGTGCAGCGCGCGAGTCAGCAGCGCTCGCGCCAGCCCGCGCCGCCGCCAGGCCGGGCGGACGCTGACGTCGTAGAGGGAGGCCCGCCCCTTTTCGATCTTGGGTATCACCAGGCCAACGACTTGCTGGCCGTCCCAGGCTATTTGCCAGAGGGTGGGATCGTGGACAGGCTCCTCCAACCCGGCGATGCTGTCCGCCGCGTCACTGGTCTCCTGGAAGCGATGCCCCGGGTACTCGTCGCGGTAGGATGCGATCATGCTATCCGCGATGAGGGGGTAATGCTCGGGCCGCGCCGGGCGCACCTCGATGCCCGCAGGCAGCGGCTGCGGCGGAGGCAGCGCGGCGGTATCCAGCGCCATCTCCAAGACGGTGTATCCGACGTAATACCCCTCGTGCCGCAGGAGCGCGGCGGTATCCGTTTCGGTGCTGCTGGCGTTGGAGGCGAACTCGAAGGGCTCGCCCGGGTGATCCGCCGCTGCCATTTGCCGCGCCGTCCGTTCGCCCCAGCGCAGCATCGCCGTCCCGATGCCTCGCTCGCGCCATTCGGGCAGGACCCAGCCCACGGTCAGGTACACCCAGCGCCCGTCCTGCTCGAACCAGGATTCGACAAGGCTGTACCCCACCATCCGCCCGTTGACCTCGGCCACGAGCCTGCGGTGCTGCTGCTGCGCGGCTACCAGCTTGGCCAGCGACGCGCCGATCTCCTCGCGGCTCGGCAGGCCCTCCGAGATGGACTGGAGGTCGACCTGGTCGCGGGCGACCCGCCCGGCGCGCACCTGGTACAGGCCCTCCGCGTCCTGTTCGCCGCAAATGTGTCGGAAACGCAAGCCCTCCACGGAGGGCATCTCGGGCAGGATAATGGCTTGGTCTGGCGCGCTCATGGTTCAGCCCTCCGATTTCACAACCTCGAGGAACTGGTTCACGACCCGAAAGCCAACCGATTCGTAGAGCCGCCTCGCTGGGATGTTGGAGACGCCCGTGGAGACGCTCACGCGATCCATCCCGCGCGCCTTCATCCGGCGCAGGGACTCGAGCAGCACGGCCCGCGTCAGCCCTTGCCGCCGAAAAGCCGGGCGCGCGCCCACCGGGCCGAAATCCCCCACACGATTGACGGGGTCAATCCAGCCATTCACGTATGCGGCGATGGCCCCATCGGGCGAAATCGCCACCACATCCAGGTCGCGATGGTAGCCCGGCAGCCGCATAAAGCGGCGATAGTCGTCCTCGCTAACGTTCCCGACTGTCCATGGCTGCCATACCTCGCGCTGGGCAGCGGCCCGTTCGGCGGCCTCCGAATCGGCGACGGCGCGGACCTGGAACCCGGCGGGCAGTGTGACCTCGGGAATCGGCTCGTCCAGCGAGCGGATGCAGTTGACCTCGACATAGTCGCTCAGGCAAAAGCCATGCCGCTCCAGAAAGGCTCTGCGCCGCCAGTCATCTTGCCGGGCTCCCGAGACCATCTTGCCGCCCCAGCGCGCGGCGTCGCCCTGACACAACTCGGCTACGCGCGACTCTGCCCAGGCCAGCGCTTCGCCCTCGATGCCAGCCGCAGCATATTGGGGCAGCACTTGGCAGTCGAACGAGGGATCTTCGCCCAGGATCGCATAGCCGACCAACCCACCATCGTGCCAGAGGCGGATCTCTTTTTGCGGGTCCAGGTGACAAAGCACCATGAAGAACCAGAAGGCCAGGTCGCCAATGTGCGGATAGCGCCAGTCATCGGTGCGCGCCCGCGCCTCCATCAACAGGCCGTACATGTCCAGCAGGTCGCGCTCTGACTGGTAGAAACGGGATGTCAGCCCCACTGGTATTCTCCTGCGCTTTTCCCTGGGCGCCCGGCCTTTCTGGAACGATTCTGGGGCACCCGTTGGCTGGCCCGCCGCAGCTATTCCCCACGCCGGACGAGCAGCCAGTCCACTATTCCGACTCTTGCCGGAGCCGCGGCGCCGCCGGGGCCGCTGGGCGCAGCGGGTCTTTCTCACCTCTCGAGTTGGCCGCGCCGATCACCGAGCTGCTGGCGATGGTGCCGGTAGGGGGCGCGGTGGCCGCTAGGGTCGGCGTGGACGTCGAGGACGGCGTGGACGTTGAAGTCGGCGTGTGTGTATCGGTCGGCGTCGGCGTATGGGTGGGCGTCATCGTCAGGGTCGGCGGCAGCGTGGGCGTCCCCGTGGCCGTGTGGGTGAAGGTGGCGGTGGCCGTGCCGGTAGGCGTCGGCGTGCCCGTGGGGCCCGTGGTTGGCGTGTGGGTGGGCGTGGGCGTCCAGGTCGGCGTCGGTGTGATCGTCGGCGTCGCGGTGATGGTGGGCGTCAGCGTGATGGTCGGCGTCGGCGTAGGCGTGCCCGTGAGCGTGGCCGTGCGGGTCACCGTCGGCGTGTTGATCCAGGTGGAGGTGCGCGTCGGCGTCCCCGTCCAGGTCGGCGTGCGGGTCCAGGTGGGCGTCTTGGTCCAGGTGCCGGTGCGGGTGGCCGTGAGCGTGCGGGTGCGCGTCGCCGTGCGTGTCTTGGTGAGCGTCCGCGTCGTGGTGGCGGTCCAGGTGGGCGTGTTGGTGATGGTCGGTGTGGACGTCCAGGTGGCGGTGGGCGTGGGCAGGTCCGCGCAAAGCACGCGCAGGGTATATCCGCCGGCAGGCAGCCCTTCCTCGATCACCTCCACCGCGATATAATAGCGCCCGGGGTTGACGAACATGGCGATGCGCTCGTCCTCGTTGATCACGCCGCCGGAGAAGGCGAGCATGGCCTGGTTTTGGTCATAGAGCGATAGGTCCCAGTCCACGTCGGGGGGCATGCCGGTCAGCTCGACGATGAGCTCCATCTCGTAGGGCAGGTCGATGTAGAACATGTCCACCAGATCGCCCTCGGGCGGGTCCATCAGGCAGCTATAGCTCTCGCCGCAGGCCAGCGGACCATAGGCCACCTCGACATAGTCGTTGACCTCCTGGCAGGGGCCAGCGGGAGTGGGCAGCCGCGGGCGCGTCGCACTGGGCGAAGGCCGCGCTGTCGGGGACTGCGGCGGTGGCGGCGGCTGGTTCCCTCCCGCGCAGCTCACTTGCAGGGCATAGGTGCCCGCCGGCGCGGCGGTGTTGGAGACCAGCACGGCGATATGGAGCCGGCCCGGCGGCGCGACATAGCTCAGGAACTCGTCGCTGTTGCCGCCATTGTCAGAAAATCCAACCTCGATCTCGTCCGGGTCGTACAGGTGCAAGCTCCAGTTGCTATTCTCCGGGATCTCGGTCAGGCTGATCTCGAGCTCGGTGGTCTCGGCCAGGTCGACATAGTAGACGTCGGCCAGGTCGCCGCCCACCGGGCTGAGGTCGCAGCGGTAGAGCAAGTCGCAAGCGATGGGGCCGATGGCGGTGTCAAAGCTGCTGTTCGGCTCCGCGCAGGCGTCAGTTGGGGCCGCTGGCGGGGTGGTGGCCGAGGCGGGCGGCACGCCGTCGGCGCCGCAGGACACCTCCAGGGTATAGGGCCGATCCTCCACGCCGTCACCCACGGTCTGGACGGCGATATAGTAGCGTCCTGGCCCCACGTTCGTGTCGATCTGCTCATCGGCGAGGGCTTCCCCATCGGAGACGGTGATGATCTGCAGGTTGCCGTCGAACAGGTAGAGATCCAGGTTCGTAGCGAGCTCGCGCAACAGGATGTGCAAAGGCGCGGGGGTGGCGAACTCGATATAGTAAAAGTCGGTATCGCCCTCGGGCCAGGCGAGGCATTGCAGGGTGATCGGGCAGGCCAGCGGGCCGACGGCCTCGTTGAAAGCGTCGTTGGGCTCACGGCACAGCGTCGCCAGGTCCGGCGTGGACGTCCAGGTGGCGGTAGGCAAGGGCGTCTCGCTGGGCGTCGAGGTCGGGGCCGCGGGCGTGGCGGTGTCCGCCGGCGGGACCGTCGGCGTATCGGTGGGCGCGCTGGGCGAGCCTTCCCCGGGCTGCGCGGTGAGGGTCTGCTCCTCGACCACCTGGGCTGAGGGGCTGGGGATGGGTGTGGCGTTTCGCGATCCGCCGTCAAACATGTTGCTGGCGATGAGCGCGATGCCGATGCCGCCCAGGAGCACGATGAACAACTCCAAGAGGAGCCAGCGGTACCGGTCTTCTTGGCGGGCGCGCGGGTTAGGTCGTCTCCTGCTAGCTTGGGTCCTCGCCATGTTCCTGTGGGTTATCGCTTTCTGCGGATTCGGCCTGCCGTTTGAAATCCACGAACCGGTAGCCGATGCCGCGCTCGTTAAAGATGTATTTGGGGCTGGATGGATCCGGCTCGATTTTCTGGCGCAGGTAGGTGATATAGAGGCGCAAGAGCTGGGTGTCGTCGCGGTATTCGTAGCCCCAGACTTTGGAGAGCAGGGCCTCGTGGGTCATGACCCAGCCGGCGTTGTTCACCAGGTGATAGAGCAGACGGTATTCGGTGGGGCGCAGCTTGACCGGCTCGCCGCGGGCGATCACCTCGCGCCGCCTAAAGTCCACCGCCAGGTCCTCGTCGATGGTGATGGTGGTCTTGGCGGTGGGCGAGGGCATGGCCGCGCGCCGTAGGATGGCCTCGATGCGGCTGGTTAGCTCGCGCGGGCTGAAAGGCTTGGTGACATAATCATCAGCGCCGCCGACCAGGCCGCGCACCTTGTCGTCCTCTTCGCTCTTGATGGTCAGCATGATCACGGGGACGTTGGAGGTCTGCCGGATCGTCTCCAGCGCCTCGAAGCCATCCATCTCGGGCATCATCACGTCCAGCAGCACCAGGTCGGGGAGCTCGTCGCGCACCTTGGCCACGGCTTGCAGGCCGTTCTCCGCTTCGCTGACCTGATAGCCTTCCAGTTCCAGGTTCATGCGGATGAAGCGCCTCATGCGCGCTTCATCGTCCACCACCAAGATGAGCTTCTTTTCTTCCTCAGCCATGGCTTCCTCGAATAGATGGGCCCAGATCCAGAAAGGTTAGCTTGCCTGGCGCGGCAGGGCGAAATAGAACGTCGAGCCTTCGCCCGGGGCGCTCTCCACCCAGATGCGCCCCCCCAGCGCATCGATGATCGCCTTGCACAGGAACAGCCCCAACCCCGCGCCGGGGGTGCGCCGCGCCAGGCCCGAGTCCACCCGCGAGAAGGGCCTGAAGAGCTGCGCGCGGTCCTCCGGGGCGATGCCCACACCCTGATCGGCCACGAACACGATGGCCTCTTTGTCGTCGAAACGCCCGCCGACGCGAATCTCGCCGCCGTCGGGCGAGTACTTGATGGCGTTGGTCAAGAGGTTATAGAGCACCCCTTCCAGCCGCTCCTCGTCGCCATCCACGGGCGGATAGTTTTCCGGAAAGGCCACCTTGATCTCGTGGCTCGTGGTTTGCGATTGCAGCCGCTCGGCCACCTTGGCGGCCACCCTGGGCAAATAGACGTCGCTGATCTCCAGGCGCAGCGCGCCGGCCTGCACGCGGGAGGTATCCAGCAGGTTGTCGATGAGCCGCGCCAGCCGATCGCTCTCTTCCTCGATGATGGCCAGTCCCTCGCTCAAGGTCTCTTGGTCCCAGTGGGCATCCTCGCGGCGGAGCGTGCCCGCGTAGCCTTTGATCAGCGCCACCGGCGTCTTGAGCTCGTGCGAGATGACCGAGATAAAGGTGGACTTGAGCTCCTCCGCCTCGCGAAAGCGAGTGATGTCGTGCGCGTTGCAGATGATGCTCATCAACTCGCCATCTTGATCGAACAAGGGCGTATAGCTGACGCCCACCGTCACCCGCTTGTGGTTGCGGCGGATCAGATCCCCTTCGATGTAGAAGTGCTGGCCGCCGGCGATCTCGCGCAGCGGGCAATCCTGGTCGCAAAGGGGGCGACCTTGCCGGTCGCGCAGGTCCAGCACTTCGTGGCAAAGGCGGCCCCGCGCCGCCTCGGCCGACCAGCCGGTCAGCTCGGAAAGGGAACGGTTGACCACCTGCACGCGCTGGTCGGGGTCCAGGATCATGATCCCATCGGCGCTATTGGCGATGATGGTATCCAGCCGCTGCTTTTCCTCGGACACCTGCTGATAGAGCTGGGCATTGCGCACGGCGATGGCCGCCTGGTCCGCAAAGCTGGCCAGGCTTTGGCGGTCGCTCGCCGAGAAGCGCAGGTCGCGGGTGCGGAAGACATAGATGACGCCTTCCATGCTCTCTTCCAGCACCAAGGGCAGGGCGACCACCTGCCGCAAGGCAATGCCCACCGAGGCCGACACCAGGGCCAACCTGCGCCCCAGGTCCGGGATCTGCCACAAAGAAGGGTCGCTGGTCTCCTGGTGCGGGAGGTCCTCCCACAGCGGCTGAAAGAGCGACAGCGCCGCCACGGGGATGCCGATGCTGGCGCGCGGCGAGAACTCGCCGTCGGGCCCGCGCAACACGATCAGCCCGGCCTCGCCGCCCAACATGTCCACGGCGCTGCCCAGGATCAGCCGCAACAAGGAAGGCAGATCGAGCCGGGAGGTCATCGCCCGGCTGATGCGCAGCAGGTATTCCCTTTGGCGCAGTTGGACCTGGTAGTTTTCTAACATAAGCGGCATTCTACCACAAGTCCGGCGCAAGATCAAAGCGATTTGTCTCTCGTCGCGTCCGGCCTATAATAGGCACGGTCACAAATACGATGAGGAGCCGCTGATGAATCGCCAGCAAGCCTGGGATCTGCTCACCGAATACACCGCCAGCCCCAGCCTGATCAAGCACGCGCTCGCTGTGGAGGCGGCCATGCGCGCCTATGCCCGCCGATTCGGCGAGGACGAGGAGCGCTGGGGGGTGGTGGGGCTGATCCATGATTTCGACTATGAGCGCTATCCCACCATGGATGGCGCCACGCCGCGGGAGGAGTGGCACACCTACGCCGGCGCCCGGATCCTCCGCCAGCGCGGCTGGCCGGAAGAGGTGATCAAGGACGTGCTCGCCCATGCCGACTATGTGGGCCAGCCGCGAGACACCCAGCTACGCAAGTCGCTTTTCGCCGTGGACGAGCTGACCGGGCTGGTGATGGCGGTGGCCCTGGTGCGGCCCTCCAAGAACATCGCGGAGGTGCAGGTTAGCTCGGTGCGGAAAAAGTGGAAAGACCGCGCGTTCGCGGCGGGCGTCAAGCGCGAGGATGTGGAGCAAGGCGCGGCCGAGTTGGGCGTGGAGCTGTGGGAGCATGTGAGCGTGGTGTTGGGCGCGCTGCAAGGGATTGCCGCCGAGTTGGAGCTGGATGGACGCTTGGCGAACTGAGATGTCACGGATCGCTCCCGCTGATCGCTGGGGCGCCTGGCGCGCGGGGCGCTGGGGGCGGACGAGATGAAGCGCAACCGGCCGACCCTTGAGCCGGCGCGCTGTCCCACCTGCGGCGCGCGCATCCTGGACGAGCAGGCCGCCTGCGCCATCTGCGGCGCGCAAGTGACGCGCCAGGTGGCGGCCACGCCTTGGTCGCAATTGCCGCATGTGGTGCTGAGCCTGGTGATCCTCCTGGCGGCGGGCGCGGCGTTCCTGTGGTATATCCAGCCTTCCTCCGGTCTGTACGTCACGCCCACGGCGACGCAGACGCGCACGCCCTGGCCCAGCGCCACCTACACCGATACCCCCTCGCCAACCATCACGCGCACGCCGACCCTGTCTCCCACGCCCACACCTTTCTGCGTCGAGTATTTGGTGCAGGAGAACGACGACATCGCCCTCATCGCCGACCGCTTCGCGGTTTCCGCTGAGGAGATCCGCGCGCAGAACCGGCTGGACCCCGACCTTGCGCTGGAGCCTGGCCAGAAGCTTTGCATTCGCGTGTCGCCCGACCTGACGCTGACGCCCGCGGCCACCTCCACGCCGACTCCCTTTGTCTACACGGTAGTTCGGGGTGATAACCTCGGCAGCATCGCCGACCAGTTTGATACCACCGTGGCCTTGCTGCTGGAAGCCAACAACCTCTCCGAGAACAGCATCATCGGAGTGGGGCAAAAGTTGATCATCGGCAAGGTGTACCCCACGCCCACGCCAGAGACGCCCACCGCCACCAACACGCCGACGTTGGTGCCCCCGACGGCTACGCCCACGCCCACGGGGACGCCGAGTCGCTACCGCTATGTGGCGCCGACACTCCTCTATCCCAAGGCGGATGACGGTTTCCATGGGCCCGAGGCGCGGATCGTGCTCAACTGGACGGCGGTGGCTTTCTTGCAGCCCGACGACTGGTATCAGGTGCGGGTCTTTTGGGTGAGCGAGGAGGGCGAGCGCGAGGTAGCTCGCGGGCGCACCAAGTCCACCTCGTGGCAGGTGCCCAGCACGGCCTATCGCTATACGTCGGATTTCTCGGCGGTGCGCTGGGACGTGATCGTGCTGCGGGAGCTGGAGACGGGCGAGGTGGTTGCCGCCAGTCCCATGAGCGAGCCAGGCTCTTTCTCGTGGTACTAGGCGATTCGGCGCATAAAAAACGGGCCAGGGATCACCCCTGGCCCGTTTTTGCTATGTCTACCCTTCCGCGACTTTGGGCTCGGCGGGCTTTTTCTTCTCTTCCAGGTAGGTGAGCATCTCTTCCTTCTTCTTGGTCGCGACCTCTTTGCCTTCCTGGACTGCCTCCTGGAAGCGCACCTTTTGCTCCTCCAGCGCGGAGAGCCCCTTTTCCTCCAGCGTATGCACGCGCTGCAGAGCCTCGGCGGAGAGGTCCGCCGCGCGCTCTTTGAGCTCGATCCCTTTCTCGCGGATCTGCGTGATCGTTTCATCGCCCGGCTGAGGAGCCAGAATCAGGGCGATGGCCGCGCCCAATACGCCTCCGATGACGAACCCGGCGACAAAATCGCCGGCTCTGTTGTCGCTCATGGTCATTCCCTCCAAGTGAGTTTTATCGGAATCCTAGGCCGCGCGCCGGGCTCGGGCCTTTTATGCTGCATGGACCCTACAGCTCGTCCGGCTCCCGATGCGAGTCTGAAGCGGCGCCGCGGGAGTGGCGGGAGCGGAAAAAGGAGCGGACGCCGCCGCGCACGCCAGCGACCCAGCTATGCGCGCGCACCACCGGCGAGACGACTTTTTCGCTGACAAAGGTGGTGGTGCCGCGCACGGTCCCCACGGTGTCGTTGGCCGAGTCCAGGAGCGGCTTGATCTCTTTTTCCAGCAGGCGCACCAGCCGCCAGACCTGCCAAACCAACAGCACGAGCAACGCCCCGATGACCAACGACTCGATGGCCAACAGGATGATCGCGCTGTCTCGCAGGACCGATAGCCACATAAGCGCCTTCCCTCCTATGCGGAATTCTATCACACTTTGAGCCGTTTGGCAATAACCAGCGCCGCCGCGGCGAAGATCGTCGCTTCCAACAGGTGTACGTCGCCGATCATGAGCAGGCGCAAGGGAGAGAGCCCGGCCAGAATCTGGCCCACCCCAAACCCGACCAGGGCGGCCAGCCAATAGACCCACAGCTTGCCCTGGCGTGGCGCCCAGAGCAGGTGGAAAATGGCGGCGTACAAGCTGGCGATCACCACGGACAGGATCAACGCTGGCGGGAAAAGCGACATCAGGGCCACTCCTCCTGGGACAGGGCGCGCTCGATGAGCCCCCCGCCCAACACAATCTCTCCATCGTAAAAGACCACGGCTTGCCCCGGCGAGATATCCCGCAGGGGCTCATCCAAGATGACCAGCGCGCTATCAGGCGGCTCGGGGTGCAGCGTCGCCGCCGCCTCTCGCGCGCGATAGCGGATCTTGGCCATGATCCGCCGCGGGCCGTCCGGCGGCTGGCCGCTCACAAAGCGCACCTGCTCGGCCCGCAGCGCCCGCCGTCCCAACTCGGCGGCTGGGCCCACCACCAGGCGATTGCGCGCCGCGTCGATCTCGATCACGTACAGCGGCTCCGGCGCGGCGATGCCCAGCCCCTTGCGCTGGCCGACGGTGTAAAAGGGCAGGCCCGCGTGCTGGCCGATCTCCCGGCCGGCGGTGTCATGGATGGGGCCGGGGCGGATGGCTTCCGGGTAATGGCGCCCCAGGAAGCCGCGATAGTCGTCGTCCGGGATGAAGCAGATCTCCTGGCTCTCTGGGCGCTGGGCGGCGGCCAAGCCGGCGGCCTCGGCGGCCTGCCGCACCTGGCCCTTGGTCAGGTCGCCCAACGGGAAAAGCGTATGGGCCAGTGTCTCCTGGCCCAGCATATAAAGCACGTACGATTGGTCCTTGCGGCGATCCGCGGCGCGGACCAACTGGTAGGCCCCGTCCACAAGGCGCCGCCGCGCATAGTGCCCGGTGGCCAGGTATTCGGCCCCCTGCGCTTGCGCCCAGCGCCAGAGCGCCCCGAACTTGATCTGGCGGTTGCAGGCGAGGCAGGGGTTGGGCGTGCGCCCGCGGGCGTACTCGGCCCCAAAGTAGCTCACCACCTCGCGGCGAAACTCGTCCCGCAGGTCCAACACCTGAAAGGGGATGCCCAGCCGCTGGCAGAGCTGCCGGGCGCTCTCCTCGCCACTTGGGGCATTGCCTCGGACCGCCTCATCCACCCACAGCCGCATCATCACCCCGCTGACCCGATGGCCGGCCTGGGCCAGTAGCAGGGCGGCCAAGGAGCTATCCACGCCCCCGCTCAGGGCCACGGCGACGGTGGACGGACGCTCGGGCAAGAGGTTCGCGGCTGCTTCCACGGCGCTACTTTCCGGGCTGGCCCTCGGGATGCGCCTCCAGGTAGCCTTGCAGCGCCTTGTGGATGGCGCTGGCGGCCAGATTGGAGCAATGCATCTTTTGCTCCGGCAGCCCGCCCAGGGCATCGGCCACCCTTTCGTCCGTGAGGGCCAGGGCCTCGGCCAGGGCCATGCCCTTGATCATCTCGGTGGCCATGGAGCTGCTGGCGATGGCCGCCCCGCAGCCAAAGGTGCGGAACTTGGCGTCCTGGATGCGCCCGTCGGCGATCTTGAGATAGACCTCCATCAGGTCGCCGCAGACCGGGCTTTCCATCCGAGCCGAGGCGTCGGCGTCGGGGATCACGCCGACGTTGCGCGGGTTCTGAAAGTGCTCGATGACGATATCGCTATAAACAGCCATTTCCCTTCCTTGCTCGTGGTGTTAAGCCAGCGCGGTCGCGCCCGGACACAGCGGCGACATCTGTTGCAGCTTGTGGACGATCCCCGGCAGCATGGCGACGACGTCCTGGACGTCCTGCGCCGTGTTCTCGTTGCCCAGTGAGAGCCGCAAGCTGCCATAGGCCCGGCGCGGCGGGATGCCCATGGCCGTGAGCACATGCGACGGCTCGGCCTCGCCGGTGCTGCAGGCGGAGCCGCTGGAGGCGGCCACGCCCTGGGCGTCCAATCCCAACAGAATGGATTCCCCCTCGATATAGTCAAAGACAAAGCTGGCGTTGTTGGGCAGCCGCTGCGTCGAATGCCCGGTGAGATGGGCATACTGCACGCTCGATAGGACGCCGCGGATCAGTTGGTCGCGCAGCAGGGCGATGCGCCGGTTGTTCTCTTCCAGGTGCGCATAGGCCAGCTTGAGCGCCGTGGCCAGGCCCACCATATAGGCCACGTTCTCCGTGCCCGCGCGGAGGCCCATCTCCTGGCCGCCGCCGGTGTTGGTGGGGAGCAGCGGCGTGCCCCGGCGCACGTACAGGAGGCCGATGCCCTTGGGGCCATAGAACTTGTGCGCCGAGAGGGAGAGCAGGTCCACGCCCAGCCGCTCCACGTTGAGGTCCAGGCTGCCCCCGGCCTGCACGGCGTCGGTATGGAAGGGGACGCCCTTGGCGCGGGCGATCTTGGCGATCTCGGCGATGGGCTCGATGGTGCCCACCTCGTTGTTGGCGTACATGATGGTGACCAGCACGGTCTTGTCCGTGATGGCGCGCCCCACATCGTCCGGGTTCACCACGCCGTATTGGTCCACCGGCACGCAGGTGATCTCGTAGCCAAAGTGGTCAGCCAATTGCAGCAAGGTGTGGCTGATGGCATGGTGCTCGATGGGCGTCGTGATGATATGGTTGCCCTTCTGGCGGCTGGCCCAGGCCGTCCCGCGGAGCGCCAGGTTATCGCTTTCCGAGCCGCAGCCGGTAAAGACGATCTCTTCGGGCTGGGCGCCCAGGATGTCGGCCACGTCCCGCCGCGCTTGTTCCATCGCCTGGCGCGATTGCCGCCCCAGGCGATAGATGCTGGAGGCGTTGCCGTATTGGGTGGTCCAATAGGGGAGCATGGCCTCCACCACCCGTGGGTCCACTGCGGTGGTGGCGGCGTGATCGAGATAGATCATGCGCTGTCCCTTGTCGCTCAAGGTGTCCTCCGTCGTTAGTCGAAAATGCCCGTGCTCAGGTAGCGCTCGCCATAGCTGGGCAGCAGGGTGACCACGGTCTTGCCCGCGCCCAAGCGCTTGGCGACCTCCAGCGCGGCCCAGACCGCGGCGCCGGACGAGATGCCGGCAAAGATGCCCTCTTCGCGGGGGAGCCGCTTAGCCATGGTGACGGCGTCATCATCGGTGACGGTGACGACCTCGTCGATGATGGCGCGATTGAGCACGGCGGGGACGAACCCGGCGCCGATGCCCTGGATCTTGCTTCGGCCCGGCTGGCCCCCCGAAAGCACCGGCGAGGCAGCCGGCTCTACGGCGATCACCTTGAGCGCAGGGTACTGCGCTTTGAGCGCCTCGCCCACGCCGGTGATGGTGCCGCCGGTCCCCACCCCGGCCACAAAGGCGTCGATAGGCCCGGGCACCTGAGCAAGGATCTCGGGCCCTGTGGTGCGGCGGTGCGCCTCGGCGTTGGCCGGGTTGGCGAACTGGTTGGGCATGAACCAGTCAGGATGCTCGGCGAGCAATTGCTCGGCCTTGGCGATGGAGGCGCGGATGCCGCCCTCCGCCGCGGGCGTCAGGATCAGCTCGGCGCCAAAGGCGGCCATGACCTTGCGCCGTTCCAGGCTGGCTGTGTCCGGCATGATCAGGATGGTGCGATAGCCCTTGACGGCGGCCACCAGCGCCAGGCCCACGCCCGTGTTGCCGCTGGTTGGCTCGACGATCACGCCGCCGGGCTTGAGCCGCCCGTCGCGCTCCGCCGCCTCGATCATGGCCAAGGCGGGGCGGTCCTTGACGCTGCCGCCGGGGTTATGCCCCTCCAGCTTAGCCCAGATGGTCGCCGCCGTTGCCGGCGGGAGCCGGTTCAGGCGCACGATTGGCGTCGAGCCAATCAGTCCTAATATGTTCGCGGCTGGCTTTGAGAGCATCCAA
>ERZ747221.2067-NODE-2067-length-18612-cov-4.138225_pt1 | contig 18612 bp, 13 predicted proteins | sample MGYA00374949_ERZ747221 | MGnify/ENA primary metagenome ERZ747221 (study PRJEB28779, sample SAMN05720172) | bioreactor metagenome | isolation source: Anaerobic biogas reactor | place: USA:Washington, USA | collected 2015-08-08 ... | reverse complement strand
GCGCGACGCGGTGGCCGAGGGCGGGACGCTGCTGTTCGTGGGCACCAAGCGCCAGGCGCAGGAGAGCATCCAGAACCAGGCCGAGCGCTGTGGGATGCCGTACGTGAACGAGCGCTGGCTCGGCGGGACGCTGACCAACTTTCGCACCATCCGCTCACGCATCGACTATATGATCGACCTGGAGGATCAGCGCGCGCGGGGCGAATTCGATCGGCTCCCCAAGAAAGAGGCCGGCCTAAAGCTCCGCGAGTTGGCCAAGCTGCAGCGGCGGGTTGGCGGGCTCCGCAATATGCATCGCCTCCCCGAGGCGCTGTTCATCGCCGACATCAACAATGAAGAGATCGCGGTGAATGAGGCGAACCGACTCGAGGTTCCTGTGATCGCGATGGTCGACACGAACTGCAACCCCGATCGCATCGATCACGTCATCCCCGCCAACGATGACGCCATTCGCGCCATCCTCCTGATGACGACCAAGATGGCCGATGCCGTCGTCGAGGGGCAGCAGATGCGGGGCGTGATGATGGAAGAGGAAGAGGCTGCGGAGGCCGAGGAGCTGGCATACGTCGGCGAGCGGGCCTTTTCGCCGGATGAGGACGAGCACGCCTCACCCGACGGAGCCTCATCAGAAGAGGAAGAGGACGTCATCATCATCGATGACGAGGACGGCGACCTCTAGTCGTCGACCGACGGGTACGATGCGCGAGCCGGGCCTTGGTCCCGGCTCGCCACATGCCAAGATCACAAGAGGTCTAGATTCATGGCGATCACAACGGATATGATCAAGGAGCTACGCGAGGTCACCGGAGCCGGTGTCCTCGACTGTAAGCGCGCGCTGGATGAAACCGGCGGCGACATGGAAAAGGCGGCCAGCATCCTGCGAGAGAAGGGCCTGGCCGCGGCGGCGAAAAAGGCGGATCGGGTGGTCCCCGAGGGACGCATCGAGGCCTACGTGCACCCGGGGAGCAAGCTGGCCACGCTCATCGAAGTGAACTGCGAGACTGACTTTGTGGCGCGCACCGAAGAGTTCATCGGCCTGTGCCACGACCTGGCCATGCAGGTGGCAGCCTCCAATCCGAACTACGTCTCCAGGGAGGATGTCCCCGAGTCGGTGATCGAGGACGAGCGCGCCGAGTACCGGGCGCAGCTGGCGGACGACCCCAAGCCCGACCACATCGTCGACCGCATTATCGAGCGCAAGCTGGGCAAGTTCTACGAGGAAAAGGTGCTGCTCGAGCAGCCCTTTATCAAGGACGAGAACAAGACGGTGCAGCAGCTGCTCACCGAGGCGATCGCCAAGCTGGGCGAGAACGTTATCATCCGGCGGTTCGCTCGCTTTAGGATCGGCGAGTAACCGATCGCGGAGGCAGGGAACACGGGGGAGCCGGCTACGGTGCGCCCCGTGTCCTCTGCGGCCCCACGGATCCCCACTCATAGCCCGGGAGGAGCCAAGCGCATGGCCAAGTACAAGCGCGTCCTGCTCAAGCTCAGCGGCGATTTCATGTCGGGGCCCAGCAGCTTTGGCGTCGATCCGGTAGCGGTGGACTCGGTGGCGGAGCAGATCAAGCGCGCCTTTGAGTACGGCGTCGAGATCGCGGTAGTAATCGGCGCGGGCAACATCTGGCGAGGCGGCGACGCCCTGGCCCGAGGGATGGACCGCGCCACGGCCGACTATATGGGGATGCTGGGCACCGTCATCAACGCCATGGCGCTCCAGGACGCGCTGGAGCGCATGGGCGTGATCACCCGAGCACAGACGGCCATCGAGATGCACCAGGTCGCCGAACCCTATATCCGCCGGCGGGCGATCCGCCACCTGGAGAAGGGGCGCGTGGTGATATTCGGCGCCGGCACGGGCAACCCCTACTTTACCACCGACACAGCGGCGGCGCTGCGCGCCATGGAGATCGATGCCGACGTGCTGCTCAAGGCGACCAAAGTCGACGGCGTCTACTCGGACGATCCCCTGACGAACCCTCAGGCCACCCGGTTCGATCACCTCTCGTACATCGAAGCGCTGAACATGGGCGTGAAGGTGATGGATAGCACGGCCCTGTCGCTGTGCATGGACAATAATCTTCCACTGATGGTGTTCAAGCTGAGCCCGCCGGACAGCCTGGCTCGGGCGGTGCTCGGCGAGCCGATCGGCACGATCGTCTCGCGCTAGATGGAGGGTGGGCGTGGCGACGGGACGTGCCCGCCGGCGTCGCACCCCCTGGGGAGGTAGGCAATGATTGACGACGTCCTCATGGATATCGAGGAGAGGATGGACAAGGCGGTCGGGGCGCTACGCACCGACCTGATGGCGATCCGCACCGGCCGCGCCTCGCCGGCCCTGGTGGAACGGATCGCGGTGGAAGCGTACGGCAGTACCATGCCGCTCAACCAGATGGCCACCATCGCCGTCCCCGAGCCGCGCCTCTTGACGATCCGCCCCTGGGACACGAGTACCCTCGGCTCCATCGAGCGCGCGATCCTCAAGTCGGATCTCGGGTTAACCCCTAACAACGACGGCAAGATCATTCGCCTGGCGATCCCCTCACTCACCGACGAGCGCAGGCGCGACCTGGCGCGGATGGTGAACCGCCGCGTCGAGGAGGGGCGGGTGGCGATCCGCAACCTGCGGCGCGACGGCCTCAAGGACCTGGAAGCCCTGGAGAAGAACAAGGAGATCTCGGAGGACGACCTCTACCGAGCCAAGGAGGATCTCCAGGAGCTGACGGACCAGTACGTGAAAAAGCTCGACGAGATCGGCGAGCAGAAGCAGGCCGAGATCATGGAAGTGTGATGGCAACACCGGCTCGCGGGGGCGAACTCTCCCCCAAGGCTCCCCTGACCAACGTGCCGCGACACGTAGCGATCATCATGGACGGCAACGGTCGCTGGGCGACGGCGCGCGGCCTGCCTCGCGCGGCCGGACATCGCGCCGGCACCGAGAATCTGCGCGAGGTGCTGCGGGCGGCGGTCGATTTCGGGGTGCCCGTGCTTACGGTGTATGCCTTCTCGACGGAGAACTGGGAGCGTCCCCGGATCGAGGTGAACGCCCTGCTCGCCATCCTGGAGCAGGTGATCGAGAACGAACTAGACGAGTTGGACGCCAGCGGCGTGCAGGTGCGCCACCTGGGCCGCACTGAGGGACTCGCGCCGCGCCTGGTGCGCAAGATCCAGTCGGCCACAGAGCGCACGGCCCATAACAGCACGCTGTGCCTGAACGTGGCCTTTAACTACGGCGGGCGCGCCGAGATCGTGGACGCCGTCCGCCGCATCGTCCGTGATGGGTTAGCGCCGGACGCCATCGATGAGGCCACCATCAGTAGGTACCTTGCCACGCACGACCTCCCCGACCCCGACTTGATCATCCGCACCGGCGGCGACATGCGCGTCAGCAATTTCTTGTTGTGGCAGGGCGCCTATGCCGAATTCTACAGCACGCCCACCTTCTGGCCCGATTTCAATCACGACGAGTTCTATGAGGCGTTGGCGGCGTTTCAACGGCGTCAGCGACGGTTCGGCCGCGTCGAGAGCCAATCGTAGTCGCGCGGCGGGAGCACCTCTCGCCGTGTGACGCACCCGGGGGTACACCATGCTGCGTACACGCATCGTCAGCGCCGGCATCCTCATCCCGATCGTCGGTGCGGCAGTGTACCTCGGGGGCACCCTTTACCTGGGGTTGGTGCTGTTAGCCGCGTTGCTGGCGGGGTGGGAATACCTGGCGATGGTGCGGCGCACCGGAGCGGCCACGTCGGCCGTCGTATGCCTCGCGCTCATTGCGTTGCTCATCGCCGATGCCGCATGGCCGGGGCTGAACGCGCGCTGGTGGGCGCCACAGGCGGCGGTCCTTGCGGCCCTGACGCTCCACGTCTTTCGCGCCAACGGCGAGGGCTCGCTAACGGGGTGGGGGCTGACGGTGGCGGGGGGCTGCTACCTGGGCTATTCCATGGCGCACTTTGTGCGGCTGCGGGGCGGGCCCGATGGGTTCGCCTGGGTGGCGCTGGCGTTTCTGAGCACCTGGATCACCGACACCGGCGCCTATCTCGTGGGCCGCGCCGTGGGGCGGCGCCGCTTCTTCCCCCGCATCAGCCCCAAGAAGACACTGGAGGGGGCGGTCGGGGGCCTGGTCACGGGCGTAGCCGCGGTGATGGCCCTGGGCGCCTGGTGGCTCGGCCTGAGCGCCGCGAGCGGCCTGGCGCTGGGGGTGCTCCTGACGCTGGGGGCAACCTTTGGGGACCTGGCCGAGTCGGTGCTGAAGCGGCAGGTGGGGGTCAAGGATTCGGGCAACCTGATCCCCGGGCACGGCGGCATGCTGGATCGCGTCGACAGCCTGCTGTTCGTCGTGCCCATCGTCTATTACTTTACCGTAGCGCTGGGGATCAACGCCCTCTGAGCGCCGCCCGCCTCACGGCGGTGTGGCCTTCCCGCGACGGGAGGCCCCTGCCATGAGGGGACGGTGACGGCCCCGGTAGCGGGGTGCGCGACAGGACGTCGCATGAATGGGATTACGCTGCAATCGGTGCTGGCCCTCGCCAACTTGATCCTGTCATCAGCGAACGCCATCGTGGCGTTCTCGCTGTTGATGTATATCGTGACGCACAACGCGCGCAGCGCGGTGGCGCGGGCCTTTTGTGCGTTGATGGCGCTCGTCACGTCGGTGTACGTCGCCGACCTGGGCATCGCCGAGGTCGAGACGGCAGAGGGCGCGGCCCTGTGGCTGCGGGTGCAGTGGCTGGGCATCGCCTTTATGCCGGGCGCCTACTATCACTTTTCCGATGCGCTCCTACGCACCACCGGCTCGCCCACGGGGCGGCGCCGCTGGATGGTGATGGGCGGCTACCTCATCGGGCTGGCGGCGTTCCTATCGGCGGCGTTCGGCGAGGCGCTGGTGACGGGCATCAATCAGCGCGACGGCATCTACCACCTGCTGCCGGGGCCGGCATTCTGGCCCTTTGCGGTCTATTACGCCGCCCTCACGGGGTGGGGCTGGTTGAACGTGCGGCGGGCGCGCTCGCGCTCCCTCACCTCCACCTCGCGGCGGCGCATGTCGTACCTAATGCTGGCCATCGTGGCGCCCGTGTTGGGCGTGTTCCCCTACCTGCTAGTGCCCACGGCGGCGCACCTCCTGTCGCCGACCCTCATCTCGATCCTCACCCTGCTGGGCAACCTCGGCATCGTGCTGATGACCATCGTCATCGCCTACATCGTAGCGTACCAGGGGGTGTTGCTGCCCGACCGCGTGGTAAAGCATGGCATGCTCCACTTTTTGCTGCGCGGGCCGCTGGTGGCGATTCTGGTCATCGCGCTGATGCTGACCATCCCTCGGGTCGAGCACATCTTGGGGTTGCCGCGAGACACGGTGATGATCGTGGCGGTGGCGGGGAGCGTGGTGATCCTGCAGGTGCTCATCAACGTCGCCAAGCCGACCATCGACCGCCTGATCTACCGCAAGGACCGCCGCGAGGTCTCTTGGATCCAGACGCTGGACCAGCGCCTGCTGACCACCACGGACCTCGAGCAGCTCCTGGAGAACACGTTGGTGGCATTGTGCGACCTGCTGCGCTCCCCCTCTGGCTTTGTGGTGACCACCGAGAACGGGGAGCTGTCGCTGCGCGTGTTCTGCGGGCACCGGCAGTCCGCGGAAGGGTTCCTCGCCCGGGCGAATCTGCCCGAGCTGCTGGAGACGCTGGGCGCCAGCCGGCAGTCGGGCACGTTGGACGCAGCGGATCTCGTGCCCATGGACGGACACTGGGTGTTGCCACTACGCAGCCACGACCGGGCGCTGATCCTGGGCGTGCTGGGGTTCGGGAGCACGAGGGAGCAGCCCGCTTATGGCGAGGACGACCTGGCGGCGGCGCAGGCCCTGGTGCACCAGGCCGAGACGGCCCTCGAGGACATGCAGCTGCAGCAGCAAGTATTCGCCGTGCTACAGGGGCTGGGGCCGGAACTCGACCGCCTGCAGGAATTGCGCTCGACGCCGCACTATGCTAGCGCCCAGACGCGCGAGTACCTGGAGGCCAGCCCCGCCTTTGCCGAGGGGTTCCCGCAAGCGGTCAAGGACGCCCTGAGCCACTTCTGGGGCGGCCCCAAGCTGAGCCACAGCCCGCTGCTGAACCTGAACACGGTGCGGCAGCGCCTGCAGGAGAACGACGGCGTCCCGGCCAAGGCGGTGCGCGCCGTGCTGCAGGAGGCTATCGAGCGCCTGCGCCCCAGCGGCGAGCGCAGTATGACCACCAACGAGTGGGTGATGTACAATATCCTGGACCTGCGCTACGTGCAGGGGCAGCGCATCCGCGACGTGGCGCAGCGCCTGGCCATGAGCGAGTCGGATTACTATCGCAAGCAGCGCATCGCCATCGAGCAGCTGTCGCAGACGCTCCTCCAGATGGAGCGGATCAGTGGGCAGGCGAGCCGCGAACGCGAGGACCAGCCCGTGAGCGGGCGCGCTGAAGGACCTTCTGTGGTTGGCTGAGAGGAGCCATCGATGCCGAACAACCCGCCCTTGCCGCGGCCCGAGGATCGCCCCAAGGTCGAGGAGCGCCTGCACAAGATGGTGCGCCGCTGGCCCGAGGTGAGCGGCTACCGGCTGCAGCCCGACCCTGACGTGGTGGAGGGGATCGTGCAGGCGCTGGTGCGCAGCACGATGATGCACGGGCTGGGGTATTGCCCCTGCCGCGACCTGACGGGCGACCCGGAGGTGGACCGCGCCAACGTGTGCCCCTGCGCCCACCATCACCAGGAGATCAAGACGCAGGGGTACTGCAAGTGCCAGCTCTTTGTCGGCGAGGGCTATGACCCGGCCGTCGCCTACCGCCCCGAGCCGGCCACTATCCAGCAAAAGCCGCTGCGCTCGGTGCGCCACCGCTGGGTGACGGTCTATTCCACGCGCTGGTGCTTTCACTCGCGCCGCACCAAGGCGCTGTTGGACAAGCTGAGCATCCCCTACGAGGACGTGGATATCGAGCAGGATCTGGAGGCGGCGCGGCGCGTCGAGGCGTGGAACGGCGGCCACCGCTCCGTGCCCACCGTGGTGGCGCGCCTGGTCATCACCGAGCCTACCACCTCCGAGCTGGCCACGGTGATCCAGACCCCCTCCGCCCTGCTCGACGGGCTGTGCGTGAACGTCACCCGTTGGTGCGCTACGTCGCGACGCACCCTGGCATGGCTGCGCGATAACGCGGTGCCCCACGTGAGCGTCGACATCGAGCAGGACGCGAACGCGGCGCGCCAGGTGACGGAGTGGAACCAGGGGTACCAGTCGGTGCCCACGCTGGATGTGACGCTGCGCATCACCGAGCCGACGAGCGACGAGTTGGTGCAGATGCTGGGGTTGGGGGCGCCGCACTAACGCGGCACGCGGTACGGGCGCTGACCTGTGCCAGGTGCCAGGTTACAGATGGTTGTGAGTTATGCGTTGTGGGTTGTGGGCTTCCGAATGAAGCGAGCCAGCCCCCCTTCCGCGTGGATGAAAGGGGGCTTGGTTGTGTCTGGGGGTCGCCCTGTTTGGTAGACGGGGGCGAGTCGCGGGGCACAGCCGCGTAACGGCTATCCCATCTGCCCCGCCGCTCGCCGCCAAGCCGAGAGCCGCTTCTGACACTCACTGGCGGGCAAGCGCCCGCCACATCGTAGGATTAGCTCTAGCGCAGCCGCAGCCCCTAGCTTCGTTAGGGCTTGCCGGGCAACCAAGCCATCGAGCACCCAGAGCACGCCGTGCACGCACAGCCCCCGGTCCCTGCCTAGCCTTGTCAGCCTCTTGTCTCCAGTGACGAGAATCGCGTGCCGGTCTCGCGCCACAAAGAACGCAAACAAATCAGCGACAGAGAGCGAAGGGCATGCTGGCCGCAACGTATACATCTCTTGGATCGACGGCGGCCCTAACCTCCCGACCTCAATCCCCAGGTTCCGTAACGCATCCTGGAGCGACGGCTTGAGTTCTGCGAGCACTGCGTCGGGCACGACAACGTGGTATGGCAGGAGCGCGAGGCATCGTGTGATCTGCCCGTTGTCCATATCGAGCAGCACGCTGGCATCCAGTACACAGACGGTGGAGGGCGATGAAGGGTGCGGAGGTGGCGTCATGCTGCTTCAGACACCACCTCCACCAGAGGTTCGCCCAGTAGCTCCTCGGCTCGCGATCGAGAGATTTCGTCCTCGGCCAAGGCGCGGTAGACGAGCTGCTTCACGCGCCTTGGCTCTTCTTCAGGTACTTGCTCCCACGGTTCTTGTTTGCGCCATCCCATGCGGCTGAATCGTCTGCATAGGGTCTGATAAGTATCCTCGCGGATAATACCCAGGTCTCGCGCGCGGTGCATCCACGCCTGCATCGACAAACCGTACTTGTGTTTTAGCAAGTAGAGTTCATACGGATCAAGGGCTCGCCGGCGTTCACCGAGTTCGGCACGCACCGCTGGCTCAGGGGCCAGGAAAGCTCCTGCGAAGCGATGTGCCGCCTTTTCCTCGTCAATGCCAGGCGATACGTCGAGCAGCAGATGCGCCAACTCGTGTGCCAAGTCGAAACGTTGCCGATCGCCGGGCACGCCGCGTTGCACCGCTATAATGGGACAGTTCCCCTGGAACCACGCCGAGAGTCCATCGAACCCATCATCCCCCTGTACTAGACATACGCGCACGCCCTTGTCCTCGAGCACGGCCATCAGGTTATCGATGGGATCGGTTCCAAGGTCCCACTCCTCGCGCAGCGCCAACGCCAGGTTCTCGATCTCGTCCAAGCCCTTCACGGCGAAATCGGCGACGGGCTTGAGGAACGGTGCGGGTTCATCGAACAGGCTCTCCACCTCGAGGTACCGTTCTAGGCACTCGATGACTTCCCCGTGGACCCGCTGGCGGGCTTTTTCTCCAAAGCGATTGCGACAGCGATAGTGGATCGCCTCGGGCTCTAGCTCGACACGGACTTGGCGAAAGAAAAAGTCGAGGCGGACGCCGAGGGCATCGGCTAGACGCAACAGGACTGCCGAATTCGGGGTATCAATCCCCCGTTCGTACTTGGAGATGGCAGTGTGGCTCAGCCCTACCTTTTCGGCGACTGCGCGCAGCGACAGCCCTGCCTTGCTTCGCGCCAACTTGATGCGATCGCCAAGGGTAACCATGTCTCTCCTTTCCTCCTCCCAGTTTCCATATTAGCATAAACGACCGACTTTGGAAACTAGCCAGATGGCCAGTTCTCACTCGAGATCGCTGGACCAAACACTTTTCTGCGCCTGCCGAGCGAATCTCCTGGGTCTGGCGCGTGCCGCCCATCAGGGCTCGACCAGAGGTCGGGTGATCCATTCCCCCCAAGGCTTGCGCCAGGGCGCCTGTCGGCGTAAACTGACGTGAAGCGATGGAACGCACCGCACACGGAAGAGGGGTGGCCGAACATGAACCCACGGATCGCAGGCAGGCCCTTGGCACAGACGCACACGCGACCGACCCGCCTCAGGGCGTTCCTGTTCGGCGCGCCCTACTACCCTGAGCATTGGAGTCCCGACTACTGGGAGCGCGACGCGCGGCGCATGGCCGAGGCGGGGTTCAACGTCGTGCGCATGGCCGAGTTCGCCTGGGATCGCATGGAGCCGGTGGAGGGGCGGCATGATTTCAGCCTCTTCCAAGAGGTGGCAGCGATCATGGGGCGGCACGGCATCGCCACCATCCTGTGTACGCCCACCGCCACGCCGCCGCGTTGGCTCACCCATACGCACCCCGACGTGCTGCGGGTGATGCCCGACGGCCGGCGCTGCACCCACGGCTCGCGTCAGCACGCCTGCTATGCGGGGGAGCGCTTTCGCGCCTATAGCCGCGCCATCACCCGGGCGATGGCCGAGGCGTTCCGGGACGACGAGCACGTCGTCGGCTGGCAGACGGACAACGAGATCAACTGCGGATTTCACGAATGCGTCTGCCCGAACTGCCAGGCCGAGTTCCGCCGCTTTCTCGAGTGTAAGTACGGCGCCATCGAGGCGCTGAACGAGGCGTGGGGCACGGCGTTCTGGGCGCAGACGTACCAGAACTGGGAGCAGATCGACCTCCCCTATGAGGCGCGCCCGCAGAGCGAGAATCCGTCGGCGCGGCTCGACTACTATCGCTACCTGTCGCACATCGCGGTGCGCTTCCAGCGGGAGCAGGTCGAGATCCTGCGGGCGACCAACCCCGACTGGTTCGTGACGCACAACGGCATGTTCGACCAGATCGATTACGTCGAGTTCTGCAAGGACCTCGACGTGTTCGGGTACGACAACTATCCGGGATTCCGCGTCGAGACCGCCGCCACCCCCGCCGACGGCGCGGCGGCCACGGCGGCCAAGCTCGATATGGCGCGCAGCTTTTCCGGCAATATCATCATCCCCGAGCAGCAGAGCGGGCCGGGAGGCCAAAAGAGCTACCTGCACGACAACCCGCGGCCGGGGCAGATGCGCCTGTGGAGCTACCAGTCCATCGCCCACGGGGCCGACGGCATCATGCATTTCCGCTGGCGCACCTGTCGCTACGGCGCCGAGGAGTATTGGTGCGGCATCCTCGACCACGACGACGTGCCCCGACGCCGCTACCGCGAGGCGCAGCAGGAGGGACGCGAGTTCGCCGCCCTGGCGCCGGCGCTGCTTGGCACCCACGTGCGGGTGGATGTGGGCATCCTCCATAGCCCCGAGCAGGACGACGCCCATCGCGCCATGCTCCACGGCCTGCCGACGCCGTCGCAGGCCTCGGCCCACCTGCACCGCGCCCTGTGGGCGCGCAATGTGGCGGTGGGGTACGTGAACCCCGTGGATCGCTTCGACGGGCTAAAGGCCCTCGTCTGGCCGCATTTCGTCATGTGCGACGGGGCCACCACCGCGCGGCTGGCCGAGTACGTGCGGGGCGGCGGCGTGCTGCTCATCGGGGGGCGGAGCGCCATCAAGGACATGCGCAACCACGTCATCGCCGAGACGCCGCCGGGGCCGCTCGCCGAGTTGGCCGGCGCCACGGTAGAAGAGTACGGCATGCGGCCGGAGCGCTACTATGGCATCTGCATGCCGGGGAGCGTTCCACCGGCCCTCTGGTACGACCTGCTCCAACCGACGACGGCCGAGGCCATCGGCACGTGGAGCGGCGGCCACCTGGACGGGCTGCCCGCCGTCACGCTAAACCGCCACGGCGACGGCCTGGTTCTCACCGTGGGCACCTACCTGGCGCCCGAGACGGCGCCGTGGGTGGCCGATCTCCTGGTGCGTTACGCCCAGGTGAGCCCCCTCGTACCGGAGGCACCGGCGGCGGTGGAGGCTACGCTGCGCGAGTCGGCGGAGCACAAGCTGCTCTTCCTCCTGAATCACGACGAGGTGTACCACACGGTGCGCGGGCTCACCGCGGGCACCGACCTGCTGAGCGGCGAGGCGGTCTCCGGGGCGCTGCAGTTGGCGCCCTGGCAGGTGGCCGTCATCGAACTGGCGCAATAGCGTGTATTCCGCGGGATAGGACGTATACATGGCAGCAGCATCGTCGAACACACGAGTCTTGAAGGGGGATCGCGCCCTGGCCAAGGGGGCGCTAGCGGCAGGGGTGGAGGTAGTCACCGGCTACCCCGGCTCGCCGGCCACCGGCGTCTTGGATGGGTGCCTCGAGGGGAGCGCGCCCGGGCAGGCGCACGTGCAGTGGGCGCCCAACGAAAAGGTGGCAATGGAGATCGCCTACGGCGCCTCCATTGCGGGGCGCCGGGCGCTAGTGGTGCTCAAGAGTGTGGGGCTCAACATCGCGCTGGACCCCCTGGCCACCATGGCGCTGAGCGGCTGCCATGCCGGGCTGGTGATCCTGCTGGGCGACGACCCCGGCGGCTGGGGCTCGCAGAACGAGCAGGACTCGCGCTGGATGGCGCGGGTGGCCGAGGTTCCGGTGGTGGAGCCGGTGAGCGTCGAGCAGAGCGCCGCGCTCATGACGCAGGCCTTCGTCTGGTCGGAATCTCTCGGCGTGCCCGTCATCGTGCGCATCGTCGGGTCGCTGGCGCTGGCGGAGGGGCCGGTGGAGGAGCCGTGGCGCCCGCCTCCCTTTGGCGCTGGGTTCCTGCGCAAGCGCGACCGCTGGGTGGTGCTGCCCGCCCTGGTGGTGGGGCGCCACCGCAGCTTGCACCGCAAGCTGCGCCAGATGCGCGCGCTGTTCGAGGCCTCGCCCTACGACGCTATCGAGAGGCGGGGGAGCGGCGACGGGTCCCTGCCCGTCGTCGGCGTGATCGCCGTGGGGCACACGGGCGCCAAGGTGCGCCGCGCCCTGGGAGACGATGCGCCGGTGCAGATACTCTCCCTCGCCAGCGTGTGGCCGTTGCCGGAGCGAGCGCTGACGCGCTGGCTGCGCGGCCTGGAGCGCGTGCTGGTGGTCGAGGAGGGCGGGCCGTTCGTCGAGGAGCAGATACGCGCCCTGGCGCAGCGCCGCGGCGTGCGCGTGGCGGTGTTGGGCCGGGCGGATCGCGCCATCTCCGCCGAGGGTGAGCTGACCGAGCCCGCCATCGCGGCGGCGCTCGCCCGCCTGGACCCCGCCCTGGCGCATGAGGTAGCCTCGACGGCCGGCCGGCCGATGCCGAGCCGCGTGCCGCTGTGCGACGACTGCCCCTACCGGCCCGTCTTTGAGGCGCTCATTGCCGCGATGGACGCCAACGGCGGGCGCAATCGCCACATCGTCGTCGGCGAGACGGGGTGCATGGTGCGCGCAAACCTGCCCCCCATGCGGCTGTTCGACGTCAAGTACTCCCTGGGGTCGGGGCTCGGCCTGGGGATCGGATTAGCGCTGGGCGAGACGGCGCCGGGCGGCAAGGGGCACCGCGTGGTGGCGCTCCTGGGCGACTCGTCCTTCTTTCATTCGGACATCAACGCCCTGCCTTACGCGGCGCAACTCGATCTGCCGATGCTGGTGGTGCTATTGGACAACGCCACCACCGCGCTCACAGGCGGGCAGGCGCACCCCGGCAGCGCCACCGACGCCCGCGGCGCGCCACAGAAGGTGATCGACCTGGCCGAGGTGGTGCGCGGCTGCGGAATCGAGCCCCAGGTGATCGCCACGGAAGACACAGCCGCGTTGCGGGCGGCGTTTGCGGAGGGACTGCGGGCGGACGCCGGGCAGGGCGCAAGGACACGCGTGATCATCGCGCGGGGCCCCTGCCCCAAGTACGTCCCCTGACGAGAGGAACTGCGGCGGGCAATGCGATTTCTTCATGCAGCGGACATCCATCTGGGCTACCAGCAGTACGGCAGCGCGGAGCGCTACAACGACTTTGCGCGCGCCTTTGGTCACCTGGTGGACGACGCCCTGGCGCGGCGGGTCGACTACCTGCTGCTGGCGGGGGACCTCTTTCACCAGCGCACCATCGACCCGGGGACGCTGCTACAGGCCACCTACCACCTGCAGCGCCTGCGCGACGCCGGCATCCCCGTCATCGCCGTGGAGGGCAACCACGAGCGTCCCCACTACCTGGAAAAGCTCTCCTGGCTCGACTACCTCGCCGAGACGGGGCTGCTCATCGTCCTGACGCCGGCGTATCACGGCGGCGCCATGGCCCTGGAGCGTTGGACGGAGCAGACCCGGGTGGGCGCCTACGTCGACCTCGCCGACGGGGTGCGCGTCATCGGCGCCAAGTACTATGGCGCCGCCACCGGCCGCGTGTTACAGGACCTCCAGCGGGCCTTGCCCGACCTCCCCGGCGAGAAACCCGCCTACACCGTGTTGATGCTCCACGCCGGCCTCGAGGGGATCCTCGACCACTATTCCGCCACGGTGAGCCGCGCGCAGCTCGAGGTGCTGCGCCCCCATGCGGACTATTTGGCGCTGGGCCACATCCACAAGCCGTTCATCCAGGACGATTGGATCTATAACCCGGGGTCCATCGAGACGGTGAGCATGACCGAGGTCGAGTGGGGCGACCGCGGCTATTTCGTCGTGGACGTGGACTCGTCCGCCGGGCGCCATCGCGTGACGCGCGTCCGCAGCCGGCGCCGCGCCTTCGAGCGGCACTTTTTGCCGGTGGACCGCTACGACACGCCGGAGGAGTTGCTGCGCGGGCTGGAGGGCCTCCTGGCGGACAAGGCCCCCCCCGAGGTGGCGGCCAGCGAGCCGGTGGTGGAGCTGCAGCTCTTTGGCGTCTTGGGGTTCGACCGCGCCGAGCTGGACCTGGCGCGGCTCGAGGCGATGACGCGCGAGGCCTTTCACGCCATCGTCTGCCGAGTGCGCGACGCGACGGAGCGCAGCGCCTTTGACATCCGCCTGTCCGATGGCATGTCGCGGGCGGAACTCGAGCGCCACGTGCTCGAGGAACTCATCGAGCGGGACGTACGGCGGCTGCACGATAGCGCCGCGTGGGCTGGCCTGACGATTCGCCTGAAGCAGCTGGCGCTGTCGGGCCGGCCTCCGGAGGAGATCCTCGACGAGCTGCGCGCCTTTCGCGATGCGCTGCCCGAGGAGGCGCAGCTCGAGGCCGCAACGCCGCCGGCAGCGCCTTCCGCAAGTCCTCCCGATGTAGATTCCCCCGTCGGCGCCGAGACCATCGCGGGGGGGCCATCCGGAGGTGTTGCGGCGGAAGGTGCTACCGGCACGGGTGAGGCGTCGGAGGGGGGTGCGGGATGCTGATCACCCATCTGAGCCTCGAGAATTTCAAGAGCTATACCGAGGAGCGCATCACCTTCCAGCCGGGGACGAACGCCATCATCGGCTCCAACGGCGCGGGCAAGAGTTCCATCTTGGAGGCGATCGGGTTCGTGCTGTTCGACCATCGCGGCGCGGGGCTGGCCAGCCGGCTGCGCGAGGGCGCCGACTCGGGGCGCGTGGTGGTGGGGCTGGTGTCGTCGTTCGATGAGCGCGAGTACGAGATCGAGCGGCGCTTCAACGAGCGCACCACCCTGCGCTACCGCGTGCACGATGTCGAGCTGGAGCAGGTGGTGGCCGAGGGGAACGACGACGTGCAGGCCTGGATTCACGAGCACCTGCGAGTCGAGCCCACGGCGGTGCTCGACACCCTCTTTGAGAACACCATCGGGGTGCCCCAGGGCACCTTCACGGCCCCCTTCCTCTTGCCGCCGAGCCAGCGCAAGGGGGTGTTCGACCCCCTCCTGCAGGTGGACGACTATCAGAAGGCCAGCGACCGGCTGCGCGATACGGTGCGTCACCTGAACGAGGGTGCGCAGGCGCTGCGGGAAGAGATGGCGCGGCTCGAGGAGCGGCTGCTGGCGCTGCCGGGGCTGTGCGCCGAGTCGGAGGCGCTGCGGGGCTCGGTACAGGCGCTGATGGAGCGCAGCCTGACGCTGCGTGAGGACCTCGACGCCGCCACGGAGGCCCTGACGGCGCTGGACAAGGCGGAGGCGGCGGTGCGCGCCGCCGAGGGACGCTGGGAGCGGGCCCGCGCCGCCGTCGAGGGGAGGCGCGCCATGCGCGAGGCGGCGCGCGAGGCGGTGGCCGAGGCGGAGGAGGCGCGCGACATCGTCGCTCGCGCGCGCGAGGGGCATGCGGCCTATGCTCGCGAGGAGGCGCGCCTGGACGCGCTGGAGGCGCAGCGCGCCGAGCGCGACCGCCTGCGTCAGGAACACGCCCGCGTCGCCCAGGGGCGCGCCCGCACGGTGGAGCGCCTGGCACGCCTGTCCGAGGCGCTGCAGGGGGTGGCCGAGGCCGAGGCGCGCATGGCCGAGCTGGCGCCCCTCGTGGCGCGGCAGGCCGACCTGGAGGGGGCGTTGGCGCAGGCCGAGGGGGCGGCCCGCGACCTGCGCGCCGCGCAGCGCCAGGAGGCCCAGGCGGCGGAGGAGTGGCGCCGTGCGCAATCGGAGCGGGGGGCGCTGGCGGAGCGCATGGCGCAGAGCGCCACGCTGGAGGAAGATCTGGAGCGGCTGCGGGCACGGCGCGAGGAGGCGACGGCGCGCGAGCACGCGGCGCGCGAGGAGCATGCCGCCGCCCAGGCCGAGCGGGCGCGCCTGGAACGCCAGTCGGAGGCGTTGGCCGACGCCGCGCTGGCCCGCTGCCCGGTGTGCGAGGGGGAACTCACCCCCGAGCATCGCGCCGAGCTGTTGGCCCGAAACCGGCATGAGATGGGCGAGTTGGCGCAGAGCATCCAGGCGTGCAGCCGTGCGCTGAACGAGTGCACGCGCACCATCCGCGCCTGTGAGCGCGAGGCGAACGCGCTGCAGGGGCGCCTGCGCGCCCTGCCCAGCGCCGATGACCTGGCGCGGGCCGAGGCGGAGGAGGCGCGTCGGCAGGCGGCCCTCGAGGCGCGTCGCGCCGAGGCGCAGGCCCTGGCCGGCGCGCCGGAACGCGTCGAGGCGCTGCGCGGCGAGCTAGGCGCACTGGGCGACCCCCGTCGCGAGCACCAGCGCTGCGAGGACCGGGCGGGACAGCGAGGACGCCTGGAGGCGGAGGAGAGGGCGGCGCGTCAGGCCGATGAGGAGGCGGGGCGCCGATTGACCGCGCTGGACGAGGCGCTGGGCGCCCACGAGGGGCTGGACGCGGCGCTAACCGCGGCGCGGACGGCGCGCGAGCGCTACCGTGCGGATCACGACGCCTATCTGGCGCACGAGACGACGGCGCGCCAGTACGATACGCGCCGCGCCCGCGAGAAATCGCTGGCCGCCGAGCTGGCCGCGAGCGTCGCGGAGGAGGAGCGCCTGGGCGAGGAGCATCGCGCCGCGCTGGCCGCTTACGACGTCCAGGAGCACGCCGGGCTGCGGGCCCGCGCCGAGGGGGTGCGGCAGGAACTGGCAACATGCGCGGCGCAGCTCACCGAGCGCAGGACGCGCCTCGAGACCGTCGGCGCCGAGGTGGCCCGCCTGCGCGAGGCGGAGGTGGCACTCGCTGCCAGCCGCGACCGCGCCGACGCCCTGCAACGGCTGACGCGCATGATCGAGGCGATCCGCGACTGGCTGCGCAAGGCGGGCCCGTACGTCACGCGACAGCTCGTGCTGCAGATATCGCGCGAGGCATCGGCCTTCTATGGCGACATCATGGCCGACCACAGCGGACGGCTGCAGTGGTCGGAGGATTACGAGGTGGCGCTGGAGGTCAAGGGGCAGCAGCGCTCGTTCCGCCAGTTCTCCGGCGGCGAGCAGATGGTCGCCGCGCTGGCGGTGCGCCTGGCGCTGCTGCGCGAGATCTCGGCGGTGGACGTCGCCTTCTTTGACGAGCCCACGGCCCACCTCGACCCGGAGCGGCGGGAGAGCCTCGCCGAGCGCATCATGCAGGTGAAGGGGCTGGCGCAGATGTTTGTCATCTCCCACGACGACACCTTTGAGCGCGTGGCGCAGAGCTACATCCGCATCGTGAAGGACGACCGCGGCAGCCACCCGGAGCCGGCGTAGCGATGTTCAGCAAGCGGCACGTGGTGGCGGCGCTGGAAGCCAAGCGCGACCACTTTTCCGCGCACCAGCGGCAGGCCTGGGAGGAGCGCGAGCGCTACCAGAGGGCGCTGGACGCCGTGGCGGCCATGAGCCGCGCCGAACTCGAGGGGTGCCTGGCGGGCATCCCGCAGCCGGGCGCGCGCCCCACGGCGGAGCGCGTCGCGGGCCGTTCCCTGGTGCTCTGCTTTCGGGATCGGTTCGGGGGCTCGCCATCCTCCGAACCGTCGGCCTCCGAATCGCCGTGGGACAACCACCAGGACGCCCGCGCCTGGGCGATGGACGTTCTCGGAGGGGTGACCACCGTCGCCGCCGACGGCTCACAGATCACGCCGCAGCGCGAGTACGGCATTCCCGTGGGGGCGGTACAGGTGGGTTGGTTCGAGAACCCCCATGCTCCCGACGCGCGCTATGTCAAGGACCTGCGTTTCGAGGCGCTGGCGCCCGACGAGCTGGCGGCGGACGACGACGCGGGGAGCAGCTTTCCCAACCTGCGGGTGAACCTGCGCCGCTTTGAGCTAGAGTGTGAGACGCTCATGGCGTGCATGGAGCGCCTGCGCGACGACGCGGGCCGGGCGCTCTGCTTTTTCGACGGCTCGCTGGTGATCTCGTTCGCCGCCCAGATGCGGCCCGAGTACCGCCACGCCTACGTGCGCGCCGTCCGTGGGCTGCTCGACGCCTCGGAGGCGACGCGGGTGCCGTTAGTTGGGTACATCGATACCTCCTACGCCACGGACCTCGTGTCGATGTTGCGCTGGGCGGCGGGCGGCGACGACGTAGCCGCGGCGCCTCACCTCAGCGATGGCGCCCTGCTGCGCGACGCGATGGCCTGGGGCGACCGCACCGAGGCACTCGAGTGCGCCCGCCAAGATCGCCTCTTTGATCGGGGCGACGAGGCGCAGAGCTATTACCACCGCGTCCACCTGGTTTACCTCAAGACGACGGCCGCCAACGCTCCCGCGCGGCTGGACGTCCCCGCCTGGCTCCTGGAGGAGGGCCGCCTCGACTGGGTCCTCGACGTGGTGCGCGCCGAGTGCATCGTCGGCACGGGCTACCCCTACGCCATCGAGACCGCCGACGCCGTCGCCGTCATCACCACCCAAGACCGCGAACGCTTCTATCGCACCTTCCAAGAGTTCACCGCATCGCTCGGGTTGCCGTTGCGGTATGGGCGGAAGGCGTATAGTAAGCGACAGCGGCGGTAGAGATGGGTTGCAGGTTACAGGTTGCAGGGTGCAGGCGGTTGTGAGTTGTGGGTTGTGCGTTACCGGTTTCGAGTTCCGGGCTGCGGGTCGAGCAG
>ERZ747221.2065-NODE-2065-length-18615-cov-4.171863_pt1 | contig 18615 bp, 8 predicted proteins | sample MGYA00374949_ERZ747221 | MGnify/ENA primary metagenome ERZ747221 (study PRJEB28779, sample SAMN05720172) | bioreactor metagenome | isolation source: Anaerobic biogas reactor | place: USA:Washington, USA | collected 2015-08-08 ... | reverse complement strand
GCGACGATTTCGCGCTCTTTACGGAGCGCAAGCTGTACCTTCACAACGCCGGCCACGCCATCCTGGGGTACCTCGGGTACCGCTACGGCCACACCCTGGGATACGAGGCGCTGGAGGATCCCTACATCCGCCCCGTGCTCGATGGCGCGCTGGAGGAGGCGCTGCAGGGGATCGTGCGGCGGCACGGCGCCGATGAGGCCCGAGAGTACTCGGGTGGGGCCCGAGAGTACTCGGGTGGGGCCTGGCTGCGCGCCCATGTAGCCGACCTGCTGGAGCGCTTTGCCAACCGCGCCTTGGCGGATCCCGTCCTGCGCCTGGCGCGCGACCCGCTGCGCAAGCTGGCGCCCGACGATCGCCTGGTGGGCGCTGCCCGGGTGGCCGAGGCCGCCGGCCATGTGCCGGTGAACCTGGCGCTGGGGATCGCTGCCGCGCTGGCGTTCGACGCGCCGGAGGACCCCTCCGCCCAGGAGCTGCAGGGGCGCATCGCGCGGGAGGGGGTCGAGGCGGTGCTGGCGTCCGTCTGCGCCATCGACTCGGCCGAGCCGCTAGGCCGCGCCGTCCTGGAACGCTATCAACGCTTGCTTGGGAGCGGCGCATGATCTATACCATCACGTTGAACCCCTCCATCGACCGCACCATGCACTTCCCACGGTTGGCGGTGGGCGAACTCAACCGCGCGGCGCAGTCGCGCAGCGATTACAGCGGCAAGGGCGTCAACGTCAGTGTAGCGCTGTCGCGCTTTGGCCTCGACTCCATCACCACGGGCCTGATGGCCGGCGCCTACGGTCGGGTGCTGGTGGCCGGCCTGCGCGACATGGGGCTGACGTGCGATTTCGTCGAGGTGCAGGGGGAGACGCGCTCCAACGTCACGGTGATCGACACCGCCACCGGCGTCACCACCAAGCTCAACGAGCCGGGGCCCACCATCACAGAGTCGGACCTGGCGGCGTTCGAGGCGCGCCTAGTGGAGCGCCTGGCGCCGGGCGACGTCTGCGTCATGTCCGGCGCACTGCCGGCGGGGGCGCCTGCCGACGCCTATGCGCGGCTCATCGCGGCGGTGCGACGTCGCGGCGGCGCGGCGGTACTCGACACGAGCGGCGACGCCATGGCGGCGGGCTGCGCCGCGGCGCCTGACCTCGTCAAGCCCAATACCGTCGAGGCAGGGGAACTCGTCGGGGCGCGTTTTGATGGCGAGGCGGGCCTGGACGGCCGCATCTCCGCCTGCCTCCAAGGGATCCGGCGGCTGGGGCCGCGGCGCGTGCTCCTGTCGCTGGGCGAACTCGGCGGCGCCTACGCCGATGGCGAGGGGGCGTGGTTGGCCGAGCCCCCCGCCATTACCGAGGTGAGCGCCGTGGGGGCGGGGGACACGTTCCTCGCCGCGGGGCTGTGGGCCTGGCTGCAGGGGCTGCCGCCGGAGCAGATCGCGCGCTGGGCGGTGGCGGGCGGCACTGCGGCGGCCAAACAGGACGGCACGGTCATCCCGAGCCGCGCCCAGATCGAGGAGGTGTATCGCGAGGTGCGCGTGCGCGCACTCGATTAGCCCGCTGAACTGGGAGTTTGATGGCACGCTGATCTACGCTGATGGCACGCCGAGTCCGCCGATCTATGATGATGCCCTGGGACTGGGAGTGTTCGCATCTGTCGTGGCAGGAGCGGATCGCCTGGTGAATCTGCGGGAATCAGCGCATCATCTGCGGAATCTGCGTACCAGTGGTAAAGGTATAGCGCGTTGCACACAACGCTATGAGAGGACACCATTCATGACGAGCCAAGCACCTGGGATCGTGAAGGATCTGTCGCGCGAAGAGTTGCTCGACATCCTGCGCCGCATGTGGGAGATCCGCCTCTTTGAGGACAAGGTGTACGACCTCCTGGGCGAGAACATCATCAAGGGGGCCTCGCACCTCTACGCCGGTGAGGAGGCGGTGGCGGTGGGCGCCGTGGCGGCGCTGCGCGACGACGACCTCATCACCTCCACCCACCGCGGCCACGGCCACTGCCACGCCCGGGGCGACAGCCTCGCCGAGGGGCCCGTGGCCAAGCAGGAGCACCTCAACAAGATGATGGCCGAGCTGTGCGGCCGCGCCACGGGCTATTGCCGGGGGCGCGGCGGCTCGATGCACATCGCCGACGTGCAAAAGGGGAACCTGGGCGCCACGGGGATCGTGGGGGGCAACATCCCGGTGGCCACCGGCGCCGCCCTCTCCATGAAGCTCCAGGGCGAGGACCGCTGCGTGGTGTGCTTTTTCGGCGACGGCGCCTCGAACACCGGCAACTTTCACGAGTCGCTGAACATGGCCTCGGCCTGGACGCTGCCGGTGGTATACGTCGTCGAGAACAACCTCTACGGCATGTCGGTGCCCTTTGAGAAGGTGAGCGCCACGCCCGACATCGCCGCGCGAGCCACCGCCTATGACATGCCCGGGGTGGTGGTGGACGGCATGGACCCCATCGCGGTGTATGAGGCCGTCTCGGCGGCGCTGGCGCGCGCCCGCCGGGGCGAGGGGCCCACCCTCATCGAGTGCAAGACCTACCGCTGGTACGGCCACTCGCGCTCCGACCCCCGCAAGTACCGCACCAAGGAGGAGGAGCAGGGGTGGCGCGACCGCGACCCGGTGCGCGTCTTTGCGCGGCGCCTCCTGCAAATGGACATCGCCACCCAGGAGGAGCTGGACGCCGTAGAGGAATGCGCCGTGCAGGCCATCGAGGCGGCCACGGCGTTCGCCCTCGAGTCGCCCATGCCCGACCCCGCCGAGGTGGAGGAGGACGTGTACGTCGTCTCACCCCCCACCCCCGCGGAGGTGGAGGCGGAGCGCCGGCTGCGCGAGCGGGTGCGCACCGATCCGAGCGTCCCGAAAAAGCGCTACTGGGAGGCGGTCCGCGACGCCATGCGGGAAGAGATGCTGCGCGACCCGCGGGTGTTCGTCATGGGGGAGGACGTGGGGTTGTACGGCGGGGCCTATGGCGCCACGCGAGGGCTGTTCGACGAGTTCGGCCGTGAGCGCGTCATGGACACGCCCATCTCTGAGGCGCTCATCGGCGGCGCGGCGGTGGGGGCGGCGATGACGGGGATGCGGCCGGTGGCCGAGATCATGTACGTCGACTTTACGCCGCTCGCCATGGACCAGATCGCCAATCAGGGCGCCAAGAACCGCTACATGTTCGGCGGCAAGACGGCGGTGCCTATGGTCATCCGTACGGAGGGGGGCGCGGGGCGCAGCATCGCGGCGCACCACTCCCAGAGCCTCGAGGCGCTGTGGACGCACTTTCCCGGCATCTATGTCGTCATGCCGGCGACGCCCTATGACGCCAAGGGGTTGCTCAAGGCGGCCATCCGCAACGACAATCCGGTGATGTTCATCGAGCACAAGATGCTGTACGGCGTCGAGGGGCCGGTGCCCGAGGAGGATTACGTCGTGCCCCTGGGCGTGGCGGACGTCAAGCGCGAGGGGAGCGACGTCACCATCGTCAGCTACTCGCGCATGGTGCTGCGTGCGCTGGAGGCGGCGGAGGAACTCGCCAAACAGGGGATCAGCGCCGAGGTGGTGGACCTGCGCTCACTCAAGCCGCTGGACCTGGAAACGGTGGTGGCCTCGGTGCGCAAGACGGGGCGCATCGTGGGCGTCACCGAGGCGTACAAGACGGGGAGTTACCTCAGCGAGCTGTTCACCCTGGTGAACGAGGCGGCCTTCGACTGGCTCGACGCCCCTATGGTGCGCGTCACGGCGCTCGACGTGCCGGTACCCATGTCCGAGACGCTGGAGGACGCCGCCATACCGAGCGTGGAGCGCATCGTGAAGGCGGCGGCGGGACTTTGCCGCTGACAGGAACGTCGTAGCAGCACCCGAGGTCCGATCGAGGGGTTGTAGTGACAGGTTGCAGGTTCCAGGTTACAGACCAGGGCGAGTACAGGCGTTGAGGGCTGTAACCTGTCACCTGAAACCTATAACCCGCATGGCATCCCTGAGCGCGGCTTCCACTCCGATAACCTGAACAGAGGAAAGGTTCTATGGCGACCAAGATAATTCTGCCCAAGCTGGGGCAGACGATGGAAGAGGGCACGATCGTCGAGTGGTTCAAGGGGGAGGGCGATCCCGTCGAGCGAGGGGACGCGCTCTTTAGCGTCGAGTCGGACAAGGCCGTGCTAGAGGTGGAAGCCAAGGCCAAGGGGGTACTGCGCAAGGTCCTCGTGCCGGCCGGCGAAAAGGTACCCATCATGACGCCAGTGGCGATCGTGGGAGCGCCCGATGAGGATATCAGCGACCTCCTGACGGAGGGCGGCCCGGCCGCAACCAGAGAGCCGACGGCGGCGAGCGCGCCGGCCCAGGGGGAGCAGGCCCCTCGTCCCGAAGTACCGGGGACCGAGTACAGGGAGGTGGAACAGGCCCCCGTGCATGCGGCGGGGGAGCGCATCGTAGCCTCGCCGCGGGCGCGGCGGGTAGCGGCCGAGATGGGCGTCGACCTGGCCTACGTGGCGGGCTCGGGGCCCAACGGGCGCATCATCGAGAAGGACGTGCTGGCCTACGCCGCCTCCCAACCCAAGGCGACCCCGCTGGCGCGGCGGGTGGCGGCCGAGGCGGGGATGCCGCTGGCGGCCGTGCCCTCGGACGGCGGCCGGGTGACGGCGGAGCAGGTGCGCGCGGCGGCCCAGCCGGCTCCCTCTCCCCGTACTCGGGGAGAGGGTTGGGGTGAGGGGCCGTCTGAGGGGGCCGTCACCCCAATGGCCGGGGTGCGGGCCGTCATCGCCAATCGCATGGCGACGTCGGCGCACACCACCGCGGCGGTCACCCTGCAGAGCGTGGTGGACGCCACCGAGTTGGTGGCGCTGCGCACCCGCCTGAAAGAGGCGTTCGAGAAGGAACTGGGCTTTGCCATCGGCTATAACGACCTGCTGGCCTACATCGTGGCGCGCTGCCTCACCGAGTTCCCCTACATGAACGCTCGGCTCGACCCGGAGGGGATTCGCCAGCTGCCCGAGGTCAACCTGGGCCTGGCGGTGGATAGCGAGCGCGGGCTGGTGGTGCCGGTCATCCGCGGCGCACAGCGCATGGGGGTAAAGGAACTCGCGCTCGAGTTCCGGGCCCTCGTCGCCCGGGCGCGGGAGGGCAGGGCGCAGCCGGATGACCTCACCGGCGGCACGTTCACCATCACGAACCTGGGGATGTTTGGCGTGGACGCCTTCTCGCCGATCATCAACCTGCCCGAGTGCGCCATCCTGGGGGTGGGGCGCATCCGCCCCGAGCCCGTGGCCGTCGACGGACAGGTGGCCGTACGCCAGCGCATGTGGCTGAGCCTCACCTTCGACCACCGCCTGGTGGACGGCGCCCCCGCGGCGCGCTTTCTCCAGGCCATCATGCGCTATATCGAGTCGCCGTACTTGCTCTTGGCGTAGGCGGGTACTGCTATTGAGAGACCGATGGTACGCAGATGACGCAGATGGAACGCCGATCTTCGCTGATGCTGTCGTGGATCATCGCCGCGTAGCAGATGCGCAGATTTGGAGCGAACACTGCAGGCATGCGCCGAATCACTAATACGTTCAAGCCGCGGAGATCTGGGTTTGATCTGCGGAATCTGCGTACTATCGTCTTCCCTCGTGACGACAACCGGTCGTAATCACGCAGTAAAGGAGGTCGCCATGGTCACGCTATTTGGGCGGTCGTGGACGCGGGACGAGATCATGCGGCACGTGGGCAGCCTGTCGCAGGTGGGCGGCGTGCGGGTGAGCGAGCTACAGGAGGGGATCGGCCGCGGGGTACGCGTGGCCGAGTTCGAGACGGGCTCGGGCCTCACTTTCAACGTGCTCCTGGATCGCGGCATGGACATCGGCGCGGCCAAGTACCGCGGCGCCTCCCTGGCGTGGGAGTCCACCGTCGGGCCGGCGCACCCCGCCTTTGCGGAGCGCTCCGGCTTGGGCTGGCTGCGCACCTTTCACGGCGGCCTGGTCGCCGGCTGCGGCATGACGACGGCCGGCGCGCCGTCGGTGGACGAGGGGCAGGAGTTGGGCCTCCACGGGCGGCTCAACCATCTGCCCGCCGACGGCGTCTGGGCCGACGGCGCCTGGCGCGGCGACACCTACGAGATGTGGGCGCGGGGCCGCATGCGCGAGACGGTCGTCTTTGGCGAGAACCTCAGCCTGACGCGCCGGATATGGGCGCACCTCGGCGAGTCGCGCATCTTTCTGCGGGACGTGGTGGTCAACGAGGGGTACCAGACGACGCCCCACATGATGCTCTACCACGTGAACTTTGGCTTCCCCCTGCTGGCGGAGGGGACGGAACTCATCGCCCCCTCACGCAAGGTGACGCCGCGCGACGCCGTGGCGGCGCCGGGGCTGGACGGCCACGCCCGCTACGAGGCGCCCATCGAGGGGTATCAGGAGCAGGTGTTCTACCACGACATGGCGACGGACGGCGACGGTTGCGTCACGGTGGTGCTGGCCAACCGCGGCTTTGAGGACGGCAAGGGGCTGGGCGTCTACCTCAAGTACCGCCAGGCGGAGCTGCCCCGTTTCGGCCAGTGGAAGATGGTGGGCGCGGGCACGTACGTCACGGGCCTGGAGCCGGCCAACTGTCTCGTGGAGGGGCGCGACAAGGACCGGGAGCGCGGCATCCTCCAGTTCCTCGAGCCGGGGGATCAGCGCGAGTACCTGCTAGAGATCGGCGTGCTGGACGGCGTCGCCGAGATCGACGCCTTGGCGGACCAGATCCGGTCTATGCAGAGCTAACTTAGTATGGGGAGACAGAAGAACCAGAGACCACAGAGAAAGCACAGAGGCCACGGAGGAACGGCATTTCGGCCGTCGTCCGCGGCTTCGGACACTCCTCGGTGGGCTCTGTGGTTACTGAGTGCGGCCGGCCCAAACCGCGGGTACGTTGGTGCACAAGAAAAGGGCGCGCATTGACATGCGCGCCCTACGCGTTTCGCAGGTACCCCCTAGGCGACTCGAACGCCTGCACCCGGCTCCGGAGGCCGGTGCTCTATCCACTGAGCTAAGGGGGCTCGACTGCAAGTGTACCACGCCTGACGGGCGGTGGCAAATGGCGGCCGGCCCCGCGGGAGCAGCACATGACCATCCGCGTCGAGGGGGCCTCGGAGCACAACCTGCGCGACATCGACGTCGTCTTGGAGCCGGGGCTCACCGTCGTCACCGGCGTCTCGGGCTCGGGCAAGACGTCGCTGGTGTTCGACACCCTCTACCAGGAGACGCGGCGGCGCTTCCTGGAGGTGATGAGCCTCGACACAGCCGAGCACCCCGCGCCCCCGCGGGTGCGCGCCATCACCGGCCTGGGCCCCGCCGTCGCCGTGGGCCAGAACCTCCTGAACCGCAACCCCTCCTCCACCGTGGCCACCGCCTCGGGGCTGCATCCCTTCTTCAGGCTGCTGTACGCCAACCTGGGTGAGCGCCACTGTGCGCGCTGCGGCGCGGCGGTCTCGGTGCTCAGCGAGGACGAGATCGTGGCGCGCCTCGTCGCCTGGTCCGAGTCGGGGGCGCTGACTCTCCTCGCGCCGCTTCTGCGCGGCGCGCGCGGCAGCCACCGCACACTGCTGGCCGCGCTCGAGGCCGAGCTGGGACGCGAGGCGCTGCGCGTGGATGGCGAGCGCTACCGGGGTGCGCCTCTGGCGGCGACGGCGCCGCACGACCTGGACGTGGCGCTGAGTCGATGGGTGGCGCCCGCCACCGTGTCGCGCGCCCGTGAGGCGATGCGGGCCGCCGAGGCGCTTGGCGCCCGCGCCGTCGTCGTCGAGCGCGACGGGCGCCGCGACGCGCTCTCTCGTGCGCCGGTGTGCGTCGCCTGCGGCGCCTGGTTCGGCGACCTGACGCCGACCCTCTTTCACACCGCCTGCCCCCACTGCGACGGCGCGGGGTGTGACCGCTGCGGGGATACCGGCCTCCACCCGGAGGCGGCGGGGGTGTACTGGGAGGGGATGCGCCTGCCCGAGCTGCTGGCCCTCTCTGTGGAGGAAGCGCGCGCGCGGCTGTCCGGCGTGACGTTCGGCGAGGCGGGGGAGCGGCTGCGCGTCGAGATCATGCGACGCCTGGAGGCGCTCGATCGCGTGGGGCTCGGCTACGTCTCGCTGGATCGCCCCGCGCCCACCCTGTCGCGGGGTGAGGCGCAGCGCCTGCGGCTGGCGGTGGCCCTCACCAGCCGGCTGGAGGACATGCTCCACATCCTGGACGAGCCCACCATCGGGCAGCACCCGGCCGACGTGGCGCGGCTGCTGCCCGCTTTTCGCGAGTTGGGCGGGCCGGTAATCTATGTGGAGCACGACCGCGCGGCCGCGGCGGAGGCCGATCACGCCATCGATCTCGGACCCGGCGCGGGCAGCGCGGGCGGGCGCCTCCTCTACAGCGGCACGCCCGCCGGGCTGTGGCGCGCCGACACCTCCACGGGGCGCTACTTTAGTCTGCGAGAGCGCGTGTCCGTCGGCGCCGGGGCGGCCAGGCCCCGTCCGGCGCCGGAGCGATTCCTCACACTGCGCGGCTGTCACCTGCGCAACCTGCGCGACCTGGACGTCGCCATCCCGCTGGGGCGGCTGACGGCCGTCACCGGCGTCTCGGGGTCGGGCAAGAGCACGCTCGTCGAGGACGTGCTGGTGGCATCCCTGGCGGCGGGGGAGGCGCGGGGCTGCCGCGGCGTGGAGGGCCCCGCGCTCAAGCCCACCATCGTCGACCAGGACCCCATCGGCCACAACCCGCGCTCCAACCCCGCCACCTACACCAAGCTGGCGGACATCATCCGCGACTGCTTTGCCGCCGCCACGGGGCTGTCCGCGTCCCACTTTTCCTTCAACCGCCCCGAGGGGGCCTGCCCCGACTGCCATGGGATGGGCGCCATCGAGGTGCCGATGCGCTACCTCCCCTCCACCTGGATCACCTGCCAGGGGTGCGATGGGCAGCGCTTCTCCGAGGAGGTGCTGGCGACGCCGATCGCCTGCGACGGCCGCCGCCTGTCCATCGCCGAGTTCTATGACCTCCCCATCGCCGAGGCGGCGCCGCTGCTCCTGGCACACGAGGCGCTCTCGCCGAGCGCCCGGCGGCGGGCCGAGGGGATCCTCCATGCGTTGATCGACGTGGGGCTGGGCTACCTGTCTCTGGGGCAACCCTCGCCCACCCTCTCGGGCGGCGAGGCGCAGCGCGTCAAGCTGGCCAAGCACCTCGGGGCGCGGTCGCTTACGGGGCAGCTCCTGGTGCTCGACGAGCCCACCACCGGCCTGCACCCCCAGGACGTCGCCGGGCTGCTCGTCGTCCTCGACCGCCTGGTGCGGGCCGGGGCCACCGTCGTGGTGGTCGAGCACAACGCCGACCTGATCCGCGCCGCCGACTGGGTCATCGACCTGGGCCCCGGCGCGGGACCGAGGGGTGGGCGCCTTCTGTACGCCGGCCCTCCCGCCGGCCTCGAGGCATGCGACGAATCGCTGACGGGCCGAGCCCTCCGCGAGGAGGCGAACCTCACGCCTCGGGGGGAGATACACCACGGAGACACGGAGGACGCTGAGGAGTGCATTACAGAGGCACGAGAGGCACAGGGGGAGTCACAGGTTCCAGGTGACAGGTTACAGGCTTCGGCGGGTGAGCGCTCCGAAGCCTGTAACCTGTCACCTGCAACCTGTCACCTCCCCTCTCGGTGTCCTCCGTGTCTCCGTGGTTCATCCTCCCTCATCTCGATTCGCAACGCCCGAGCGCACAACCTGCGGGGGGTGAGCGTGGACATCCCCAAGGGGGCGCTCACCGTCGTCACGGGGGTGTCGGGGTCGGGCAAGTCGAGCCTGGTGGGGGACGTGCTCGAGACGGAGGCGCGACGACGCTTCCTGGAGAGCCTGTCCCTCTATGAGCGGCAGAGCACACGGGAGGGGCCCGAGGCGCCGGTGGACGAGGTGTCGGGGCTGGGGGTGGCGGTGACCGTCTCCCCCGAGCGGCGCCTGCGGGAGCGTCGCGCCACCGTGGGCACCGCCACCGAGATCAGCCATCATCTGGCGGTGCTCCTCGCCTGGGTGGGGGAGCGCCGCTGCACCACCTGCGGAGCGGAGATGGTGCGTGAAACTGCGTGGCGCTGTCCCGCTTGTGGCGCCGAGGCCCCCATCGCGGGACCGGCGAGGTTCTCGCCGCGCAACTATGCCGCCGCCTGCACGCGCTGCAACGGCGTGGGCACGCTGCAGGAGCCGCGCCCGGAAAAGCTCATCATCCACCCCGAAAAGCCGTTGTGCGCCGGCGCCATGTACTCGCCCGGCTTTTTCCCCAAGGGATACCTGGGCAAGCCCTACAACGGCGGCTATGACATGGTGCAGGCGCTGGCGCAGCGCTATGGGTTCGACCCCTTTGAGACGCCGTGGAACGCCATGACGCCCGAGGCGCAGCACGCCTTCCTCTTTGGCACCGAGGAAGAGCTGGATGTCACCTTTCGCAGCCGCACGGGCCGGGTGACCCAACGTTGCCAGCGCTTCCCGGGGTTCTATGGCTGGATCGGCGACTGGGACGCAGGGGGCACCTACACGGAGACGGTCCCCTGCCCCGCCTGCGGCGGCGCGCGCCTGCGCCCCGAGTACCTGGCGGTAACGCTGGGGGAACACAACGTCCACGCCCTGAGCGCGATGCCCCTGCGCGACCTGGCGGCGATCCTGGATGGCGTGCGCGTACCCGAGCGGACGGAACGCCTGGCGGGGCCCAGCCTGCGCATCGCCCGGCGGCGGCTGCGCTTCCTGGCGCGCGTCGGGCTGGGCTACCTGCACCTCGACAGGCCCGCCTCGACCCTCTCGGCGGGGGAGGCGCAGCGGCTCAAGCTCGCCGGGCTCCTGGGGAGCGGGCTCACCTCCCTCACGGTGCTCATCGACGAGCCGACCCGCGGCCTGCACCCCCGCGAGGTCGACGCCCTGATAGCGGCGCTGCGCGACCTGCGCGCCGAGGGCAACACCGTCATCGTCGTCGAACACGACCCCGCGGTGATGACCGCGGCCGACCACCTCATCGACATGGGGCCGGGCGCCGGCGCCGAGGGGGGCGCCATCGTGGCGCAGGGCACGCCGGACGTCGTGCGCGCCGCCGACACCATCACCGCCCGCTGGCTGCGAGGCGAGCGCCGTGCCGACGCCCACCGGCCGCGCCGCCCGTCGCAGGGGGGGCTGACCATCCGCGGGGCGCGGGGCAACAACCTGCGCGTGCCCGAGGCGCACATCCCCCTGGGCATGCTCGTGGGGGTGTGCGGCGTGTCGGGGTCGGGCAAGAGCACCCTCATCGTCGACACCCTGGGGCGGGCGGTGGCGCCGCGCCGGCAGACCACCTCCGTCGCGTACGAGCCCGTGGATCCCGAAGCCCACGACGCCATCATCGGCGCGCCGGCCCGCGCCATCGTGGTGGACCAGTCGCGCGCCGGCCTGGTGAGCGCCGCCTCGTACCTGGGCCTCTCGGGCGCCATCCACGCGCTGTACGCCGAGACGCCCGATGCCCGCGCCCTGGGCCTCGACGCTCAGGCGTTGGGGCAGCGCTGCTCCGTCTGCCGGGGAAGCGGCACGGTGACGATGGACATGGGTTTCCTGCCCTCCGTGCACTCCCCCTGCGAGGCATGCGGCGCCACAGGATACCTCCCTGAGGCGTGGGAGGCGCGCCTGCGCGACGTGCCGCTGCCCGCGATGATGGGGCTGACCATCGATGAGGTGCATGACCTGTTGGGCGCCGGGTCGGCGGACGGCGCGCCTCCCGCCCGGTGGGCGTCGCTCACTGCCGCCCTGGAGGCGGCGCGCCGCGTGGGGCTGGGGTACCTCGTGCTGCGCCAGCCGGGCTATGCCCTGTCGGGGGGCGAGGCGCAACGGCTGAAGATCGCCCGCGAGCTGTGCCGCACGGCGACGACGCCCACCCTCTACATCCTGGACGAGCCCACCGTCGGCCAACACCTGGAGGACGTGGCGCGCCTCACGGGCGTGCTCCACGCGCTCGTGGAGGCGGGGCATAGCGTGTTGGTGGTGGAGCATCACCCCCACCTGCTAGCGGCATGCGACTGGCTGCTGGAACTCGGACCGGGCGGCGGCCCCGACGGCGGGCGCATCGTGGCCGAGGGCGCGCCCGAGGCGCTGGCCGCCGGCGCTACCGCCACCGCCCCCTACCTGGCGGAGGTGCTGGAGGCGTCGCCATGACGACCTGGGTCCCGCTCCTGCTGGCCGACCCCTCCCCCTGCCTGCGGCGGCTCGTGCTGACAGAACTCTTGGGGCGCGGCGACGACGACTCGGAGGTTCAGGAACTCGCCGCGCTGCGCGAGACCGATCCGCTGGCCGCCGACCTTCTTGGCCTCCAGGAGGAGGACGGCGCCTGGGATTCGGCCCGCCTGCCGGGGAGCGCGCCGGGTGGGAGAGTGCGTGGCACGGCGCAGGCGTTGACGCGGCTGGGGTACCTGGGGCTGGGCCCCGCGCACCCGGCCGTGGCGCGGGGCGCGGCGTACCTCTTTTCCCAGCAGCGCGAGGACGGCGCCTGGCCGCTGGCCTGGGGTCGTTCCGACGATGAGGGGGATGGGGGGCGTGAGGGGTACAGCATGGTGCCCCTGCAGACGGCCTTGCCGTTGCGCGCGCTGGCGACCTGCGGCTATGCCGAGGACCCTCGCGCCGAGCGCGCCTACGCCTGGCTCTTGGCGCAGCGCCTGCCCGACGGCGCCTGGCCCACGGGGATCGCGGGGGGCGCCGGCGAGGCGGGGGTGTATGGGGGCGTGGCGGGCTACCGCCGGCTGGCGCACTCACGCTGGGGGTGCCGCTCCAACACCACCGGCGCGCTCATCTGCCTGGCGCTACACCCCACGCGCCGCCACGGCCCCGAGGCGCGGCGGGCGCTGGACCTGCTCCTGGGACGCGAGACGCGGGAGGAGGCGGCCGTGGGGTACGAGGTGGCCCGCGTGCTGGGCGCCGAGGCGTCGCGGGGGTTCCTCACCTACTATGCCCGCTTTGACCTGGGGCTCATGCTGAGCCTGTGCGCCCGCGTGGGCGCGGCCACGGACGATGCGCGGGTGGCCGACCTCGTGGCGTTCGTGCGCGGGCTGCAGGGGCCGCATGGCCTGTGGGAGTACGCGCGGCGGCCGCAGGTGAGCCGCTGGGTGACGTTCGACCTGCTGCGGTCGCTGTCACGCATCGACGCGGCGGGAGAGTGGGTGGGCCTGGAGCCAAGGACGCCGTTCCAGCCCTACCCGAGCCGGGATCGGCGCTACTGAGGGAAGCTCGTGGCTACGAAAGACCGTTGGAACGCGGATGAACGCGGATTTGGCGGATAAACGCGGATGGATACTTTTCCATCGCAGAGACCGCCGAGATCGCAGAGAGGAGAGACTGGATTCCTGATCTCTGCGATCTCGGCGGTCTCTGCGGTAAATGTCCGTATGAATCCGCGGAAATCCGCGTTTCATCCGCGGAATCCGCGTTCCATCGGACTAGCGCAGCGCGTCGCTTACTCGCCGTCGCCGGCGGGGGCGGGGGTGTCCAGGGCGCTTAGGGGCATGGTGGGCGCGGCTTCGGGCGCCTCTTGGCGGCGGAACTGGCTCATGTAGAGGTCGTGGTACACGCCGCCGGCCTCCATCAGCGTGGTATGCGTGCCGCGCTCCACGATGCGGCCGCCCACGATGACGACGATCTCGTCGGCGTTGCGGATGGTGCTCAGCCGGTGGGCGATCACCAGGCTGGTGCGCCCCGCCAGCAGCGTGCTGAGCCCCCGCTGGATGAGGAGTTCCGTGCGCGTGTCCACCGAACTCGTCGCCTCGTCCAGGATGAGGATGCGCGGGTCCTTGAGGATCGCCCGAGCGATGGCCAGGAGCTGCCGGTTCCCCTGGCTCAGTGTGTGCCCCCGCTCGCCCACCTCGGTGTCGTACCCCTTGGGCAGGCGCTCGATAAAGCTGTGCGCGTTGGCCACGCGCGCCGCATCGACCACCTCCTCGTCGGTGGCGTCGAGCCGCCCGTAGCGGATGTTGTCCATCACCGTGCCGGAAAAGAGAAAAGCGTCCTGCGGCACGACGCCCACCTGCTCGCGCAGGCTCTGCATGGTGACGGAACGCACGTCGTAGCCGTCCACGCGCACCGCCCCTACCTTGACGTCGTAGAACCGCGGCACGAGGTTCACCATGGTGGTCTTGCCGGCGCCGGTGGGTCCGACGAGGGCCACCGTCTTGCCCGGCTCGATGGTCAGCGAGACATCGTCGAGCACCGGTTCGCCCTCCACATAGTGAAAGCGCACCCGGTCGTAAACGATGCGCCCCTCGATGGGCGGGAGGTCGAGGGCGTCGGGCGCGTCGACGATGGTCGGCGGCGTGTCGAGCAGCTCAAAGATGCGCTCGGCGCCCGCCAGGGCGGCCACGAACTGGGTGTAGAGATTGGCCATCTCCTGGATCGGCTGGTAAAAGCGCCGCACGTAGGTGAGGAACGAGACGATGACGCCGACAGACACCAGCGAGGGGGTAAAACCCAGCACGAGATAGCCGCCGTACCCCACGACGATGGCGGTGGCCGACGTGCTGAGAATCTCCATTACCGGGTGGAACAGCGAGGTCAGCGTCTGCGCCTCGACGTTGGCGGAGCGGTTGCGCTCGTTCACGGCGCGGAACTCGGACATGCTGGCGCGCTCGCGGTGGAACGCCTGCACCTCGCGCACGCCGGTAATGTTCTCCTGGAGTTCGGCGCTCACCGCGCCGATGGTCTGGCGCGTCCGACGAAAGGCGTGGCGGGCGCGCGTAGAAAAGACCACCGTCGCCACGGCCACCAGGGGGAGCACCGCGAAGGAGGCCAGCGCCAGGCGCCAGTTGAGCGCGAACATGGCGACGAGGATGCCGACCATCACCAACGACATGCGCAGCAGGCGGGTGAGGCCGGCGCCGAACATGTCGTTGATCACCTGGGTATCGTTCACCAGGCGGCTCATCAGGTCGCCCGCCTCGTGCTGGTCGAAAAAGTCGAGCCCCAGGCGCTGAATCTGCGTCAGGATCTGGGTGCGCATGGCGAGCAGGACCTTTTGCGCCACGCGCACCATGAGCCGGAACTCGACCACGTTGAGGGCCCAGATGATCAGGTAGGCGCCGAAAACGAGCAGCATCGTCGCGCCCAGCCCCGTGCGCCGGTCGGGTGAAGGGCCGAGCAGCATTGCGAGCCAGGCGGGCATCGCCCCACCCGAGGGGTCGATGAACTGGTCCACGGCCACGCCAATGAGATACGGGCCCACCAGGTCCACCAGCGTGCCCAGGATGAGCATGACGCCGATGAGTGCCAATCGCCCCTTGTGCGGCGCCAGGTAGGGGAGCAGTCGCCCTCCCACCTTGCCGATGCTGGAGGGCTTGCCCTCGGCGAGGGGTCTGCCGTGCTGGCTCATGGCGTCACCTCCTCGCCGGCGGGGAGATCGATGTGTAGCTCGCGCTCATCCTGGAGCTGCGACTGGTAGATCTCGGCATAGATCTCGCTGCTGGCGAGAAGCTCCTCGTGCACGCCGCGCGCCACGATCTGGCCACGATCGAGCACCAGGATCTGATCGGCATTGAGCACCGTCGCCACCCGCTGGGCGATGATGAAACTCGTCCGTCCCGCCATGAGGCGGTCCAGCGCCTGCTGGATGCGGCACTCGGTTGCCAGGTCGACGCTGGAGGTGGCGTCATCTAGGATGAGGATGCGGGGGTCGAGGAGCAGCGCTCGGGCGATGGCCACGCGCTGCTTCTGGCCGCCCGACAGGGTTACGCCACGCTCGCCCACCCGCGTATCGTAGCCGTTGGCAAAGCCGGTGATGAAATCGTGGGCCTCGGCCGCCGTGGCGGCCGCCACCACCTCCTCGAAGGAGGCGTCGGGCCGGCCAAAGGCGATGTTCTCGCGGACGGTGCCCTCAAAGAGGTTGGTCTCTTGGAGCACGATCCCGATCTGCGACCGCAGCGACGAGAGCCGCACATCGCGCACGTCATAGCCGTCGATGAGCACCCGCCCCTCGTCCACGTCGTAGAAGCGCGGGATGAGGTTGATGATGGTGGACTTGCCCGACCCCGTGGCGCCCAGAAGAGCGATGCGCTGTCCCGGCTCGGCGACCAGGCTCACGTCCTTGAGCACCGGCTCGCCCCCCTCAAAGTAGCGGAAGGTGACGCTATCGAAGGTGACCCGCCCTTCGACGCGGGGCAGCGTCTCCGCGTCGGGCTTGTCCACCACCGCAGAGTGGGCGTCGAGGATATCAAAGATGCGCTCGGCCGAGGCGGCCGCCGAGGAGAGCATGGCGACGATCATGCTGATCATCATCACTGGAAAGAACGCCATGCCGACATAGCTGGCAAAGGCCACCAGTTCGCCCACCGTGAGGGTGTTGCCGATGACCTGCAGGCCGCCGAACCAGTAGATGGCCAGCGTGGTGAGGTTGAACACGCCAAAGATAGTCGGGAAGGCGAGGGAGAGGATGTTGTTCACCTGCAAGTTGATGTCGTAGAAGGCGCGGTTGGCCTCCTCGTAGCGCTCGCCCTCGTGCTCCTCGCGGGCAAAGGCCTTGACGACGCGCACCCCCGCCAGGTTCTCCTGCAACACGACGTTCAGCCGCGAGAGGCGCGCCTGCACCTCCTTGAAGAGGGGCATGGCGCGTCGCGCAAACAAGCCAAAGAGGCCAAAGGTCACCGGGATAACGGCCACCATCACCAGAGCCAGGCGCCAGTTCAGGGTGAACAGGAGGACCATGGCGCCGAACATCATCAGGACCGCCGAGAGGAACATGACCGACCCCTGCCCGACAAAGCGCTGCAGAATCTCGACGTCCGACGTGGCGCGGGTGAGGAGCTGGCCGGTCTGCACCTGGTCGTGGTAGCTGAAGGAGAGGGACTGGATCTTTTCATAGAGGGCGTTGCGCAGGTCGAAGGCGATCCCCTGGGCCGTGCGCGCCGCCAGCGCCCCCTGGGCGAACTGGAACACGGCCCGCAACATCGCCAGGCCGACCATGGCCAGGGACAGCCAGAGGATGAGTCGCGCGTTGCCCTGCGTGATCCCCTGGTCGATGATGGTCTGTGAGAGGCGGGGCACCACCAGCATGGCGCCGGTGGCGATCAGCAGGCTGATCAGCCCTCCTGCCGCCATGTGCCAGTAGGGCTTGAGCAGGCGCATCGAGCGCCATAGTGATCTCACGCTTTACGCTCCTATACCTCGGGGCGCCCTCCCGCCGGGACGGCGGCGCTCCACCCTCCCGTCATCCCGAGCGCAGGGCGCCATGGCATGGCGCGGGACCTTGACGCACTTTGGCGGCGCTCCTGCCGCCGAGTCGGCGGCGCTCCGGTCGCGCCCCATGCGTCGTGATGGGCGTTTCATTGGACGGCGCTGCGCACCCTTTTATTCTAGCCGGACGGCCAGGGATAGCCAAAAGGACGCAACCCGACACACCCCCTCGGTGTCATATAGGGTAACTAGCTCGCCGCCGGGCGGGCAGGAACCGATAGTTGGCCTGGAGGAGGTTGCCGTGACGCGCGTGCTGATGGTGTATCCCGAGTTCCCCGATACCTTTTGGAGTTTCAGGCATGCTCTGAGGTTCATCAGCAAACAGGCGAGTAACCCTCCCCTCGGCCTGCTCACCGTTGCGGCGATGCTGCCCCAGGAGTGGGAAAAGCGCCTGGTCGACATGAACACGCAGCCCCTGACGCGGCACGACATCGAGTGGGCGGACTATGTGTTCGTCAGCGCCATGGTGGCGCAGCGCGACTCGACGCTACAGGTGGTGGCGCGCTGCAAAGAGTTGGGGGCCACCATCGTGGCCGGCGGGCCGATCTTTCTCGCCGAGGAAGAGCGCCCCGAACAGGTGGACCATTTCGTGCTCAACGAAGCCGAGATCACCCTGCCCGAGTTCGTGCGCGACCTCGAGGCGGGCGTCGCGCGGCGCGTGTACAGCACCGAGGAATTCGCCGACATCGAGACCACGCCCGTGCCGATGTGGGAGCTGATCGACCAGCGCCACTACTCCACCATGTGCATCCAGTACTCTCGTGGTTGCCCCTTCAATTGCGATTTCTGCAACATCACCGCCATGCTGGGCCACGTGCCGCGCTGCAAGACGGCGGAACAGATCCTACGGGAGCTGGACGGGCTCTATGCGGCGGGGTGGCGCGGGGGCGTGTTCTTTGTCGACGACAATTTCATCGGCAATAAGAAGCAAGCCATTTTGCTGCTGCAGGAGCTGATCCGGTGGCGGCAGCGTACAGGCACACGGATGGGGTTCCTGACGGAAGCGTCGACCAACCTGGCCGACGACCCGGAGCTGTGTGAACTCATGGTGCAGGCCGGCTTCAAGAAGGTATTCGTGGGTCTGGAGACACCGTCGACAGAGAGCCTGCAGGAGTGCGGCAAACTGCAGAACTGCCGCCGCGACCTGGCGGAATCGGTCGTGATTCTGCAGCGCGCCGGGCTGGACGTCATGGGCGTATTCATCGTGGGGTTCGACAACGATCCCGTCGACATCTTCAAGCGCCAGTTCGACTTCATCCAGCGGTCGGGGGTGGTGACCGCGATGGTGGGACTTCTGACCGCCCTGCCCGAGACGCGGCTATACCGGCGGCTCCAGCAGGAAGGGCGCCTCGAGACGGAAAGCACCGGGAACAACACACAGGCCGAGCTCAATTTCCGGCCGGTTCTGGGGCGCGAGTTCCTCCTCAACGGCTA
>ERZ747221.2051-NODE-2051-length-18693-cov-3.429040_pt1 | contig 18693 bp, 19 predicted proteins | sample MGYA00374949_ERZ747221 | MGnify/ENA primary metagenome ERZ747221 (study PRJEB28779, sample SAMN05720172) | bioreactor metagenome | isolation source: Anaerobic biogas reactor | place: USA:Washington, USA | collected 2015-08-08 ... | reverse complement strand
TGCTGGAAAAACGGCGTGAGGCCCTGGCCGAGAACCCGCTGGGCAAGGCCACCGCGGAGGGAATGGTCAACACCGAGACCGAAGCGCCGGCCTCGCAACCGGCCCAGTAACGCCGCGGCGCCGCCGCCGGCTGTCAAACGGTTGAATCAGTTCGTTGTCAAGCATAAGGAGAATACGATGAACCGAATCCGACTTGCCTTGAGCGTGCTGTTGCTGATGCCCGGGCTTTCCGCCCTGGCCCAGGAGGATGCAGCCAAACAGGCCCAGAACAAGCTGCTGGCCAAGCGGGCCGCGGAAGCCGACTGCTACCGCAAGCTGGCCGAACGAATCATGGGCCTCCAGATCACCTCCGAAACCCTCGTTCGCGACTTCGTCACCGAATCGGACGTCATCGAGACCGAGATGAACACCTTCATCAAAGGCATCGAACTGGGCAAGCCCCGCTGGTTCGACGACGGCTCCTGCGAGGTCAAGGGCGAAGTGGCCTACAAGAAGGTCGTCGCCGAGATCAAGAAGATCCACTCGGCCCACTACAAGGACGACCGCGTCAAGACCACCGACATCGAGAAGATGGAGACGCGGACCGACATCACCATGATCGAGGCCACCGGCATGGGCGCGCCGCGACCGGACGCCCCGCTCGAGATCACCGACGGAATCACCAGCCAGCCGGTCGAAGTCCTGCCCTCGCCCTACATCCCGGACCTCTGGAAGCAGGTCGGGCCGCAGGGCCGACTGATGGCCGTCCGCGCCGCCACGCTCGACGCCTACCGCAAACTCGGCGAGCAGCTTCGCGGCTTCCGGATCGCCTCCGACACCCTCGTGCGAGACTTCGTCACCGAATACGACGAGATCGAGGCCGAACTCCGCACCACCCTCAAGGGCGCCAAAGAGGTCAAGACCTACTTCCACGACGACGAACTGATCTGCGAAGTCACCGTGGAAATCCCGTGGAAGACCGTGATCGCCACCATCCGCCAGTCCTTCGACCGTCACGTCAAGGATGACCGGGTCAAGGAAATCGACTTCACCGAAGTGACGACCCGCGCCGAAACCAAGTACTACCGCGCCACCGGCATGGGCGTCCCGCCGGCCAAGTTCATGCAGACGGCCGAGGCCGCCATGGAAGTCCAGCCGCCGGACTGGCGCTCCCAAGCCATCTCCGCCGTCGGCGAGGCCCCGATCATGTCGGATAAGCCCGCCGCCCAGGCCAAGCTCATGGCCGCCCGCGCCGCTGAGCTCGACGCCAAGCGGAAGCTCGGCGAGACCATCGACGGATTCGCCATCCGCTCCGAGACCACCGTCAGGGACTTCGTGACGGAAAACGACATGATCCGCACCCAGCTCCGGACCATCCTCGACGGGGCCTACATCAAGGACACCGAGATCGGCGAAGAGACGGTCCGCGTGACCGTCGAGATCCCAGGAACCCGCGTCTGGTCGGTCATCGCCGATCAGATCCGAGTCACCACCTACCAGAGTCGCTAAAAAACGGAAAGGAGTATACGATGGCCGAGAAACTGATCCGCGTAATGATGACGATGGTGGTCTCGACCGTGCTGGTGGTGGGCGTCGCCGCCCTCACCGGCTGCGAGCCCAAACGCGAACGCCACGTCCACCAGGAAACGATCCAGAAGGACGTGGTCGTGGACGAAGGGCCGGTGGTCGAATAGTCCACGCTTTCACAAAACAGGAACAGGGCGCTCGGGCTGGACCCGAGCGCCCTATTTCATAGGCGAAAGCAAAAGGGGCGGAGACGCCAAAAACTCCGCCCCTTTCGTCCGGGGTGATTCGGGAAGACTAGAAATCGCCCATGCCCGGATCGGTATGGTGGTCTTCACCCACTCCGCTCGTCGCCTTCGGGGACGCCACGCTGCGCCGCGGCGAAACCGTCTTCCTGGCTTCGGCGGCCGGACGAAGCGCCTTGCCCTGACCCGTACCTCGCTGGGCTTTGCTGCCCTCGACGATCTGGACCAGCGCCCCCACCATCTCGGTCAGTTCCACCGCCTGGGCTGAGAGTTCCTCCGAGGCCGAGGCGCTTTCCTCAGCGTTGGCCGCGTTCGACTGGGTCACCTTGTCCATCTGCGCGACCGCCGTATTGATCTGGTCGATGCCCTGGGCCTGCTGATCGGAGGCCGACGAAACTTCGCCGACCAACCGGGTGACGTTGCCCACGCCCTCGATGATCTCCTTGAGCATCGAGGCCACCTCTTCGGACACCGACACGCCGTTCTCCGCGTTCTTCTGGGCGTCCTCGATCAGCGAAGCGGTATTCTTGGCCGCCTCCGCCGACCGCTGGGCCAGGTTCCGGACTTCCTCAGCCACCACGGCGAAACCTTTGCCCGCCTCGCCCGCCCGCGCGGCTTCCACCGCGGCGTTAAGGGCCAGCAGGTTGGTCTGGAACGCGATCTCGTCGATCGTCTTGAGTATCTTGGCCGTCTGGTCCGATGAGGTCTTGATCTTGTTGATCGCCTCGCTCATCCGCGTCATCGCATCGCCGCCGCGGCCGGCCGACTCGCCCACCTCGGTCGACATCGAACTGGCCTGCCGGGCGTTCTCGGCGTTCTGCTTGGTCATGCTCGTCAGCTCCTCGAGCGAGGAACTGGTCTCCTCCAGGCTCGACGCCTGTTCGCTGGCGCCCTCAGCCATTTGCTGGCTGGACTGGGAGACCTGGCCCGACGCCGCCGCCACCTGCTCGGCGCCCGAGGTCAGTCCGGCAATCACGCGGTTGATCGGCTTGACGATGCTCCGCGTAATCAGGAACGCCATCACCACGCCCACCACGATGCCGCCGATCGTCAGCAACGTCATCGCGGTGTTGGCCCACGCGGTGATCGAATCCATCGACGCCTTGAGCGTCGTCTGAAGGCCGCCGATCGAGTCCATCACCGACGTGGCGCTGGTGACCATCTCCTGGTCGGCCCGGCGCTGATCGAGCACGCCGTTCCAATACTTCTTCCCGGAGGCTTGGTACTGCTCGACGCACTGGCCCAGACGCGTCGCCACCTGCTCCAGCTCGGCGTCGCCCTTGACCGTCCGCCCCCACTGGGCCAGGCCCTCTCCGACCTTCGTCAACTGCTGGCCGTAAGCCTCCCACTGCTTGTCCGCATCCGTCGCCAGCAGGTAAACCGCGCAGACCCGAAGCAGCAAAAACGGCTGGATGAACTGCTCGTCCAGACCCGAGGCGATCTTCGACCATTGGATGATCGCCTCCGCGTCCTTCGACTGCTCAGCCGCATCCCGCTTCGGCGCGATCACCTGCTGAGTCGTCTCCTCAATGATCTTGGTCACGTCCCAGCCGACCTTGCCCCACTCGGCAAAGGCATCGTCCTTCGCCTTCCGACTGGAGATCTGCAAACCGAATGCCTGTTTGTACTGCTCGCCGCTGGCCAGTCCGGCCTTGGCCAGCTCACGACCCTCCGTCGAAAGCCCTTCCTCGACCGTAAGCAACTGCAGATCCTTGGCCAGCTCGTCGTAGACGCTCAGCCACTGCTCCGAGGCATCCTTCCCCTCGCCGCCGAATTTCTCGAACCCGCGAATCGTGAAATCCCGACGCAGGTATCCACACTTGTTGATCTTCTCAAGACAGACGTTGCCCTGGTCGTAAAAACCCACGTTCTGCGACACGCCGCTTAAGCCCCACCAACCGGTCAACCCAAGAACAGCCGCGATCACCACCAGAACCCCAAATCCTCCCGCCATTTTCATCGACAGCTTCAGGTTCTTGAACACGGTGCGTTTCCTCCATCAAATCGACTACCCATCGGCTCCGCGCACACGCAGCGCGAGTCCCTCTGCCGACGGCAATCCCCCTCAATGATGTGATACCCCAACCAGTTGTGTCGGATCGCCAGTGAATCACTCGGCTGCTTGAGGAATGACTTTACACCGTCACTGCACAGTTAACTTCGCCGCCCCGCTTGTTAACACCATTTCCCAAGTGATTCTGATTCGCGCTTAATAATAATTACAAATACACACCGACTCCGGGCACCGTCCCGGCCCCAAGAGGCGAAGTCGAACCGGGACCGTCCTATAAGCCAGAGGGATCTGGCCGAGAGTCCTGGCACACCGGTATTAGCAGGCTAACAGGAATATCAGTCCTGAAGCTGCCGGAGAAATGCGTCCCGCTCCTGGTCCTTCATGCCGTAGCACTGCTGAACGGCGGGATAGTCGCCGCCACGAACCTCGGCGGCGTACCGACGGAAGGCGTCGGCCACGGGCCCGGCCAGATCGGCGTATTTCTTGACGAAACCAGGGCTCCGGCCGGGAGTCAGCCCCAGAATGTCCCCGGCCAGCAGAACCACGCCGTGGCACGACGGGCCGCTGCCGATCCCGATCACCGGGATGCTCAAACGCTTGACGACCTCGTCGGTCACCGCTGGGGGAACACACTCGAGGATCAACAGGCTCACCCCCGCACGGTCCAGTTCGACCGCCTCTCGGACCAGCCGGACGGCAAAATCCGCTTCACGGGCCTGAACGATCGTCCCGCCCGCCATCGCGGCGGACTGCGGCGTAAAACCTAGGTGCCCGACCACCGGAATCCCAGCCGCGATCACCGCCGCCAGCTTCTCGACCACGTTGGTCCCGCCCTCAAACTTCACCGCGTCGGCTTCGCCCTCAGCCATGAACCGACCCGCGTTGCGCACCGCAGCCTCGACGCTCGGCTGATAGCTCATGTACGGCATGTCCGCAATGACAAACAGGTTCGGCCCGCCCCGCCGCACCGCCTGGGTGTGGCGGACCATCATGTCCATCGTCGCCTTGAGCGTGTTGGTGTGGCCGTAGACCTGCTGGGCCACCGAGTCGCCGACGATGATCCCGTCGATCGCCGCCTCCTGGGCTAGGTGGGCCAGGGCATAGTCGTAGAGGGCCAGCATCGTGATCTTCTCGCCCTCGCGGGCCTTTCGACGGAATTCGCGGAGCGTAAGGCGTTCGTGCAGCGGCATTGGCGGACCTCCAGTTCGGATACCCGATTCTAAGACCGCCGCCGAGCCGATGCAAGGTCAAACGGCAACCGTCGCCGGAGGATTTGTCTGGCTGTAATACCCGCTGCCACCGTCGTTTAGAAAAAAAGCTAAAGACAACCGGGCAGGCCGCCGAAAAACTCTTGCATGCGACGGAGTTCTGAAGTATAATTTGCTCCGGAACATGGAGAGACGCCCGGACCCCCGGGCATTTTTGGAGGCAGAGAGAGATGAGGGCAACGTTACGAACTGCGCTGTGTTTTTCCGTTTTTGTCGCTTCCCCCTGTCTGGCGTCGTTCATGGAGGCTTCTCCCAATGAGACGATCGGCCAGGCGAATCTCATCACTCGAGGCTCGCCCTCGTGGTCGGATGTGGGTGTCCTGACCCTCGACTCGACCAACGACGTGGACTTCTTCGCCATCAACCTGAACGCGGGCGAGACCTTCACCGCCATTACCACGCCCATGAGCATCATGTTTACCGCCCCGGACACGTTGATGGCGCTGTTCCTCTCGGATGGAACCCAACTGGTCTTCGACGATAACCTGGGCAGCGGGCTCGGATCGGCCATCCAGTTCGCCGCCTCGCAGACCGGCGTCTACTACCTCGGGGTCACCGGCGCCGGCGATCCCGAATTTGACGGAAGCCATTCCTCCACCGGGATTTACAGCTTGACGCTGAGCATCGTCGAGTTGCCTGAACCGGCAACGGTCGCCCTCGTGGCACTGGGCGTGCTGGGCTTGGTCCGCAAACCACGCTAGCATTCCGGTGGCCCAACGCCTGCCACATCCTTCCGTTCAGGAATGACCAGACCGACACCGGCCGACCGACGCGGCCGGTGTTTGCACTCCTTGCTTGCTTTCCTACGGTCCAGCCGCAATGATTGAGGTTCCCGGATGACAGGCACGCACGACCAGAGGTTTCAAACGGGTGGTTCATGGACATACGCGAGTTTCAGAAGCTGATTGACCGGATGTACTCCGAAAAAGACCGCCGTCGCGGGGTCTCGGGCACGTTCCTGTGGTTCGTCGAAGAGATCGGCGAGCTGGCCTCGGCCCTGGGCGAAGGCACCCGCGAAGAGCAGGCTAAGGAGTTCGCCGACGTCCTGGCCTGGCTAGCCACGCTCGCCAATGTGGCCGGGGTGGACATGAACGCGGCGGTCGAGGCCAAGTACGGAACCGGATGCCCCGGATGCGGCAAGATGATCTGCACCTGCCAGGAAAAACCGTAAGGAGCGACGATGTCGGGAAGAACATTCCTGTTACTGATGGTGGTGCTGGCGGTAACGGCGGTGCTCAGCGGCTGCGGACCAACGGCGTACAAGATCACGCCGATCCCGGCCAGCGAAGAGCTCGCCGAAACCACGGTGCGAAGAGACCCGGGCATCCTCCTGCCGAAGATCGCCCTGGTCGATATCGAAGGCCTGATCGTCAATGCCCGCGAAAGCTCCCTGCTCGGCGCGGGTGAAAACCCCACCGCTCTGGCCGTCGAAAAACTGCGAAAAGCGGCGACCGACCCGTGGGTCAAAGCCGTGGTGCTCCGGATCAACTCGCCGGGCGGCTCCGTCACCGCCAGCGACATCATCTATCACGAGGTGGCCAGGCTCCGCAACGGGGCCGACGGCTATCCGGGCAAGCCGGTGATCGCCCAGATCCTCGACGTGGGCGCCTCCGGCGGCTACTACGTCGCCTGTGCCGCCAACGAGATCCGCGCCGAACCCACCAGCGTGACCGGCAGCATCGGCGTCATCATGCTCAAATTCGACGTCTCGGGCCTCTTCGAAAAGGTCGGCGTCGATACCAACGTGGTCAAGTCCGGCCCGCTCAAGGACGCCGGCTCGCCCTTCCGACCCATGGAACCGCGGGAACGCGAGATGTTCCAGCACCTGATCGATCAGTTCTACGAGGGTTTCGTAGCGGTGGTGGCCGCCTCGCGGGCCGACCTGAAAATCGAACGGGTCAAGGAACTGGCCAACGGGGCGATCTACTCCGGGCTCGACGCCCGCGAACTGGGCCTGATCGACGGATTGGGATCGCTCGACGAAGCCCTGGATCGGGCCAAGCAGATCGCCGGTGTGGACGCCGCCAGGGTCGTGATGTACCACCGCCCGGTGGGCTATCGAGGGTCAATCTACTCGCGAATCCCGGACCCGCAAGTCGAACGCCAAGCCAATCCGCTGATCGACCTGCGACTGCCCGAGGCCTTCGTCTCGCAAGGCCACTTCATGTACCTCTGGCAGCCGTAACGGAACGGAGAGTCCCCTCGGTCAACCCGCCATCGGCCCGGGCCAACCGTCGATCACTTTTGCGCCGCGGATATGACGGCGGCGGGCTCCGAAGCCGCCGCGCCCGTCTTGCTGACCAACATGAAGGCCGCTGCGCAGCTTACAAGGAACACCGCCAGAGCGATCCTGCCCGCAAACCTCGCCATGAGTGCTGCCTCAACTGAAAAACTGTCTCTTAACTCAACAACGGTGTGAAACGTATTGTGCCAGCACGCACCAGCCAGTCAAGTTAATTCCCGCAGTCACTCCTTTTCGACGGCAACGCAACGAAGTCGACCCGCCCCCTCGACCGAACCCGATCCGCCCGCGGTCGGTTTGGTCTTTCGGCGGCGAACCGGCGGGGATATAATACGCCGTTCTGAGGTCGGGACTTTGGGCGGGTGCATAGGATTATTTGGCGTGCATGAGATGGCCGAGATTTCCGCAGTAAAATTCGAGCCGGTATACAAGGAACGGATCTGGGGCGGACGGAGCCTCGAGCGTCTGTTCGGCCGCAACCTGCCCGAAAACAGAACAATCGGGGAGAGTTGGGACCTGGCCGACCTGCCCGAAGGCGAATCCCGCGTGGCCGACGGCCCGCTGACGGGCCGGACCCTCAACGAGTTGATGGCGGAATTCGGCGATGCGCTTCTCGGCTCCGCCGAACCGGAAGCCGGCCGATTCCCGCTGCTGATCAAGTTCCTGGACGCCAACGACGTGCTGTCGGTCCAGGTGCACCCGGACTACCGCCTGGCCCAGCGGCTCGGCGGCGACGTGCGGGCCAAGTACGAAGCCTGGTACGTCATCTCCGCCGACAAGGACGCCTGCGTCTACCGCGGTTTCAAAGCCGGCGTCGGACCGCACGACGTGGAGCGGGCGGTCGCCGAGCAGAAACTTGCCGAACTCATGGTCCGTCACCCAGCCAAGGTGGGTGACTGGTTCTATCTGCCCGGCGGCACGGTGCACGCCCTCGGAGCGGGCCTGGTCGTCGCCGAGGTCCAGACGCCTTCGGACACCACCTTCCGGCTCTACGACTGGAACCGGGTGGACCCCAAAACGGGCCAGGGTCGAACGCTCCACGTGCAGCAGGCACTGGACGCACTGAATTTCACCGACCCCTCAGCCGATGCGCGGGCCAACGTCGGGCACGTCGCGCCGGACGCCGAAGCCAGACTGGCGTCCGCTCCGACCTTCGATCTGGCCAAGCGGTTCAAACCGGCACGAGCCTCAGGAATGATCGAAACGCAGACCACCGCGGTATGGGTCGTCACCGGCGGCGCGGGCCGCATCGGAAACGACCGCCACCGCGTGGCCTTCCAAGCCGGCGACGTGGTGATGATCCCCGCGGGACTGCGACGGGCGGACTACGAGATTTCCGACGGCTGCAGCTACCTGGAGGTGATACTGAGGGAGAAACGATGAGGCCTTCGGTCCGCGGCCTCGCCGAGGGGCTCAAACCTCCAGGCCCGGAAACCGAACTTCAAACTTCCGACAAGTGGCGGTCCAGTATGTCTTCTTGAATTGGAGTATGCAGATGAAGCGTGACCGGTTGATGGTAGTGGCGGCGGGTGTGGCGTTTGCGGCGGCGGTCCTGTGGATGAGCGGCCCGCAGACGACGGCCCAATCGAGGACGGGCCCGGACGCGACCAAAACCGCGGTCGTGAACGTCTCGAAGGTCTTCACCGAATACGAGCGCAGCAAGCAGGCCAACGACCAGCTCCGCAAGCACCAGGAGCAGATCGAGGCCAAGCTCAAGGACATGCGCGACCGGATCGAGGCCCTGCAGGCCGAACTGGCCAACTTCAACCCCGAGAGCAAGGACTACTTCGAGCGACAGGAAAAGCTGCTCAACCTGACCGTCGAATTCGACGTCTACAAGAAAGTCCGGGTCGAAGAGACCGCCCGCGAGATGCGCCAGATGACCGAGGAAATCTACGCCGAAATCCTCGCCACCATCGAAGAACTGGCAAAGGAACAGGGCTACGACCTGGTCCTCTTCCAGGAAGACATCGAAATCAAATCCGAGAAGCTGGCTGAGGTGCGCGACAAGATCATGCAGCGGAAGGTGCTCTACGCCAGTTCGCAGATCAATCTGACCGATACCGTCCTCAACCAGCTCAACCAGTCGTTCCGCCTCAAACAGAGCCAGCAATGACCACGCCAAGCCCCCAAGCCGTGCCAACGTATCGCCTCAGCCAACTGGCGGCGATGGTCGCCGGCCGCCTGGCCGGACCGGCCGATCCGGTCATCACCGGAATCGCCGACCTCGCCACGGCTCAGGAGGGGCAGATCAGCTTCGTGACCACCGAAAAGTACCTGGCCGATCTGGCCGCCTCCAAGGCGACCGCGGTCCTGGTCCGGCCGGACATGCGCGTGGAACGGCCGGCGATCGAGGTCGAACGGCCCGATTTGGCGTGGGCGGCCCTGCTCGACGTCTTCGCCCCGCCGCTGCCGCATCCGCAGCCGGGAGTCCACCCCTCCGCCGTCGTCGAAACCCAACTCGACCCGTCCGTCGCCGTCGGCGCCCACGCCTGCATCGGCCCGCGGACGCGGATCGGCGCCAACACCGTCATCCATCCGAACGTGACGATCGGTCCGGACGTGCAAATCGGACGCGACGGCGTGATCTGGCCGGGCGTCGTGATCCGCGAACGGGTGACCATCGGTGACCGCGTCATCATCCACCCCAACGCGGCCATCGGCGCCGACGGGTTCGGCTACAACCTGATCGACGGCCGACACCGCAAGATCGCCCACATCGGAACCGTGGTCATCGAGGACGACGTCGAGATCGGGGCCTGCTCGTGCGTGGACCGGGCCAAGGCCGGCGCCACCGTCATCGGCCACGGGACCAAGATTGATAACCAGGTGCAGATCGCACATAATGTACGAATAGGCCCGCACTCGGTGCTGGCCGCCCAATCCGGCATCGCCGGAAGCTCGACGCTGGGTCGGTACGTGGTGCTGGCCGGCAAGGCGGGCATCAGCGACCACCTGACCGTGGGCGATGGGGTGCGAGGCACCGCCGGCTGCTCCATCTGCAAGAGCTTGCCGCCAGGCGCGGTGGTCAGCGGCCTGATGGCCTACGACCATCGCCAGTACCTCCGGCACCACGCCCTGGTGCGCCGCCTGCCGGAGTTGGCCGAGAAGGTGCAGGAACTGTCGAACGAACTCTATGAGCTCAGACAAGCAATACACGATCGCAAATGACATCGACTTCGAGGGCCGCGGCCTGTTCACCTCGGAACCGGCCCGGGTCAGGTTTCGCCCCGCGCCGCCCAACAGCGGCGTGGTCTTCGTCCGTACCGACCAGGGCCAGCCGATCCGAATCCCCGCCCGGTCCGAGAACCTGACCCGCCGGATGCGCCGCTCGTCTCTGCGAAACGGCACCGTCGCCGTCGAAACCGTCGAACACTGCCTCTCCGCCATCGCCGGGCTCGGCATCGACAACATCGAGGTGGAAATGTCCGGCCCGGAACTGCCGGGCGGCGACGGCAGTTGCCTGCCCTTCGTCCGCGTCCTCCAGCAGGCCGGCACCAAGGAACAGGACGTCCCGCGCCCGACCCACCAGATCACCGAAGCCGTGACCGTGCGCGAAGGCGAAGCCATGCTGGCCGCCCTGCCCACCGAAGGCGAAGAACTCAGCATCCTCTACGACCTGGACTACTCCAACTCCGGCAACATCATCGGCCGCCAGGTCTACGCCATCAACCTCACGCCGGAGCAGTTCGTCCGCGAAATCGCCCCGGCCCGCACCTTCCTGCTCGAAAAGGAAGCCGAGCAGCTCCGCCAGGGCGGCTACGGTCGCCACCTGACCTACGGCGACATCCTCGTCCTCGGCGAGAAGGGCCCCATCGAAAACGAACTGCGTTTCCCCGATGAGCCCGTCCGCCACAAAATCCAGGACCTGATCGGCGACCTGGCCCTGCTGGGCCGCCGAATCCGCGGCCGCATCGTCTGCTACAAGTCCGGCCACTCGCTCAACCACGCCCTGGTCAAACGCCTCGCCGCCAAGGTCAAGGCGCTGGAGCTGGATCGCCGCATCGCCTCGCGGCCCGTGCTCGATATCCGTCAGATTCAGCGGATACTGCCCCACCGCTACCCGTTCCTGATGGTCGACAAGGTGATCGAACTCGACGGCGACCGCAGGGCCATCGGCGTCAAAAACGTCACCATCAACGAGCCATTCTTCCAGGGCCACTACCCGTCCGCCCCGGTGATGCCCGGCGTGATGATCCTCGAGGCCATGGCCCAACTGGCCGGACTCCTCCTGAGCCAGAAACTTGAGCACACCGGCAAGCTGCCGTACCTGATCAGCATGGACAAGGTCAAAATGCGAAAGCCCGCCGTGCCGGGCGACCAGTTGATCCTCGAAGCTCACAGCGTCCGGGCCAAGCAGCGAACCGGCCACGTGCGGTGCGTGGCCCGTATCGGCGACGCGGTCGCCGCTGAGGCCACCATCAAATTCATGCTCATCGACGCCTACGGCGATTGACGCCGCCAAACGGCCAAGGCCCTTTTCGAAACGATACTGAAAGCCATGACCAGAATTGACCCGACAGCCCGGATAGACCCGAAGGCCCAGGTCCACGAAACCGCCCAGATCGGGTTCAACTGCCTGATCGGACCCAACGTGACCATCGGGCCCGACTGCGTGCTGCACAACAACGTCACCATCGTCGGACGGACCGCCATCGGACGCGGCAACCAGTTCTTCCAGAACGTGGTGATCGGAACCGTCCCCCAGGACCTCAAGTACAAGGGTGAAGACACCCAGGTCATCATCGGCGACGGCAACGTCTTCCGAGAAAACGTGACCATGCACCTGGGCACCGAACTGGGAGGCGGAAAAACCACCCTCGCCAATCAGTGCCTGGTCATGGCCGGCGTCCACATCGCCCACGACTGCCACGTCGGCGACCGCGTGCTGGTGGCCAACAACGCCCTGATCGGCGGCCACGTGGTCCTCGAATCCTCCGTCGTCGTCGGCGGCGGAGCCGCCATCCACCACCTGGTCACCGTCGGCCGCAACGCCATGGTCGGCGGACTGACCCGCGTGGTCTACGACGTGCCGCCCTTCATGATCTTCGAGGGCAATCCCGGCTCGATCCGCGGGGTCAACACCACCGGCCTGGGACGAAACGGCTTCGACGACCGGCAGATCGACGCGATCAAGGAGGCCTACCGCAAGCTCTTCCGCAAACGCCAGGCCCTGCCCGCCCTCGAAGAACTGGAAAAGAGCAACGGAACCGACCCCAACGTCCGCTACCTGATCGACTTCATGCGGCGTAGCTACCTCGGCAAGCACGGACGCCACCTCGAATCCTGCCGGACCGACCAGGCCGCCGACCTGAAAAACTACTACAAGGACATCAAGTGAGCACCGTAACGCCATTGCGAGCAGCCGTCGTCGGCGTCGGCCACATGGGCCGCCATCACGTGCGGATCTATTCCGAACTGGCTGAGACCAAGCTCGTGGCCGTCGTCGACGCCAATCTCGAACGCGCCAACGAATACGCCCGCAAATTCGCCGCCCAAGCCTTCGCCGACATCGAGCCGGTCATCGACCAGGTCGACCTGGTCTCGATCGCCGTGCCCACGGTGGCCCATCTGCAGACCGCCAAACCCTTCATCGAGGCCGGCAAGGCCGTCCTCATCGAAAAACCCCTCGCCGGAAACGTCGAAGAGGGCCGCCGGATCGTCGATCTGGCTGAAAAACACGGCGTCGTCGTCCAGGTCGGCCACACCGAACGCTTCAACCCGGTCGTGCGGGCCATCAACAAGATGGGCATCCGCCCCCGCTTCATCGAATCCCAGCGGGTCAGTCCCTTTACCTTCCGCAGCGCCGACGTCGGCGTGGTCATGGACATGATGATCCACGACATCGACATCGTCCTGAGCCTGACCGGTCAGCCGGTCGCCCAGGTCGAAGCCGTCGGCGTCAGCGTCCTGGGTCCGCACGAGGACATCGCCAACGCCCGCCTGACCTTCGCCGACGGCTGCGTGGCCAACCTGACCGGCTCACGCCTAGCCCTCAAGACCGAACGGCGGATCCGCGTCTTCTCCGAACAGGCCTACCTGAGCCTCGACTACCAGAAAAAAACCGGCGTGGCGATCAAGAAGGACGCCAACCTCGACGTCCTCAAGATCGCCCGCGAGCAGAACCTCGAAAACCTCGCCCAACTGGCCGGCGGCGACTATTCCAAGCTCGTCAAGATCGAACCCCTCAGCTTCACCGATGAAGAACCCCTGCGGGCCGAACTGCTGGCCTTCGTCGAGGCCGTGCGAACCAACTCCCGCCCGGTGGTCTCGGCCCGGGATGGACTGGACGCCGTCGAAACCGCGGATAGAATTGTCCGATCGATCAAAGAACATAACTGGAAACTTAGCTAGCGCAGAGACTTATGCCGGACAAACAACTGCTCGAAACCTTCGAGAACCCCTACCCCGATCGGGAATACGACATCCTGATCGAACAGCCGGAGTTCACCAGCCTCTGTCCCAAGACCGGCCATCCGGATTTCGCCACCATCGTCATCCGATACGTGCCCGGCCCCAAATGCCTCGAATTAAAGACACTAAAGATTTACTTGCAGGGCTACCGCAACGAGGGAATCTTCTACGAACGGCTGGTCAACCGGATCCTCGACGACCTGGTCGCGGTCTGCTCGCCCCGGCGGATGACCGTCGAAGGACGCTTCACCCCGCGCGGGGGCATCAGCACCACCGTCACCGCGTCCCATAATTCTTGAGCCGCGTTGTTTCGACCACATCCCCTTGCCCGCCAATCACTTACCGACCGCTGACGGCGGCTGCTTATAAGTCAAGCCCCCCCTTTATCCATTCCGATAAGTGTTACAGAGGCCCCGCACTGGGGCGAGCCCTGGACATACTGTCTCACGACGGAGCTACCATCTCATGGCGAGACCAAAAACGCTGGCGGTCATTATCGCCCGAATGGGTTCACGCGGCCTGCCGGGCAAGCACACCCGAATGCTGCTGGGCAAGCCCGTGATCGCCTACTCGATCGAAGCGGCCATGGCCGCCAAGTCGATCGACCAGGTGATCGTCACCAGCGACGATCCAAAGGTCCGACAGATCGCCAGCCAATACAACACCTGGGTGGTCGGCCGGCCCGATGACCTGGCCCACGACCGCGCCACCGTCGACGCCGCCGCACGATTCGGCTGCGATCGCGCCCTGGAGCTCTACGGCTACCAAGCCGACGTGATCGCCATCCTCTACGGCAATATTCCGATCCGCCCCGACGGGCTGATCGATCTGGCCGTTCGGCACCTGATCGACAAGGGCGGCAGTTCCGTTCAGACCTACAGCCCCGTCGGCAAGTTCCACCCCGACTGGATGGTCCAACTGGCCGACGGCGACCGCGTCAAACTCAACTGCGAAAAACCCATCTACCGCCGCCAGGACCTTCGTCCGATGTTCGTGCCCAACGGCGCCGTGGTCGCGGTCACCCGCGAGTCGCTGTACCGCCAGCCGGAACACGCCGAAGACTTCCACGCGTTTCTGGGCAAGGACCGCCGCGGGGTCGTCCATCCCAAATCCCAGTTGATCGTCGATATCGACGAACTCAAGGACCTCTACATCGCGGAAGGCATCATGCGAAGCCTGCAGGAGAAGCCCGATGAATCGTGGTCGCAACCCACTCTACCAATCGAGCATGTCTGAAATTCACATCGCCGGCCGACGAATCGGCCCCGGCCAGCCCGCCTACATCATCGGCGAAGCCGGAGTCAACCACAACGGACGCATCGATCTGGCGGTCAGCCTGGTCGATACCGCCAAGCGCGTCGGCGTCGACGCCGTCAAATTCCAGGTCTTCACCGCTGAGAATCTGGTGGTCTCCGACGCCCCGACCGCCGGCTACCAGGCCGCCCAGGGCCACTGCGATCAGCGGCAGATGCTCCAGGAGTTGGAACTGACCCGCGACGAGTTCAAGTACCTCTTCAAATACTGCCGCGACGTGGGCATCGAGTTCCTCGCCACGCCGTTCAGCATCGACGACCTCGAATTCCTGCTCGAACTGGGCGTCCGGGCCATCAAACTGGCCTCGCCCGACCTGGTCAACGTCCCGCTGGTCGAACGCGCGATCCAGTCGCGACTGACCGTGATCGCCTCGACCGGGGCGTGCCGGATGGATGAGATCGACGCCGCAGTCGACCTCTTCGCCGATCGCGGAGCCCTCTCACGGCTTGTGCTGCTCCACTGCATCAGCGCCTATCCCACCCGGCTGACCCAGGCAAACCTGCGGGTCATCGGCGAGCTTCGCGGCCGGTACAGCCTGCCAATCGGCTTCTCCGACCACACCGCCGAATGGATCACCGGCGCCCTGGCTGTCGCCGCCGGCGCCGCCGTCCTGGAAAAACACTTCACCCTCGACTGCACCATGCCCGGCCCGGACCATCCCTTCTCGCTCGAAGAGTCGCAGCTCGCCCAGTATGTGGCGGCCGCCCGCGAAACCGAAGGGGCCCTGGGCAGGGGACGCCGCGAAGTGCTCGAATGCGAGCAGGACGTTCGCGAGGTCTCACGCGGCAGCGTCGTCTCAGCCGTTCAGATCCCCGCCGGCACGCGAATCACCCCCTCCATGTTGACCGTCAAACGCCCCGGCTGCGGAATCGAACCCGCCCGAATCAAGGAACTCGTCGGCCTGACCGCCCAGGCCGATATCCCAGCCGACGCGATCCTCGCCTGGGATCTGTTCCAGCCGACCACCGTGCCCGCCGAGGAACACGCCGCGGTAAGCTGAAAACGCCCCTCGCAGACCTTCGTGTTTCCGCCCAGGGAACGTGCGAAGCGATTCGGGAAATGCTTGATCGAGCCGACCCTCGGCTATATCATAAAGGGTAAAAGGCTGGCGTCGAACGACCGATACGCAGAACGGAGACGGCAATTATCTCGTAAGCGACTATCTCGCAACAACTTGAAGACAACCGGAGAGGTGGCTGAGTGGCTGAAAGCGACGGTTTGCTAAACCGTTGTACGGACTAATCCCCGTACCCCGGGTTCGAATCCCGGCCTCTCCGGTCCCGCCAGTATTAACGGCGGCCCTTGCAGGTGTGCCCCAAAGCCTGAGGCAAAACGGCTTCCCGCAGTGGATCATAAGGACGAATGATGGACAGGCTCGGTATTGCGATAGTCGGAGCTTCAATGCGAAGCTCGATGATGGCGACATATTTAAACGAGTATCCAGAACAAGGCTACGTCACCGGATACTACGATCTTATTCCCCAACGCGCTGAGCTGCTTATTGACAAACACGAGTTGAAAGACACGGTCATCTATCCGTCTCTGAAGGCGGCAGTGACCGATCCGAAAGTTTCGGCGGTGTTCATCGGAACATCCGATAGCGCCCACCGCCGGCCCGTTGTTGAAGCTCTCAAGGCCGGCAAGCACGTGTTCTGCGAAAAGCCGATGGCCATCACGTTGCGAGACTGCGACGCCATCATGGCCGCCGCAACCGCCGCCCACAGCGTCTTTTACCTGGGCATGAATCTGCGTCACGGCCCCGTGCACGAAAAACTGCACGAGATAATGACCAGCGGCGAGCTTGGGCGTATTCTGACCATCGAGGCGAACGAGTATTATGTCGGGGGAAGGACATATTTCCGCAGATGGAATCGTCTGCGGAAGTTCGGCGGCGGGCTGTGGATCACCAAGGCCTGCCATGATTTTGACCTGCTCAACTGGATGGCTGGAGCCGACCCGCAGACCGTCTACGCCACTGCCTCGCTCTCGCACTACCGCCCGCGGGCCGACGCGGCCCAGCAGTGCCGCCACTGCAAGCTCCAGTTCTCGTGCCCGGACTACTACGACATCCTCAATCTGCCCAAACCTCACGATGACCTGATGCGCGGCCTGCGGCTGATCGCCGAGGAGCACGGTGAGGAGCCCGGCGACCTGTGCCTGTTCAACGCCGAGAAGGACACCTTCGACAACGGCATCGCCGTGGTCACCTACGCCAACGACATCCGCGCCACCTACACGGTCAACGTCCTGACCGCCCGCAGCACCCGTCAGATGCGGGTGGTGGGCACCGAAGGCATGATCGAAGCCGACATGTCCGACGGCAAAATCCTCGTCACCGAACGCCACACCGGCCGTCAGTGGCACTACGACATGCGAGGCCTGATGGCCAGCGGGCACGGCGGAGCCGACGACCGACTCGTCAAGGACTTCATCCACACCGTCCACACCGGCAAAAAACCCCGCACCGGATGGGCCGAAGGCAAACGCGCCATCGAAGTCGCCCTCGCCGCACAACAATCCATGGAGACCGGCCAGGTGGTCAGGTTCTAGACAACCGCCGCCGCCTCGTCCTTACGTCTCCCGCCAAGACGCGGAGCAAAGATATCCGGCCCGTCCCGCTGTCCGGCCCCTACCGGCGGCGAAGCAAACCCAACACGCCCAACACCAACAGGCCCAGCGTCGCCGGCTCGGGAAGGTTCACGTTGCACGGAACCGCCTGGAAACTGTCGAACTCAGCCTTTGTACTCCCATCGGCCCAATAGCGGCTTGTCAGGTCGAGACTGGGGGTCAGCACGTCCGGCACACCGGTCACGCAGGTGTACGTGATCGTGCCAATCATCGTGCCGTCTCCCGTACCAAGACCCGGGGCCACGTTGGCCAAAAGACCGAGCGAGAGCGCACAGGTATCGGCGTCACCGTCGCCGTCGCCGTCCAGCGGATTGCCCGGAATCGTCAGCGGACTGTACGTGCTCAGAACGGCGGCGTTCCACGTCACGGTGCAGTATGGACCATTTGGCGCCGGCACGGTATCACCGTCGCCCGCGCTCAGGATGTCCAGGCTCACGTCGGATATCCCAAGTTCGGTGTCCGTCTTGAGCCAGATGTCCACCGTGAACTGCTCGCCCGCTGCGGCGACACCGCCGTTGGACGGGATCAGCGTCGCCGTCAATGTGGCCCCTGAGGCCGCTGCGCCCATCGCCAGAACCACTACCATCAACACCATTTTCCTCATCTCTTTCCTCCATATCGGACCTTCTCTTCTGAGGTCATTCCGTATCGACACAGCCACCCGCCGATAGCGCAGCCGGCCGGTCGAATGCGGCTCGTCTCTTTGTTCAACAACCGGCCCAATCAAACGTCCCACTCACAATCCAATTCACATTACTCACTAACGATTATAACGGAACAGCGAAGGAACTGCAGGTTGCGCCAGCCGCCCCACTGCCTCCACGCGCACAACTCCCGCCCTGCAGAAACAGATGCAGCCCCACCCCGACGACAGGAACGCGGCCGCGGCGCAGCCGATAAAAACAGGCCGGAACCTCAATTCTCTCTCCTCTCCGCCTGCCAGCGCTTATTGTCTTTTTACCACAGACGGCGATCGCTGTCAATCAAAAACCGTTGGCGACGATACCGCTCCCAACCGCTGCGGCACTCGTCCCCACAACGGCAACCCTTTCGTCATCCCCGCCG
>ERZ747221.2045-NODE-2045-length-18710-cov-2.927065_pt1 | contig 18710 bp, 20 predicted proteins | sample MGYA00374949_ERZ747221 | MGnify/ENA primary metagenome ERZ747221 (study PRJEB28779, sample SAMN05720172) | bioreactor metagenome | isolation source: Anaerobic biogas reactor | place: USA:Washington, USA | collected 2015-08-08 ... | reverse complement strand
CCGCGCCACCAAGGAGCGTTCGTCCGATCCGTCCTCCATGGGCAGTCGCATGGAGGAGAGCTTCCGTCGCCGCTTCGAGGAGCGCTGACCCCGCCCACCGACCAACTGAGAGCCCGTCGCCTGAACCCAGGCGGCGGGCTCTCGTGATTCCGGGGCGGACCCCCGATTCCCCACTTCTCCCCACCGAGCTCCCCAGCGGGGTGGCGGGCCAGTAAAACGCCAGGATGATCATGTCCGATGGGACGGATATGACGCGCCGTCCTGGGCGGACGCCCCACTTTCTTTTGTGCTTTTGACCTGCATGTTTAGTTGGCGAGTGGGGATGGTGGGGCAAATGGGGGTTGTTGGTGGGGCAAAGTGGGGTATTGTGGGGCGCAGCGGTGGAGGTGTTCCATCGTGAGAACTGAATCAGGTCTGAAAAGATCCGTGGCGTCGAGACAAGGAAGGTGGCCCCGGGATGTTTCTCGGTACCTACACTCCGAAGCTCGACGACAAAGGACGACTGACACTTCCGGCCAAGTTCCGCGAGGAGCTGGCCGGTGGGTTGATGGTCACGAAGGGGCAGGACCACAGTCTTGCGGTCTATCCCCGGGATGAGTTCGCGGCCCGCGCCCGCAAGGCCGCGGCCGTGTCCCGCACCAACCCGGAGGCCCGTGCCTTCATCCGAAATCTGGCTGCCAGTGCGGATGAGCAGCGTCCTGACGGCAACGGTCGCATCACCCTCTCGGCCGGGCACCGCGAGTACGCGGGCCTGACCAAGGAGTGTGTGGTCATCGGATCTGTGGATTTTCTCGAGATCTGGGATGCCGAATCCTGGGCCGCTTATCAGCAGGAGACAGAGGCCGCGTTCTCCGCGGCCGACGCAGAAGACGTCCTCGGCGGACTGCTCTGACCTTGAGTTTCAAGGGAGGAGCGGGGTACGTGTACGGACTCTGCCCGAGGTGATGCTCTGGTGTACTTCCCCGACATCAGATGAACACATCGGGCAGGGCCCTGTACGTGCCCCGCAGCCTGGACCTGAATACAGCACACGATGACCAGGAAGGGGGCGCGGCCATGAGTGACATGAGCTTCGACATCACCGACAACCACGGCCACGTTCCCGTGCTCCGGGATCGGATGGCCGACCTGCTGGCGCCCGGCGTCGAGAAGCTTGCCGACGCCGCCGTCATCGTCGACGGCACCCTCGGGGCCGGCGGCCACACCGAGCATTTCCTGCGCACCTTCCCCGCCGCCCACGTCATCGGCGTCGACCGGGACCCCGCCTCCCTGGCGGACGCCCGCGAGCGCCTCGCCCCCTTCGGGGAGCGCTTCGTCGGCGTGCAGTTCTGCGGCGGCTGCGGCGCCTGTGCCGAAGGATGCTACAGCGGCGCGATCGAGGTCATCGGGCGGGAGATGACCGTCGAGGACGTGCTCGCCGACGTGGTCAGGGACAGACCTTTTTACGACGGCGGCGGCGGGGTCACCATCTCCGGCGGCGAGCCCATGATGCAGTTCGAGTTCACCCGGGCCTTGTTGCGGGCCGCCCGTGAGGCCGGCGTGCACACCTGTCTCGACACGTGCGGCTTTGCGCCAACCGGCAGCTTCATGGAACTGCTCGATGGCGTGGACCTCTTCCTTTACGATCTGAAGGATACCGATCCGGAGCGTCATCTTCAGACGACGGGCGGGCCGCTGGAGCCCATCCTGGCCAACCTTGCGGCCATCGACGCGGCCGGTGGGAGGATCATCCTGCGCTGCCCGTTGATTCCCGACGTCAATGACGATGAGGGTCACCTGCGCGGCATCGCCGACGTGGCGAATTCTCTGAAGAACGTGATTGCGGTCGACCTCCACCCGTATCATCCCTTCGGCCGTTCCAAGGTTGCGCGACTTGGCGCCTGTGATCCGTCTGCGGGCATCAACTCCGCCGACGCGAAGGATGTCAGCCGCTGGCTCTCGGTCGTCGAGGCCGCCACGCGTGTACCGGTCCGCGCACTGTGACGCCACCGGGCAAGACCGACATGCATCCTCGATCGCGGCGAGTCTTGCGGGCGGTCGGATCGCATCATATACTGTCGCGGTGATCCCGTCGCGACGGACATTGCGGCAACTGGCCTTGCACGGGCGTGAAACGCTCGTTGAGGCGGTGTTGAGACGCGGCTGCGATTCTCGCGAGGTGGCGGTTGAGACCGCTCTTGATGTCTGGGTACTGTTGATCGCGGCCTCAATGCTGCGCGGGCGGCGATGCGGCGCGGCGGTTGAGGAACTGACCGAGCTGCTCTCGGTCCTGCTGGGCCAGCCGTTTTCGGTCGCGGATCAGCTTCTGGCCGCGGACCAGACGGCGGAGTTGTTCGCCCGGATGCAGTCGGAGGCGTATTGGGATGCGTGGTCCGATCCAACGTCCGCCGCTGCGGCGTACCAGTATTTTTCGGAGCCGGATCTGGAGGTGTTTCGGACGGCAGGGGGGGCGAAGGTGCCGCCGGAGCTGATCGGGCGGCGGACGCAGCAGTTCACCGACCGGTGGATCGCCGAGTTCCTGGTCCACAACACGGTCGGCCGATGGTGGCTGGCCATGCATCCGGACAGCCGGCTCGCATCGGCCATGGCGTATCTGGTGGACCAGCCGGCAGGGCGTCAGACGCCTTTGACGTCCGTCGGCGAATTGAAGATCCTCGATCCGGCGTGCGGGACGATGAACTTCGGCCTGGCGGCGTTCGAGCTTCTGGAGGCGATGTACCGCGAGGAACTCGATCGCGCCGGCGCGGATGGCTGGCCTCAGTCTCCATCGGTCCGATCGGAGCGAGAGATTCCCCAAGCCATTCTGCGAAACAACCTGTTCGGCGTGGACGTTGACCGCCGGCCGCTGGTTTTGGCCGCCGTCGGCTTGTACGTGCGAAGCGGCGTGTCCGAGCCGTTTGCCCTCAATCTCACTTTGGCCGACGCCCTTGCCGAACGGCACCCAGCCGGTGACGGCCAATACGACGTGGTGCTGCTGAACCCGCCGTACCTCGATCGCCGCGATTATCCGCCGCCCCTCAAGACGGCTATGAAACGCCGCTTTCCCCGCAGCGGGAGAAATCTCTACACCGCGTTCCTCGAACGCTCGCTGGAACTGGTGCGTCCTGGCGGCCGGCTCGGGGCGATCACGCCGCAGACGTTCATGTTCATCAGCTCGCTCGAGCCGGTCCGCCGGTGGCTGACACAGCACGCCGCCATCGAGACGCTCGTGCACACCGGGCTGAACACCTTCGACGAGGCGGTCGTCGATTGCGCTTTCTACGTGCTTCGACGCAACGACCCAGCCGATCCGCCCGCGGACGGGGCGTGGTTCGTCCGCCTCACGGAATCGGACCAGAACGCCCAGGCCAAGGCGCACTGTCTCGGGCGCATCATCGACGAGCAGCGAAGCGGACGTTCGCATCCGCGGCTTTTCCACGCCCACCAGGCGGCATTCGATCGGATTCCCGGATCGCCGTGGGTCTACTGGGCCGAGGCCGAGTTGCACGACGCCTTCACAAAGTTTCCCGCGCTCGGCGATCATGCCGAGATCCGCCAGGGTCTGGCCACGACCGACAACTTCCGGTTCGTTCGCTACTGGTGGGAGATTCCCGACGATCAGATCGCCTGGAACTGCCGCAACGCCGAGGAGGCGGCACGGTCCGGCAAACGCTGGTTCCCGTACGCCAAAGGGGGCGGTTTCAAGCGGTGGTACTCGCGTCCGGAGTATCTGGTCGATTGGGAAGACGACGGCCGCGCGATCAAGCGGGAGATCCTTCGCCGATATCCGTACCTGCGGGGCAAATGGCAGTGGGTGGCCAAAAATGTCGAGTGGTACTTCCAGCCGGGCCTGAGCTACTCGTACCTGACGTCCAAGACGTTCAGCGCCCGCATCCTGCCCGGCGGCTGTATCTTCGACGTTGCCGGCTCGGCGGTGTTTCCCAAGGATCCCGCCCTCGTCCTGGCCGTGCTGAACTCGACGGCGTGCCGGCGGCTGCTCGAACTGATCAACTCGACCGTCAATTTCCAGATCGGCGACCTGGCCCGGCTGCCGATCCCGCGGCGGGGCACGGACGAACTGGCCGGTCTGGTCGCCCGCGTGGCCGCCATCCAGAAGCTGCGTGAAACGTTCGATGAGACCTCGCTCGATTTCGTCGCGCCGCCGCCGTGGGGCGGCGAGTTGCGAGGGCTGACGGCGATGGCCCGCGAACAGGCTGCACTCGAACACGAGATCGACCGCCAGGTGTGCGGATGTTACGGTCTGGAGGTTACCGAGCCGGATGAAATCGGCGATGGCGTCTTGCCCGGGATGGACCTGCGGCAACTGGCCCATCGGTGGGTTTCCTACGCCTTGGGTGTCGTCTTCGGCCGTTTCGCGCCGGGCCTTGCTGATCGACCGGGCAGCGGCCTCTACCGTCTGGAGGGTTTCGACGTTCCGCCGGTTCTGCGTCTCGATCGAGTCGCACTGGCTGGCCTTGTCGATCGCCACGCAAGACCTCTTGAGCCGTCATGCGATGGTCTGGCATCCGCCATATGCCGCGAAGGCCGCCTCTCGGCTGCCAACGCCATCGAGCGAATCCTGCACGTCCTGACGGCGATCCTGGGCGCATCCGCCGCCGGTGAGGTGGTCAGCGCTCTGACGCCGAAACAGCATCTCAGCGACTATCTTCGCAGCGGGTTCTTCCCAGACCACGTGAAGCTCTACCGAAATCGACCGATCTACTGGGTCGTGAAAGGGGAGGGCACCTCGCCTGACCTGCTGTACTATCATCGCCTGAGCGTGGAACACGGTTCAGAGACCCCTTGGAGATACTTCAACCCGCATGACGGGATTCTGCTGAACATCCTTCCGTTCCAATCGCGGCTGGCGGATGCGTCCTACAGGGCGTTCCTGACCAAGCACGCCAAGGCCTTCGCCGCCGGACGGTACGGTTGGGCGGGTTCGGCTGGGCGTTCCCGCAGTATCGGATCGGACACCTGAGGCCTATTGGCTTTCCGCCAGCACCAGCGTCTTGAGCAATTCCAGACGTTTCGAGGTCACATCGTACATGTAGACCCCGATCGTCCGGCTGCGGGCGTCCATCACCCACACCGCCTCTTGGGAATCCGTCTGCCGGGCCATCGTGATCGCGTAATCGCCGCCCCGATCCTGCATGCTGCCCGCCAGCGCCTCGGAAGTCAGCATGCCGCGATCCAGCACCAGCAGCGCCATCGTCATGAGCAGGGCCGAGCAAAGCAGTGCGATTATCAGTTTGGTTTGTTTGTCAGTAGTCATTATGGTCCTCCTTGGCGATTATGTCGGCTCGCTGCCGCTACCTTCTTCGCCTTCGCCGATCCGGCTCTTCTTCCGTCGTCGCGCCGTAGGCCAGGTCGCGGACCAGGTCGCGACGGCCTAAGATCCTGACCTCGTCAATCTTCGACTTATCGTATATCAGGGCCAACAGCTCGCGGTTGGTCAGATCGACCACATAGACCGCGTCGGACGTGGTGCCCAGAATCGCGCCCGCGGTCATCAGGACGTTGCCCGACATGCCCATCGGCTGGGCGTGAGCCGTTTCCGGTTTGAGGAAATTCCCCACCAGCATGACGGCCAGGATCGCGTTGGTCGCGATCAGGCCAATGATCGCCAATTTTCTCATATCACACCTCCCAGAGTGTACGAATTTCAGTCCAGATGGGTCCGGCCGGGGTGTTTGAACCCGGCGATCAGCACCATGACCAGAATGCCCGTGCCAACCAGCCAGGGCAGGACCATTCGGTCGTCCCGCAGCAGCACATCCTGGGTTGCGCCGTTCGGGTCGGCCCCAAACGCCGCCTGGCTCAGCAGGGCCGCCGCCAGCGTCCCTCGCCACATCATCTTCCTGCACAGCGTCAACAAAGCTTCTCCTCCTTGTAAGGCCTTGCACCATCATAACATGCTTGTCGCCCGCGTCACAGCTTTTTGTTCGCCGGCGGGCATCTCAGCAGCTCGTCGAATTCGAAGGCCAGCCGGCCGAACACCTCGCGCGGGATCGTGACGGTGTCCCACCGGTCCGACCGCTGACGCAGATACGGGCGGTAGTCGTCCAGGTAGACCACGTAGAACCGGTAGTAGCGTTCGCGGAAGGTGAAGGTTTCAAACAGGCCGACCTGGTCGAGGTCGCTGAGCCAGAAGGCGAACGCGAACGCAGCCCGGAAGCCGTCACCGAAGACTTCCTGCCAGGTCGCCAGGGCCTCCAGGTCGCTGCGGTTGACCCACGGGTCGAACGACCAGCGGCGCTTGCCGCCGGCGGCTTTGCGGCCTTTGACGTCGATCAGCAGGTTGCGCCGTTCCGGCAGGTACAGCACGAAATCAAAGCTTTTGAGTTGGGTGTTGGCCAGGAGAGCCCGCTTGGCCTCGTCCACCGCCACGTAAGGCAGCGCCCGCTCGCGCAGCAGGTGCTCGAACGCCGCCTCGTAGTGGTTGGATCGTTTCATGCCTCAGCCGCCGACAAAGGCCGCCGGGTCCTCGAGGAACTTCTCGAGATCCACCTGCGACTGCGTGCCGTCGTCCAGGTTCTTGATCGTCAGAAGCTTCTGCTCCCTGGTCTCGCGGCCCAAAACCACCGCGGTCCGGGCGCAGCGGGACGCCGCCTGCTTGAACTGCTTGCCCACCGCCTGACGCTTGTAGGACATCTCGGCGGCGATCCCGCGCATGCGCAGCCGGCCGACCATTTCCAGGGCCGTCTGAAACATCTCGGCGTCCGCGTCGATGACGAAGACCTGTGGCCCCTGCGCGCCGTCCGTCTCCGGCAGCAGCTTCAGATCGGCCAGCAATTCCATCAGCACCGGATCGCCCATACCGAACCCCACCGCCGGCATGTCCGGCCCGTTGAACAGGCGGATCAGGTTGTCGTAGCGTCCGCCGCCGGCGATCGCGCGGAGCTTGGAGCCGCGGTCGAACACCTCGAAGACAATTCCCGTGTAGTAGGCCAACCCGCGCACCACGTCCGCCCGATAGCGGAAGTAGTCGCCGACGCCGAAGTGGTCGAGGTAGCCCTTCAGTTCGTTCAGGCGGTCGAATTCGCATTTGGCCGGATCGCTTTTGACCAGATCCTTCATCGCCTCGAGATCGGGAATCCGGATGATCCGGGTGATCAGGTCGAAGTCCACGTCGGTAAAACCCTGGCTGAGCACGAACTCGCGGAAGGCGTCCGGTTCGAGCTTCTGGTAGCGGTCCATCACGGTGAAGACCCGTTCGTGGCGGTCGGGGCTCACGCCCTCCTGTTCGAGCAGCGCGCCGACGATGGTGCGGCTGTTGACCTGGACCTCGACCAGGTCCGGGCCGAGGCCGACTGTCCGCAGGAAATCCAGCATCACGAAAATGCACTCGGCGTCGGCCAGGACGCTCTCGGAGCCCAGCACGTCGACGTTCCACTGGAAGAACTCGCGCAGCCGTCCGCGCTGGGGCCGTTCGGCGCGGCACGCCCGCGGCATGGAGAACCACTTGATCGGCCGGGGCAGGGCGGCCGCCTTCGCGGCGATCATCCGGGCCAACGTCGGCGTGATCTCCGGCCGGATCGCCAGGTCCCGTTCGCCGCGGTCCTGGAAGCTGAACAGCTCCGAGACGATCCCTTCGCCCGATTTTACCGTGTAGAGCTCCAGGTGTTCGTAGAGGGGGCCTTCGTATTCCTCGAATCCGTGCCGGCGGCTCACCTGGCGCCAGTGGTCGAACAGCCAATTCAGCCGGGCCATGTGTTCCGGGTAGAAGTCCCGCGTTCCGCGAGGGGCTTGGAAGTCCGCTTTGCGTGGTTTGGTATCGCTCATCGTTCGCTCATCTCTACCGCGTCTCGACCTCGGTCTCGACCTGGATGGTCTGGCCTGGGGCTCCGGGCACCGTGAAGACCGCCCGCGTCTTGCCGCTGCGGCGGACCTCGTCGAATTCCGGTTCATAGTACACGACGTATTCGCCGCCGAAGGCCTCCGGACCCAGCACGACGAATCCGTGCCGGCCCGGCTGGCCGTAGGCCACCCTCACCGCCTTGCCCGTTTCGTCGAACAGCTCGAGCGTTCCCTGCCTCCAGTCCGGCGCCGACCGGCCATCCGGCGTGAACTTGATGACCACTTTGCTCTGGTAGCACTTGATCATCATCGATCCGGCGCCGAGCAACTCGTCCGACGGGTCGGACGCGGTCGAACGCTTGACGATCCGCCCGCGCGTCTCGACGTAGTCGCGCCGGCCCTGCTGGCGATACGCCTTGGCCTGGGCCCGCAGCGTCTTGTTGAGCAGGGCCTGATCGAAGTGCTTGCTGAACGCGTACTGGCCGGTCGTGACGCGGTTGAGCAGGTGCGCCTCGCCGTTGATCTCCAGCACGACGTAGTCGGCAATGTCCGGCTCCACCGTCACCCGGAACTGGGCCGTCTCGCCCACGTGCACGTAGTGCGGGCTGGTCTGCGTGTAGTCCTTGGGATTGAGGCTGTCCGAGTTGCCCCAGACGCTGACCTGTGCGGCGCAGCCGCCGGCGACGGGCAGACCCGCCGCGGCGAACCACAACGCCAGTGCGGTTGAACGGGGGAATCGCTTCATGACCTGGTGTTCCGTTTCTTTTTCGATCGCGCCCTGCTCTTGGCGCGTTTCTTCCGCAGAAACTCCTGGGCGAACTCCTCGACCTGCTCGGGGGTTTCGAACAGATGCTCGTGGGCGTCGCCGTCGCCGTGGAATTCGCAGTTGTCGGTGTCGTAGTTGCGGCAGATCCGCGGGCGACGCTCGTAGGTAGCGCAGCGGTTGTCGGACCCCAGGCTGTTGCACTTGGTCTTGAACGCGACGTACCAGTCGCCGTCCTCGACGAAGACGTAGACATTCCGGTGCAGCACGTACCACCGGATGTCGTCGAAATCCCCCGCGGTTTCCGGTTCGTCAATCTCCAGTGCCACGTGACGGCAGCAGATCGCGTTGCAGCCGTCGCACGTTTTCTTGCTGGCCTTCCTGCTCGCCATGCTCGAGTCGTTCTCCTTTCGCACCACAATGATAGCCGGTCAAAGACCCGGATTATAGTGCTTCGGCGGAACGCAGGCAACCATTCGGCAACCGGCGCTTTCGGATTTGCCCTGATGGGCTTAGAATGGTCTCGGCTGTTAAAACGAGGGCAGCGACCATGACCGGACAGATCGACCACACGAGCGACGCGCCAACGCGGGCAAAAGCCATCTTCAAACGCCTCAGGAAACACTACCCGCGCGCCACCACCGCGCTGAACTGGTCCAATCCGCTCGAACTGCTGGTGGCCACGATCCTTTCAGCCCAGTGCACCGACCAGCGGGTTAACCAGGTCACAGCGAGCCTGTTCCCAAAGTACCGGACCACGCGGGATTACGCCCAGGCCGATCCGGCCCGTTTCGAACAGGAAATCCGCACAGCGGGTTTCTTCCGGCAGAAGACCAAGTCGATCATCAAGGCCGCACAGGAGATTCTCGATCGGTTTGACGGCTGCGTTCCGGACACCATGGAGGAACTGACCAGCCTGCCGGGCGTGGCCCGCAAGACCGCCAACGTCGTTCTCGGCACCGCCTTCGGCAAGAACGAGGGCATCGCCGTGGACACCCACGTCGGTCGGGTCTCGCTGCGTCTGGCCCTCTCGCCCGGCGCCAAGGACTCCAAGGACGCGGTTTGCATCGAGCAGGACCTGATGAAGCTGATCCCGCGGAAGGACTGGACTTTCTTCAGCCACGCGATGATTCTTCACGGCCGACAGGTCTGCCACGCCGCCAAGCCCCAATGTCCGATCTGCCCGCTTCTGGACCTCTGTCCGGCCGGCCAAGAGCGCGTGTCGGGTTGAGTCTCGTCGCCGCCGCGCAAGGAAAACCGACCGGAGAGCGTCCGGTCGGTCAGGCGACAAACGTAAAGACTTGCTATCGCGTCCGGCGTCGGCGGAACATCGCGGTAGTCAGTCCCAGCACCAGCAGCGAGATCACGCTCGGCTCCGGCACGTCCTGCGTTATCGCAAAACCGGCGCCGAACGAGAGCTCCCACAGCGCGATGCCCATGTTGTCCGGCACGTACATATCCGGCAGCACGAACGAGATTCCCGGCTGGGTGTAGTCCTGGTAGGGCGTGCCATAGGCCGCGCCGTACGTCGCGAACTCCGGGTCCACTCCGTCGATCAGCGGGGCCACCGGCGATCGCTGCCACTGGGCCGAGCCCGGATTCACCGGAATATCGCCCGGCAGGTGCATCGGGATGTACTCGCCGTTCTGGAAGCCCACGTAGTAGATGTGCGTCACCAGCGGGACGAAGTCGAGGTCGTCGTTGGTCGTATAGACCTTGCTCGGGTTCTCGCTGTCGTAGAACCGCATGCCGGAAACCCGTATCGTCAGCGGACCGCTGCCGCCGAGCAGCATCAGGTTGTCCGGATCGTCCCTGACCGCCGGGGCGTTGACGTACCAGGTGTATTCGCTGACGATTCCCGGCCGCGCCACGTTGATTTTCTCCATGTAAACATCGACGTCCTGGCCGCCGACCTGGTAGAACGGCTGCGACATCGGGAAGGGCGCCGCCGTGATCAGCCGCGACTCGGACCACCCCTGACGCTCAAACGTGAGCGTGTAGTCGTGGTAGGCGATCAGACTGGCCGTTGCGGGCGCACAGACAAACAGCAGAGACACGATAAGCGTGCAGATTCTCTCTCTCATCTCTCTCACTCTCCCTCCAAGTTTAAACCACTACCCTCTCTGTGCGGTCGCAGACAGGCTCTCTCTCAGCAATCATACTAACAGAAGTCGTGTCACTATGCAATAGCCAACTGCTTGTCTTTCATAGGAATCTGTCCCGCCCGGCCTTGTTGCCCAAATTGCCTAGTTTACCAGCTTTTCTCTGATTGCCCATCTCCGGCAAAAGGCCGTTGTCCGGAGACCGCTTGGCGGGTATAGTTCTGGAGCGGAAAAAGTGGCATTCCCGCAGCCGTTTTGGAGGATACTCATTGTCGAAGCGCGACGGCAAGCTATGGAAGGCTCATGCCCAGGCGGAGTTTGAGCGGTGGGCAGAGACGTATGACCAATCCGTTCTTCAGCGCCTTTTGTTCCAGCGATGCTACTTGAAGTTCATTGAGCTTATCCTCGACGGCGGGTCGGCTAACGGCAACGGCGAGCTTCGCCTGCTCGATATCGGTTGCGGGACCGGCACGTTCATCTCGATGCTGGCCGAGACCAGCCTTCCGGTGCGGGCCTATGGCCTGGATATGGCGGTCCGGATGTGCCAGATCGGGGCTGAGAAGACCCGGCGGCTTGGCATTGACGATCGCATCGGGTTCATCGTGGCCGACTCGGAGCACCTTCCGCTCGAGGAGGGCGCGTTCGACGTGGTCACCTGTTCCAACTCCTTTCACCACTATCCTCACCAGTCGGTGGTGGTCGCCCAGATGTACCGGGCCCTGCGGCCGGGCGGTCGGCTGATCATCCTCGACGGTTTTCGCGACAACGTGATCGGCTGGTTCATCTTCGACGTCTGTGTCGCGATGGTCGAGAAATCCGTTCATCACTGCACCGCGTCGGAGATGTGCGATCTGCTGGAGACGGCCGGTTTCGAGCGGATCGTGCAGCAGAAGTTCGGCTTTTGGGCGCCGGTCCTGGCGACGGTGGGAATCAAGCCGGGCGGCGATTCGACGTAATATCCGAACCTTGAGGAGAACCGGGTGGCGGAGCCAATCGAACTGACCGGGGCTGTGGCGATCCTGGAGGTTGCCCGTCGGCTTGGGGCGACGATCGACCTGGACGAGTTGCTCGATCTGATCGTCAACGAGACGATCAAGGTCTTGGCCTGCGATCGGGCCTCGATTTTTCTCCACGAGGCCGACGCGCACGAATTCGTGACCAAGGTGGCCCACGGCCTCGGGCTGGTGCGGCTTTCCGCCGATCGCGGGATTCTGGGCGCCTGCGCCCGACAGCGGTGCCTGGTCAACGTTCCCGACGCCTACGCCGACGACCGTTTCAACCCCGATGTGGACCGCCAGACCGGTTACCGGACCCGCAACATCCTGAGTTGCCCGCTGATCGGCTACGACGGACAGCTTGTGGGCGTCGTCCAAGCCGTCAACAAGCACGACGGTGCGTTCGGAGCCGGCGACGAGCGGCTTCTGGAGGCCCTTGGCGCGCAGGCCGCGGTCGCCCTTCAGCGGGCGAGGCTGCTGCAGGAATACGCCAAGAAGCAGCGGATGGAGCAGGAACTGCAGTTGGCCCGCGAGATCCAGCAGGGCCTGCTGCCGCGGGACAATCCGCGGATCGACGGTTACCAGATCGTCGGCTGGAACCGGCCCGCCGATGAGACCGGCGGCGACGGCTACGACTTCATCAGCCTTTCGGACGATCGGTTGGGCGTGGTGCTGGCCGACGCCTCCGGCCACGGGATCGCCCCGGCGCTGGTGGTCGCCCAGCTTCAGGCGATGCTCCGCGTGCTGCTATCGAGCATGGACCTGGGTCACTGCCGGGTCCTGCAATGCGTCAACAAGCGTCTGGCCGCCGACCTGCCGCCGGACCGATTCGTGACCGCCTTCTGCGGCGTTCTGGATACGCGACGCCACATCCTGCACTACTGCAGCGCGGGCCAGGGCCCGATCCTCCACGTCCGGCGCGGCGGACGTCTTGCCCGCTTCGACGCGACCGCCTGTCCGCTGGGCATCCTGCCCGAGATGGAATTCCACACGGACGCCCCGATCCACCTCCAGGTGGGCGAGAGCGTCGTCCTGGTCACCGACGGCTTTTACGAGTGGAGCAATTCGCGCGAAGAGCAGTTCGGCCTCGAACGCCTGGAACGCCTGGTGGTCGATCTGGCCGAGCATTCGGCGCAGGCCATTCTGGAGGGCATTCGCCGCGACGTGAACCGGTTCGCCGAAGGCACGCTTCAGCGGGATGATCTGACCGCCATCGTCATCAAGCGCACGGCCTGATCCGCGGCTACGGCGTTGGCGGCGTTTGCGGTTCGAGCCCGACGTTCGTGTCCACCGGCGGGATCGCGGGCAGGGCTCCGGGTTGCGGGACCACCGGCGCCGCCGCCTTCGGCTGGATCAGCATCAAGCGCACGTCCTGGAACTGGTTGAGCACGGCGATCCGGTGTTCCGTATCGATCGGGATCTGCTTGAAGGCGTCGCTGTCGTTGGCCAGGTACATCATGCGGCCGGGAAACTCCGACCAGGTGCCGGTGAACTCGCCCAGGTGGTCCAACTGCCGCACGTCTTTCTCCCGCACCGGCGACAGGTAGAACGGCAGCGACCATCGCTGTTCAGGGCTGATGAGGATCGGGTCGTCCGGCTGGCTGTACTTGTAGACGCTCGAGGTCAGACGGCGGGTCGAGTGAACGTCGGCGATCTTGGGAATCTCGTTGTACGAGAGGTCCACCGCCACCAGCAGCGTCACCGCCGCCGCCACCCACGCCACCCGCTCCAACTGGCGGCCCCGCAGCAGCGACAGCAGCACCAACCCCAGCGCCGCCGCCCCGATCAGCCGGTAGAACGCCCGGATGATCCACCCGTATATCCCCCAGAACCCCTCGAACAGCGGCGGCAGCTCGCCCCAGTTGGCCCAGAAGTGCACGTAGATCGAAAGACCCGCAAACGCGATCAGCAGGGCCACCATCAGCCCGGACGCCGCCGCGGCCAGCGGGTAAGCCCACTGCAGGCTCGTCTCGCGGCGCCGCGCCGGAAAGTCGCTCTGCCAGTAGTCGTACATGTACCGGGCGCCGATGATCGCCAGCGGAACGATCGCCGGAAACCCGTAGTGCCACAGCTTGGTCTGGCTGAAGGCGAAAAACGCCACCACGAAGATCGCCCAGATCAGCAGGAACTGCGAACGCCAGTCGTTCTCGTCCCTTCGCCACGCGCTCCGGAACCGCCGTGCCGCCGCCACCGCGATCAGCCCCGTCCACGGCAGCAGGCCGACCGCCAGACCGCTGAAATACTCGATCAGCGAACCGTCGGCGTGGCCGTGCTTGTCGCTGTTGAACCGCTCCACGTGTTGGCTGTAGAAGAATTCACGCAGGAAATTCGGTTGGCCGGGCTCGCCGGGAAACTCCCGGGCCATGTAGAGGAACCACGGCCCGGCGATCGCGATGACCACGGCCAGGCCCAGGATGATCTTGAGACGCCAGATCAGGCCAAGCCGCCGCTGGAGCAGCAGGAACAGGAGAATCACCGCCGCCGGGATCAGCAGGGCGATCGGTCCCTTGGTCAGCACTCCCAACGCGATCGGCGGATACATCAGGATGAACCACCGGCGGCGCTGCGGATCGGAATAGCCCTTGATAAACGCCCACATCGCCAGTGTCACGAACGCGATCAGGTAGACGTCCATGCGGACGAACTTGCCCAGCCCGATCATGGCCGCGGTCGAAAGCAGCGTTCCCGCCGAGATCATGGCCACCAGGTGGTTAAACAGCGCCGCGGCCAGCAGGTAGGTCGCCAACACCGCCAAAACCGCTCCAGCCGCCGGCACCAGGCGGGCGGCGAAATCGACCCCGAAGTCCGTCGCGCCGAACAGCTTGAACGAGGCGGCGGTCAGCCAGAAGTACAGCGGCGGTTTGTCGAAGTAGGGGCCGTCGGTCTGCGGGACCAGCCACTCGCCGGTCAGGAGCATCCGTTTGGCGACCAATGCGTAGCGCCCTTCGTCCGGATCGGTCAACGCGGTGCGCCCGGCCCCGGAGAGGAAGACCACCATCGCCACAATCGTCAGCAGCGCCACCTGAAGCGCACGCTGGGCCAGTGGCTCCTCGAACGGAGAGGGATACTTGACGCCGCCATTGTCATTCATGCCGCTGCGATCCTTCGCGTCACACGAAATCGACCGGGAGGGTCGGCGGGATCAGCCGCTCGGTCTCCGCCCGGTAGAGCAACTCGTTGATGGCCTTCGTTCCTTCCGGCCCGCACCGGAGCGTCCACTGGTTTACGTACATGCGCACGAACGTCTCGAGCTGCTGCCGGTCCAGCCCGCGCGCGTAGTCCTGGGCGAAGTCCAGGGCCTCCTCCGGGTTCTCCATGCCGTACTCGATGCTCCGCAACACCAGACGCGAGAGGTCCTTCATCACCGCCGGACCCAGATCGCGCTTGACCGCGTTGACCCCAAGCGGAAGCGGCAGCCCCGTCTGGTCGGACCACCACTTGCCCAGGTCCAGCACGTTAAGCAACTCCATCTGCCCGTAGTTCACCTGGCCCTCGTGAATGATCAGTCCGGCGTCGACCGACCCTCCAGCCACCTGAAACAGGATCTTGTCGAATGGGATCACCTGGTAGTCGAAATGCCCCAGCACCATCCGCAGCACGAGAAACGCGGTGGTCATCGTGCCCGGCACGGCGATGGTCGCCCGTTCGAGTTCCTCAATCGTCATCGGCTTGGTCGCCACGATGATCGGACCGTAACCCATCCCCATGCTCGCCCCGCACGCCATCAGGGCGTAGTGCGATTTGACGTAGGCGTAGGCGTGCAACGAGATGGCGGTCAGGTCCAGCTTGCCGTTGGTGGCGTACTGGTTCAGCGTCTCGATGTCGGACAGCAGGTGCTTGATGACGTAGCCCTCGCTTGGCACCTTGCCGCTGGTCAACCCGTAGAACATGAAGGCGTCATCCGGGTCCGGGCTGTGCCCCAACAGAATTTCCTTGTCCGGCATAAGACTGCTCCGTAAAATCCAAACGCTTTAATTATAAACCGCCCTGAGCCCGGTGGCAAAAAGTTAGGAGCATAATCATGGCGAAAAAGTCTCCCGCGGCATTATCGTCGGATCACGCCTATGTCGTCAACCCCGCTCAACTGGGAGGGATCGATTTACTCAGCCAGATTGATGGTCCCGCCGCCGGCACCCGCTGCGCCTGGGTCAACACCGGGTCCGGTCTGCACTACAAGGTCTTGGTGGACCGTGGGTTGGATATCGCCGAGGCGTTCTACAAGGGCATGTCGCTCTCGTGGCTTTCGCTCAGCGGCGCGCCGCGCCCGGAGATGGCCATGCACCGCGGGCTCGATTGGCTCTGGGGGTTCTTCGGCGGTCTGGTGGCCAGTTGCGGCCCCTCGTCGGCCGGCGCTCCGTGTAAGGACGGGACGGAAGAACTGGGCCTGCACGGGCGGCATACGAACCTCTCAGCCTCGCTGGAGTCCGTGGTCGGGCCCGATCCGCTCCGCGGACTGACCGAGATGAGCATCACCGGCGTGGTTCGCCAGGCCAAGCTCTTTGAGCCCAATCTGGAGCTTCGCCGCACGATCACCTCGCCGCTGGTGCCCTGGAACACCTGTGCCGCGTTCATGGCCGCCACCCTGGGCGTGGCGACGCTGGACTACCTGCCGTTCGTGTTCTTCAATCTGGTCAACTTCGCGCTGGCCTTCCTGGCGGCCGCGGTCGGCTTCCGGATCCTGCCGCGGCAGCCCGACGAAGGCCCGGCCGCGGCCCTGGCGCCCGGGGCGCCGGTCGCGGACACCGCCAGCAGCCCCTGAACGCGCGCCGGATCGCCTAGAATCGGCGCATGAGCGACCTTCCCTACGACCGCCAGCGCCTGGCCGCGCGCGCCGACGAGATCATCGTCAACGTGCGCGAGCTCGCGTCCCTGGGCTGGACCCCGGCCACCAGCAGCAACTTCTCCTCGCGCCTGGACGAGGGCCACGCGGCGATCACCGTGTCCGGCCGCGACAAGGGCCGGCTGGTGCCCGACGACATCATGGTCGTGGACCTGGACGGCAAGGCCGTGGGCAGCGACCACCGGCCGTCCGCCGAGACCCTGCTCCATACCCAGCTGTACCGCCGGTTCCCGGACGTGGGCTGCGTCCTGCACACCCATTCGCGCAACCAGACCGTCGCCTCGCGCCTGTTCGCCGGCGTCGGTCACGTGCGCCTGGCCGGCTACGAGCTGCTCAAGGCGTTCCGCGGCAACGAGACCCACGAGACCGCGCTCGACCTGCCGGTCCTGCCCAACAGCCAGCACATGCCCACCCTCGCCGCCCAGGTCGACGCGCTGCTCGACCGCCGCCCGATGTGGGGCTACCTGATCGACGGCCACGGCCTGTACGCCTGGGGCCGCGACATGGCCGAGGCCCGCCGCCACCTGGAGGCGTTCGAGTTCCTGCTGGGCTGCGAGCTGGACCTGCGCCGGCTGTCCACGGTCCGCTGACCGCCCGCGTTGCGGCTCGCGAACGCCGGTGTTGCACCGATGCCGGCCACGGCGGCGGCGCCAGCTGCTAGCCTGTCGTTCTGCCCCACCATCCCTGCGAGGGAGCCCGCGATGAGCCGACTGCGCATCTTCTCAGACACCAACCCCGACGCGCCCGATTTCACCAGCCACGACGGCGACGAGATCGCGCGCGAGCTGGCGAAGATCGGCGTCCGCTTCGAGCGTTGGCAGGCCAGCCAGCCGGTCGCCGCCGGCGCCAGCCAGGAGGAAGTGATCGCGGCCTACAAGGCCGACATCGACCGGATTTCGGCCGAGCGCGGCTTCACCACCGTGGACGTGATCAGCATCAGCCCGGACAACCCGAAGAAGGATGAGCTGCGCGCCAAGTTCCTCGACGAGCACTTCCACAAGGAGGACGAGGTCCGCTTCTTCGTCGAGGGCTCCGGCACCTTCTACCTGCACATCTACGACACCGTCTACGGCGTCGTCTGCGAGGCCGGCGACCTGCTCTCCGTCCCCGAGGGAGCCACCCACTGGTTCGACATGGGGGTCAATGACCCGCAGTTCTGCGCCATCCGCTTCTTCCATGACGGCGAGGGCTGGGTCGGCGACTTCACGGGGGAGAAGATCTCCGCCTCCTTCCCCGGCCACGACGAACTCATCGCCGGAAAGTAGCACCCATGATCACCCTGCCCCGCCCCAGCGTCATCGTCCTCGACATCGAGGGCACCACGTCCTCGACGTGGTTCGTCCACGACACCCTCTACCCCTACTCCCGCGCGCGCTTCGCCGACATCCTCTCCCGGGAGGGCCACCCGGACGTGGAACGGGCCCGGGGACAGATCATCCAGGAGGCGGGACTGGACCCGGAGGCGGGCGTCGATAAGCTCGTGGCCGCCCTGGAAGGGTGGCTCGACAGCGACGAGAAACGCACCCCCCTCAAGACCCTGCAGGGGCTGATCTGGGCGCAGGGATTCTCCGCCGGTGACCTCACCTCGCACTTCTACCCGGACGCAATCCCGGCGATAAGGTCCTGGCACGAGCAGGGGATCGATCTGACGATCTTCTCCTCCGGATCGGTCAACGCCCAGACCTCCTGGTTCGGCAACTCCCCGGAGGGGGACCTGCTGCCCATGTTCAACGGCCACTTCGACACGGAGAACGCCGGTCCGAAGAAGATCCCGTCCTCGTACGCGACCATCCGTGAGGCCATCGGCGTGCCCGCCGGGCAGCTCCTGTTCTTCTCCGACCTCGTCGAGGAACTCGATGCCGCCCGCGCCGACGGGTGGGGAACCGTCGGAGTACGTCGCGAGGGCGACCAGTACTTCGACCGCGGAGTCGGCGACCACCCGGAGATCTCCTCCTTCGAGCAGGTGACCTGGCGGTGAGCGTGCTCGGCAGCCCGGTCGGCCCGGAGTGCATGATCGCACGCTGCGGGTCCTCGACCCCACGATGGCGCATGACCACCGCGTCCTTGCCCGTGCCCAGCATCACTGCGCCCGGCTCGAGCCCCAGGATCTCCAGGACCTCGTCGCGCGTGAACTTGATGCAGCGCTCGGTGGACTGGCAGTAGGCGCCCATCTCGACGAACAACTGCAGGCCCGCGTCCCAGACGCGGTCTGCCATGTCGTCGTCCGTAGG
>ERZ747221.2024-NODE-2024-length-18840-cov-4.699941_pt1 | contig 18840 bp, 13 predicted proteins | sample MGYA00374949_ERZ747221 | MGnify/ENA primary metagenome ERZ747221 (study PRJEB28779, sample SAMN05720172) | bioreactor metagenome | isolation source: Anaerobic biogas reactor | place: USA:Washington, USA | collected 2015-08-08 ... | reverse complement strand
CAATAGCTACCGTTCCAGGTAGTTTTCCTAAGGTTATAGTTCGTACCCGAAGTGTGTTCCGTCCAGGTTATCCCTTCGGGTGAGCTCAGAATGGTGCCTCTATCGCCTACCGCCAGCCACTCGCTGCCGTTCCACTCGACATCTTTTATAAGAGCTGCTAGGCCTGCAGTCCGTGCTGTCCAGTTTATACCATCAGGTGAACTCAGAACAATATAATCACCTACCGCCAAGTACTGACTGCCATTCCATGCTACATCTTTCAAATCTCGGGTTGTTCCTGAAGTCCGGGTTACCCAGGTTGTTCCATCCGATGAACTTAGGATTGTGCCACCCGTTCCAACCACTAGCCAACTGATACCGTTCCAGGTAATACTCCCCAGGTTATTGGTCGTACCCGAACTTTGCATTGTCCAGAGCTCACCATCATTTGACGTTAGGATGATGCCACCATTACCAACGATTAACCACTGACTACCGTTCCAACTCAAACCAGTTAACCAATTAGTTGTTCCTGAACTTTGACTAATCCAATTTGTCCCGTCTGGTGAATTCAAGATAGTGCCATTTTCCCCTATCGCTAGCCATTGACTGCCATTCCAGGTTAAGTTGTTCAGACATTTATTTGTTCCGGAAGTTTGAGTTATCCAGTTTATGCCGTCTAGGGAACTCATGACAGTGCCATTAATGCCCACGGCCACCCACTGGTTGCCGTCCCAATCTACAATATTTAAAAGATTCGTTGTAATCGATATACGAGTTGTCCAGCTTGTACCGTCTGGCGAGCTGAAGATGGTGCCATAATCGCCTACCACCAGCCACTGGCTACCATTCCAACTCACACTTTGCAACATATCAGTTGTACCTGAAGACCAGGTTGACCAGTTTGTCCCATCAGAAGATTTCAGGATAGTACCATATTCACCGCAAGCCAGCCACTGATCGCCATTCCAAGTCAATCCATACAGGAGTCTGGTGGTGCCTGAGGTATGAGTTGTCCAGTTGATTCCATCAAGTGAACTCAAAATGGTACCGTCTTCACCCACCGCAATCCACTGGTTACCGTCCCAATCAACAGTATCAAGGAATTTCGTTGTACCCGAAGTACGAGTTGTCCAGCTTATGCCGTCTGAGGAACTTAGAATTGTACCACCGCCACCGACAGCTATCCATTGACTGCCGTTCCAATTTACATTGTTTATTATTCGCGTTGTCCCGGAAGTTTGTGTTGACCAACTTATCCCATCTATCGAACTCAGGATGGTGCCACTTTCGCCAACCGCCAACCACTGGCTGCCGTTGCAGTTTACATTGTACAGCCGTTTGTTTGTACCGGAGGTTTGTATTGACCAATTTACTCCGTCCGATGAATTTATAATAGTACCAAATGCCCCTGTTGCAATCCATTGATTGCCGTTCCAGTTTACGCTATTTAGATAATTTGTTGTACCCGTGTCTTGAATTGACCAGGTTATCCCATCCAATGAACTTAGTAAGTATTCGCCAACCGCTATCCATTGGCTGCCGTTCCACTTGACACTGGATAATTCACTCGTTATACCCGAAACTTGAGTTGACCAACTCATCCCATCAGAGGAACTCATGATTGTACCATTGTATCCCACTGCCATATATTTACCGGCACCATAAGTTATCCAAATAAGATCATTACCCGTTGGCAGTGGATTGCGCAAATTCCAGCCGCTGGTCAGGGAAGGAATCGCAACTGCTGCCAGGCTGTCGGTTACTACCTCTGTGGTCAGGATATTGCCTGCAGTATCTTCCAAGGTAGATTCCGCTACCCTAATCCTGTTATCACTTCCGCTAAGAGCATTAACCAGGCTAATTACCAGGGTGAAATTGTTGAGATATACGCTATCCTGTACACTCAGGGGCTGGAAGTTGGTACCGTCTCTTGCCAGAGTCACTGCCGCCTTTAATGCTGCATCGTCAGCCGTGTTGTTAACCAGTGTTTTATTAAAAGCCAGGGTCACAGTTTTGTTATCATTGCTAATAGAAGCACTCTGGTAGGCCAGAGGGGTTTCCTGAGTTATAGTATAGGCAAAACCAACTACATTACTGTCACTCATGCCCGTCTTAACGGCATAAGCCTTAATAGTGGTGGTACTGCTAATGTTAATCGCATTACTGTAGACTAGTCTGGTACTACTGTTAGTCGGGTCACTGCCATCGGTAGTATAATAGATAGTTGCCCCCTCGGTAATACTGCTAAGGCTAACGTTCACTGCTGCCTCATAGGTACCCGGTGCAGGGTTAGCAGTTGGAGCAGTAACCTGTGGTGATGATTGCAGGATAGTGCCATAGTCTCCTACTACAAGCCAGTAGCTGCTGTTACAGCTTACACTCTTTAGTGTACTTGTTTTACCCGAACTCTGCGCCGTCCAGGTTATACCATCGGTTGAACTTAAAATGGTGCCGGAAACTCCTCCTACCGCCAGCCACTGGCTCCCGTTCCAGCTTACGCTGTATAAGCTATCAGTTGTACCCGAACTCTGCGCCGTCCAGGTTATCCCATCAGATGAACTTATAATGGTGCCATAATACCCTACCGCCAGCCATTGGCTCCCGTTCCAGCTTACACTGTATAGCTCAAACGTTGTACCCGAACTCTGCGCCGTCCAGGTTATACCATCAGGTGAACTTAGAATGGTGCCATTCCACCCTATCGCCAGCCACTGGCTCCCGTTCCAGCTTACGCTTTGTAGGTAATCCGTTGTACCCGAACTCTGCGCCGTCCAGTTTATACCATCAGATGAACTTAGAATGGTGCCATAATACCCTGCCGCCAGCCACTGGCTCCCGTTCCAGCTTACACTATATAGCTCATACGTTGTACCCGAATTTTGCGCCGTCCAGGTTATACCATCAGGTGAACTCATAATGGTGCCGACATCACCCACCACCAACCACTGGCTGCCGTTCCAGCATACACTGTATAGCTCATACGTTGTACCCGAATTTTGCGCCGTCCAGGCTATACTATCAGGTGAACTCATAATGGTGCCATAAAACCCTACTGCCAGCCACTGGCTCCCGTTCCAGCTTACGCTGCGTAACCGATTAGTTGTCCCCGAACTATGCACCGTCCAGGTTATACCATCGGGTGAGCTCAGGATGGTGCCAACACTGCCTACCGCCAGCCATTGGCTGCCATTCCAGCATACGCTGATTACAGACTTCGTTGTCCCCGAACTATGCACCGTCCAGGTTATACCATCAGATGAACTTAAAACGGTATTATAGCCTCCTACCGCCAGCCACTGGCTCCCGTTCCAGCTTACGCTTGCTAGCTCGCTTGTGGTACCAGAAGTCTGCGCGGTCCAAGTTATACCATCGGGTGAACTCAGAATTGTGCCAGATTGGCCTGCTACCAACCATTGACTACCGTTCCAGCTTACGCTTTGTAGATATTTCGTTGTGCCCGAATTCTGCGCTATCCAGATTATACCGTCAGTTGAACTCAGAATTGTGCCAGATTGGCCTGCTACCAGCCATTGGCTACCGTTCCAGCTTACGCTTTCTAGACAATTCGTTGAGCCCGAATTCTGCGCTATCCAGATTATACCGTCAGTTGAACTCAGAATTGTGCCAGATTGGCCTGCTACCAACCATTGGCTACCGTTCCAGCTTACGCTTTCTAGACAATTCGTTGTGCCCGAACTCTGGGCTGTCCAGCTTACCCCATCAGGTGAACCCAGAATAGTGCCATTATATCCTACCGCCAGCCACTGACTGCCGTTCCAGCTTACACTTGCTAGCCATTCTGTTGTACCCGAACTCTGGGTTGTCCAGGTTATACCGTCGGGTGAACTCAGGATGGTACCAGCTCCTCCTACAGTCAGGTATTGGCCCGAACCATATGCAACCGAAAAGAGGTGGTTGCCCGTTGGCAGGGGATTACGCCAGGTCCAATCGCTGGTCGGGGAGGGGGGGGCGACGGTTGCCAGGTTGCTGGTCCCGACTAAGGTGGTCAGGATATTGCCCACATTGTCTTTTAATGTGGACTCCGCTACCTTAATCTTATTATTATTGCCACTTAAAGGAACCGCCAGGTTGATTACCAGGTTGGAACCGTTTAAGCTTACCATGTCTCCTGCCGCCAGGGGCTGGAAGTTCATACCGTCTGCTGCAAGAGTCACTGCCGCCTTTAATGCTGCATCGTCAGCCGTGTTGTTGATCAGTGTTTTATTGAAAGCCAGGGTCACAGTTTTGTTATCATTGCTAATAGAAACGCTCTGGTAGGCCAGAGGGGGTTCCTGAGTTATAGTGTAGGCAAAACTAGCTACACTACTGTCACTCATGCCTGCCTTTGTTGCATAAGCCTTTATAGTGGTAGTACTGCTAATGTTAATCGCAGTATTGTAGACCAGTCGACTACTACTGTTAGTTGGGTCACTGCCATCGGTAGTGTAGTAGATAGTTGCTCCCTCGGCAGCACTGCTAAGGCTAACGTTCACTGCTGCCTCATAGGTACCCGGTGCAGGGTTAGTAGTTGGAGCAACAACCTGTGGTGAGGATTGCAGGATAGTTCCGGACTCTCCTACCACAAGCCAATAGCTGCCGCTCCAGCTTACACTACTCAGATTATTTTCTATGCCCGAATTCTGCGCCGTCCAGATCATACCATCGGTTGAGTTCAGGATGGTTCCACCGCCTCCTACAGCCAGCCATTGGTTCCCGTCCCAGTTTACATCGCATAGGCGGTCTGTAGTACCCGAATTCCTCAGTGTCCAGGTTACACCATCGGGTGAACTAATGATTTTACCCCAATCTCCTACTGCTAGCCACTGTTCCCCATTCCAGCTTACACTGTTTAGCCCGTCTGTAGTGACCCTCTGCGCCGTCCAGGTTATGCCATCAGATGAACGTAGGACGGTGCCTTCCTCTCCTACAGCCAACCATTGGCTACCGTTCCAGTTTACATCGTATAGGCAGTCTATTGTACAATTCCGTGGTGTCCAGGTTATACCATCTTGGGAACTAATGATTGTACCCTCTCCGCCTACGGCCAGGTATTGGATCCCGTTCCAATTCACGCTGGATAGCTCATAAGTTGTATCCGAATTCTGTAGCGTCCAGATTATACCGTCGGGTGAGCTCAGGATGGTGCCATTAGACCCTGCCGCCAACCACTGGCTGCCGCTCCAGATTACACTACCTAACCAATACGTTGTACCCGAATACTCCTCTATCCAGATCACTCCATCGCTTGAACTCAGTATAGTACCAGCATCTCCTACGGCCAGGTATTTGCCCGAACCATATGCAACTGAACCGAGATCGTTACCAGTCGGCGGGGGATTGCGCCAGGTCCAGTCGCTGGTCGGGGAGGGGGGGCGACGGTTGCCAGGTTGCTGGTCACCACCTCTGTGGTCGGGATATTACCCGCAGCATCTTTCAATGTGGACTCCGCTACCTTAATCTTATTATTATTGCCACTTAAAGGAACCGCCAGGTTGATTACCAGGTTGGAACCGTTTAAGCTTACCATGTCTCCTGCCGCCAGGGGCTGGAAGTTCATACCGTCTGCTGCAAGAGTCACTGCCGCCTTTAATGCTGCATCGTCAGCCGTGTTGTTGATCAGTGTTTTATTGAAAGCCAGGGTCACAGTTTTGTTATCATTGCTAATAGAAACGCTCTGGTAGGCCAGAGGGGGTTCCTGAGTTATAGTGTAGGCAAAACTAGCTACACTACTGTCACTCATGCCTGCCTTTGTTGCATAAGCCTTTATAGTGGTAGTACTGCTAATGTTAATCGCAGTATTGTAGACCAGTCGACTACTACTGTTAGTTGGGTCACTGCCATCGGTAGTGTAGTAGATAGTTGCTCCCTCGGTAGTACTGCTCAATGTAACATTTATGGTTGCATCATAGGTTCCTGTAGGTGGATTGGCAGTTGGAGCAGCAACCTGTGTGGTAACCGTACCACCACTGCTACCACTACCTCCACCCCCACCGCTGCTGCCCCCGGAGGGTATACTGGCAGCATTCTGTACAGCCTGGTCAAGGGCGTTATTCAGGGTATTGGTCAGAGGGTCATCGTTCTGGTTGTTTCCCTGCTGATCTCCCTGTCCTTTGCCCTGTTCAACTCCCTGATTATTCGGGGCACTGGCTTCCTGGTTACCTTGCATATCACCGGCACGTTCTCCTACCCAGTCTCTTTGCTGAGCCCAGTCACGGGCTTCAGAAGGGGTCATGGGAGCCGGGGGTGATGGTGGTCCTCCAGCACTGCTGATTCTAGAACTCTGTCCCGGAGACAGTGTCTGGGTCTGACCATCGCTGGTCAAGCTCCCATCTCCATGCAGCAAGCTCATTCCACAGCCGCTGCCATTCGAATAGTTACTCCAGAAGGTACCTCTGATGGCGGCTACGCCCCAGGGCATATCTACTTTTACCCTGACTTTTTTCTTCTCGGCGGTTTTGTACCAGGGCTGTGTGCTGGTTTTGGCCGCCATAAGGTCGAAGTTTTTGTCCCGGCTGGCTATTTTTCTGTATTTGTTGTTAGCTGCAGTTTCTTCTTCTGTTTGCAGGCTACCTGTATATTTACTGGCTAAAGCGCCAAATAGTTTGCCATTGGTTAGTTCTATCTGCAGGTCTTCTACTGCAGTTCCGGGTTTTCCACTCTTTATTATGTAGGCTCTGCCGATGGCAGTTTTAATCTTAAGCTGACTATTAGGCTTAAGGAGTATGCCGCTACCGTCGGGATAGTTTATCTCTGCCTGCCCATCTTTTCCAGTGATTACGGTATCTCCTGCCTTAACTATAATGTTGCTTGCTATAGGTTTGGCTTCACTAGTGCCTGCTTTTTTGACTATTACATCTCCGCTTTTTACTATGAGGTTACCTGTGAGTTCCTGCTGGTTTAAGTCAGGGGCTTTGGTGAGTAAAATGGCCAGGGCCCGGGCAAGATTAGCACGGGTTATTGGGGCTTCGGGATAGATTTGGTTTTCGTCTTTCGAGGTTTCCAGCATTCCTAAAGCCAGGGCGGTACCTATATCGGCTGCGGCCCAATGACCGGAATTCATATCTTGCAGGACTGGGAGCGGGGCTTTTTCTTTTTGGCTGCAAAGGCGCATAATGAGGCTTATCCCCTGAGCTCTGGTCAGGCTTTCTTCGGGATGAAAGCTACCATCTGGAAAGCCGGTTATGTATCCGGCAGCTGCTGAGGCATTGATGTAACCCGCCGCCCAATGCGATGTCGGCAGGTCTTTGAAACTGTTTGTAGTAACCGCCGAGGTTTCCAGACCGGCAGCTTTAACTATTACGACAGCTGCCTGGGCTCGGGTAAGTCCTTCCCCGGGATGATAGTTGCCATCGGGAAAGCCCTTGATAATTCCGAGTTGGTTCAGGTATGTAATATAAACCCGGTCGGGCTCATTGGCGGAAACATCTTTAAATGGACTTTTTATAGCTTTACCTTCAGTCAATGAGACCGGGGCGGCTTCGGCAGTAGCAACCGCCTGGACTGTAACCCCTATACCCTATCAGTAATAGCAATAACGGCTTTATATAGGGGTTCCTTTGCTTAACCATGGCTAAAACACCTCACTAAACACTTTAAATACATTGACATTAAGAGCCAAACAATATAAATTTCTACTAATTATTGCTATTTCCTGCTAAAGGATTACAGATTTCCTTAAATTTTCGCCCGTTCAACAATGTGGCATAAAATGCAAACAAGCGCAAACATGTTTGCGCTTGTTTTTCATTATTTTGTCATCCACCGTGACTCACTTGTAGAGCTTATATCCGCCATTAATATTTTTAACCTGGTAACCATGCTGGGTTAGTAAGCGGCAGGCTATATAGCTCCTTAAACCGCTACGACAATAGACTAGTATCTCCCGGTCACGGGGGATTTCAGTCAGGCGTTGACGTAAATCATCTACCGGTACGTTTTGAGCACCATCAGCGGCTCCAGCCGCAAATTCCTTAGGAGTACGGACATCCAGTAAATAAGCCCCCTGATTCAGCAGCTCCGGTACCTCTTGCCAATAAACCGGTATAATGTGCTTATTAACAATATTCCCGGCTGTGTACCCGGCCAGGTTAACCGGGTCTTTGGCTGAAGAAAAGGGTGGGGCATAAGCTAGCTCCAGTTCCTGTAAATCAAAAACCGTCATACCGGCTCTTAGAGCTGTAGCCAATACATCTATACGTTTATCTACTCCCTCAAAGCCAACTATTTGGGCACCCAGAAGTTTACCTTCATCCGGAGTGAATATAATTTTTAAGGTCATTTCACTGGCCCCGGGGTAATAAGTAGCATGGGAGGCCGGGAAAGTATGACAGACCCGGTAATCCAGACCTAACCTTTGCAAGACTTTCTCATTACGTCCTGTGGTGGCTGCTAACATATCAAATATTTTTACTATAGCAGTACCCTGTGCGCCGTTATAAGGAATAGCCTTTCCCGCAATATTATTGGCAATCAACCATCCCTGGCGATTAGCCGGACTGGCCATAGGCAGTAAAAAATCCTCGCCGGTAACAACATCCTTTATCTGTATGGCATCACCGGCAGCATATATATTAGGGTCAGAAGTGCGTAAATATTCATCCACCAGTATACCCCCGGTTGAACCTATAGCCAGACCTGCATCACGGGCCAGCCTGGATTCCGGACGAACCCCTACTCCCAGTATAACCAAATCGGTAGCAATCTTTTGACCACTGGCCAGAACTGCTTGCTCCGCCTGTGACTCACCTTCCAGAGCCAATAATTTATCAGATAAATAAAGCTTTATATCCTGAGCCTCAAGATAATCCTGGACTATAGATGCCATCTCATAATCCAGTACCCCCATAACCTGGGGAGCAGCTTCAATAATGCTTACATCCAGGCCATTTAGCTTTAGCATTTCAGCAATTTCTAATCCAATAAAACCGGCGCCCACTACGGCTGCCCGAGTCGGTTTATAGGAATTAATATATCCTTTAATAACATCCCCATCCGGCACATTGCGCAGAGTGAAAACGTTATTTTTATCGACACCCTCAATATCTGGGATAATGGGTGCAGCTCCGGGACAAAGAACCAGGAAATCGTAGCTTTCGCTGTAAACTTTATCTTCAGGAATATTCCTAACCTCAACCGTTTTCTGCTCTGGCAAAATGCGCAGCACTTCGCTCATAACCCGTACATCAATATTAAACCGGCGGTACAGGGATTGCGGAGTTTGTAGCAGCAATTTATTACGGTTGTTTATTACTCCCCCAGCATAATAGGGCAAACCGCAATTGGCAAATGATACATATGCACCACGTTCAAACACTATTATTTCCGCTTCTTCGTCCATCCTGCGTAAACGCGCGGCGGCACTTGCTCCTGCCGCCACACCCCCAACGATTATCACCTTTTTTCCCATTCACCACACCTCTTTTCTACATTAATTGTTACAGCGGTGTTACAGCGGGACGTTCTTTCTGTAACACGTTGTGTTACAGAAAGAACGTCCCGCTGTAACATTTAGTTAGGAAAGTGCCGGCCAAATACTTCCTTCCAGATTTTCTTAGCGTTATTGCCGTCCCCTTGCTCCTCCAAATCCATAGCTTGCTTAATTTTCTTATAGGCTTCATAGGCCGGAGCTCCGAAATCCTCTTGCCGCTCTATTTTACGATTACTACCTTTGGCATACCAATGTAGTTGTTCATTCCTCAGTCCCGCCAGGTATTCCATAAAATCCATTACCATCTGTCCATAATTACTAAAAGAACTCTGGTTTCCTTCCCATTCATCCATGAAAATCATAACCAGAGTATCAATTAGCATCCCGGGGATAGGAACCTCATGAGCCATTTTCCAGGCCCGGGTCATGCGGGCCAGGTGCCTTACCTTACCCCCGTATTTGTAATTATATTCATTAATAACTTCAATCTCGCGAATAGGGTTAAAACTCTGCCATTGCCCTTCCTGGGCATCGGGATAGATGATATGGTTTTTGCGTGGGCCAATAAAACCGGGAATAATTTCTATGTTCATTCTATCCTCAAAAGGTAGCAGCAGGGATTTCTCCTCATTAATAAAAGCGTCCGGATGAGTCTTGCTTAAAAATTCCCTAATATCATTAAGTAATAACTGTTGTACATTGCCCGGGCGTTCTTCATATTCCTGGTAAACCTTATAAGGTAACAGAAATAATACGTTGATATTTGTCAGTCCCTTAACAGCTGTTTCCCGGCCATATGAACCCAGGTAATGTAAATTGCGGGTATCGGAGCTCATATTCCAGTAACGCTGGTTAAGTACTTGGCATATTTCCCGACAGCGTCTACTTATTACTTCCGGGTTATCAATCCTCAAGTTGTTTAAAAAACCTCGAAATTTATCAGCTAGACTAATCTGGCTTCCCATCATTTTCCCTCCTATCAATCCTGTCAGCATTTACCTAATAACACAACAGTTTCATTAGAGCCCGGGAGGCCCCGGAGTGCCAATTGACTATTTTTGCTTCTTGTACCTATTTTAACATGAAAAGCATTATTTCAGGATAACATCTTTTTTAAAACGCGGATGGTATTTTTCATATTAAACCGGCGTTCCAGGTGGTATTCCAGGTACCTTTCCAGAAAGGATTCTATTTTATCCAAAGCAGCAGTTGAAGCCCTTACCCGCTGCAGAGTAGTCAGATTCCCATTTATCATTAACCTTAACAAACCCAGTACCTCGCCCGATAAAATCATACAGTCATCTTCCCCGGCAGTACAATCCGGGCAAAGCATACCACCGGCAGCAGGACTGAAGGATTTGAGCATATTCCCCTGTTGCCCACAATTAATGCAATGATCCAGGACAGGTCGATAACCCAGCTGCACCAGCAATTGCATCTCAAAATAGCGTAGTATCAGCGGGTTTAAGCCATTATCGTTAATCTCTTCCAGAACTGATAGGGTTAGCCGATATAGTCGTGGCATAGGCATTCGATCCATCAGAGCTTTATCCAGTAATTCCATAAGGTAAACACAGTACAAAGTGCGATTAATGTCTTCCCGACTATTACCATAAAAGTCAAGCAGCCGACCCTGGGTTATCAAATCCAACTCCTTGCCCCGGTGAAAAAAAAGCAAGGAATGGCAAAAGGGCTGGATACAAGCCCGCAGGCTGCTGCCGGGCTTCTTAATACCCCTGGCAATGCCCCTTAATTTACCTTCCTTCTCCGAAAAGACCGTAACCAGTTTGTCACTTTCCCGGTAATCCATACTTTTGATGATAATACTTCGGCTCTGATAATACACTTATCTCCCACCCCAGAATACATTCATAACCTTAACCGGTTGGTTAACACATTCCACCGGCCTTTCCCAATTTTCCTCTAATTGTTGGCAGTAATCACTGGCTTGCTGCTTACTGCTGTATTTAAAATCAAATGCCAGGTATATTTTCTTGACTCCCTTAATCCCCAGTTCTCCTATCCGTTTATTGAATAAATCAGGGTTTTTGGCATAGTTACCGTCAATATATGCAAATATAAAATTATTGTACTTACTTATTCGGGGACGGGCCATTGGTTTAAATTCTTCCCCTGTTCCCTGTCGTAAGCATGAATTTAGTATTCGTGAAGTAATATTTTCCATAGCTATTTCATTTTTAACCAGAGCCATACGCGGTACCGTAACGATAACACTGGGAATACCGCATTCATAGGCCAATTTTTCTATGGTTGCTATTTTGACCCCATCCAGGGTGTAGCTGTGTACAGCATAACCAGCCAGACGAGGTATGATTATGATATCGGGAGATAGCCCCAAAGAAGGTAAATGGTGGCCTCCATCAAAAATAATGGCCCGGTAAGCCCGGGGTCTCATCTCTTCCAGGTATTGCAGTCCGGTCGGGGTACTATGCCAGGTATCCAGTTCCGAACATTCAATAATACAACTGCATCCCCCGGTCAGATGTTGGTCCAGCATAGATGGGAAATTCCTGCCTTCTTCGGGAGTTACTGCCCGTATCTTTCCTCCGGGGTTATTAAGTTTACGCAATCCAGGATTGTAAATAAAATAATAGCTACTGCGGGTGGAAACCATGGAGGCATAGAGGTCTAATCCCTGTCGGTAACCCAGGGATTTTATCAAGGGGGAGGGATAATTAATCATAACTGCAGCGTAAAAGGCAGCCAAAACAATAAAAAAATAAGCTTTTTTTCTCACCCTGGCAGACTATCCTTTCAATAGTCCTCCCCTTTGCCGATACTCCTGTACCAGAGAAGCAGCATTACTGCTACCGATGCGGTCGACCCCTGCATCTATTAGCTGTAGAACGAAATCCAGGCTCCTCACCCCACCACTGGCTTTTATCTTTAAACTCTCACTTTTATGAGCCTTAATTATCTTTATATCCTCCAGGCTGACCCCACGGGTGGAAAAACCGGTGGAGGTTTTAATAAAATCAGCCCCGCTTTCACTAACTATTTGGCCAAGTATTTCTAATTCAATTCTATCGATTAAAGCTGTTTCTACAATAACTTTTAATAAAAATTCATAGTCCTGCCGTAATTCCAGCAAACTCTTAATTTCCTGCTTTACCAGAGCAAAATCCCCATCCTTAACCGCCCCGATATTTATAACCATATCCAATTCATTTGCCCCCTGCCCCAGAGCCTGTCGGGCAGAAAACACCTTGGTAGCAGTATCTTCCGCACCCAGAGGAAATCCAATAACCGTACATAGTTTTACCCCACTTCCCTCCAGGTAGCCTTTCCCTAGAGCCAGGCGACAGGGATGAATGCAAACAGCAGTCATACCGTAGTAGACTGCTTCTTCACATAATATCTTGATATCTTCACACCTGGCCTCCGGTTTAAGATTAGTACTGTCCATCCAGGCAGCAATCATTAATAATCTCCCTTCAGGCGATAACCTAACTGTTTCAAATTAATCTCATTATCACGCCAGTTCTTTTTAACTTTAACCCACAAATCCAAATAAACCGGCCTTCCCAGCATAGCCTCTATATCCTGGCGGGATTGTTCCCCAATATTTCTCAACATTTGCCCGTTCTTACCTATAATAATCCCCTACTGGGAGTCTCGTTCCGTATAGATAACCGCCCTTAAATAAGTCTTACCCTTGGCCTGGCTATCAAATTCTTCAATCTCTACTGCTAATGAATGGGGTACTTCATCCCGAGTTAGTATCAGGGCCTTTTCCCGAATAAGCTCAGCCACTATAAAGGACACTGGTTGGTCGGTTAAATCATCTTCAGGATAATAGAGTGGCCCTTCTGGCAGATAAGTATAAGTTTTCTCCAGCAAAACCGAAATATTAGTTCCCAATGTAGCTGATAAAGGTATGATTTCAGCGAAAGTCATATAGCTGGTAAAATCCTTAATATACTCTTCCACCTTGATTTCATTAGCCAAATCAATTTTATTTACCAGTAAAAATATAGGTACAGTAGCATCCTTAAGTTGATTTAAAATAAACTGCTCCCCGCCCCCAAAAGGCCGGCTGACATCAGTCATATAGTAAATTAAATCTACTTCTTCCAGACTGCGGGTTGATACCTTTACCATATATTCCCCCAGCAAGTGCCGGGGCTTATGAATGCCCGGGGTATCGATAAATATAATCTGGCCTTCCGGGGAAGTATATATTCCCTGTATGCGGGTACGGGTGGTCTGCGGTTTTTCTGATACTATAGCAATTTTTTCTCCGATAACGGTGTTCATTAAAGTGGATTTGCCCACATTGGGGCGTCCCACGATGCTTACAAAACCTGATTTCAAAGTTAACCCCCCTAGTTTCCCAGAGAAAAAATTTGAGGAAGCATTGCACTCAAATTATATTCTTTGTAGCTGTTTTTTTCATCGGTAATTATTACATTCATTTCAGGGGAAAATTCGGCCAATACCTGCAGACATGCCCCACAAGGATAAATATATCCCTGACCACTTCCACTGATAGCTATGGATTCAAACTTCTTCTCTCCGGAGGTTACAGCTTTGAAAACGGCTATGCGTTCAGCACAGACGGTAAGGCCGTAGGAAGCATTTTCCACATTGGCCCCGGTATAGATGGTGCCGCTTTTACCCAGCAAAGCGGCACCTACTTTGAAACCCGAATAGGGAGCATAAGCGCTATCCCGGGCTTCTTTAGCTTTTGCAATCAGTTCATCGATGATCATTTACAGACCCTTCCTTAATATATAGTTGAAATTATAAGTGCAAGTGCGGTCCGAAGATAACCGCTGCCATTGCCAGAGAGCCTATGGCAGCCAGTAATACCGCACCGGCAGCCGCATTTTTCGCCAGTTTAGCGATGGGATGATACTCTGTGGTTACCAAATCCACTGTTTTCTCGACTGCCGTATTAACTGCTTCTGCTACCAAAACCATAAAAACCGTAAGAATCAGCAGGCCCCATTCTACCGGTGTAAGCCCGACCGCCAGGGCAGCAATTACTACCAATATAGTGGCCAGGATATGTATTTTCATGTTCTTTTCACTTTTGATGCAATAAATCAGGCCTGCTATGGCACAGGAAAAACTCCTTCTTAACCTGCCCATTTCCACCCCATTTACCTTTCTAGCTTAACCGCCTTCATAATTTTCTCTTCCAGGGAGCGCATTACTCTGGCTTCCTCATCAGTTTCGTGGTCATAGCCCATAAGATGTAGCATTCCGTGAGCTACCAGGTAACCCAGTTCTCTTTCCAGACTGTGCCCGTATTCATTACTCTGCAGGGAGGCCTGTTCCAGAGAAAGAACTATATCACCTAAAATATTAAGCTCTTCACTGGAATCATAATCAGGTTCATCATCAGACAACTCATTCATAGCAAAGGAGAGAACGTCAGTGGGACGATTTTGCTGTCGATAAATAAAATTCAATTCCTGGATATAACTATTATCGACTATCATAATGCTAACTTCGCTATCTTTAGGTAACCGAACTATTTTGGATACAGCATTACATACATTAATTATTACCTGCTGCTGTTCTTTCCCGTAATTAATCTTGTTCTGCTGGTTGATTATCATGGTCTCCATGCTTTTCTCTCCTTTTTTCGAACTCGCGCACAATTATTTCAGGATATTCGATACGTTTATGGTATAGCCCTTCAAGACTGGTGCAAAATGAATTAGCAATAACATCCAAATCCTTGAAGGTTAAGTCACAGGATTCTAATTGTCCATCATTAAGCTTATCCTGAATTATCCTGCGAACCATATTCTTTATTTTCTCAGGCGTAGGGTCCTGCAGTGACCTTACCCCGGCTTCAACCGAATCTGCCAGCATAACCAGAGCAACTTCCTTGCTCTGCGGTTTGGGACCTTCGTAGCGGAAACTATCCTCACTTAAGGTGCCTTCCCGATCCTCTTCCAAAGCCCGGCTGTAAAAATACTTGGCCAGGCTGGTACCATGGTGTTGTTCAACAAAATCGATAATATCTTGAGGTATGTGAGCTTCCCGGGCCAGTTCCACACCCTCCCGAACATGGGAAGTAATTATAAGGGCACTTAGGGCTGGAGCTATTTTCTCGTGGGGATTATCAAACCCCCGCTGGTTCTCCACAAAATAATCAGTTCTCTTAATTTTACCAATATCATGATAATAAGCCCCTACCCTGACTAACAATGGATTGGCACCAATTGGCTCCGCAGCAGCTTCAGCCAAATTTCCCACCATTAAACTGTGATGATAGGTACCTGGTGCTTCCATCAACAATTTTTTTAACAACTCATTGTTAGGATTTGATAATTCCAACAATTTAATCATGCTGGTAATAGAAAAAGCGGATTCCAGATAAGGAAGAGCCCCAATCATTAAAACAGCAGACAGAATGCCGTTAACTGCACCAATGGCCATACCAACTAGTATGAGATTTAGAGTAACATTCCCGCCAATCAAAGACAAGGTCATAATACTGATTATATTGGCCAGGGCAATATAAAAACCGGAGCGAGCCAGGTCAGAGGTTTGATTCAGACGGTAAACCTGAAAAATTCCTACAGTTCCACCAACAAAAGCGGTGATGGCATAAAACAGCTGGTTACCCTCGGTTAACAGGCCTACGTACAAGGCCATGATCATGGTGAGAAAATAGGCCAGACGGTTGTCCAATAAAATAGCAACTAACATCGAGCCAGCCGCTACCGGAGCCAGATAACCAATCAGGGCATTTATATCCGGCAGTTCCCCAATCTTAATTATGGTTAAAAATCGGGTAATTGACAAAATCAAAATAAAAATTAGGCCAAGCAAGAGCATCAACATGTGATTTTCATAGATCTTCTTATAATAGCGGCGTATAAACTCTATAGTTAACCAAAAGGTCAGCAAAACAAAAATGGCAGTACCAACCAGGGTTAGCGGATAGCTCTTGCTTCTTTGAATTCCCAATTGTTCCAGTGTAGATATTTGCTCAGGTGTAACTCGCTCACCTTCACGGACGATTTTTTCACCGGCCTTGACCGTTTTCTGAACCGGTTTAACCGCATCCATGGCTTCCTTGATGGCCTTATCCGTGGCTTCCTTATTAAAAACCAGGTTGGGTTTGATGGCATTAATTATTACTATCTTCATTATTTCCCGGGCTTGCAGCGAATACTCTAGCTGGTCTATCTGTTTAGATGCCTGGTCAAAAATACCATCTAAATTCTCTTCCGTTATAGGTTTTTGCATTAGACCAGGAATAATGCTTAATGAAGTGATGTGCATCTGCTGCAAATCTTCGGGGGTAGCATTAACCAAATATTGCGCCAGTTGGCTGGAACTATTTCTGGTTTCAACCTTTCTCCCCTCTTTATTAGTGGTATCTAGCAGTTCTTGTAACTTCTCTTTATTATTATCACCGGTCGCCCGGATATCATTAACCAGGCTAAAAAAACTGTTTATTTCATTCCTGGTTGCGGTAAGGGCATAAGTATCTTCCTGATAAACTTTTTGAACCTTATTAGCAGCCTGCTTTTTCAGTTCCTCAGTTTTAGCCTCATCAATTATTATCGATGTAGTGTTGGACTGAATATCACGCCGTGCTACTTCATCTGGTTTCAAAGTTACCTGTTTAGGATTAAAATTACTAAATACAATAAGAATGGTAATAGAAAAGAAGATTAAACCGCCCAACACTTTTTTAGTGTTGGATTGTCCCAGAAAAGTCAAAAATTTTTTACTAATTATATCAGAAATGCCCTGTATTCTCATGAATACTCCCCTTAGCTAATCGAACTGCCCTCTAACGAAAGGAAACGAAGCTAGTCCGTTTACTGATGATGTTCTACCACCGCTTCATATGATTCGTAAGCGTCAATAATCTTTTGTACCAGTGGGTGACGAATGACATCTTCTTTGCTCAAGTACTCAAAGGATACACCCTTTACCTTGCCCAGTATTTTCTGAATTTCAATTAAACCTGAATACTCTTCCTTGGGTAAATCCACCTGGGTTATATCACCGGTAATAACCGCTTTGGAGCCGAAACCCAGCCGAGTTAAAAACATCTTCATCTGCTGGGGGGTGGTGTTTTGAGCCTCATCCAGAATAATAAAAGCGTTATTAAGCGTGCGCCCCCGCATATAGGCCAGCGGAGCAATTTCAATGATGTTCTTTTCCAGATAACGTTGAGTAACATCTACGCCCAGTATATCAAACAGCCCGTCATACAAAGGCCGCAAATAGGGATTAACCTTTTCAATAAAATCTCCCGGCAGAAATCCCAGTTTTTCTCCGGCTTCTACCGCCGGTCGTACCAGAACGATACGCTCTACATCTTTATTTTTGAGGGCATTGACTGCCATTACTACTGCCAGATAAGTCTTTCCCGTACCGGCAGGACCAATCCCAAAAACCACATCATCTCTGATAATAGCTTGTACATAACGCTTCTGTCCCAAAGTTTTCGCCTTTATAGCCTTCCCTCGGGCTGTAGTTACAATAGTACCGGAAACAATGTCCCGATGCCTGGTCTTTTCCCCCCGCTGCAATAGATTATGCATATAGTTGATATCGCTAATATTTAGCTGCTCTTCACTCTCAACTATGTCAATTAAATTACTTATCAGATCAAAAGAAAGGTTTACATCTTCGACATTACCCTTAATATAAATATCTGCACCCCGGGCAGAAATATCTGCCGGACATATACTTCTCAAATGTTTAAAATTATCGTCGCCGCTACCAAAAAAAATGGCAGCTTCACTATTATCTTTAAGTGATATTTTGGCTTCTTTTTCAGCCAATAAAAGTCCCCCTATTTCTCAGAAAATATTTGAGTACCCATCTTAAAATATTAACTCTATCAATATCTTAGTTATTATAGCATATATGCCTAATCAATTACTATTTGGGTATATATTTATGGGCTGAGCAATAGCTATATCTTCTATAGTTTCAACTGAAATCCGTGCTCTTAATATAGGGTCACTGGGGCGAGAAAGAATATCTACTCTAGATTCCGTAATTTTAAGGTTTTTGCCCATTTTCTTAGACAGTGTCTTCATAGCCCGTTCCCGGGCTATTTTAACTGCTTCTTTTTCTGTAAAATCTCGAGTTTCCTTAATCTTCTCTTTCATTTCTACCCTAAAGAAACCAAACTCCCCTGCCGGGCTTTTCACTATCCTCTTGTTAACTTCTTGCTCATAAAAATCATAAGTTTTTTCCCTTGGACCTTTTACAAAAAGGGTCTTCCAGGGGGTTTCAATATATATTTTGCTTAGTTTTCTACCGCTCATAACCAACTTTTCTTCGTGCAGGCGGCATTCACCATATCCTTCATACCATACTCGGGCTTTAACTTGTCCCCGTGCTCTTACCATATACGGTTGAGGCTCTTCCTCCTGTTCCTCTGCGCTACTAACTATATAAGGGCTTTTTGTAGGTAA
>ERZ747221.2019-NODE-2019-length-18863-cov-3.004791_pt1 | contig 18863 bp, 17 predicted proteins | sample MGYA00374949_ERZ747221 | MGnify/ENA primary metagenome ERZ747221 (study PRJEB28779, sample SAMN05720172) | bioreactor metagenome | isolation source: Anaerobic biogas reactor | place: USA:Washington, USA | collected 2015-08-08 ... | reverse complement strand
AGCCGGAAGCAGTAGCTGCCTTAGCTGTTGAGGCTTACGGGAGGCTTTATAAAAATGTTTCTCCCGGCAGTGTCTATGAAATTTACGAATATGCTTACGACCCGAAAGATATTCAAATTTTAGATGTTTCTGATGACGGGGATAAATTCACCTTTGTTTTTGTGCTCCATGTGCGTCCGATTGTTCCGAACACCTCATTTTGGTGGGCGGGCAACACCTGCGAAAGTGAAAAAGGCGAGGGCTGGCTATGCTTCTCGCGCAACGGAAGACTTGACCTCGGAGAGGACGGATACTGGACAGTATCCCAGCTTGGAACCGGCGGCGCGTCACTGAATGATTAAATTGTTTTTTGTGCCATGGCAGACAAAGTCCTATAGGAATGAAAAATCTTTCTTATAAAACCTCATAAAAAAATCCCTGTGGTCATACCTCAGAAGGTAAATCCACAGGGATTTTTCATATGCAGGCTGCCCGGCGAAATTAAAAGGAGGATAAGAGCCGTTAAACCATACTGCAGTTACATTGATTTTATAGCTTAGGAAGAAAAACGCCTATTTTTGCTTTCTCGAAATATTTATGAGTGAAAGCGTGTAGAATACCGCCGCAGTGGCGAGCAGAATAATTATGCTGGTCAATGGCGTAACTGCGGTATCGTTGAATTTAAAGGTAACGCCCATCGACTCGTTGAACTCGTTTATAATTTGTTCCGGCGCACCTGCAAAACTCTTTGATATAGGATAATCCATCATTACCTGTCTAAAAAGTGCCGCAGCGTGTGACACCGGAAAACACTTTACGATTAACTGCACGCCCTCCGGCAGAACCCCTATAGGAAGATAGATGCCTGTGAGAAAGCCGATAAGCGTTCCGAGTATTGTACTCGCCGTTGCAAAAGCGTTGCTGCTTTTGAAAAATGAGACTATGAAAAGGACTAATGATGTACTGCAAAGAGTGCTTAAAATAATCAGTCCAAGGACCTTCAAAAGCGTTATCAAATCCATGTATTCTCCGCCGCTTGCAACGATGTAGATTTCTGCAAGAACAAGCGTCACGATACTCATGATGATGCCGATAACAAGTGAACCGAGAATGTATCCGCCCACAATACTATTCTTGCTGATAGGCGATGCGGCGAAGTCTTTTACGATTTTGCGCTCCTTATCCTGAACCATTATCCCGAATGCACCCATCGTGGTGGTCACCGTGGTTACAGCAAGAAGCCCCGCCATTATCCAACTGTCCATCAGGAAGCGAACATCCGGAACTCCGCTGAAATTACCTACCCATACATCGCCGAGAAAAAGCGCATAAAGCCCGATGATGATAAATACCGCAAGGAGGGAAAAGAAGACAGAGCTTTTGTCCTTAAAAAAGACCTTTAAATTTCGGATACCGAAGCTGATCATTCTCTTATCTCCTTTCCAGTAATAGCAATGAAGGCATCGTCCATCGTACCTTTTATAACCTCAAAGCTTTCAACATAATCTTTGCAGAAATCAAGGAGAGGAAGTGCGTCCATTGTGGAGTCAAGAGGGATAACGGCAGTATCCGCAACCAAAGTGTGGGGAATGCCCTTTTCTTCAAGCAGACCTGCAAGTTCCTGCACATGGCGGGAAGAGATAAAAAGCCGGTCATTTGAAAACTTTTCCTTTAGCTCGGAGGGAGTGCCGCGGGCAGAAATTTCACCGTTATCTATTACTATAACATAGTCCGCACACGCCGCTTCTTCCATATAGTGAGTGGTCAGAAAAACGGTCATGTCGTTTTTCTTCTGAATTTCCCGAACAGTATCCCAGACATTTTTGCGTGTCTGCGGGTCGAGTCCCGTTGTCGGTTCGTCAAGGAAAAGTATTTTAGGCGTATTGATAAGTGCTCTGGCTATGTCGCACCGTCTGCGCTGTCCTCCTGAAAGTTTTCCGTACGGACGCTTCAGCAGCTCCGTAACGCCGGTTATTTCGGCGGTCCGCGCAACTGCCGCTTTTAGTTCCCTGCCTTTTAAGCCGTAGAAAGCCCCGCGGGCTTTAAGGTTCTCCTCGACCGTCAAAAGCTCATCCAAAAGACCGTCCTGAAACACCGCGCCGATAATTTTTCTTATTTCGGTATCATCTTTTCCGAGCGTAAGTCCGTCAACCGCCACCGTTCCGCTGTCAGGCGCCAGGAATGTGCATATAATATCAATGGTTGTTGACTTTCCCGCACCGTTAGGACCGAGAAACGCAAATAATTTACCTCTTTCAACATAGAAATCCAGCCCTTTAACAGCGCGGATGCTGCCGTAGGACTTGTGCAGTCCTGCGACTTCAATAATTTTGTCCATGTGGTGCCTCCGTTTAAGCTTTACTGCTTTTTCATTATATTTGATTTGACATGAATTGTCAGCAAATTTGTTTGCATTTCTTAAAATTTCTTCTATTATATAGGTGAAATGCTAAAGCAGGTCCAATGACTTTTCTTAATCACGCAAACTCAAAATCATCATATTATGTATTGAAACACGGAAGGATGTGGTTCAATGAAGTTTGCAATCATCGGCGGAGATATGCGAATTGTCCGCCTTGCGGCTATGCTTGAGGCCGAAGGTCATGAAATCTGCTGCTATGCTCTGGACGAAGCGCCCGCCGACTTAATAAGAAGCTGTGCGCTGTCGGTTTGTGCCGCTCAGGACGCCGATTGCGTGATTTTGCCTCTGCCGGTTTTGAATATGCGTGGAGGCCTTAACGCACCTTTGAGCGCCTTTACACACGATGCAGAGGAGATACTGCGGAAGCTGCCGAAAAATACCGTAATATGCGGGGGGATGCCGGGAGATAAGATTTTAAAAACAGCCCAAGAATTAGGACTTGATTTTGTTGATTATTTTGAGCGCGAGGAGCTTGTCGCCCTTAACGCGCTTGCAACCGCGGAGGGTACGATTTCAGTACTGCTGCGCAACTCTCCGATAACCATTTGGGACAGCCGGATATTAATTATAGGTTTTGGACGTATTGGGAAAATGCTTGCTTCCCGACTTAGAGCGCTTGGCGCGCACGTCAGCGTTTCAGCGAGAAAAGCCGGTGACATGGCGTATATTCGGGCTATGGACTGCGAAGCACTGGATACACGCAAACTGGGAGAAGAACTCGGCCGTTTTGATACTATAATCAACACAGTTCCGTCGCGTGTATTGGGCTATGACCAGTTGAAGCTGCTTTCAAAAGGGGCGCTATGCATTGACCTTGCTTCACGCCCGGGAGGCTTTGACTTTGAAGCCGCCCGTGAGCTTGATATCAACACGATTTGGGCATTGGGACTTCCCGCGGAAACAGCTCCGGTGACTGCGGGCAAGATTATAAAAGAAACTGTTTTGAATATTATGAGGGAAAAGAGAGGGGAGATTTGAGGGTTTTCCCTCAAATATATAGGAGGTCTGCATATTATGCCGAAAACAAGACTGGGGCTTGCGATCTGCGGCTCTTACTGCACCTTCGATAAAATAATTCCCATAGCGGAAAAGCTGTCTCGGGATTATGATATGACGGCGATAATGTCGGAAAATGCCGCGGAAACCGATACCCGTTTCGGCTGTGCTGAGAACGTGAAAAAGCAGCTTCTGGAGATAAGCGGAAAAGAAATCATCTGCACTATTACAGAAGCCGAACCCGTTGGACCTAAGAAGCTTTTTGACGTTTTGGCTGTTGCACCGTGCACAGGCAATACTCTTGCAAAGCTTGCATCGGGAATTGCGGACAGCACGGTCACAATGGCATGTAAGGCGCATCTGCGGAATGGCAGACCAATTGTAATCGCCGTTTCGACAAACGATGCTCTGGGAGCTAATGCAAAAAATATCGGCGAATTGCTGAATCGGAAAAATATTTATTTTGTACCTTTCCGCCAAGACGATCCTCATGGAAAACCAAACTCTTTGATAGCTGAGCTGGCTCTTTTGAAAGACACGATAGAGGCTTCGCTTGAGGGTCGGCAGCTCCAACCGGTGATACTGGGACCAAAATGAAATCAGTACAGGACATTACTTATAAGCAAAGCGGGGAGAGACCTAATCTTTTGTTGTAGATTGGGGCTCTCCTTAAATCGTAATTTATACAGGAATGTCTACTTATGTAAATTCAAAAATTTGACAATCCAATGTGATAAATATATAATAACGATGGGTTCTTTTTGATTTTTATGCTATAACACTGTTTTGATGATATGATATAGGTCTGCAGGCAGGCCTATATTTAACTAAATAAATATATCATAACGCCGTTTTGCGGCTATGATATATAGGCAAAATAAAATAGATTTTAACTGTTAGAAACTTTGGCAGGCAGTTGGAGGGAGTATATTGAGCAAAAAGCTTATGCTTATATTAAATCCTGCGGCGGGCAACGGAAACGGCGTTTTTTCCATTGGACCCGCTATGGAGGTGCTGTATAGAGGCGGTTATATTCCCACTGTCTTCTACACTACTGAAGCGGGGGAAGCAACTCGTCTGGTTTTGAAACACGCAATGGAATATGACTGTGTCACATGTGTCGGCGGGGACGGCACGCTTAGTGAAACTGTTGCAGGTCTTGCACAGCTCGATTCCCCGCCGCCTTTGGGGTATATACCGCAGGGGACGGCGAATGATGTGGCGTCGTCGCTTAATCTGCCAAGAAACCCTGTACAGGCGGCGAAGACCATAGTGAACGGAAAAGCGGTCAAGCAGGATGTCGGGAAATTCAATGAAAGCGATTATTTCACATATATTGCGGCTTTTGGAGCCTTTACTGAGGTCAGCTACGAGACACCGAGGGAGAATAAACAGACCTTGGGTCATCTTGCCTATGTACTTCAGGGAATGTCCCAATTGCCTAAGCTGAATTCTTATCCGACCGTCGTTGAGTATGACGATGGTGTTATCAGTGCGGACTTGCTGTTCGGGAGTGTTTCAAACACAAAATCTGTGGGCGGGATTGTGAAACTTAAAAAATCGGGAATAGAGCTGAACGATGGTCTTTTCGAGGTCGTTCTTGTACGCAATCCCACAAATGTAATTGAAATGAACAAAATAGCTTCTACTATATTGCTGCAGAATTTTAGCGGAAGTCAGGTCATGATGGTTCAAAGCAAGCATGTCAAGTTCACCTTTGACAAACCCGTAAAGTGGACACGTGACGGTGAAGCGGGCGGCGCTCATCAGGAGGTGGTGCTTGAAAACATGCATTCTGCAATCAGCTTTCTGATTTAAGTGCGTATTTTGAGGGCAGTTTGTTTGTTGTGCAAAAAATGCACCGGTGTCTGTAGTGCATAGAAAGAGTCTTTAACTAAGGCAGGCGGCTGATTTGCTGTCTGCCTTTTTGGTCTGCGATTATTTCTTAATTTTACGCCGGCGAACCTAAGAAGCCGGGGATAATTTGAGGGGGTTCCTCTCTCAATGGGATAATTGAGAAATATTCCATTAAAAATCATTGCCAGATTCTTGTTCATGCTTCGCTTTCAACTTTGGTATTCCCATTGGCGGAAATCATAAGAAGCAGTTTTCGCAAGACAACTAAAAAAGAACTCCGCACACGTATCGTGCGCGGAGTTCTTTTATGCGTATAAATCGGTTTGGGCATGCTTCAATAGGTTTCCCTATTGTACAGCAGCTTTTTCCCGATGCGTTTTATTTAAGGCTGTCCTATTTAACAAGGCTTGCGATTTCTGAAGCGAAATCATCCTGCTTCTTCTCAATGCCCTCGCCCTTTTCAAAGCGGGTGAAAGCAGTGATGGTGATTTTTCCACCAACGGACTTTGCAACCTCTGCGATATGCTGTTCAACAGATATCTTGTCGCCCTTAACGAAAGCCTGCTGCAGGAGGCAGTTTTCCTCATAAAACTTGCCGATGCGGCCCATGACCATCTTTTCGATGATATTGTCGGGCTTGTTCGCGTTTTTGGGGTCTTCCTTTGCCTGAACGATCAGGATTTCCTTTTCCTTCTCGATGATGGAAGGATCAACATTGCTCTTGTCAAGATAGGCGGGGTTCATAGCGGCAATCTGCATCGCAAGATCCTTGCCAAGCTCAACGACCTCATCCTTAGTCTCAAGACCTTCGGAAAGCTCCATGTTGACTATAACGCCGATACGGCCGCCCATATGAACATAGGGGACGGAGAAGCCGGTGCTGTAACGGACGAAACGGCGAACTTTGATGTTTTCACCGATAACAAGAACCTTTTCCTGCTGCATCTGCTCGACGGTAAGGTCGCTTCCGGGATACTTGCAGGCCATAAGAGTGTCTAAATCAGCGGGATTCTCTTTTGCGACGACAAGTGCAATATTCTTTGTAAAGTCAACGAAAAGCTCATTCTTCGCGACAAAGTCGGTTTCTGCGTTTACTTCAACGGCAACTCCCACTCCATCGAAAACTTCGGCGTAGGCAATGCCCTCTGCGGCGATGCGTCCGGACTTCTTCTGTGCGGCGGCAAGACCCTTTTCGCGGAGCCACTCAACGGCCTTTTCAATATTTCCGTCCGACTCATTAAGAGCCTTTTTACAGTCCATCATGCCGACGCCGGTCATTTCACGCAAATTTTTAACATCCTGTGCTGTGAATGCCATAATATTTTACATCCTCTCGTATTTTTTCATGCGGGCTATGCACCCGAAATAAAAAGCGTATAGTACGCTTTATCATTTGAGCAGGGAGGGAATTTATCCACAACCTGCTCAAGTGTGTAATCATTCTACAGCGGGAGCTTCATCCTTGGCGGAAGTTTCCTCTGCGCTGACTTCAACAGCTGCGTCCTGTCCCTGACGGCCTTCCTGAACTGCGCTTGCCATAGCTGCAGAAATTAAGCGGATAGCGCGGATAGCGTCATCGTTGCCGGGAATGACATAGTCAATCTCATCGGGGTCGCAGTTGGTATCGACGATAGCGATAATGGGGATGTTAAGCTTGCGTGCTTCTGCAATTGCGTTGTGCTCCTTGCGGGGATCAACAACGAAGAGAGCGCCGGGGAGCTTTTTCATTTCCTTAACGCCGCCGAGATATTTCTCAAGCTTTGAGATTTCGTTTGTTAGCTTAATAACTTCCTTTTTGGGAAGCATGTCAAAGGTTCCGTCCTCCTGCATCTTGCGGAGCTGCGCAAGACGGTCAATACGTGTGCGCATGGTTTTAAAGTTTGTGAGCATTCCGCCGAGCCAGCGGGCATTGACATAGTACTGCCCAACGCGCATGGCTTCTTCGCGGACTGCGTCCTGAGCCTGCTTCTTTGTGCCGACGAAGAGGATGCTCTCTCCTCTTGCAGCGAGGTCGCGGACGAAGTCATAGGACTCCTCAAGCTTCTTTACGGTTTTTTGAAGGTCGATGATGTAGATGCCGTTACGCTCCATGTAGATGTATTCGGCCATCTTGGGGTTCCATCTTCTGGTCTGGTGACCGAAGTGAACGCCTGCCTCCAAAAGCTGTTTCATTGATACTACTGACATTTTTGTTCCTCCTGATTTTGTTTTTTCCTCCGGAGATTTCAACTTGTTTTCCCAGCTGCAAAAGGGTTTTTCCCAAGCGGCCACAGGTCAAACAATCCATCTCCGTGCGTGATGCCTTGGTATTATAACAGACATAGCATGATTTTACAAGTCGTTTTAGCAAATTTCTTAGTATTTTCAATAGTTTTTTGCGCTGTGACTAAGATTGCAATCTGCTTGTGCGCTATACATATATGTTGTGCGCAATTTATAGTTTTTTTAAACAGCTGTGCGCAATTATTCATTCTCACCGTCATCGAACTGCAAAAACTTGTGAGCCGGCACTCCCAATAAATCGGCAATATCAAACAGCATATCCAGAGATATTGCCCTTTCGACATTTACTGCCTCAACCGCGCCGATATAACCTGCGCTCTTACCTAACTTTTCCGCAAGCTGTTCCTGTGTCAAACCTCTCATTTTTCTGAAATAGGCGATCCTAAGACCGAGTTTCATGTATTTGTCCCTGTGTTCAATTTTCAAAATCCATCACCCCATTTAGACATTATTTTACCAAGACGACTTGACAATTAGTATTATTGCCAATATAATAAATATTATGCCACACATAATAATATTATCTGTAATATAAATTAATATATGTAGTACATAATAGATTAGGAGTGCGGAAAAATGGCAAATTATAAAGAAATGTATGAGAATCTGTTTCGATCTATGACAAAAGCCATCTCAATCATGCAGCAGGCACAGCAGGAGACGGAAGAAATGTATATAACAGCTGAAGGATGTAATATACGAGTTCTCGAAACTGCCAAGGCAGGCGGCGATGCCGTCTGTGATAATACTTACGATAATAGCGGATTAGTGAATCGGGAGAAAAAGCGCCGCATATTTAAATAATTTCCGGTGCAGGTGGAAGATAAAAAAAGGATGCTCTTTTAATAGAGCATCCCTTTTTATTTAGTATATTCTTAAATAGAATATTTTTTACTTAATGGTTGCAAGCAGTTCGCCCGCGACGACCGTCTGACCGGGTTTGACGAAAATTTCGTCAACTGTGCCGTCCATACGGGCAACAACGCTGGTTTCCATCTTCATTGCCTCTACTACAGCGATGACCTGATTTTCAACTACCTTATCGCCGGGCTTGACTTCAACCTTTGTCACGGCGCCGGGGATAGAGGCTCCGATCTGGCTTTTATCTTCAGGATTTGCAAGCACTGCCTGTTTTACAGCGGATACGGCATTTTTGTCGGGAACCGCTACCTCGCGGCGCATACCGTTCAGCTCAAACTGTACGTTGCGTGTTCCGTCATCGTTAAGATCACCGAGACCGAGATATTTAATAACAAGCGTTTTTCCGTCCTCGATATTGATCTTATTAGTTTCTCCGAGAGCCATACCGTTGAAGAAGACATGACTGCCCATACGCATAAGGTAGCCATATTCCTTGCGGTGGCTGCGGTATTCTTTGTATACCTTTGGATACAGGCAGTAGGAGAGCATAGCTCTCATGTTGGGTGTGTCACCACTCATGAAAGGCTCCATTTCCTTGCGTATCTCCTCGAAATCTATGGGCTCAAGTATTTCGCCGGGACGGCAGGTGATGGGCTTTTCACCCTTCAGCACAACTTTCTGCAAATCTTCGGGGAAGCCCCATGCGGGCTGACCCATCATACCCTTGAAGTAGTCCACAACGGAATCTGGGAATGTAAGAGCTTCGCCGCGCTCGACGATATTTTCCGGCGTAAGATCATTCTGTACCATGAATATCGCAAGATCGCCGACCATCTTGGAAGAAGGCGTTACCTTTACGATGTCGCCCAGCATTTTGTTTACAGTTGCATACATTTCCTCGACTTCGACGAAACGGGAGCCAAGACCGAGAGATTCGACCTGAGGCTGGAGGTTTGTGTACTGTCCGCCGGGTATCTCATACTTGTAGATTTCGGTAACGGGGGACTTGAGACCGCCGTCAAATTTCTCGTAGCGCAGGCGGACGTCGGACCAATAGTTTGTGAGCTTCTGAAGCTCATCAAGATTGAGCCCCGTATCGCGTTCATTGCCCTCAAGCGCGGCGACAACGGCGTTCATGGAGGGCTGGCTGGTAAGCGAGGACATGGAGGAAATCGCAACATCGACGATGTCTACGCCCGCTTCCGCTGCCATCAGATAGGTGGCTACCTGATTGCCGCTGATATCGTGTGTATGCAGGTGGATCGGCAGACCGACCTCGTTTTTAAGCGCGGTAACAAGCTTCTTTGCAGCGTAGGGCTTTAAAAGTCCGGACATATCCTTGATTGCAATTATGTGGGCACCGCGTCTTTCAAGCTCTTTTGCCATATTGACATAGTATTCCAAAGTATACTTGTCGCGCCTCGGGTCAAGTATGTCGCCTGTGTAGCAAATGGTTGCCTCGCAGATTTTGCCCTGATTCAGGACTTCATCCATGGCGATTTCCATGCCGGGAATCCAGTTAAGGGAGTCGAATACACGGAAGACGTCGATTCCGCTTCTGGCGGACTCTTTGACGAATTCGCGGATAAGGTTGTCGGGGTAGTTTTTGTATCCGACGGCGTTGGCGCCGCGCAGCAGCATCTGGAAAGGAATGTTCGGAATTTTCTTGCGCAGCAGGTCAAGACGTTCCCACGGCGACTCGTGGAGGTAACGGTAGGCAACGTCAAAAGTGGCTCCGCCCCACATCTCAAGTGAGAAGCAGTCCGCAAGAATAGCAGCGGTTCCTTCCGCACCTTTTGCCATATCCCGGGTGCGGACGCGCGTACTGAGAAGCGACTGGTGCGCATCACGCATAGTTGTGTCGGTAATAAGCAGCTTTTTCTGGTCGAGTACCCATTTCTTTACGGCATCGGGACCGTCTTTGTCTAAAATCTGCTTGAGTCCGGGCTTTGCGGGGTAATCTACGGTCGGGAAGCGCGGAATGTTGTATTGCCTGCGCTCCACATTGGGGTTGTCGACCTGAATTTTCGCGATATATTTCAAAACGCGTGTAGCGCGGTCGCGGGACATATTTAGATCGAAAAGTATCGGGGTTTCGTCTATAAACTTTGTATGACACTTGCCTTCATGGAAAGTCTGATGATGAAGAATGTTTGTTACAAAAGGAATATTTGTTTTAACGCCGCGGACGTGAGTTTCGTTTATTGCGCGGAGCGCGCGGCGGCATGCACCCTCGAAAGTCTTGTCCCAGCTCGTTACCTTAACAAGCAGAGAGTCGTAATACGGCGAGATGACTGCACCTGTGCCGGCACAGCCGCCGTCAAGACGGACGCCGAAGCTGCCGCCGGTGCTGTAGGCTGTGATTTTTCCGCAGTCGGGAGCAAAGTTGTTTGCCGGATCCTCGGTCGTAACGCGGCACTGGATGGAATAGCCGTTAAACTCGACATCGCTCTGCTTTTCAAGTCCGATAAGCGGAGTTGAAAGAGGTTTTCCCTCAGCTATGAGTATCTGCGCTCTTACAAGGTCGATGCCTGTAATCATTTCGGTTACTGTGTGCTCGACCTGTATACGCGGGTTCATTTCGATAAAGTAATGGTTGCCATCCTTGTCGACAAGGAATTCTATCGTTCCGGCATTTGTGTAACCCACGCTCTTGGCGATTTTCACAGCGTCTGCATGAAGTTTTTCACGTATCTCCTGCGGGACGGAGAATGCCGGTGCAAATTCGACTACTTTCTGGTAGCGGCGCTGGAGAGAGCAGTCGCGCTCGCCGAGATGCATGACGTTGCCATGCTCGTCTGCAAGTATCTGGACTTCGATATGCTTCGGCTCGACAAGATATTTCTCGATAAAGATGTCGTCGTTTCCAAAGGCCTTTTTTGCTTCGCTCTTTACAAGATCAAATGCGGATTTGATTTCGCTTTCGTTGTTGCAAAGGCGCATGCCGCGTCCGCCGCCGCCCGCGGCAGCTTTCAGAATTACCGGGAAGCCGTAGCTTTTTGCTTTTTCAAGAGCGTCATCGCTGTCGCGCAAAGGCTCGGCGCAGCCCGGAATAGTGGGCACATTGCATTTGATTGCGATTGCCTTTGCGTTCAGCTTGTCGCCCATCTTGTCAAGGACATCCGAGCTGGGACCTATGAATTTGATTCCCGCTTCCTCGCAGGCGCGGGCAAAATCTGCGTTTTCAGAAAGAAAACCGTAACCGGGGTGGATTGCGTCAACACCTCTGCGCTTTGCAAGGTCAATTATAGAAGGTATATCTAAGTATGCACCAAGAGGGCTTTTGTTTTCTCCGATGAGATATGCCTCGTCAGCTTTTATACGAAAAAGACTGAATGTGTCCTCATTTGAATACATTGCCACTGTGTGCAGACCAAGCTCATTGCAGGCGCGGAAAATTCTTATTGCGATTTCGCCTCGATTGGCGACCAGAACCTTTTTAAATTGCTTTTCGGCCATATGCTTTCCCTCACTTTGCTTGAATGATTGTTAAAATTATGCAAGTTGTGATTTGCAAAGTTGCATTTTCTTGAGAATATTATATCGGGTAAAGAGTCCGAATACAAGATAATTTATTTTTGCAATGTTAATTCGGGATACCCTCCAAAAGAAAGCGCGGCATTTGGGCACAAATCTGTCAAATGCAATAAAGCGTATTTGTTATAATGTAATGATGTTTCATTCAAGCTAAGATATTTAGGGGAATAAGAAGAGAAAACAAGACCTTAATTACAATGCTTTAAATTCTGCAATTTTCATCAAATTGCCATGTAAACCACGGACGTTTAACACGTTTTCCGCGTCTGTATTCGCCCGGAATTTCTATCAGCACAATGTCGCTCCCTATGCGCTTTATGCAGTCCCAAGGGAGAATATAGTCATCTTCACGCCAGAACAAGCCAAAAAACTTGCAGCGTCCGGGAACTATCAATGCCAGAACGCTTCCTGTTTTGATGTCGATCAAAACGTCATATACATAGCCGAGTCTTTGTCCGTCACAGACATTGACGACCTCTTTATAACGGAAATCCTCTATACGGCATTCCATAAAAAACACACCCCCCATATATATGATATGGAGGGCGGTGTTTGTCCTATTACAAATTTTCCTGTCACAGAAAAACTGATTAATGAGCGTCTATGCTTCTTTTGATTTGGCCGATGGCGTTCTTTTCAAGCCTCGACACCTGTGCTTGACTTATACCAACTTCGGCGGCAACTTCCATCTGCGTCTTTCCATCGTAAAATCGGAGGGCGAGTATGCGCTTTTCGCGGTCATCGAGTGCCATAAGAGCTTCCGAAAGGGCTATCTGTTCTATCCATGCATCATCGGTGTTTCTCTCATCGCCGATTTGATCCATGACGCAGATGCTTTCCCCGCCGTCTGAAAAAACGGGTTCATATATCGAAATTGGCTCAGATATTGCATCAAGAGCGAAATAGACTTCCTGACGCGAAATGTTCAATATTTTTGCGATTTCTGAAATATCCGGTTCTTTCTGCCGTTCCGCCGTTAGTCTCTCTTTGACCTGGAGGACTTTGTAAGCTGTGTCTCTCATGCTCCTGCTGACTCTTATGGCGCTGTTGTCCCTTAAATAGCGTCTTATCTCTCCCGCTATCATCGGGACGAGTGTCCGATGTCGTGAAAGCGGAAATAAGACATTAAAAAAGGTGTTTGGTTTAATATTTATAGTCTATTCGTACGGAAGAATGAGTAACAGTTATTTTCTCAATAACAGAACAGATGAGATTGCGCTTTTCCCTGACATCCATGTAATTCCATGTTTCTCTGATGTTTTTCAGCCGCTCCTTTGCCGCTTTTGCACTTTCGGACCATATTCCCTTATCAGCTTCCTCCTCGATTTTTTTGCTCAGCTTTTTGATTTCATCGGTCAGCTCGTTTATGCTCTCAAGAAGAATCCGGTTTCCCGCCTCCGCGTACAGATCGTAAAGACGCTTCAGCTTCGCTTCGAGCGATGATTTCTTTTTTTGAAGGGTTTCCTCAAGCGAGATAGGCGCACCCTCGGTGCCGTCTAAGTTGATCTCCTCCGCGGTCATGTCCATAAGGTCGGAAATAACAGCATTTTCAATGGCCTCCGCCCAAACAGTCTCGTTGTTGCAGTCAGGGTCTTTTATAAGGTAGGGCTTTGATATCTGCTGAGAGTAACAGACCAGCTTGTAACCAGCGTTTCCCCATTTTTGATATCTCATTTTCGCACCGCACACCCCGCAGTAGACAAGCCCTGTAAGGAGATGCTTTGTTTTAGAGACAAGCCTTTTTTCTGAACGCTGCGCGTGAAGTGCGACTGCTTTCTCAAAAACTTCGCGCGGAACGATAGGCTCATGCTGTCCTTGATACTCGACACCGTTGTATTCGATTATTCCGATATTCGTTTTTCTCAGCAGGATTTGAGCCGCCAGTTTCTCATATTTCAGACCAAGCATATTTGCAATCGACTGGAGAGAGTGACCCTTGATATACAAATCGTATAGCTGACGGACCGTATCAGCATCGCTGTTAGGGACAAGTATGCCTTTTTCAAGATCATAGTCATAACCGAAAGGAACGCCGCCTCCGCCCGGCCAGTATCCGGCTTCAACGCGTTTCTGCATGCCGCTTCGGGTACGCTCGTAGATATTTTCACGCTCAAGCTGGGCAAAAACGGAGAGGATACCCACAACGGCTCTGCCGAAAGCGGTTGCCGTGTTGAAACTTTCCTGTATTGAGATGAACGCGATGTTGTTTGGGAGAAAGATGTCTTCTATAAGGTGCAGAGTATCTTTCTGTGAACGGCTCAGTCTGTCGAGCTTATATACGCACACATGGGTTATAGCCTTGCTGCGGGCATCAAGGATAAGCCTTTGTATTGCTGGCCTATCAAGTGTCGCCCCGCTGAAGCCATCGTCAATATAAAGCTCGTAAGAGACATTGCCGTCCAGAGTCTTTGTAAAAGCTATGAGCCGTTCTTTCTGGACATCGATTGAATAGCCCTCCTCCGCCTGACGGTCGGTAGATACTCTGATGTACAGGGCTATTTTAACGATTTCATTCATGCTCTGATTTAATTTATGCATTTTGCTTTTTGCCATGATCAAACCTCTCCCTGTGAGGGAAATTTTAAAAATATCTGCGAAAATAGAGCAAAAGCGGCACAGACTGTGCCGCTTTAAGAACATGCCGCAGGTTTTATACGCGGCGCTGCGCTCAGCTCGTTATGATGCCCTCCGAAAAGACGCCGTCTTCGGATACTGTGCCGCCGGAAATCCTTCCGGCAACTTCACTTACGATGCGCTCTATCGTAGAGTTTGTAATACTAAGATTTCTCAGCGTTTCTTCGGGTATGACATTCCCATCCTTATCACAGCGGATAAAAATAAGCTCCTCGCCGCCGATTGTCTTTCGTTTTGCATGTTTCAGATAATCCATATCCATCCTCCTGTGTACCGAAAATAGAAGTACGGTAAGCTTTCTAAGATGATTATTGCCAATACACAAAAAAACAAACATGGAGAGCGTAAAAATGCCATAAATTTTAAAGGCGCGGCTGCTCCGTAAGGGGCAGCCGCGCTGTGTTGTTTATGGAAATTGAATTTAAAAGATCGGAAAACGCAGAACTTATTCTATGTCTTGTGAACTGCCAAGCTTAAACTGTTCAACCATGTTCTTGAGCACCATTGCCTGACTGGAGAGCTGTTCGCTTGCGGCTGCGCTTTCTTCGGATGTTGCGGAATTCATCTGAACTACGGAGGATACCTGCTCTATGCCGATTGAGATTTGGGAAACAGCGGCCGCCTGTTCCTGCGCCTGATTTGATATCTCTCCGACTAATGTAGTTACTTCGGCGGTCTTATCGGCAACTGCAGTAAAATCTGTGCTGGTCTTATTGACAAGAGAGGTGCCTTTTTCAACTGCCGCTATCGAGCTTTCGATGAGTGCGGTGGTGTTCTTCGCTGCCTCTGCGGATTTCTGGGACAGATTACGGACTTCATCGGCAACAACGGCGAAGCCTTTGCCTGCGGAACCCGCTCTTGCAGCTTCGACCGCCGCATTCAAAGCGAGTATGTTGGTCTGGAAAGCGATATCGTCAATAGCCTTGATGACTTTGCCTATATCCTTAGAGGTTACGGATATCTCGTCCATGGCCTGACGTGCAAGCTCCATGTGCTCCACGCTGCCCTGCATGATGTTTCTGGATTCTTCCGTCAAAATGCTTGCCCTTTCGGCGTCTGAGGCATTTTCTTTAACACGCTGGGCAATCTCCGCTATGGAAGCGGAAAGCTCCTGAATGCTGCTTGCCTGCTCGGTAGCGCCCTGTGCCAAAGTCTGTGCACCGGAGCTGACCTGTGAGGAACCGGCGGAAACTTGCTCCGAAACCTGCAAAATACCAAGGAAGGAGTTGGTAAGACCGCTCTTTATCCTTTTGAGGGCAACAAGAATGCTGTGGTAGTCTCCGACATATTTTTCGGGGACTTTCGAATAAATATCAAAGTTCCCGTTAGACATTTCCGTAAGCATATAGTCGATATCTTTGATGATTGCGCCCGTATTGTCAATAGTACTTTCGAGGGAACACTTCAAAGTGTGGAACTCAGAGGATACGGCATCAAAATCGGCAAGCGGGGAGTTAACGTCGCCGTCAGCGAGTTTTGACAGCCTGTCGACGAAAACATTGATCGGGTTTATAACACGATTTGATATATAGAAAGCCCCATAAGTTCCGATTGAAAGGAAGAACAGCATCAGACCTGCGGAGATGTAGACAGACTTTTTGACTCCGCCCGTAAAATCACCTTCGGGAGCAAGGACGCACACTGTCCATCCATTGCTGTCTTCTATGGGAGCAAAGCCGAGGAATTTCTTGACTCCTTTGTAGGTATAGCGGTCAAAGCCGGTTTCGCCTGATCTCGCCTTGGCATGCAATGCCGCAAGCGTCTGCATCGATGAATCGGTTTTTGCCTGCTCTTCGATGTTTTCTTTGTCCGTAACAAGCTGAATATCGGGATCGGCAATGGTATAGCCGTCTTTATCGATTATGTATGCCGAGCCGTTTTTGCTGATATGCAAATTTTCAACAGTAGAATTGATTATGCTCTGGGGAACAGTGAAAGCAACTACGCCGATCATCTTGGAGCCTTTTATTCCATTTTCCCATATCGGAGCGGATATAATAAGGCAGAGCTCGTTGACAGTGGGGTCGATTCTGGGTGTACTAATGTGTGTTTCCCCTTTTGCGCTGAAAGCAAAAGATTCGGTGCCCGAATAATCAGCACCGTTTTGAACGCAGGTTCCATCCAAATCAATTGTATAACCTTTGAGAAAACCGTATTCTGAGCATTTTTTGTCAAGAAATGCAACAACGTCTTCCGGAGAGGATTCCGGACTGTATAAAACAACGTTTGAAGATACCTCATTTATGATGCCTTTAAAACCGCTGAGCTTATTTGCTATTGATTCCTGTGCGATGCCAACTGCGGTGGTCATAGAATCGTCAAGGCATTTTATGGTGCTGTTATAGCACAATATACTTGAGACTATGCCGAAAATCAAAGTTGAACCGACAATGAGAGCGATTATAGGGAAACTTATTTTTGTTTTCAGACTCTTTTTCCGTTTTTCCTTTTTTTCTTTCAGTACTTCAACTTCTTTGGAAACTTTTTTATCCATACCCAAACACCCCGATCAAATTTATTTTTTTCTATAGAAAACATTATCCGCACATTTTGAGCCTGTTTTTTGCATTGGCTTAAAATGTTAGCAGACAAAATACAAACAGATAACGGCATGACATAAAATGAAAAAATTCTACATTATTCAATTGCTTTTCATTCTATTTATTCTCTATAATTCAAATCACACAAGTAATTAATAAGATATTTGTATAGAATATAATACCAAGGTTAACTTTACCAAAAATAACTTTAAGGAACTGGAAGTACAGGCCGCGCTGTTTATTGAATTCGATTTATTGTTATGGTACACTGTGCACAAAAGAAGTAATTTCAGAAAGAGAAAAAATATATGGACGAGGAAATAAAACTTTCAGAAAATATGATGGGAACGATGAGCGAGAACAAGCTTCTTCTGACTATATCGGTTCCTATGATGATTTCAATGCTGATACAGGCGCTGTATAACGTTGTGGACAGTTATTTTGTTTCCAAAATCAGTGAGAATGCTTTAAATGCGGTCGCACTTGCTTTTCCGCTACAGAATCTTATGATAGGCGTATCTGTAGGAACAGGTGTGGGAATAAACTCCCTGCTTTCGCGCCGTTTGGGACAGAAAAACCAAAAAGCCGTCAACGATGCCGCGATGAACGGTATTTTCCTTGCAGTTCTCAGCTCACTTGTTTTCGTGGCTTTTGGAGTGTTTTTTTCACGCATGTACTTTGAGTCGCAGACAAAAGTTTCGGAAATCGTAGAGGGCGGAACAGCTTACCTTTCGATATGCACGATAGCGTCATTCGGGATATTTGCAGAGATCACGTTTTCAAGGCTTCTTCAATCGACAGGGCGCACTATGTATTCGATGATAGGACAGCTTGTGGGAGCGGGAACTAATATTATTCTCGACCCGATTATGATTTTCGGATACTTGGGATTTCCTGCGATGGGCGTTGCCGGTGCGGCGGTTGCAACGGTTGCCGGACAGATTTTAGGCGCGTCTGTGGATTTGTTTTTTAACCTGAAGAAGAACAACGAGATACAGTTTAAGTTCAAGGGTTTCAGACCGGACTTGCAAGTGATACGCCAGATATATGCCGTCGGATTTCCTGCCATACTCAATACATCCATAGTTTCATTTATGACCTTTGGGATGAACCGCATTCTTCTTGGATTTTCAACGGCGGCAACGGCGGTGATGGGAGTTTATTTCAAGCTTCAGAGCTTCATATATATGCCGGTATTTGGACTAAATAATGCCCTTGTTCCTATTGTTGCATACAATTACGGGGCAAGAAAGCCTGATAGGATAAGGAAAACGATGCTGATTGCGCTTATGTACGCTTCCGGCATAATGCTGATTGGAATTTTAATTTTCCAGCTCATGCCTCATCAGATTCTGTCGCTTTTTATAGAAAAACCCGAAACTTTTAAAATAGGTATCGCGGCACTGAAAACGATTAGCACAGGCTTTATCTTTTCGGGTATCATTTTAATTATCAGCGCTGTCTTTCAGGCGCTTGGGCATGGCGTTTATGCGCTCGTGGTGCAGATCATACGCCAGCTTGCGGCAGTTCTGCCGCTTGCATATCTGTTCTCGCTTTCGGGAGATGTCAATATGGTTTGGTGGGCTTTCCCTGTGGCTGAGATAATATCCGCGCTTATTTGCCTTGCGATTTACCGCTTTGTTGTGAAAAGGCAGCTTTTAATGCTGTAAATCGGGTTTTTATTTGGGTCGGCAATACATTTTACGGAGATGATCACCATGAAAAAGGTTTTGATTCTTGCGACAGGAGGAACT
>ERZ747221.2012-NODE-2012-length-18941-cov-8.977364_pt1 | contig 18941 bp, 23 predicted proteins | sample MGYA00374949_ERZ747221 | MGnify/ENA primary metagenome ERZ747221 (study PRJEB28779, sample SAMN05720172) | bioreactor metagenome | isolation source: Anaerobic biogas reactor | place: USA:Washington, USA | collected 2015-08-08 ... | reverse complement strand
GCCCAGGTACTCGTGCAACCGTCGGCGGAGCGATTCGTCCTTCAGGAATGGGAAGCGGTCTTTGGTCGAGAAGACCAAGTGCAAGTACACGGCGGCGAGAGACTGTGGCATGAAAACACCCTCCAGGACTGCCTTTCAGGTCACAAGCGGGGAGCTCAAATCATGAAGCCCGTCTCGAGGCGGTCGCAACACCGCACGGCAGATCTTCGCCGATCCGCAGCCATTCTTGCCACGCGGCTTCGCCGGTCGGATCGTCAGCAATTCGCCCCAGGCAGAGGTGCTTGCGACGGCACTTTTTCGCCCAGCGGTGGCTGCCGTGCGAAAGGGGCGGGCCTGTTCAGAAACGGGCCTGCGATTGCAAGAACGAGAACGTTTGCTAGACTTGGACGTGTGGACACCTCGCGGTAAGCGGTAAAGGGTGTAGGCGTTCGCGTGACCCCCGCTCGCGTCAACGGGCGGGCGTCGTTCTCCGTGTCCTGGCAGACAGGAAAACGGGTGTAGGCGGGCGCACAGAAGAACTGCCCCACAACTGGAAACAAACACGGTAACACATCCTGCGGAAGCGATTGGCGGGCTGGTGCCCCCCTCGGTCTTCAAAGGCAATCGCAAGACACCCCGAAAACGCAAGAAAACACGGTAAAACACCGTGCGAAACGCACTTTAGGCACTCTGCCGAAAACGTCCGAAAACGGCCCGCGAAAACCGATAAAGGGTGTAGAGTACACCCGTTTTTTTGGCATACGTGAACAGCGGTACAGACTGCCGCCCGGCTTCCGCTCGCCCGGCCTGCCGGCAGTCCGCAGCCGGCCGCCGTCCGCCACGCCGATCGCCCAGCCCCTGCCGCCGGTGATCTCCGCAGCCCCTGCAACATGGGACAGTTGCGGACACGTTGTCCGCAATTCCAGCCCCTGCCGCCGGTGATCTCCGCAGCCCCTGCAACCAAAAGGCGGACAAGTTGTCCGTCTTTTTCCGCCGGCCCCTGCCGCCGGTGATCTCCGCAGCCCCTGCAACGGCACTTCCGCAACTCCAGCCACGCCAACGCCCCGCAGCCCACTTTGCGAGCGGTGGCGACTTCCGGCCCGTGTTGTGACCGAACGTGTCACCGATCGGCCCGCAGCCGTCGCCGCAACCGACATTCCGCCGACGCGATACGCGGTTTGCGAGCGGTGCCCCGGTGGCGAGCGTCAACCGGCCGCTCGTTCCGCCGATGTCCGCAGCCGCTGGTTGCCCGATTGCCGGCCCGGTGTGCCCCGGTGTGAAGCCCGGCCGCGGTTCGATGGCTTCCGGGTAGCCTGCCGGCCCCGTGCGTCTGGACGCGACTCACGCGACGATCGGACGATCGGACGATCGGACGAGTACTGCAGTCACCCCGGCCGCTAGCCGCCGGCCGCCCGGTGGCCACGGGACAGCCGGCCCCGGCCTTCGAACTCGATCTTCTTGCCGGATGGCGTATCTGCGGAACGCTCGATTGCCGCAACGAGGATGCGTCAGGGCAGCGTCAGCCTTCCCTGGACGGCAAACGGGTCGACGTCCCGCTCGGTGGCCAGCAGGGCAGCGTATGCGTGCAAGAGCTTGATGGCGGCCTGCAACTCGCCATACCGTTTGATCGGTGCCGATGTCAACTCGACACTCAGCAGCCCGATGGCAAGCTCGGTGGCCCGCTCTAGCCGCTCTACGTCGTCTCGCATGGAAGCCCGGCCGCCCGGCCCCTAGAGAAACGGATTGACGACGGCCCGCTGTCCGCCTGGCTGCGAGCCGCCTGTGTCGGTGTCCTGCCGGCCCGTGATCGTCTGCAGATCCGGGGGAAGCGGACGTAGCGGAGTAGGGAGCCGTCCAGGGGCAGGGGGTGTCGACGTCCGTTGCGGTGCGGGCGCCTGGCCCGGTTCGCTATCCTCAGCCTCTTCGCACGTGTAGAAACTTCTTCCGCAATTCCTGCAGCAACGCCGACGGCGTAGCTTCGTCCGCTTCCGGCCGCCTACGTAGACGGCAACCCTGTAGACGTTCGTTGTCGAATTGTGCTTGCAGCCGCACGATGGACAGCCGATGGCGTTTTGCATGATGCCCCCGCTGCGAAGTGCGAAAGAGAAAAGCTCCCTGCCGCTTTTGCTCGGCAGGGAGCCGGAGCCGGCCGCGGGGGTTTCGAGCCGCGGCCGGGATGGGTTCGGAAAAGGGCCCCTGCCGCTGGTTTCTTCAATCCGGCAGGGACCCGGCTTCATCGGGGGAAAGCAAACCCGATGTCGCCATTATCGGCTGCGGTGTTGTCGCCCCGCAGCCGTTCAGGAGGCAAAGCTCCTCACCGTGTCGAGTTCACCACGGCGAGGAGCCCCCGGTGCCCCGGCCCGGCAAACACAAGGCGGGAGCCGTCGCCGGACTGACGCCCGGCAACGCTGCGTTCTCACTCGCCGGCCGCCCCGGTGGCCTTGACGCCCGCTTTCGGATCGCCCAATGCGGCCCCGAAGTCGCTGTACACCCGCCACGAAACGCCCAGCACGTCCTTATCGTGGTCGAGTCCGAAGAACTCGACGGCGGGGGCCTCGGAGCCGTTAAGGAACGCCACGATAACCGGAGCGTCGCCCGGCCCCGTGAAGACGTACCACGCGGTAGCCGAGTAGCCCGTGAACGTCGCGTTGGACAAACGCGGTTCGACTTCCAGGGTCAAGGCATTCCGATGCACGTTGCCCGTCGGCCCGGTCGAGTCCGAAGTCAACTGGATGTAATCGCTCAGGAGCAACCCTTTCGCGACTTCCTCCAATTCGGGACAGACCAGCAGGATCTTGGGAACCAGATCCAGCGGTGCCCCGTTCGCGTCCGTTTGCGTCCGGAGCATTCGCAGGGCCACGCCCAACGACGTGCCGCTCAGAGCGGACCCGGCTTCGTAGAGATTCGCGTTGCCGCTGGCGAAGTGCGAGCCCGCATTGGCCAGCAGCACGCGGTAAACCAGATCGTTCAACGTGCGGCTTGCCGTCTTGGCGAACAGTCGCGGGATGTCATCGAACGCGCTCATATCGTCGTTGATGATGTCCTTTCGTGTCAGCCCCAGGATCTTGCCGTAGGTCGAGACTTGGAAGGGGTACGCGGATTCCAGCACGGAGCCGTGCTTGAACTCGCCGGACGCCCCGATTTCGCTCATCGTGCCGCTGTCCGTCAGCCGCAATCCGGTATGCGTCCGGAAGTCATCCGCCGACTTGATGGAACAGAAGGACCGCCACGTTTGCGGAGCCGCCTTGTATGCGTCGAACGCGACTTTCCCCAACGTGTCACCCAGGATCTCCGGCAAGCTCACAGTCGAGAAGGACGCCCGCAGAAGCTCGTTGTCGGAGCGGGGAGCCTCGCGGCCTTCCAACTCGCAAGCCGCACGCATGAAGTCCCGAAGGCATCGTAGCCCGGTGTCCCGGCCCCGCTGCATGGCAACCGGCCCGAAGAGCTTTTCGCCCAACGACTCGCGGCCCAGGTAGCCGAAGAGCGCGGCCTTGAGAACAACCCGCCCCTCGTTCATGTCGCCGCCGTCCGCCGTCCGCTCGCCGCGAACCGCCGAAAGGTGATCGTCCCGCGTGAAGTGCCGTCCCGGTGTGTTGGGCATCTGGACCCGCCCGGCCCGCAGCGCCTTGAGCTTGCGGTGCTTCTCGACTTTCGCAACCAGGTCCTTGATGCGAAGCTCGCCCGCGATGGCCTGAGCCCGCAGGGTGGCCACTTCCGCCGCCTGCCGCTCGTCCGTCCAGTGCTCACTGGCGCAGATCGCGTTGACGGTTTCCACCCGCTCGACTTCGGCGTCAACCGTCGCCACGCCGGCGCCCGATTCCAATTCGCTCTGTCCCTCGTTCATGCTCGTCAATCCTTTCTTCGCTCGAGCCGCCGCAATCGAAACGCTCGTTTTGCTGTCGGCCCCCAAAACTGTGAGACTGATCTCTCGAATTCGGCACCGTCGAACCACGTTCAGCGGCCCGCTGTACACTTTGCCATTTACTGTACAAGTTTCCTTCTCGCGGACCCGCTGAAGCTCCTGGATGTCCGCACCGACGGACGCCTGAAACGGGAAGCCGTTTTTCGCGTCCGCAACCAGGTCGATGGCCGCCTGCGAGCCGGCCGAAATGACGCCCGACGCGGTGATCGTCTTGTCGGTGATGGACTGGCTTTCGGTGTGGCCCAGTCGCATCGTCACGTCGTGATCGGCAATCAACGGGAGCCGTTCGGCTGCAAACTTCGCCCCTGTCAAGTCGATGATGACCGGATCCCAGTAGCCCGACACTCGCATCGGCGAGCCGGAGTAGGCGAGGATGCGAACCCGCGGCAGTTTCTGCCCGCCGTCGCCAGCCGCTGCCGCCTGCAACTCGCACTTGCCGCCGTCGAATGTGACCGCCATCGGCAGCGTGATCTTCTCTTCCGTCCGTTCCATGATTGCCCCTTCCGTGTCTTGTCCCGCTGATTGTCAGATGACACATACTGTACAGCCGGCCAGTAGTGTAACGATTGCTAGTTCTCGCTCACGTCCGCCGCGGGGGCCTCGGTGCCGTCGCCCTTGCAGTCGATCGCCCCGCTCGCGGACTGCAAGACCATCGTGATCGATTCGCGTAGCGTTTCGTCGCTCGTTGCCAGCAACGCATTGACCAGTTCCGGAACCGACCAGCCGGCCAACTCGCGTAGCGTCTCGACTCGCTCCTTGGCCGCCGCTTCCGCAGCCGCCAGTTCGTGCGGAAGGTACTTGCCCCGGTGGGAAGGATGGAGGGGAAGCCACTTCCGCATTCCCTCCAAGCAGTCGAACAAGGCCACGACGTTATCCAACGTCCAGAGCAAAGAGCCGCCCGCTTTTTCTGGAAACGCGACGTAGGATTTTCGCATGATGTACGAAAGGCCAGCACGATTCAGGGAGTAGCCGCAGAGCTTGGCCAACGAGAACAGAACGTCGGTGGTGATCGGCCACGTCAGCTTGACGCCCGCCGTTTTTTGTGCCCCCCGAATTAACCGCTTTGCGGTTTCCCCTCGAATGTACGGATCGGCCGATGGCATTTCGGGTAGTGGACGCCTATCGACTTTCACGCGGGCGGATTGTCCGGACTGTCGTCTGGTTTTCGTCGCGGTGGCCATGTCGGTTCCTCCATTTCGAGAATGCTACAGGTGAAACGAAGTGTCGTCAATATGACTACAGTCGAAAATCACTTTGACTACATATACGGACAATCGGATACTTTTACTAAATTTTGGGCGGCAGGAGGCCTGTTCCCTGAGGCAGTTCGGGGCAATTCGCCTAAGAAAGAACCTATTTGTCCGGAACTATCCTTCCGCCCGCCGTCCGGAGCGATGCCGCCGACGATCGCAGCCGCCCGCTTGCCGGCCGCCCGTGCCTCTGCCTTGCGTCGCCGGGTGACACGGGCGTGCAAGCCGGCCTCAAAGCACCATGCCATGCACGCCCCCGGAAGTGCCTCGAAAATCGTCTCGGCAAGCTGCCAGACGCCTACCGACTCGCCCAGTCGCTTGTCGATGGCCTTTGCCGTTCGTTCGTGATCGTGAAACGTCGCTGCTTGGATCATGTGTTGAACTCCCCAGGAAGGTGAAACCCTCGCCCGCCCTTTCTTTATTTGAGGGGGGACAAAACGTCGGTGGGACAAGTCGCCGGGACTGCTGGTTAGTCGGTGGGACAGACGCCCTATTACATAGGGCAGTCCCGCCGACCATTCGACTCGGCGGGACACGGTGGGATTAGTCCCGCCGTGTCCCACCGTGTCCCACCGTGTCCCACCGTCAAACTGTTGCAACGTATCCGGCTTCCGTCCGCCGGTTCTTTTTGATCTCCACCTTCGAAATTCGCCCCTCTCCAAGTAGCGTCCGGATGGCTGTTGCCCCCCGCTCGTTGCTGATTCCAGACAACTTGGAAAGTTCCTTCTGAGTTTCGCCGTTGGGGCAACGCCGCACGGCTTCCAGCATTTTCCGGCAATCGTCGGCGTCCCGTTTTTCGCGTTGTTCGATCCTGCGGGTTTCGGCCGCTGCCTTAGCCTCTTCCCGTGCGTCCGCTACTGGCCGTATGGCGACTTCCCATTTCTGGCCGTCCGGCCCGTTTGCCGGGTGCCCCTCGTCGACGTCCAACGCCCAGAAGCTTGCGTGTCCCGCCCGGCCGCCGACTCGCATGAAAAGCTCATGCTGGCCGTCCGACTTGTAGGCCGAACGCCTGGCCAGCAAAATCCACTGTCCCACCCATTCCGCAACGCCGGCTTGGGATAACTCTTCAAGGGAACAGGGTTCCTCTTGGTCAACCGCAGCGTTCTTTTTGAAGTGGTGGCAGGTAAGGATTGTGCAATTTGTGGCCTGCCCAAGTCGCGTCAAGGGTTCTAGTACAACGCCCATCGCGTACACGTTGCCAGCAAGCCCCGCCGTCTTCTCAGTCAGCAACGCCATGTAGAGCGGGTCGAAAATGCAAACGTCCAGCTTGCTTTCCTCGATGACCTGATGGAGCACTTCGAGATGTTCCGCCAGCGAGAGTTTCGGCAGTGAGAAGTTCACGAATAGGGGAACGGGCCTGTCGATGTCGTGCGTTTCCTTTTGTGCCTTCAGGATCCGCTGAACCTTCTTCCGTCCCGACTCGCCGGACCAAAGGCCAACACGGCATTCTTTCGCCACGTCCCAATGTCCGCAGAACTTCGTTCGGCTGGCGATGGATACGGCAAGCTCGCAAACCATGTGTGATTTCATGCACTTGAGCCTGGCACCGATGACACCCGGTTGCCCGCCGACAAGCACCCCCGGAATGATCTCGTCATCGGGGAAGCTCATTTCCAGGAAGTCATCAAACGCAATCAGCTTGGCAAACGCCGGCCGCTCGGCTTCCTTCCCCTGGCCGTCAACCATCGGCGGTGCCTCAAGCGGCTTGGTTGCGTCCGCAGCGTCGATGATTTCCCACGCCCGGCCCGCGGCAACCAGGTCTCGACAGTCCTTCAAGTTCGCGTCCCGGTCGCCCATGACTTGAATCGGCAGCTTGACGACGCGAACCGATTCGGCCACGCCGTAGAGTTTGCCGGCCCGCAGCCCGCCCCCCTTCTCGCCCGCGTCGTCTGCATCCATGACGACGTAGGTGCCCGGTCGCCCACATCAGCGACGCTATGCCGTCGCCGTTCGCGGTGTTGTGACACTGGTTGCAGAGGCAAGCCCCGGCCGCATCGTCGATGTAGCGGAACCGATCGGTGCCGCCGCACTTCGGGCAGGCATGGTGCTTGCCATCCAGGAGAGAAGGGTCGATGCCACCCAGGGAGGAAAGCAGTTCCCGCCAACGCCCGGCCGCTGCCGACTTCACTTGCCCAACGTCGTATTGTCGCGTAGAATTCATCGTTGTGCTTCCTGCTTGCCCCCGCGGTGCCAGCCGATAACGGGGGCTTTTTCGTTCCGTCCGTCAAACGTACTCAACGTAACCAGCCGGCCGCTCTTGTTTCTGCCGCCGGGCGGGCCTGCTCTCAGGTCGCACGGAGCGGGTCGTCAAGAAGTCGTCCAGGTCGCTTCGCCGGATTCTGTAACGCGGTCGCTCGCCGTCGCTCAGATTGATTGCAGTCAGTGCCCCGCTCGCTATCCAACTGCGGATCTTGGATTCGCGGCAGCGGAGTAGCTTGCGTACTTCTGGCAGCGTCAACCATTCAGCGTTCATCGGTGCCCCCCTCCCGCTGCTTGGTTTGCCGGGTGGCCAGCCGCTGGCGACGTTCGGCCACGGGCAGCAGTTCGCGGAGAATCCGCGCCTCGGAACGCAAGTCATCCAGCCGTTGCCGGATGGTTGCCGGGTCGGGTATCGACTCGATTAGTTGCGGTCGGTCGATGGCAGATACGGTCATGTGTTCGGCCCTCCATGTGTCAGGATGGCCGTACTATACAGACCGTCAGTTGCCGGCTAGTTTCCAGCCGGTTTCATTTTGGAAACTCGGCGGAAACCCAAGTCAGAAAATCCGCGCAGCGAGACAACTTGCTTGGGTATCCTGCTTTTTCAAGCACCTTGTTGACACGATACATCGTTGTGCCAGTTTTTTCGGGCGGTAGAGAGTCTTCCCAAACTTCGGCTTCCACATCGTTGACATGTCGGCTTTCGCGTCCCCACATCGCATAGAGTAACTTCCAGGGAACCGGCCGCATGTTGTGACACGTGCCGTTGAATCGAAACCGGTTTGGCGGTAACGGCCCGTCCTGATCTTCGCTCACGTCGCCGCCGTCTTGCACGTCTCGGCTTGCCGGGTCGCCCTCTCCCTGCCCCGTCGCCTGGCCCGTCGCCGCCCCGGCCGCCTGCCCGGCCGCCCGGCCCGCCGTCGCCAGCAAGACAAGATCGAAAAGGGAAAGCTTGGTCGCATCCAGGAAGGAAATTCCAGCCCGCTCCGCCAAGCCATGCAGCGTTTCCCGCGGGATTTGTCCGCCGACGGTAGCCCGAAACTCTTCGCTCCCTACCGGGCAGGAATTGAAGGGCGGGGTTTCGATCTTCCTTGCCCACCACAAGGCCCCCACGTCGGCAAGGTTCGCCGCGGTGATCTTGATTGTCTCGCCCAGAACTCGCATCCGCAGATATGCGTCAAGCCCGCAGAGTTCACGTTCCGTCAGCATGATATCGCCCTCCCATTTGGCGAAGTCCCAAGAGGAAAGGAACCGGGCAACCCGTTGGGATGCGGGCTTTCGGGTCGCGAACCCTAGCCCGGTTGTTTTGATTCTACATCCAGCCTACTCGGCTACAAGCCGTAGGCGAGGCTTGGCGGCTTCCGGCTTCTCGCCCCAAATGTCAAGGATCCTTTCGGCCGCACTTCCACGCGGATGCTGCCGGGCGTTTTCGATTTCGGGCAACCAGACGGATTCAAGGGTTCGACGGGTCGGCCCCTCGGCACGTTCGATTGCCGCCCGGCAGCGTTGCAGGGCCACGGCCAACGGGTCTTGCCCCTGGACGTCGACCACGGGCGCCTGCAGCCCGGCCCCGGACCCGGCCACGCCGAACAACCAGTTCCGGACGTGTTCACAGACTCGCCGGATTCGTTCATCCGAAACCCGCTCACGATAGACGCCCCCCATCGTCGGATCTTGGTGGCCCATGATGACGTTCGCCGCTGGCCAGTCGAGACACTCGTCAGTCAGCGTCCGGTGTAGGTGGCGAAGTCGATAGAAGCTCAACCCGCGGCCTGCCAGCTTGGCCCGCTTCAACAGGCTGCGGAATTGCTCGCTCAGCCGATCGTCTGGCGTGCCTTTGTACATGACGATCCAACGCCCGCCGTGCGACGTGCGAAACGCCAATCCGTCGTCTTCCGGATTCTCTGCCGGCCCGCTGGCCTGCATTGCCGCTGCCACCGCTTCCCGCGTTTCCGGCCACAGCCACGCCCGCCGCTGGACGCCCGTCTTTCCGCGAACGTAGTCCAGCCATTCGCCCTTGATGGCGTGCTTGGGCAAAGTGGCGATGTCGGCTTGCCCCATTCCCGCGTTCAAGCCCAGCAGTAGGAAAGCCCGCTGGTTGACGTTGGCCAGTTTCAGCAGGTCGAGAACTTCATCCCGCGTAAACAGCCGCTCGCCTTTGGCCGCTCGTTCCAGCCGGGTCGTTTTCGCCGATGGCTTCCTGAAGTCGCCGTAGCGGGGTAGGTGATCAATTTTCCCGTTCTCGTGTGCCCACTTGAAAACCGACTTGATACGGGAGATCTCGTTGGCAGTCCGGACGGAGCCGTTGCGTTTGGTGATCGCTCGCCGCACCTTAGCGAAGTCATCCGGCCCGATGTCCGCAGCCGTGCGGGTCTTGCCCAGTACCTTGACCAGCGTCTTGCACGCTCGGATCAGTTCGGTTAGCGTCCGCTCGGATCGCTCGCCGGATTCTACCAACTGCCGCTTGGCGTTTAGGAAGTCGTTAACCAGTTCGCCCAGGGTGATACCGCCAGTCGGCTTGGACGGAGAGATTCCGTTCCGGGCATCTTCGCCGATTCGCAGCCATTCCCGCCATGCCGCTTCGCCTGTCGGATCGTCAGTAATTCGCCCCAGGTAGATGAGTTTGCCGCGGCACTTTTTCGCCCAGTAGCCGCTGCCGTGCGGAAAAGGGCGGGCCTCTTTAGAAACGGGCCTGCGATTGCGTGAACGAGAACGTTTGCTAGACTTGGCCATGTGGGCACCTCGCGGTAAAGGGTGTAGGTGTTCGCGTGACACCCGCTCGTCTCAAGCGGGCGGGTGTCGTTTTCAGTATCCTAGCAGATGACAAAACGGGTGTAAACGGGTGTATAAGAAAAACGCCCCCCAACTGGAAGACAAAAAAACACGGTAAAACACCGTGCGGAAGCGATTGGCGGGCTGGTGCCCCCCTCGGTCTTCAAAATCGCTGGGCCGTCCGTAAAGCGTGCGGCCGGTGGGTTCGATTCCCATTCGCTTCCGCCATTTGATTGATTCGGAGCTGTCACGGAATCTGGCCGATGGAGAAAACGCTCGTCACCTGGCACCCGCATGCCGTCACCCGCGAGGATCGCGAACGGTTGAATGGACACCGCGGTTGCGTCCTCTGGTTCACCGGCTTAAGCGGCAGCGGCAAGAGCACGATTGCCAACGCGCTGGACGGCAAGCTGCACGCGTTGTCCGTGCATAGCTTTTTGCTGGACGGCGACAATGTGCGGCACGGGCTGAACGCCGGTCCGGAGTTGCTGGCGGAGCATGGCGAGCAGTACGCGCGGAGATTCGGTTTGGGGTTCTCCGCCGAGGACCGCCAGGAGAATATCCGCCGCATCGGCGCGGTCGCGCAGTTGTTCGCGGCTGCTGGGATCGTGACGTTGACCGCGTTCGTGAGCCCGTATCGGCGAGATCGGGATGCGGTCAGGCGGATGGTGGAAGCCGGCGGCCGGCCGGGCGATTTTGTCGAAGTGTTTGTCGATACGCCGTTGGAAGTTTGCGAACAGCGTGATCCGAAGGGATTGTACCGCAAGGCGCGAGCCGGGAAGCTGCGCGGGTTCACCGGCATCGACGATCCGTACGAACCTCCGGCACGACCCGAGGTCACGTTGCGCGGGGGAGCCCAATCGCCGGACGACCTGGCGGACGCAGTTCTTACCTATCTGCGACAAACCGCCTGCATCGGCTGAAGAAACCCCGGAATCGGGACTCTTCCCTTCTTGCAGAACCCAGTGATTTTGCTAGGTTGACTTTTGAAGGCAGCGCCACGAAGTGTGGCGGGGCGGCGATCTGATTGCGGCTCCCCCGCACCATCGAGGCGGCTCGACAGCCGAGCAGAATTGGGGGCAGGTTCGTCCGCTGGCTGAACGGCTCAGTCTGTTTAGAGGCTTCTCGTGGACAGGTTCAGCGGCAGGCGGGCCCGGCTCAGGGGTCGAATCGCTTGGGAAATGCAAAAGGAGTCGGGCGGATGTTGAACAACGCACAGGACGACTCGGTGCAAACAGCGCGGGCTGCGTTGCGTGACAGCCCGGTGTTTGCCCTGCGGAATCTGGATGTCAGCACGGCGGGAGGTCGATTGGTCATCTCGGGAACCGTCAACTGCTTCTATCACAAGCAGCTGGCGCAGGAGATTGTCCGGAGCGTGGTGGACGGGGTCCGAGTGACGAATGCTGTTTCGGTCGAGGAATCGCCAGGTCGCCCGGAGGACGTCTGTCTGTCGGATGCCTTCCTCAGCTGAACTGCGCCAGGCTGGAATGGATTGAGGGAACCCGCGTGAGCATCGTTCGAGGAATAACTGTCGCCTCGCCAGAGTAGCCACCACACTCCGGGGGATGATCAGCAATCAACGCGGGACAGTTATTTCTCGAAAAACGCTCGTCTTTTCGCCGCCAACCGAGGTTCCCGGACGCCGATGGCTGCCCAGCGCAAAACAACACGCCGTCAATTCCTCCGAGGCCGTGCCGCGGTCGAGGCATTGCAGGATTTGGCTGCCGGGGATGGCCTTGCGCCGCTGCCGGAGCCTGCCACGGTCGCCGCTACGTCGTCCGCGGCTCCCGGCTACCTGATGCAGATCAGCCGCCGGGCGATGGCGACCGACTTCGAGATTCTCCTCCCCGCCGTTCAGCACGGCCGGGCCACGGAAGCCGCCTTGCAGGCGTTGGATCTGGTTGAGGAGTTGGAAAACCAGCTGACGGTGTACCGGCCGGGAAGCGAGGTCATGGCGATCAACGGCCGCGCGGCAGACGGTCCCGTCGCCGTCGAGGGACGGCTGTTCGCGCTGCTCCAGTTGGCCTTGACCCTGTCGCGTGAAACGGTCGGGGCCTTCGACATCACCGCGGGTCCCTTGTCGCAAGTCTGGGGCTTCTCGCGGCGAGCGGGACAGTTGCCTGCGGCGGAAGCGTTGGCCCAGGCAATGTCGCGCGTGGGCTATCGCCACCTGGAACTGGATGACGAACGGCACACGATCCGGTTCCTGCGGCGCGGCGTCGAGATCAACCTGAATGCGTTGGGCAAAGGCTATGGCGTGGATCGCTGCGCCGAATTATTGCGGGCGGCGGGAGTCGCGAACTTCCTGATCCACGGCGGACAGAGCAGTGTTCTGGCCGGCGGGGCGCCAGCGGACAGCGACGACGATGTTCGGGGCTGGTCGGTCGCGCTGCGACATCCCCTGAAGCCCCAGGTGCGTCTGGCGGAAATCTGGCTTTGCGACCGAGCCCTGGGGACTTCCGGATCGGGCGTCCAGTTCTTCCACCACCAGGGCCGCCGCTATGGACACGTGCTCGACCCGCGGACTGGCTGGCCAGCGGAAGGCATCCTGTCGGCCACCGTGCTGGCGCCCAGCGCCGCCTTGGCCGATGCGCTCTCGACCGCGTGCTTCGTGATGGGACGGCAGGGCGTCGAAGAGTACTGCCGGAACCATCCCGAGGTGTCGGCGATCCTGGTTTGCCCCGGCCAGCGCAGCGGCAGCCTTGACATCGGGGCCTATGGTATGCCCCCCGACGATTGGCGACGACTGGATCTGCCGGCCGGCCCAGCCCCCCACCAAGTCGAACCGCCGAAGCCAGCGCCGTCGGGGCCTTGAGCGGCCACCCCTGGATGAGCGACATGCCGCAGCGCCCTCGGCCGCGGTCGCTGCCCAACGCCGCACCCACCGGACGCTGACTCGTTCTGGCCAATCTGCGCGGCGAGTGGTCCCCCACCGCATCGCAACGGCATCCGCAAGCACTTCCGCCGCGGTCTCCGGCCCTTGCCACAAAAAAACGGCGATGGCGGAGGGACAAGGAGCCGCCCCGGACACGCCAAAGCCGGACAGCTGGCGAAGCGGCGGGCTTTGCGAGGTTCAGAAAAACTTGTTCTGTCGTTTAATTTGCAGTTGTTGGCGGCAGAAAAGTTTCTAAGATATGGGCGTGCTTGCTACCCGGTGGTGTAATTGGCAACACTAGGGATTTTGGCTCCCTCATTCCAGGTTCAAGTCCTGGCCGGGTAGCTCGATTTTTCAGGGCTTTTTTGCCTTCTTCCGTTCTCCGTGATACCATACTGTGGTACCAAACCCACACGGAGACCTCGCCATGCCTCGCCCAAACAAGCCCTGGTTCTGGAAGGCCCGGCAAGAATGGTGCGTCAAAATCAACGGCGTTCGCCACCGCCTTGGCTCGGACAAAGGCGAGGCGATTCGCCAGTTCCATGAGCTGCTGGCAAAATCGCCAGAAGCGATTGTCCCAGGTACCGTCGCCGAAGTCATCGAAGCGTTCATGGACTGGGTCGAGGCCAATCGGCCGAAGAGTTACGAGTGGTACAAGAAGCGGATCGACAAGTTCTACGCGCTGATCCGCGAACTCTCCACGACCGATCTCAAGCCGTACCACATCCAGCGAGAACTCGACCGCCACAAGTGGAGCGACGCGTTCAAAGCCGGTTGCGTGACTGCGATCAAGCGGGCGTTCAACTGGGCCCTGGATCAGGGCTATCTCGATAAGAACCCGCTCCGAGGACTGCGGAAGCCTGATCCAGGCCGGCGCGAGCAGGTTCTTTCCCAACGGGACTTCGACGGCGCCCTCGCCTGCGTCCCCAACCAGAATTTCAACGACATCGCCAGCTTCATCTGGTTCACCGGGTGCCGGCCGGAAGAGGCGGTCAAGATCACCGTCGAGATGGTTGACCTCCGGCTGTCCCGCGTGATCATCCCCAGGCCGGAAGCGAAGAAAAAGAAGCGTCCACGGGTGATCTACCTGTGCGACGAAGCGAAGAAAATCGTCGAGCGGAACATCGGCAATTCCCCCACGCTGTTTCTGAACACCAAGGGAAAGCCTTGGACGGCGAACGCCATTTGTTCGACCTGGGGCAGGATCGAGCGAAAGACGGGCAAGCGGTTTTGCTCGTATGCCTTGCGGCACTCGTACATCACCCACCAACTGAAAACCGGAGCCAACACGGTGACCCTGGCCCATCTCGTTGGCCACGAAGACGCGTCCATGATCTCCAAGGTCTACGGGCACGTCGAACTCGATCCCGAGTACATGCGGAAACACGCTAGCCGAAATGGCGGCTCTTGAACCGTGCCCGGCGGGCTGATCGCCGGGCCGTCTGCGTACTACTTTGCACGACGCATTCGTCGAGGTAGCGCAGCACGTCGTCTTCGCGGAAGCGGACCGCCCCGCCGATTTTCAGGTACCCGATCCGTTCCTTCAGCTCGTATACCTTCGACCTGCTTAGCCGCAGCATGCTGGCGACTTCTTCAACCGTTTGAAGCTGCATACGTCCGCGTCATGGCACTCGCCCGTTCATCCGGATCCCACGCGGGCGAGACCGTGTGGCCGGCGTTACATCTGACCAGTTCGTCACAAGTTTGCTCTTCCGACAGGCAGCGGAGTCGGTTGTTACACCCGCTTGTCGCTGATTTCCCTGATCGTCAACGTCTTTTCTTCCAGGCCATTCCGATGCCCTTGATGCCGCGTCAGTATTCGCTGGGCAGCAAGGCCGTGATCGCCCCCTCGCCGTCGTCCTCGATGAACCACAAAGGGCCGCGTCCATCGTCGGACTCAAACGCTTGCGCGTACTCCAGTCCGCTCGCGGAACGCGCAGCGTCCTGGAGGCTTGCGAGACACCACGCGATCTCTGATCGGGTGAAGGCACGGAGCGCCCCTGCCGTTACCCTGAACGGCTTCGCCGCATTCGGCGTGAAGAAATGACGCGATCGGGGACCGTCCAGAGGCGCGTCCTGTGCTCGAAGTTTGAGGGTCATGGTGCTTCCGAAAGATGATCGTTGCGGATTGTATCTCTAGTCTGCCGGCGAACGCACGACGTGCCGCCCACCGCCGCCGGCGTTGTCATCGCTCGGGCAGCAGCCCCTCGCGCTGGATTCGGTTCAGTTCGTCGTGCGAAATGACCCACGACTGGTACTTGCCGCGACCGCTCCGTCGTTTTTCGGCCTTGATCCGGCCGCGACGTGCCCACTCCCGCACGGTGAAGTGCGCTTTCCCCAGCAGCTCCGCCACTTCGTCGGTCGAGTAGTAGTCCTTCACCGTCCGAAGTTGGATCAGCGTGCCAATTGCTTTCTCGATACGTTCCAGACGTTCCAAAATTGCGTCCACGACTATCCCCTTGATTTACAGAACCGGCTCCAGCACCGGTCCGTGGGAAAGCCACCGCAAGCCCCTTCCCTGGGGCCCGGCGACCGTTGGTTACTGGGCCGCCTTTCCATGGGCGGCGACTGATACGGCGGCTCGCGATTCCTTCGGCGGCTTTTGCCCGGCGGTGAGACCGAGCAACTGTCGGAATCCTCGCCAGGAAAGGAACGCCTCCTGGACCGTCCCGTCTTCGAACGACAGCGTCAGGCCGTCGCAATCTTCTTTCCCGGTCAGGGAACATGTCCCGTTTCCGGTGCTATGGATGGTGAGTTTCACCGATGACATGGAACACCTCGCAACGCTAGAGAAGGGGGCGTGACAGGCGACCTTCGCCAGCCACGCTGCCCCGTTTTCTTTCTTGAATGCGTTCAACAACGCGGAATCGTTTCCTCCGCTTTCGCGATGACTCGGGTCAAGTGTTCGACGATGCTTTCCCAGCCGCTTGTGGCTGGTTCCCACTCGCCGCTGAGGGCATCTTTGGCGTCCTGCAGCGACATCTTGCACGCTGTCAGCAACTCCTCGTGGTTGTTGCAGGCGCGCACGATGAATTCCGCATTCGCCTTAGATTTCGCGCCGAGGCCGCCTTCGACATCCGCGATGATGCCGTTGGCGTTTGGGCAGAGGATCGCCCAGTGCTGTTCACCTCCGTACACGCCGGAGCATTCGGACAGACCGACGTGCCAAGGCGTTGTCGTGTGACTCGGTAGGCGGCACGCTTCCTGCTCGGACATGCCGGGGGTCGTGTTCTTGTCCACGCGCGGCGATGTGACGGCCTGGATGTCGCCGACGATGTTCCAGCCAACCAGACCCTTCTTCCCGAATTGCTCGTAGGTGCCACGGATCACCGACAACGCCCGGCCGATCGTGGCCGGCTTTCGTCCTGCCTGGACCATCGCCTCCTTATATATACGCACGTGGTCGCCAGTGACGGCGAAGGGGTGGACGCCGATTTTGGCCACGTGGCTGACGAACGCCTTCAAATCGTCGTGGTACGCCTTGCGGCTGTTCGGCGACGGCAGCGCGTCGCACACCCACGGCACCAGCGCCGCTGCCGCTTCGCTTGCCCGGTAGCGCGACCAGTGCCCAGTCCGAACAGGGGCGAGTCGGGCGTCGGTGTGTCGCTGCCGACGCGCAAACTGACGCACGGGACGACCACGTGTAGGCCCTGCCGAATTCTCGTCAGATTGATGGCCGGACTGGTCAATGCTGCTCCCGACCGAAAGTGCTCAGGTGGATGTGAACTGTGCGTGCCAGGATCAGTGAGCGCCGGGGTACCTGGCTCGGCCCCACGCTTGCCTCCTACGCGCGTGGCTGCCGACCGCGACAACAAGTTCAGCGAAAACTTCGAACAGACGCTGAAGGACGCGAAGTTGCGTGTGCAGAACGAGGCGCTCTCCGGGATCATCCGAGGAAGAGCTGGTGCAGATTCTCGGGGCTCGACACGACACTGGGACTGCCTTCCAGCACGACCGTGCCCAGCCGAAGACCGTATGCGCGATGCGCGATACGGAGCGATTCGCGAACCTTCTGCTCGACGATCAGGACGGCAATGCCAGTGTTTTGGTTGATTTCGCACACCCTGTCCAGAACGGCGGCGACGAGATTGGGAGCCAGGCCCAAGGAGGGCTCATCGAGCATGAGGAGCTTCGGGCGCGGAATCAGGGCCCGGGCAACGGCGAGCATTTGCTGCTCACCGCCACTCAATTTACTTGCCAGTTGGCGGGCACGCCTCTCTAAGACTGGGAAGAGAGCAAAGATCTCCTCGACACGGCCTTTCAGATCGTTGTTTGCAAGATGGAAGCCTCCGGCCTCAAGGTTCTCCAGTACCGTAAGCCCGTGGAACACCCGGTTGCCTTGAGGGGCGAACGTGATTCCTCGGGTGACGTTCTCGGCTGGTGTAGAGCCGTTAATTGCAGTTCCACCGAAACAGATCGCGCCTTTCCACGTGGGCACCAGACCGCAAATGGCCTTGAGCACGGTGGACTTGCCCGCCCCATTTGGTCCGATCAGCGCGACGATCTCTCGCTCGTGCACGGTCAGCGTGGCACCGAATAGCACCTGCTTCTTGCCATAGCCCGTTTCTAGGCTGTCGACTTCCAGCATGTCGCGCCCCTATCAGCCGATGTACGCCTGGATGACCTTCGGATCATTCCTCACTTCGGTCGGCGTTCCCTCGCTAATCTTTTGGCCAGCATCCATGAAGATGACTCGATCGCACACTTGCATCACAGCCTCCAGGTTGTGCTCGATCAGGATCACCGACCTCCCGTGCGTGGGGAATCCGCGGATGACCGAAAGAATTCTGTCGATCATCACGGGCGCAATTCCCGCCACGGGCTCATCCAGCAGCAAGACCTCTGCATCGGTCGCCAGGCAGCATACCAGGCTCAGCAGTTTCTGCTGGCCGTAGGAAAGGGCGTCCGCCGGGTCATCCGCCTTTTCTGCCAGCCCAGCATCGTTCAACAGCGAGATGGCGGCCCTATTGATGTCGTTCTCGCGCATGGAGACAGGCTTCCCGCGAAAGAAGACATTCCACAAGCCCTCGCCTGGCTGGTTCGGAAAGGCGAGCAGGACGTTTTCCAGTACGCTCAAGCCGCGGATGAGCCGCAAGTCCTGAAAAGTCCGGGCCACGCCGAGTCGGGCGATTTTGTATGGTGGCCTGCCCAATAGACGTTGGCCTCTCAGGAGCACACTTCCCCGATCGGGTCTCGTGAATCCAGTGACTACATCGAAAAGCGTGGTTTTGCCAGCCCCGTTCGGCCCGATCAATCCCAACACTTGCCCGCCGCGCGCTGCACCAGAGAAGTTGTTCAGGGCAGCAACTCCATCGAAGTTCTTCGACACGCCGTGAAATTCCATCAGTGATTCGCTCATGCTCGCAGGCCGCCCCTTTCGAATCGGTATTGCCCAAGGATGCCCTGGGGACGCCATAGCATGAACCCCACGAGTGCGGTGCCGTAAAGAATCTGCCGGACGCTTCCGGCCGCGGCACCTGGGAGACCGACAAACCTTAGCACCTCTGGGAGCGTAACGAGCAATACGGCGCCGACGATTGGCCCCCACAGGCCCCCCGCTCCGCCGACGATCACCATTGCGAGAATCCCGACCGATTCCATCACTGTGAAACTCGAAGGGTCAACAAAGCTTACGTAGCTCGCGTACAATGCACCAGCTGCTCCAGCGACGGACCCGGATACTGACATCACGGCGACTTTCGCGGCAAGCACGTTTTTCCCCATGGACTGAGCACGAACCTCGTCTTCCCGAATGGAACGTAAAATCCTCCCGATGGGCCGTGTAGCGATTCGGTGGCAGATCAAAACGGATCCAATAAAAACGCAGCCGGCCAGGATCGCGAACCCCGAAGGTGTTGAAACCTCCCAGTGAGCGCAAGGGAGGTAATTGATGGACAAACAATCGGGGTAAACGGTGGATTGTTGCTTCGGTGGCATGGGGGCG
>ERZ747221.1999-NODE-1999-length-19012-cov-4.134037_pt1 | contig 19012 bp, 18 predicted proteins | sample MGYA00374949_ERZ747221 | MGnify/ENA primary metagenome ERZ747221 (study PRJEB28779, sample SAMN05720172) | bioreactor metagenome | isolation source: Anaerobic biogas reactor | place: USA:Washington, USA | collected 2015-08-08 ... | reverse complement strand
CTGTCAAGGTGACGGTGACGTGCAAGGCTTTTCTTGACAATTACGGTTTCCTTTGCTACAATGGCATTGACCCTGATTTTGAGCACTGATTACATTCCTCGTGCAGACCAGGTCGATGCTTCGCCCACCGGGCGCGTCTCGCAGACGTTCGTCCCACCAGCACGGTCACGGGGAGCGATGTCGACATGATCCTCGAAAAGATCCGCCAGCTTTACCCCAAGCTCACCAAGAGTCAGAAGCGCCTGGCCGACTATATCGCTGTGTCGTACCAGGAGGCCGCGTTTATGACGGCCTCGCGCCTGGCGCGCACGCTGCTGGTGAACGAGGCCACGGTCATCCGTTTCGCGCAGCGCCTGGGCTACCCGGGTTACCCCGAGCTGGTTCGCGACATCCAGGAGATGGTGCAGGACGAGCTGCGGGCGCGCGGTCAGGAGGAGCCGAGCGCCGACGGCGAGGAGACGCTCCTGACCGTGTTGGAGAGCGAGCTGGAGACGCTGCAGCGCGCCGTGGGGCGCATCACGCCCGACCTGGCGCGCGAGGTGAACGGCCTCCTATGCAACGCCGAGCGGGTCCTCGTGGTGGGGGAGGGGATCTCGGGGGCACTGGCGACGGTAATGTCGGGGTCGCTGCGGGCGCTGGGCGTCGCCGCGGAGAGCCCGTCGGCCGATGCCTTGAGCCTGGCCGTGTCGCTGGAGGGGGTCACACCGGGATGTGTGGTCGTTGGGATCTCTGCGGCCGGTGAGAACTGGGAGGTGGCCAACGCCTTGCGCTACGCCTGCGAGCGAGGCGCGCGCACGCTGGCGCTGGCATGGTCGCCCATCGCGCCCATCGCGCAGTCGGCCGAGCTGGCCATCTGCTGCCCCGCGAACGAGTTGCGGGCGCCCTCGGTGGCCGTCATCGCTACGATGGTCGACGCGCTCGTGCAGATGGTGGCCGCGCAGCGCGGCGAGGCGATGCGAGAGCGCAACGAGCGCCTCAACCAGCTGTGCGAATACCTGGCCGCGCGACGGCTGCGCTAACCGCGCCATTCGCTCCGCGACCACCGCTCGACGGTGCCCCGCATCCCCCTCGCGTGAGGCGACATGCACGGCAGGGCGCCTTTGGGAGGTGTTCTTTGGGCGACACGCGCTGAAGGTATTTGCCTTCCGAGTGAAATGTGGTAGACTGGGATGTGTAATCCCTGCGATGTGCGTGATCTCTCTGTTGTTTTGAGCCAACACATTGGTTGAGGGAGCCGATTTCCGTATAGCGGCACTGCAGGGTCTTTGCGGAGGTCCTCTGGGCTGCTGGTAGGCACCCACCTGCGCGAGCAGGTTCAAGACCATGAGGACACGGCATAGCAGGGGTTACCCTTGAGCGCAGAAACGGGCCGCCGCGGCGGCCCGTTTTCTTGTTTTTGACGGCCTGAGCGCGCCGCGCGGGCGCGGCTACAGGTCGAGCTTGATGTGCAACTCGCGCAGCTGTCGCTCCGAGACGGCTGAGGGCGCCTGCGTCATCAGGTCCACGGCGCTCTGCGACTTGGGGAAGGCCATCACCTCGCGGATGTTCGGCTCGCCCGCCAGGAGCATCACCAGCCGGTCGATGCCGGGAGCGATGCCGCCGTGGGGCGGGGCGCCGAACTCGAACGCCTCGAGCAGGTGGCCGAACTGGGCCTGGGCCTCCTCATCGGAGAGGCCGATGGCGCGGAACATGCGGTTCTGCACCTCGCGCCGATGAATTCGGATGCTGCCGCCGCCCACCTCGTAGCCGTTGGCCACGATGTCGTACGCCTTGGCCCGCACCTTGGCGGGCTCTGTCTCCAGGAGCGGCAGGTCCTCGTCCATCGCCGCCGTGAAGGGGTGGTGCACCGCCGAGTAGCGTTCCTCCTCCGCGTCCCACTCGAGCAGCGGAAAGTCGGTGATCCAGGCGAAACCCAGCACATCGTCGTCCATCAGGCCAAGGAGCCGCCCGAGGGCGAGGCGCAGCTGGCCGAGGGCCTCGGCCACTACCGCGCGGCTGTCGGCGACGATGAGCACCAGATCCCCCTCGCCGGCACCCGTGTCCTCGACGATGGCGCTCAGCTCCGCCTCGCTCACAAACTTGGCAAACGAGGACCGCACTTCCCCCGCGCGTAGGGCGGCCCATGCCAGCCCCTTGGCGCCGTACCCTTTGGCCTGCTCTGTGAGTTCGTCGAGTTGGCGCCGCGTATAGTCGGCGCAGCCCGGCGCGACGATGGCCTTGACCTGTCCGCCCGCATCCAGCGCCGAGGCGAACACCCGAAACGCCGTCCCCCGTAGGGCGCCGGACAGGTCGATGAGGGGCATCCCGAAGCGGATGTCGGGCTTGTCGCTGCCATAACGCTCCATCGCCTCCTGATAGGTAAAGCGCGGGAAGGGGGAGCGCAGGATGCGCTTGCTCGAGACGGCCGGCACCAGCGCCGTAAAGAGGTCCTCGGTGAGCGCCATGATGTCGTCGCGGTCGACAAACGACATCTCCAGGTCCAGCTGGGTGAACTCGGGCTGGCGGTCGGCGCGCTGGTCCTCATCGCGGAAGCACCGCGCGATCTGAAAATAGCGCTCAAAGCCCGACACCATCAGCAACTGCTTGAGCTGCTGCGGCGACTGGGGGAGTGCGTAAAAGCATCCCGGGTGGAGCCGGCTGGGTACGACGTAATCGCGCGCGCCCTCGGGTGTGCTCTTGATGAGGATGGGCGTCTCGATCTCGATAAAGTCGCGCTCGGTGAGGAACGCCCGGATAAAGTGCACCACGTGGTGCCGGAGGATGATGTTGCGCTGCATGCGCTCGCGGCGCAGATCCAGGTAGCGGTAGCGCAGACGCAACGCCTCGTCGACCTCGGCGTCGTCGTTGATGTAAAAGACGGGCGTCTTGGCCTCGTTGAGGATCTCGATCTCTTCGGCGAGCACCTCGATCTGGCCCGTGGGCATCCTAAGATTGTCGAGCCCCTCCGGGCGGCGGCGCACGGCGCCGTGCACGCGCACCACGTACTCGATGCGCAGCCTGGCGGCGGCGTCGCGCGCCGCGTCAGCCACCTCTGGGTTCACCACCACCTGGGTGATGCCCCATCGGTCGCGCAAGTCGATGAACACGAGGTTGCCGTGGTCGCGCCGCCGGTGCACCCAACCGGCCAGAGTCACGCGGCTTCCGACGTCGCTCGCCCGCAGTTGGCCACAGGTATGCGTCTTGAGCATTGCTTACTGCCTTTTTGGTGGGCATGGTGTCGTACAGACCGGACACTTGATTATACCTGCCCATCTGAGCGGCACAAAACGCGCGCGCATGCCGCGTTGAGCATCGCCTTCCTGAGGCCGGATGGCGGCATCGTGCTGGTTGCCTTTTAGGGGTGTTCCGGTACAATACATATGTACTACAAAAGCCTCGGCTGATTGGAGAGGAACCCGATGGAAGTCAAGGCCAAATCGAAGCGGATTTCGGACCTGAGAGCGTACCTCGAAGAGGAGCGTGACCGCCTGAGGAAAGAACTCGCGCACGTTGAGGAACTCGGTACGGACGAGGAACGGGCCGGACTGGGCAATCACATGGCCGACAACGCGACCATCGTTTTCGAACAGGCCAAGAACGTGGGGATGCACCGCGCCCAAGAGCGCATGCTCGCCGAAGTGGACGATGCGCTGGCGCGCATCGACGACGGCACCTATGGCGTCTGCCGCCGCTGCGGTAACGCTATCGATTCGGCTCGGTTGCGCGCCCTGCCCACCGCCTCTCTGTGCCTCTCCTGCCAGGAGAATCTGGAGACGCGCTGAGGCCGCGTCCGCTCATTACCGGAGTCCGACCTTGAAGACACGCGTAGACTGGCGTGGCGCGGTGCTGTTTGTCATCGCGCTGGTCGTCATCGCCCTCGATCAGTACACCAAGGCGCTGGTGCGCGAGCACCTGCCGCTCAACACGTCGTGGATGCCGATCCCGTGGCTCGATCCGCTTGTCACGCTCACCCACGTGCGCAACACCGGCGCCGCCTTTGGGCTCTTTCCCAGCCTGGGTGGCGTGTTCCGGATCGTGTCCCTCGTGGTCGTGGTGGCCATCATCTTTTTCTTCCGCCAGCTGGCGGCCGCCTCGTGGATGCTGCGCATCGCTCTGGGGCTGCAGCTGGGAGGCGCCTCTGGGAACCTGATCGACCGCTTCGTTCACGGCTATGTGACCGATTTCGTGGACGTGCGCGTGTGGCCCATCTTTAACGTCGCCGATAGCGCCATCGTGGTCGGGACGGTGCTCCTGGCCTACTATGCCCTCTTTGTCGAGCCATCTTCTACCCAAAAAGCGGAGGCGACTCTCCAGGAGCCGTGCGCCGATGGCGAGTCGGGCTGACGCTCGTGCGCCGGCCCCCCGAGATGCCGCCGCGCCCGCCTGACAGCCATCGGGAACCCGCCATGCCAGAGCACGAACTCTCTATTGACGAGCCCCAGAGCCGCATCGACCGCTACCTGGCCGAGCGCTTTCCGTCCCTCACGCGCTCGGCCGTGCGACGCCTCATCGATGAGGGGGCGGTGCTGGTGAACGGCCAGCCCACCCGACCGAGCTATCATCCCATCCCGGGAGACGCCGTGACGGTGCGCATCCCCGAGCCAGAGCCGAGCCTTCCCCAGCCGGAGTCCCTGTCACTCGATATCGTGTATGAGGACGAGCACCTGCTGGTCGTCGACAAGCCGGCGGGAATGGCCGTGCATCCCGGCGCCGGACGCGCCTCCGGCACGCTGGTGAATGCCCTGCTGGCGTACCGCCCCGAAATCGCCCGCGCCGACCTCGACCCGGCGCGGCCCGGCATCGTGCACCGCCTCGACCGCGAGACCTCGGGCCTGCTGGTGGTGGCGGCGCACCGCGAGGCGCAGGCCGCGCTCCAGGCCATGTTCAAGCGCCGCGACGTGCACAAGGTCTACCTGGCGCTGGTGTACGGCGCGCTGTATCCCGAGCACGCCGCCATCGAGGCGCCCGTCGGGCGCGACCCCATCCACCGCCGCCGCATGGCGGTGCTCGCCGAGGGGGGGCGTCAGGCCCGCACCGAGTATGCCGTCCGCGAGGCGTTCGACGGCTGTACGCTCATCGAGGCGACGCTGGTGACGGGGCGCACCCATCAGATCCGCGTGCACCTGGCCTCCATCGGCCACCCGGTAGTGGGCGATCGCATCTACGGCCGGCGGCGCGAGGCGATTGCGGCGCCGCGCCAGTTCCTGCACGCCTGGCGCCTCTCCTTCGAGCATCCCATGCGCCGCGAGACGATGTCGTTCGAGGCCGAACTCCCGGCCGACCTCGCCGGCGTCCTCGAGCGCCTCCGGCGCGACGGCACGTCGTAACGCCCGGCCTGCTCTCCCGCCGTTCACGAGGACGCACGTGCAAGCGACCACGCTCCGTACCTGGCGCCGCCGCATCGTGGCGGTCTGCTTTGTCACCTATGCCTGCTACTACCTGGGTCGGGTGAACCTGGCCGTCACCGTGCCGGCGCTGCGGCAGGCGTACGGCTGGGACAAGTCCGCCATTGGCGTCATCGGCACGGCCTTTTACTGGGCCTACGCCGCAGGCCAGCTCGTGAACGGCCCCCTGGGCGATCGCCTGTCCCCACGGCGACTGGTGGCCGTGGGGCTGGTGGCATCGGCGCTTCTCAACCTCGTCTTTGGCTCCCTCGGCGGCGCGCTCCCCTGGCTGGTGGCCCTTTGGGCCCTCAACGGTTGGGCGCAGGCCACCGGCTGGGCGCCCATCATGCGCACGCTGTCGCGCTGGTTCGAGCCGGCGCAGCGCGCTCGCGTCACGGCGCTCATCAGCCCCTCCTACCTCGTGGGGCACGCCGCCTCATGGGCGCTGGCAGGAACCCTCACCGCCCGCCTCGGATGGCGCTATGCCTACTGGGTGCCGGGCGTGCTGCTGCTCGGCGCCGCGATCTTTTGGCATGCTCTGGCACGAGACGAGCCGGGGAGGGCGCCGGGAGAGGCGCCGGACCCGCCCGCGAGTCGCGACGCTCCGCGCCTGGCGGGGCTGAGCGTGGCATGGCGCGGACCGATGCGCTGGGCCATCGCCGTCAGCCTTCTTTCGGGGATGGTCAAGGAGGGGCTCAACCTCTGGGGCCCGACCTACCTGGTGGAGGAGCAGTCGCTGGGCGTGCTGGGCGCCGCGCTGAGCGGGCTTCTGATCCCGCTGGCCGGCATCGGGGGGCAACTCGTGACCGGGCGCGTGCAGCGGCGGATGGCGGCGGCTTCCCATGCAACGCAGCAGGAGCGTCCGCTGGTGACGGGGCTGGCCCTGGTGGTGGCCGTCGGGGCCGCGGCGCTCTATGTCGTGGGCGGGGGGCGCTCGCCGGTCGCGGCGCTGCTGATGCTGGCGCTCGTGGCGGCGGGCAGCCATGGCATGAACGGCCTGCTCATGGCGTCGCTGCCTCTGAGTCTGGGCCGCGGCGCCCCCGTCTCGGCCGTCACGGGGGCGCTGAACTTTTGCCAGTACTTGGGCGCGGGGCTGGGGGCGGCGCTGGTGGGGACGCTCGTCGATCACCTGGGGTGGGGCGGCGCCTACGGCTGGTGGGCGGGATCCGCGCTGCTCATCGCCCTCATCGCCGCGGGCGGCGCCCGGCGCGTTGGCGCCGTGAGCCGAGCGGGCAGCTCTAGGTCTTGAGCCCGCTCGCGGCCCCTGGGGTCAGGGGATCTCGATGGACGGCGCGATGTGCGGCTCGGCCTCAGCCGCGGGCGTCGCCACGTGCGGGGCATCATCCTCGATGCGCATCAGCGGGCGCATGCGCAGCCCCGCCGCCGCCATGACGGCCAACACGATCCCGGTGGCGATATACCATGGCCGCAGGCCCACCGCATCGGTGATTGGCCCGGCCAGCGCCAGTCCCAGCGGCGCCATCGCACCGCAGCCGCTGCTGACCACGGTAAAGATGCGCCCATGCATCTCGGGGGCCACCATGCGCTGCAGTAGGCCGTTGAGCGGGCCGTTGGTCATCACGTTCATGACGCCGGTGACGAACATGCCGGCGACCACGACCCAGAGCGCCCCGTCCGGTGACACTCCGACGATCAATAGGCCGAGCCCCTGACCGGCCACCCCCAGCAGGGCGGTGTGCACGTCCTTGCGGAGGCCGCCCCAAATACTCAGCATCAGGCCGCCGGCCACCACGCCGATGCCGTAGGCCGAGTTCGCCGCGCCCAGGCCCATCGCTTCGCCGTTCATGTGGCGCGTGATGAGCAGCGGCAAGAGCGCGAAGGACGGGTTGAAGAAGAGGTTGATGACCATGCCGATGGCGATGACGCCCATGATGGCGGGCCAGCGCCAGGCGTACATCAGGCCGGCGCGCATGTCGCTCAGGAGATCGGCGACGGTGGTGGCCGTGCCCCGGCGGGCCGGCTGCGGGATGGCGATAAAGGCCAGCGGGATGATGGCCAGGGCGGCGGTGCCTACGTCGACGGCCATCACCCCATGGAGCGGCAGCGCGCCGACCAATAGCGCCCCCAGCGGCGGCGAGATGATCCTCAGCGCGCCGTGCATCGACTGATTCAGCGCTGCCACGCGGGTGAGCTTTTCCTTGGGCACCATGAGCGCCGTCGAGGCCTGCATGGCGGGCCAATGGAAGGCCCCACCGATGGAGCGTATGACCATGGCCACATAGATGTGCCACACCGCCAGGTAGCCGCCCCAGGCGAGGAGCGCCAGGCCGGCGGAGACGGCCGCCACGATGCCGTCGGCCAGCACGAGCACCAGGCGCCGGTTCCAGCGGTCGACGCAGGCCCCGGCGAGGGGCCCCAGCAGGACCTCGGGCAGCGTGCCCACCAGGCCGGCGGTGGCCAGCACGGTGGCGGAGCCGGTCTGCAACGTCAGCCACCATACGAGGGCGAACTGCACCAGGCTGCTGCCGATGAGGGAGAAGGCCTGGCCGGCCCAGATGGTGAAAAAGGGCGTCATCCAGGAGCGCCAGCGCATATGCATGGCTTACCATCCTTTACCCGTCGCCTCGGGGCGTGTGCGGCCCGGTGGCGCTGCCCCTCATAATCAGAAGGACGCATCGGGCCCACCGAGTGTTGGCACCGGCTCCTCTCCGAAGATGATGCGTGCTGAGGACGCGCCGCTTCGCTGGACGCGCCGCGAGGTATAGCGCTATTCTACGGCCCCGCTCCGGCGGGCGCATCGGCAAGGGGAACGGGCTCGGGCCTGGCCGGCAGGCCAGGCAGGGGCCCAACGGGCACCACGATACCAGAGGACTGCAACACAGGGGGTGAACATGCCATCGGTGAGGCACCAAGGGCGAACGATCCACTACCGCGAGCGGGGGAGCGGCCCGTTGCTGCTCGTCCTGCACGGCAACACCGCCTCATCGGCGCTGCACGAGGGGGAGCTGGCCCACTTCTGTGCGCGGTTTCGCGTCGTGGCGCCGGACCTCCCCGGAGTAGGGGGGTCGGACCGCATGGACGTCTGGCCTCTGGATTGGTGGCAGGAGGGGGCGCGCGCCGCGGCCGCCCTCGCGGAGCACCTGGGCGCGTCGCGCTGCGGGGTGGTGGGCACCAGCGGCGGCGCCGTCGCCGCGCTGTGGATGGCGATCCTGCGCCCCGACCTCGTCGCCGCCGTGGTGGCCGACAGCGTCGTGGGGCGTCACCGGCCGGACGCCCTCCGGGCAAACGTGGCCTCGCGCGACGTCTCGGACCCCGGCGCGCAGGGGTTTTGGCGGGCGGCGCACGGCGACGACTGGGAGCAGGTGGTGCGGGCCGACAGCGACCTGCTGCTGCGCTTTGCCGAGGCGGGCGCCGACTGGTTCCAGGGGAGGTTGGCCGAGATCGCCGCGCCGGTGCTCTTTACCGTGAGCCTGGCTGACGAGATGCTGCCCGACGTGGCGAGCGAGACATGCCGCATGGTGCGGGAGGTGCGTTCCTTGCGGGCTTTTGTGGTCGGCGAGGGCGCGCATCCGCTGATGTGGAGTCGGCCCGAGGTGTTCCGCGAGGCGGCGGACGCCTTCCTCGAGCGCCACTACGCCCCCGAGCCGTAACCGAAGGGCCGCTGCGGGGAACGAATTCGGGCGGGCGATGATCCGACCGCCCCAACGCCGTCACCAGAGCGACGGCTGTCCCGCGGATCCCTCGTTGGCGTCCGAGCCCTCGGGCCAATCGGCGGAGCCGCGGTAGATGCGTGTATCGTGCATCATGCTGCGGTCGGTAAAGGCGCCGCCGTCGACCGGCATGCGCGCCATCTGGTCGATGGCGCCGCGGGCGTCGCCGTCGAGGTTATCGGCATAGTGCAGCACGATCGCCTCGAGGGTGCTGGGCACCACCGGCGAGCCGTGCTCCAGGCGGCCATGGTGCGAGAGGATGGCGTGCACCACGCGCAACCGCAGCTCCTGGGAGAATCCGGGCAGCGCGTCGATGGCGTGCTCCACCGCCGACGCCCCCATGTAGAGGTGCGTCCAGAGGATACCCTCTTCGGTGAGCTGAAAGCTCACCGGGTCGTAGGCGCGAATCTTGCCCAAGTCGTGGAGCAGCGCCACGGTGAGCACCAGGTCGTGGTCCAGCTCGGGATAGAGGTCACAGGCCGTGAGGACGATGCGCGCCACGGCGAGGGTGTGCTCCAACAGCCCGCCGATGCAGGCATGGTGGTTCACCTTGGCGGCGGGCGCGTGGGTGTACGCCTGGTAGGTGTCCTCATCGCCCAGGATGGACGCCAGGAGTCGGGCCAAGTCGGGCTGGGTGATGTCGGCCAACCGGGCGTCGAGTTCCGCCTGCATCTCCTCGATGGGGCGACGCGCCGTGGGCAAGAACTCGTCGAGATTGGGGAGGTCGGCCGGCACGATGCGCTCCAAGCTCACCTGGAGCTGCTCGCGAAACTCGCCGACCTTTCCCGTCACCTCGACCCCGCTCCCCACGGCCAGCGAGTCGGCCACGTGAGCGGGCACGTCGAACATGACGCCCGCCACGGTACCCGTGCGGTCCGCCAGGGTCACGCGCAGCATGGGGTTGCCCACCCGCGTCGTCGTCACAATCTTGTCTCGCAGGAGGAAGGGCTGCTTCTTCAGCGTCATGTTGAGCCTGAGTTGGGCCACGGGGGTGCGTGCCATCGCCGCTCCGATCGCTTGATGGTGGGTGCGCATGAGGATGGTGGAGCGCCGAGATTATAGCACAACGCCGCCCCACGCCCAATCGTTGGGAGTGCAGGGAACGCGGATGAACGCGGATTCCACGGATTCCTGCGGATCGGATGCTGAGATGGCAGAGGTACACAGATCCCCGTCCTCTCTGCAGTAGGTTCTGTATCGATCCGCGTAGATCCGCCCAATCCGCGTTCATCCGCGTTTCCCCGCTGTTGACCGGGGTTCGGTGGGGCGATAGAATCGATGGGGCGTGGGTCGGCGCTGAGTGATCGTTGGAGGGAGAGGGTGCGATGCGTGCGGTCGACATCATCGCGAAGAAGCGCGACGGGGAGGAACTCTCCGCAAACGAGATTGGCTTTTTCGTCCAGGGCTTGGTGAGCGGCGAGATCCCCGATTACCAGGTGGCCGCCTGGGCCATGGCGGTACTCTGGCGCGGCATGACGCCCGCCGAGACGGCCGCCCTCACCATGGCCATGGTGCGCTCGGGCGAGGTGATGGACCTGGCGCGCCTCGGGCCGGTGGTGGTGGACAAGCACTCTACCGGCGGCGTGGGTGACAAGACGACGCTCGTGGTGGCGCCCCTCGTCTCCGCGGCCGGCCTCCCTGTGGCCAAGATGTCGGGGCGGGGCCTGGGATTCTCGGGGGGGACGCTGGACAAGCTCGAGGCGATCCCGGGGTTCGACGTTTCCCTCAGCACGGGCGCCTTTCTCGCCACGGCGCGTGAGGCCGGCATCGTGGTGGCCGGCCAGACGGGCGACCTCGTCCCCGCCGACGGCAAGCTCTATGCCCTGCGCGACGTGACGGCCACCGTCCCCAGCCTGCCGCTCATCGCCAGCTCGATCATGAGCAAAAAGATCGCCGGCGGCGCCGATGCCATTGTCCTCGACGTCAAGGTGGGCAAGGGCGCGTTCATGCGAACGCTGGACGATGCGCGGGCCCTCGCCGAGGCGATGATCGCCATCGGCCGGCAGGTGGGGCGCCGCGTGACGGCCGTGCTCTCGGACATGAACCAGCCCCTGGGGCTGGCGGTGGGCAACGCCCTGGAGGTGGCCGAGGCGATCGCCGCCCTGCGCGGCGAGGGCCCCGAAGACCTCGTGGAGCACTGCCTCGTGGTGGCCGCCGAGATGCTGGTGCTGGGTGAGCGGGCGGCCGACCCCGCCGAGGCGCGGGTGCAACTCGAGGCGTTACTGGCCGACGGCAGCGCCTTGGAACGCTTTCGCCGCTGGGTGCGTGCCCAGGGCGGCGACCCGCGCGTGGCCGACGACGTGGGCATGCTGCCGAGGGCGCCGGTGATGCGGGCCGTCGAGGCGCCGCGTGGTGGCTTCCTCGCCGGCATCGACGCCGAGGAGGTGGGGCTCGTCTCGGTGGCGTTGGGCGCTGGCCGCCAGCGCAAGGGGGATCCCATCGATCCCGCCGTGGGGATCGTGCTCGGTCCCAAAGTGGGGGCGCGGGTGGAGGCGGGGGAGCGCCTCCTCACGGTGCATGCCCACACCGAGGACGACGCGGACGAGGCGGCGCGGCGCCTCCTGGCCGCTTACACCTGGTCGGAGGAGCCGGTGGCCACGCCGCCCCTGGTGTACGACGTCATCCGCGGCGAGTGAGGGGGCCGCTTCAGAGGGACTGATGGTACGCTGATCTGCGCTGATGGGACGCTGATTCCCGCCGATTACTATTAGAAGGAACCACACAGACCACAGAGGATGCATAGAGGCCGCGGAGAAGGGCCTGTTCACCCTTCCTCCGCGGCCTCTGCGGTTAGCCGATCCCATGTGCGAAGATCGGCGTACCATCAGCGGAATCCGCGCACTATTGGGCCAACTGGGCGCTACCACTCTGTAGCGGCGCGCTCGCGTATCACCCTGCGATAGACGTCGATGGTGCTGGCGGCGATGGTGTCCCAGTTGTACACCGTGAGCACCTCGTGGTAGGCGTTCTCGACGCGCAGGCGCGCCCATTCGGGGTGTTGCAGCGTGTGCACGATCCCCCAGGCGCACGACTCGGGGTTGCCGGGGTAGACGGTGATCCCCGTCTCGGCGTGGCGCACCACCTCGCGCAGTCCCCCCACCTCGCTCACCACCACCGGCGTGCGCGCCGCCATCGCCTCCAGCGCCACGATGCCAAAGGGCTCGTAGAGGCTGGGGAACACGGCGCAATCGGCCACCTTGTAGAGGCGATCGCGGTCCTCGATGCTGACATAACCCGGCAGCAGCACCTTGTGCGAGAGGCCCAGGTCCCACGCCACCTGTCGGATGTGGTTCCACTCGGGCCCCTTGCCCGCGATGACGAGCTTGGCCTCGGGGACCGCCTCTAGCACCAGCGGCATGGCGCGCACCAGGACCTCTACCCCCTTTTCGCGGACGATGCGGCCCACGTGCAGCACCAGCTTTTCCTCCGCCAGGGCATAGCGGGCGCGAAACGCTGCGAGGTCGACCCCCTCCAACGCCTGGAAGCGCCGCGGGTCGACGCCGTTGGGGATGACGTCCACCTTGTCGGCCGGCGCCGAAAAGTAGACATCCATCTCCTCGGCCATGTAGCGCGTCGTGGTGATGACGCGCCACGCCTCGTAGGTGAGTTCCCACTCGGCGTCGTTGATGCGCTGTGCCTCGGAGCCGCTGAGTTGGCCGCGCCCTCGCCCGCGCTCCGTGGCGTGGATGGTGGCCACCATCGGCAGCCGGTTGCGGTGTTTCAGCTCTCCGGCGGCGAACGCCGTAAGCCAATCGTGGTTGTGGATCAGGTCGAACGGGCCCAGACTCTCGATGACTGCCTGGGCGCCGGCGGCCAGTGCCTCGTTGGCGTGCACCGCGCCGGTGTAAAAGTCGGGATAGCCCCCTGATCGTACCGGCCTCGAGACGCGATGGATCGTGGCGCCCTGATCCTCCTCGCGCGCCGGCGCGCCGTCCACCCCCGGCGTGATGACGTGCACCTCGATGCCGCGCTGGACGAGGGCGGGGACGAGTTCGGCCACGTGGCGGCCCAGACCTCCGACCAGGTTGGGGGGATACTCCCAGGTCAGCATGAGCACGCGCATCTCGGCCTCCTCGCGATGGTGAGCGTCCTATCGACTGTGACGCCATGGTGGCGGCGCGGCCCGCCCGGCCGCCCGCAGATCGATTGTAGACCAGGGGCGCCTCCCACGGCAAGTGGCGCCGGCGAGCACTGGAGCGCCCACTAACCCGCCCAGATCCCCCGCAGTCTCGGCTACGCACTCGCCTCATACTTGCCAGGGGCGCCGGTCGTGCCTAGAATAGGGCAGGAACAACGTACACATTGAGGGAGACAACATGGCTCAGGACATGATCGGAGCGGCGAACGAGTTGGCTGTGGCGGGCGAGTTGGCATGCGCCGACGCTCACGCCCTGGCAGCGCAGATGAACGTGACGCCTCTCGCCTTGGCAAAGGCGATCAACGCCGAGACGCAACTTCGCTTCAACCGCTGCCAGATGGGCCTCTTTGGCTATGGCCTCAAGGCGGAGGGCAAGAGCAAGATCATCCTCGCGGCCACCAACGTGCCCGACGACATTGCCTCTGCCATCCGTGCCAAGGCCGCCAACGGCCGCATCGCCTGCAGCGACGCCTGGGCCGTCGCTGAGCAGTTCAAGTACCCCCGCCTCGGGATCGCCAATATTATCGAGGCGCTCGGGCTCAGGGTAGTCCCCTGCCAGCTCGGTTGCTTCTGATTGACGTTCCGTAAGGCCGGTGCTATTATCCTGCCCTGTTGCGAAAGGTGGAGGAGACATGGCACGCGCCGTGAAGCAGTTTAGATACGGTTTCTACCCTGCTCTGGCTGCGAAGATTGGCAACGATGTCGAACGCATGGGCCCCGTCGCCCGAAAGGCCTACTTTGAGCGGCGGTTGCGCATGATCGAGACACAGATACGCATGTTGTCCGACAGGATGGGTGTCTCGGAGGAAGACCTCACCGACGAGTGGACGTGGTCCGCCGGGCCCCTGGACGATGATCGATGGGCGTCGCTGGTGAGCCTCGACTATTTGCTCACGGCGCGCGACACCCTCATCGAGACGATCGAGACGCTATGACGCGCTTCTCACAGCGGGCAAACATGGAGGGGGCGCCGACCCGCGCCCCCTCCGTCGTAGGGAACGGGCGTCAGCAGGCGGTGAGTCGGCTCGCCGCGCGGCGGGGGAGCTGAGCGGTGCGCCGTATGTGGCGACGCTTTCGTGCCATGGCAGACGCCGAGCGCGCGCGTGTGCTGGCCATCATCTCGGCCAGCGCCATCATCGGCCTGCTGTACGGCCTGGGCGGGCTCAGCCTCTACCTGCGCGCGAATTTCCTGCAGCCCACGCCGACGCCCGGCCCGACTCTGGACCTCACCGCGCCTCCCCCGGCCGACGAGGTCGAGGCGCCAACCCTCTATCCAACGATGACTTTTACCGCGCCGCCCTCCGGTCAGACGGACCGATCTATGCCAACCCTCTACCCGACGATGACCCCCCGGCCCGGCGCCTAGAGCGCGAGCCGCGGCGCAACCCCACGATGGACCGCGCTATCCGGCGATCCGCCGGTAACGCCGGCCAGAAAGGTGATCGATGAACGCCACGGAACTGCTGCGTGAGCTATCGGAGGCCTCCGGCGTCTCGGGGTATGAGACCGAGGCCGGCGCCATCGCCCGACGCGCATTCGAGCCCCACGCCGACGCCATCAGTTCCGACGCGCTGGGGAACATCATCGCGCTCAAGCGCGGTGATCGCGCCCCCGACGCCCCCCGACGCGCCATCATGCTGGCCGCCCACGTCGACGAGATCGGCCTGATGGTCAAGGGGTATGAGGATGGGTTCGTGCGGGTTGCCACCGTGGGTGGGGTGGACCTGCGCACCATCGTGGGGCAGGAGGTGGTCGTGCACGGCGCACGTCCGCTCCCCGGGATCGTCGGGTCACGGCCGCCCCACGTCCTCTCTCCCGAGGAGCGGCAGAAGGCGGTGCCCCTGGACGACCTCTTTATCGACGTCGGGCTGTCGCAGGAAAGCCTCGAAGAGGTGGTGCGCGTGGGCGATCTCATCACCATGCGTCGCGAGATGGTCGAGTTGGCCGAGGGCTATGTCTCGGGCAAGGCGTTCGATGACCGCGCCGGTGTGGTCTCTCTGGCGCTGTGCTTGGAGAGCCTGTCGACCCTCCGCCACGCCTGGGACGTTTACGCCGTGGGCACCTCCCAGGAGGAGGTGGGCCTGCGTGGCGCCACGGTGAGCGCCTACGGCGTGGCGCCCGACGTGGCCATCGCTGTGGACGTCGGCTTTGGGGCGCAGCAGGGGGTGGATGAGAAGGAATCCATCACCATGGGGGGCGGTCCCTCCATCGCCAAGGGGCCCAACATCCATCCCGTCATGTTCGATCGGCTGGTAGAGACCGCCAAGGCCCACGAGGTGACATATCAGGTCGAATACGCCGCCGGCGCCACGGGCACCGACGCCTGGGCCATCCAGGTGGCGCGCGAGGGGATCCCCACGGCGCTGTTGTCGGTGCCGCTGCGTTACATGCACACCTCGGTGGAGACGCTGAACGTGCGCGACATGGAGCGCACGGGACGGCTGATGGCCCTCTTTATCGCCGGCCTCGACGAGGCGTTCGCTTCCCAGGTAGGAATCTAGCCAGGAGGATAACCGTGCTGCTCAAGGATCTGTCCGAGGCGCGAGGCGTCTCGGGCGACGAGGGCGCCGTGCGCGAGGTCTTGCTCAAGGCGGTGGAGGGTCTGGTCGACGAGCAACGCGTGGACGCCCTGGGGAACCTCATCTGCCTGCGCAAGGCGCGTCGCCCCATCGAGGAGGGGCGCTGGCCCCGCACCGTCATGGTGACGGCCCACATGGACGAGGTGGGCCTGATGATCACCGGCATCAACGGAGACGGCACGCTGCGCTTCGAGAAGGTGGGCGGCATCGACGACCGCGTGCTCCTGTCCAAGCAGGTCCTCGTCGGCAAGGACGCGGTGCCGGGCGTGATCGGCTACCCGCCCATCCACCTCATCCCGGCCGCCGATCGCCAAAAGGCCCCCGACATCGGCAAGGCCGCCATCGACATCGGCGCCAAAGACAAGGCGGGGGCCGAGCGCCTCGTGTCGTTGGGCGACTATGCCACCTTTCGCACCTGCTATGAGGTGCTGGACGAGGGGGGGCTGCGCACCGTCAAGGGCAAGGCGTTCGACGACCGCGCCGGGTGCGCGGCGCTGGTGGAGCTGCTTCACGAGGATTACGCCCTCGACCTGTACGCCGTTTTCACGGCCCAGGAGGAGGTGGGGCTGCGCGGCGCGCGGGTGGCGGCCTTTGCCGTCAACCCCGACGTGGCGTTCGCCCTCGAGGGCACCATCTGCGACGACCTCCCAAAAAAGAAGGACGTGAGCCCTGTGACGGAGCTGGGCAAGGGGCCGGCGCTCACCTTTATGGATCAGTCCGTCATCGCCGACCGGCGCCTAGTGCGGCTGCTGGTGGACACGGCCGAGGGCCTCAACATCCCCTACCAGTTCAAGCGCGCTGCGGCGGGCGGCACCGACGCCGGTGCCATCCATCTGGCGCGAGAGGGCGTGCCCTCCGCCGTGGTGGCCGTGCCCTCGCGCTATATCCATGCGCCCGTCAGTATGTTGAGCCTGGACGACCTGGACCACACGGTGCAGCTCATGAAAGCTGCCCTGCATACGATGGAGGGAGGGCTGAACGCGTGAAGGAGATCATCAGGACGCTGACCGAGGCGTACGGGCCGTCGGGCGACGAGGGACAGGTACGCGCGCTGATCGAGGAGATGGTGCGCGGCGTGGTCACCGAGATGCGCACTGATCCCCTGGGCAACCTCATCGCGCTCAAAAAGGGGACCGGCGGCGGGAAGCGCGTGATGATCGCCGCCCACATGGACGAGATCGGCCTCATCGTCACGCATATCGACAAGAAGGGTTTCTTGCGGGTCGGGCGCGTGGGCGGCGTCTTTGCGCCGACGCTGATGGGCGGGCGCGTGCGCTTTGCCAACGGCACGGTGGGCGTCATCGGCTCGGAAAAGTGGCTGCGCTCGAACGACGCGCCCAAGTGGGAGGAGGTGTTCATCGACGTCGGCGCTACCTCGCCGGACGATGCTCCCGTGCGGGTGGGCGACGTGGCCTGCTTCTCGCGCCCCTATGAAGAGATGGGCGACCGGCTGATCGCCAAGGCGATGGACGATCGGGCGGGGTGCGCCGTCCTCGTCCAGGCGCTACGTGACCTGGGCGAGTCTCCCCACGACGTGTACGCCGTGTTCACCACCCAGGAGGAGGTGGGTACGCGCGGTGCGCTCGTCTCGGCGTTCGGCATCGAGCCCGAGGTGGCGCTGGCCATCGACGTTACCGATACGGGCGACGTCCCCGAGGCGCCACCCATGGCGGTGGATCTGGGGGCGGGGCCGGCGGTGAAGGTGATGGATCGCGGCTTCCTCTCGCATCCGGGCGTGAAGCAGTGGATGATCGACGGCGCCGAGCGCCTGGGGATTCCCTATCAGCGCGAGGTGTTGCAGCTGGGCAGCACCGATGCCCGCGCCATCCAGATGTCGCGGGCGGGCGTGCCGACGGGCGCGCTGTCGCTGCCGGCGCGCTACATCCACAGCCCCTCCGAGATGGTGGACCTGCGCGACCTGCAGGGCGCGTCGAACCTTCTGGTAGGGCTGTTGAAGGAGCCCATCGCGCTGTAGCGCGCTGACAAGGCCGTGCCACGCAAAGCGCCGTCGCCCTCGAACATCACCGTCGGGGCCGGCGGCGCACTTGATGCGCGGCGATGCGCATCATGCCCGATAGACCCGCCGCGTCCGCTTGACGCTTCTGAGCCGTAGCCGATACACTCAAGGGGACGCGTCGTCTGCTAGAGCGAAAGGGGGCCCGATGAACCTGAGTCACGTGCTCGAGTCGACCGACGTGCTGGAGGTTGCCAGCGGCTTTCAGTTCATCGAGGGACCGGTGTGGCACCCGGCCGACCGCTATCTGCTGTTCAGCGACATCCCCGCCGACACCATCTACCGCTACATTGGGGGCGCCGAGCCCGAGCCGTGGCGCAAGCCGAGCCATCACTCCAACGGACTGACGTTCGACCGCCAGGGGCGGCTGGTGGCCTGTGAGCACGGGAAGCGGCGTGTCTCGCGCACCGAGGCGGATGGCAGCGTGGTGGCGTTGGCCACCCACTACCGCGACATGCGGCTCAACAGCCCCAACGACGTGGTGGTGCGCAGTGACGGCAGTGTTTTCTTTACCGATCCACCCTACGGCATCCGCCCCGAGGATCAGGAACTCCCCCACAGCGGCGTCTACCGGTTGGCGCCGGACGGCGACCTCATGCTGATAGCGGCCGATTTCAACCGGCCGAACGGCCTGGCCTTTTCTCCCGACGAGGCCATCCTCTATATCGACGACACCATGGAGCGTCACATCCGCGCCTTTGACGTTGCTGCGGACGGCAGTCTCTCCAACGGGCGCGTGCTCGCCGAGATGGCATCGGCTCTGCCCGGCGGCCCCGACGGGATGAAGGTCGATGCGATGGGCAACCTCTACGCCACGGGCCCAGGCGGGGTGTGGATCTATGATCCGGACGGCGCGCTCTACGGGGTGTTACAGACCCCGCAGAAGCCCAGCAACCTGGCCTTTGGCGACGCCGATTTCCACACCCTCTATATCACCGCGCGCTCTGGGCTGTACTCGGTGCGCACCCTCTTTGAGGGAATCCACGTCTTCTGAGAGCGGTGTGCTGCCTGCAAAGAAAAGAGCCGGAGAGTCACCCTCCGGCTCGTCCTCGTCGGCGCCCTGGTACACCAACCGCGCATCGCGCGGAGCGCGGTACGTGTAGGGGCCGCACGCCTGTGCGGCCCGGCGCGCCCTACGAGGGCCACGTCGGGAAGCAACTCGTCGTGACCCGCCGACCATGATGGTCGCGCCAGCCGCCTTTGCCAGGCCTCAGCCCCCGTTCCCCCGCCACTCTCGCCGCACCGTG
>ERZ747221.1992-NODE-1992-length-19051-cov-3.645673_pt1 | contig 19051 bp, 16 predicted proteins | sample MGYA00374949_ERZ747221 | MGnify/ENA primary metagenome ERZ747221 (study PRJEB28779, sample SAMN05720172) | bioreactor metagenome | isolation source: Anaerobic biogas reactor | place: USA:Washington, USA | collected 2015-08-08 ... | reverse complement strand
GCAAACACGGATAATGCCCCCAGGATGATCCCGATGGCGGTGTAGTGCTCATGACCGAATTGACGGGCGGTGGGGATCAGTTCATCAAGAGTAATGAAGGTCATGACACCACCAGCAAATGCCAGGGCGCCGGGGACAAAGTTGCTGAAGTTAACCAGTACCAAAGCTGCCAAGAGAGCGCCGATGGGTTCAGCCAGGCCGGAGAGAAATGCCACCAACAGGGCATCCTTACGGTGCATACCTGCTTTGCAAAGTGGCAGGGCGGTTGCCAGTCCTTCGGGAACATTGTGCAGGAGGATGGCAATGGCGATAAAAAGACCAAACTGTGGATTGGTCAGGTAGCCTGCGCCGACAGCAATGCCTTCAGGAAGGTTGTGCAGGGTGATACCAACTGCCAATAACAACCCGGTTTTCATCAGGCTGCGATTGATGGGGTAGGTCTCTGCACCAAATCGCCCATGACGGTGACGTCCCATCCCGATGCGTGGGGCATCAATGTTGCCGTTTTGCTCACAATCTTTGACGGGAATCTCTTTTTCGCCAAAACGAATATGGGGCGCGAAGTGGTCGAGAACGAACATGAAGATCGCACCCAGGCCAAAGCCGATGGTGGCGGTCAACGGGCCGGCCAATTCCCAGGCTTCATTGACCAATTCCAGGAATGACAGGCTGATCATCACCCCGGCGGTATATCCCATGAGCAAGCCATAAGAGCGCCTGCCCGGTCGGCGGATGATGGCGATCAGCCCACCGATGACCCAAGCGATCCCCTGCAGCGCCGGGAAGGGGCGCAGGCCCAGACGCGCCCACCCCCCGCCATGCTTGCCCGGCCCCCAGATCCAGGCCGGCACGACCAGCAGCGCTTCGAGCCCAAAGATGAGGAACACCTGGGCGCCCTGCGACAGCTCGGGGAGCCCGAACGCCGACCAGGCGAAGGACAGCGCCACCGAGATCACGACGCCGAGGATCACCAGGCCGATAGTCGCGAGCCCTGCCACGATCATATCGCGGAGCCCCCACGGGGCGCCAGCCGGGGGCTCTCTCGCCTCTAGCGCATCGTCCATAGCCGCCACGATCACCTTTCCAATGGGAAACCAAAGGATCGGGCATCAGGGTGCGTTGCCCGATCCTCTGGGTTGATTGTACGATGCCGCCAGAGGCGCGTCAACCGTTACTGCGGCACCGCTCCGGGGGCTGTGGCGCAGCGGCGGCCGCGCGTACGTTGACATTCGCCTTGCGCTGGCTATACTCTATGGAACGATGAACGAGCCCAAGAGAATCGACCTCCACACCCACTCCCTCCTCAGCGACGGCGCGCTGCTGCCGTCCGAGTTGCTGCGCCGCTGCGCCGTGCGCGGCTTTGAGGCCGTCGCCATCACCGACCACGCCGACGCCAGCAACCTGCCGGGCATCATCGAGGCCTTGCAGCGCGTGGTGACCGAGCAGCGCGACGATTTCGGCGTCACCCTGTTGGTCGGCGTCGAGCTGACGCATGTCGGCCCCGGCAGCATCGACGGCCTGGCGCGTCGGGCCAAGGCGCTCGGCGCCGAGGTGGTGGTCGTGCACGGCGAGACGATCGTCGAGCCGGTGGCGCCGGGGACGAACCGCGCCGCCGTAGAGTGCGACGCCGTCGACGTGCTGGCACATCCCGGGTTTCTGACCCTCGAGGAGGCCCGCATCGCGGCGGCGCGGGGGCGTTATGTCGAGATCACGACGCGCAAGGGGCACGCGCTGACCAACGGCCACGTGGCCCGCACCTGCCTGGCAGCTGGCGCGCCCATGGTGGTCAACACCGACAGCCATGACCCTGACGACCTCGTCGACCTGTCGTTCGCTCAGCGTGTGGCGGCGGGCGCCGGCCTCAGTGAGGCGCAGGTCTTGGAGGCTACGCTAACCAACCCGCGCGCCCTATTGGCGCGCATTCTAGCGGCGCGCTAGGTCCTCTTGCCGCCCAACCGCGTCATCGCCTGAGCCATCATTGGCCATCCGTACCTGACCAGGGAGAGCTACCATGCCCTTTGCACCCATGCCCACACCGATCCGCTGTCCGCAGTGCAATACCTCCTTTGTCGTCGACGTGCGCACCATCGTCGACGTGGGGGAAGAGCCCGAGCTGAAGGAGCAGTTCCTGCGCGGCCAAGTGAACTATGCCCGCTGCCCCAACTGCGGCGCCGGCGGCATGCTCAGTTCACCGCTGCTGTACCACGATCCGGAGAAGGAGCTGCTCATCTCGTACATCCCGCCCGAGACGGGCTATACCGCCGACCAGCAGGAGCACGTGGTCGGTGGGCTGGTCAACGCCGTGATGAACAAGCTCCCCGCGGAGAAGCGCAAGGGGTACTTTTTGCAGCCCCGCACCGCCCTCACCCTCGATGGGCTGTTCGACGCCATCCTGGAGGCGGACGGCATCAGCCGCGAGGTGTTGGAGGGGCAGCGCGCCAAGCTGCGCCTGCTCAACGAGCTGCTGGCGGCGGTGGAGGACGACCAGACCCTCGATACGCTCATCGAGCAGCACCGCGACGAGTTGGACTATGAGTTCTTTTTGCTGCTGAGCAACCTCATCGACGCCGACGAGCAAGGGGAGGCGGACGAGCACGTGGCGGGGATGGCGCAACTCCGTGAGAAGCTGCTGCAGCGCGTCAGCCCGGCCATGCCTCGCTCGGCACCCCAGAGCGCCAGCTATGACGAGCTGATCGACATGCTCTCTTCGGAGGATACCGCCAAGACGTGGCGCACCACCATCGCCATCAACCGTCAGCGCCTCGACTATGGCTTTTTCCAGGCGCTCACGGCGCGCATCGACGCCGCCCGCGACGCGGGCGATACCGAGGCCGCTGAGGCGCTCACCGCGCTTCGGGGGCGCATCCTGGAGGAATTGGACGCCCAGAACCGCATGGTGCGCGAGGCGGAGGACGAGGCCAGCCTGTTGGTGATGCAGTTGCTGGAGGCCCAGGATCTCCGGACGGCCATCCGCGAGCACCGCGACGAGATCGATGACGTGTTCCTCATGGTGACGGCGCGTCTCCAGGCTACGGCGGCGCGGAAGGACGAGGCCCGGGCGGCCAGGCTGGGAGCCCTCCTCGAGGCGGCGCTGGAGATGATCGAGGAGAACCTCCCGCCGGCGGAGCGCCTAATGAATCGGCTGCTGCGCACAAGCGGGGTCGAGGAGGCCGATCGGATCCTGGAGGAGTCGCGGGGCCTGCTGAACGACGAGTTCCTCACGCTCTATGACGAGTACGTGGCAGAACTCGAGCGCCGCGGCCAGGACGCCGACCTCTTGGACCACCTCCGCCAGGTCCGAGGCAAAATCCAGGCCAAGATCACCATCTTGAGGGCGTAGGATGGGGCGCGGATGAACGCGGATTAGGCGGATCAGAGCAGAACGGAACCAATAACCACAGAGACACAGAGGACACGGAGGGAACCGGTATTCCCTCCGTGTCCTCTGTATTTCCGTGGTTCCTTTACCTGTCTGATCCGCGTAGATCCGCGATCCATCTGCGGAATCCGCGTTCCATCGGGCTATCGCAGGAAGGCGCTGAACACGCGGTTGCCGAGGAGGCGGCCTCTGGGGGTGAGGCGGATGCCGCGAGCATCCACCTCCAGCAGGCCGTCCTCGGAGGCCTCGGCAATCTGGGCGTCATACACGGTCCCCAGCTCGACCCCGAATCGCCGCGCGAACTCGGCGTATACCACCCCCTCGACGAGGCGCAGGCCGAGCATCATCGTCTCGTCCATGCGCTGGTCGCGATCGCGGCACTCGACCTCGGCCGTCGGGTCGCGCCCCGCCTCCACCCGCTCCACGTACTCGATGGGTGAGGTTACGTTGCCGCGCCGGCAGCGTCCGTCGTACGAGTGGGCGGCCGAGCCCAGCCCCAGGTAGGGCTCGTTGCGCCAGTACTTGAGGTTGTGGCGACACGCCAGGGCGGGCATGTCCGGCGAAGCGTCGTCCGGCCCACGGCGCGCCCAATTCGAGATCTCATAGTGGGCATACCCGGCCCGCTCCAGGAGGTCCTCCGCCAGTACGTACATGTCGGCGGCCGCATCGTCGTCCGGGGCTGGGAGCGCGCCGCGGGCAACGCACTCTTCCAAAGGCGTGCCCTCCTCCACCGACAGGGCATAGAGAGAGAGGTGGTCGGGGCTCAGGTCGAGCGCGCGCTCCAGCGACTCGCGCCATTGGGGAACGGTCTGGCGCGGAAGCCCGTAGATGAGGTCCAGGTTCACGTTGGCGAACCCCGCCTCACGGGCCCAGTGGTAGGCCTGCACGGCCTCCTCGGCGCTGTGGATGCGCCCCAGGAGGCTCAGCTCGTCGTCGCGCAAGCTCTGCACCCCCAGGCTGAGCCGGTTATAGCCCGCGCTTCGCAGCGCGGCGAGATCCGCAGGGCTGACGGTGCCGGGGTTCGCCTCGAGACTGACCTCGGCCGTGCGCGACACGCCGAGGCGCTGCTGGCAGATGCGCAACAGACCGACGAGGGCGTCCACCGGCAGTGCGGTGGGCGTCCCTCCCCCGACAAAGAGGGTGTCGAACCCGCTGGCCAGCCGGTCGGAGGGCACGCCGGCGATCTCTAGCAAGAGGGCGGCGACGTAGCGCCCGTGGAGCGCCTCCAGGCCCGAGAACGAGGCAAAGTCGCAGTAGGCGCACTTGTTCCGGCAGAAGGGGACGTGCAGGTAGACTCCGGCAGGTCGGTCCGGCGCGGCGTCAGGCGGTGGCGTGCTCATCGCTCAGATCGCCCCGCGTCGCGGCCGCCAGGGCCTGGTCGTAGCACCCCTGAGCGAGCCGGGCCACCATCTCGCGCACGGCGGTGCGCGAGGCCTCGTCCACGCTTATGGCGTCGGCGCCGGCGGCCCCCACCAGGCGCGCCAGCCGCTCGCGCGTGCTGGGGTCGGCCACCGATGCGCCCGTCAGCGCCTCTTCGGCGGTTCGCACGTGAGCGGGCACCCCCGCCGACGTGCCCATGGCCACCGCGCCCCACCGCACCGAGTCGTGATCGGACGAGAGGGAGAGCACCAACGCCAGGACCAGCGGCGAGGGCTCGTGCGCCTCGGGCCGCTCGATCCACCCGATGGCCGTGCCGGTGCTATGGTCGATCGCCGGCACGCGCACTGCGGTGACGATCTCGGAGGTGCTGTCGACCCGCGAGACGCCGCTCCGCACAAAGAGCGAATCCACCGGCATCCACTGGGAGCCGGTTAGGTTGGCGATCTGCGCCTCCGCGTCGAGCGCTACGAGCGCCACCGACACCTCGGCGCTCCCCTGCGCGGCCACCAGACGACCGACGAGGGTGGCCAGCGCGCGCACCTCCTCCCCCTCCACCGCCAGGGCGGCCTCGCGCAGCATCGGCACCTCGGACCGGACCATAGCGCTCTCGGCGAGCGCCGCCAGAGTCACAGAACCGCCGATGACCACGTGCCCTTCGCTCTGGGTGATGCGCTTCATGGAGCAGACGCGCGACACGTCCACCAGATGCGTCGCAGGGCACTCGCCGCGCTCCACGAGCGGCATGAGCAGCGTGCCTCCCGCGATGATCTGCGCGTTGCCGCGGTGCGCGGCGAGGTGCGCCAGGGCCTCCTCCACCGAGGAAGCGATCTGCACGTTATCCACCAAGAGCCCGCGTTTTCCATTTCCTGCCATGGTGTGTCGCTCGAGTCCTTTTTCCAGGATGCGGGAATGCCCTCGGCCCGCCGTGGCCGAGGGGGTGTGGGCGGTGGCGAAGGTGGCCGGGGGACGCCGTGGCGCCGCGGGTCCCTCAGCGCTGTCAGTCGTCGCTGGGCATGCGAGAGAAGGGACAGACGACGATGCATACGCCGCAGACGGCGTCATCACGCCCGACGCGCTCGCGCATCAGGCGCTCCGCCATGCTGCGACAGGCGGCCACATCAACTAGGGCCTCCCGGGGCGTGCCCAGGGTCCAGGCGTTGCCCTGAATGGCCCCGGCGGGACAGGCATCGACACAACGCCTGCACGAGCCACACTGGCCGGCAACTATGGGGGAGAACGAACGCCGTCCGTTCGCGGCGACGGGGAGAGGCATATCGGTGAACACGGTGGCGAGGCGAACGCGCGGCCCGAACGTGCGCGTGACTAACAATCCGCTTCGACCGATCCAGCCGAGGCCGGCGCGCGTAGCGACGGCCTTGTGGTGCACCGGGGCGGTGAGCGCCTCGCCCAGATCGGAGCGAAGCTCCCCCGCCGAGACCGTGGCCGGGTAGGGCTTGGCGCGATGGCCCAGATGCTGTACGAAACGCGCTACCTCATGTGACGCTGCGTTGAGCGCGGCGTTGGCCGCCAGGTAGGCGTCGTAATACGCGGGTGTCGGCCCCCCCGACCGCACCTCCCGCAGTTCCTCGACCGGCAGGGCCAACGCCAGACTGATGGCCCGCGGCCACTCCCCCCATTCCCCCGAGAAGAGCCCCGCCACGTCGGCGTACCCGTGGAGGCTCACCCCCAGCCGTGCGACCTCTGCCTCCAGCTCCGGCAGCCCGCGGAAATCGTCACGCATGGCGAGCGTCAGCGGCGGCGCTGAGCCGTGCGGATCTCGGTATAGACGCGTTCTACGTTCTCGCGACGACGGCGCTTGATGCGCGCCGCCTGGTTCTCTGGCACGGGATAATAGTCCAACATGCCAACCTTATCAACTGACTCGCGTCGGCTGGCGCCGGCCTCGAACAGCTCGGCCACGCGACGATGCATCTCGGTAATATAGGCGATCAGGGGCTCAATGACCTCTTTGCCGCAGGGTTCGCCCACGCCGGGGACCAGCAGATCGACATCCATCTCCTGGATGCGGCGCAGGGTATCGATCCACGCCAGGGTGTCGGCCTGCACCATGGTGGGGTGCTCGTTGTTGACGATGTTGTCGCCGGCAAAGAGGATGCGCTCCTCCGGCAAGTACACGCCCACCGACGCCGGCGTGTGGCCGGGAAGGTAGAGCACGTGTACCTCACGGTCCCCGAGATGCAACGCCATCCGCTCGCCCACGGTGAGTTCCGGCGGGTAGATCTGGAGGTTGGCGATCTCTTCGGCGAGGGCGGGACGCTCCTTGCGAAACGTCGCGGCGACCTGGTCGAGGGTTGAGGTCTCATACTTGGCGATCTGCCGCGCGCCCGCCTCGTGGCCCCAGACGCGCGTCGGCATCAGGGCGGCGTTCCCGATAAAGTGCTCGGGGTGATAGTCCGTGTTGACCACGCCATAGATCACGCCGCCGTCCAGCGAGGCGACGGTCGCGCGCCAAGCCCTGGCCTCCGGCGGCAGCATAGGAGCATCGACCAGCAGGGCGCCCCGCTCCGTGAGGATCGCGCCTACGTTGCCGCCCTCGAACCCCGTCTCCAGATAGACCCTGTCCGCCAGTTCTCGCACCACCGCGCTCCCTCGCTACGCCCTCACTGTGCCGCCGCCCGCACGCGTTCGGCCGCCGCGTCCACCACCCGCGGCAGGTCGTCCGCCGAAACGCCGCCCCCCTGTGCCATGTGCGGCTGCCCGCCGCCTCGTCCGCCAAAGGCGCCGGCGGCCTCGCGCAGCAGCCGCGAGACGTCCAGCGCCACGTCCTGCGACCGCGCAAAGCACACCTGCGGCGAGGGCTCGCTCACGGCGAACACCACCACAGTCCTGGGCTCGGCGACGAGGTGCTGCGCCAGGTAGCGCATGGCGGGCGCGTCGAGGCCGTCCAGGACGCCGGCGATCAGGCGCCACGCGCCGATCCGCTCCCCCTGCCCCTGAAGGCGCACCAATTCGAGATCGAGTAGCCGCCGCTGAAGCGCCTGTGCCTGCTGTCGCGCCTCGGCGTCCGAGTCGGCCAGGCGCGCGATGGCGTCCGGCAGATCGGCGATGCCCACGCTAAAGCGGGCGGCAACATCCTGCAGGATGGCGTCCCGCCGGCGATAGTCGCGCAGGGCGCGCCAGCCACAGAGGAACTCGACGCGCACCTGGTCGCGCCGGCGCTCCCAACGGCTCACGTGGATGACGCCTACCTCACCAGTGGCGCGCACGTGGGTGCCGCCGCAGGCGCACACGTCATAGTCGCCGACGCGCACCACCCGCAACGGCCCCTCGACCTCGGGCACGCGCCGTAGGGCCAGCTCGCGCAGGCCCTCCCGGTCGTGCTCCCGCACGCCGACGGGCGTATCCGCCAGGACGACGGCGTTGGCCGCCTCCTCGACGCGCGCGACGACGCCGTCATCGAGCGACGCCACGTTCAGGTCGATGGTGCTCGCCTCGTTGCCGAGGTGGAGCGACACCGTCTCGGCGCCCAACCCCCGCTCGAACGCCTGGGAGAGGATGTGCTGCCCCGTGTGCTGCTGCATGTGGTCAAAGCGCCGCGCCCAGTCCACCTCGCCGCGAACGGGCCCTGGGGCGACGGGACCCTCCAGCAGGTGGAGGATATCGCCGTCCACCTCGATCACCTCCGCCACGGCCACGCCGTTCAGCGTGCCGAGGTCGTGGGGCTGGCCGCCGGAGGTGGGGTAGAACGCCGTCGCGTCCAGCCGCACCGCGGGCCGCCCGTCGTACTGGAGCGCCTCGACGACGGTGGCATCAAAGCGGGTGCGATAGGCGTCGGTGTGGTAGAGGCGGGTGGTTGTCACGGGTTCCCCTTCAATCGGCGCAATAGTAACCGGCATTATAGCACATCGAGCTGGTCATCGCCAGCAGCTGTGGCTGCCGACGGCGCGCCCTTGTGCACATTGTCCACCAAACACACGAGCGCGGTTGGCGTCCCTGACCAGTGACCCCTGGGTGAGGCAATGATATGGTACCTTTGTACGGCAGGTAGGGCACCTGCGCGTCCGGGTACGACACCCAGGGGCGAGCGGCGTGCCCTTTGCGTGTGAACGCAGGGCTCCCGAGGGCCAGGGAGATGACCCACGCGACGAGACGAGGAGGCCACCGTGACGGTACACGTGAGTTGGGCGTTGTTAGTCGTGCTGTTGTTGCTGGCGTTTGCGGCGATGCAGGCGGTCCTGGCAGTGATCCAGGCTCACTTTGTCCGGTCCGTCGACCGCCAACTCGATGGCATGTGCCACCCGGAGGCACGGGGCAATCGCGCGCGGGGTGAGTCCGACCAACCCCCGCGCTAGCGCCGCCTCCGAGGCCATTCGTATCCCACAACAGGAGGAGTGCATCGTGTACACAAAGCGTCGTCTGGCTGCAGTGCTACTTGCGTTCACCGCCTTTTTGGCCGGCGCCACCGCCGTCTCGGCTCAGACGGCCGACCCGAGCGGGGCCGCCACGCTGGCGGCCGATCCGTCGGCACCGGTGAATTTCGTCTGGGTGCTGATCGCCGGGTTCCTCGTCTTCTTTATGCAGGCCGGGTTCGCCCTGGTGGAGGCCGGCTTTGCCCGCGCCAAGAACACGGTCAACATCCTCACCAAGAACGTAATGGATTTCTGCATCGGCGGGCTTGCCTTCTGGGCGTTCGGTTTTGCCGTGATGTTCGGCGGGTCGAGAATCGCGCCGGGAACCGAACTCGGGAACGCCATCCTGGGACACTCGGGCTTTTTCCTCAGCGGCGCGGCCTATGACGTGACCACCGCGGCCATATGGTTCTTTCAGATGTGTTTCGCCGCGGCCGCCGCGACCATCGTCTCCGGCGCCATGGCCGAGCGCACCAAGATCACGGCCTACATGGCGTACTCCTTTATCGTGTCGGCCGTCATCTACCCCGTCTTTGGCCACTGGGTATGGGGCGGGGGCTGGCTGAGCACCCTGCCCTTTGGGGCCGGCGCCCGCGACTTTGCCGGGTCGGGCGTGGTGCACAGCCTGGGCGGCTTGATCGCCCTAACCGGCGCCATGATGGTAGGCCCACGCACGGGCAAGTACGGTCGCGACGGCAAGGCCCGCCTCATCGCCGGCCACAACATGACGTTCGTGGCACTGGGGACGATGGTCCTTTTCGTGGGCTGGTTCGGGTTCAACCCTGGGTCCACCCTCGCCGCCACCGACCTGCGCATCTCGGTGATCGCCGTCAACACCTTTCTGGCGGGCGTGGCCGGCGCGGTGGTGGCGATGTACGCGATCCTCACGCGCACCGGCAAAGCGGATCTGGGTATGGCCTGCAACGGCTGCTTGGCGGGTTTGGTGGCCGTCACAGCGTCCTGCGCCTACGTCGCTCCCTGGGCCGCGGTAGTCATCGGCGGCGTGGCGGGCCTGCTCATGATCGCCAGCGTGGGGTTCGTGGAGAACCGGCTCAAGATCGACGACCCGGTGGGCGCCATCTCGGTGCACGGCGCCAACGGCCTCTGGGGATTGCTGGCCGTGGGCATCTTTGCCGACGGCACCTACGGCGGCGTGGCGGGCCTGGTGGTCGGAAACGGCGCGCAGATCGTCGCGCAACTCATCACCATGGCCACCGTCATTGTCTGGGCCTTGGGCACCGGCTTCGCCCTCTTTGCCGGCATCAAAACGACCATGGGCCTGCGCGCCTCGGCCACCGAGGAACGCGAGGGGCTCGACCTCACCGAGCACGGCATCGAGGCCTACCCCGCCGAGGCGGCGTTGGGCTGACGGCGCGGCGCCCTCTGTGCAGCGTGCACAGACCGGATGACGAGAGGCTCGTAAGCGTTGACGATGGAGAGGCGTGACAGGAGCATTATGATGCGGGCATAGCAGAGCGAACGCCGCCATGGGCGGCCCCGCGGGAGAACACGTCACGGACGGAGGGAGACGACATGCCGATGGAAGCGATGCTGGCGCTAGGTTCCTTTGTGGTGCTGGTACTCATGTGGGTGGTGCTACCCTCGCGGCTGCATCGAGGACACCGGGCGGAGGAGTAGGACGCGCGTGCCGCGGGGCCCGGCGATGGGCCGCCGCGGCGCGCTACCCCTGTCGGCCCGGGGGAGCCATGCCCCCGGGCCGATCCCTCGCAGAATAAGCGGCTACCGTCAGTAATAGTCGGTGTACAGGTTGGTCTCCCAGTAGGCGCGATAGTCCGCCTCACGACTCCCCAAGCACACCCCATCGAACAGGCAGCGCCCCGGGCAGTCATAGTCGATCCCCGTGACAAAGGTGCACACGTCCCGGCGGGTACACGCGTTCGGCCCGCAGATGGGGTCGTAATCGTAAAAACAGCAGTTGCGGCCCATGCTCCAGAGGATGTTGTCCACCGCGAACACCGTCTGGCGGGAGGCGCCCACGATGCGGTGGCAGGCCTCGCGCACCGCCTCGCGGATGGCGTTGTCCTCCTCCTCGCTCACGGGCCCGCGACCGCGCAGGCGGGCCGCGAGACTGGCATCCTCGACGCGCACGATGCCGCTACGCAGGGCGATGCGCATGATGTGGTAGTCGATGGCCACGCGGAGGTTCTCCAGGTCACGCACCTCCCAGACCCCCGACTCGACCAGGAACATGGTGAGCAGGAACGCCTTCTTGCGAATCGGGTCGCGGTAGGCGTGGCACTCGGCCAGGCGCGCCAGGATGCCGCCCTCGCCCTCCACGCGCCGGCCGGCGGCTTCGTAGAGCGCCATCACATCGCCGCCGTAGCGGTCGAGCATCAGCCGCGCGGCGTCGTGGAGTTGGGCGACGCGCTCGTCGATGCGATCGAGGGTGGAGGACGCCGGGTCGCCCGCGTCGGCCAAGATCGCGCGCAACGCATCGCCCGAGATGGCGGCGAGCCGCTCCGCGCTGAACGCCTCCGGATCGGCAGCCAGGGCGCGGCGGGCGGCCCGCGCCATATAGTCCCAGCCCCGGTACCAGCGGCCGTCGAGGGTGCCCTGCAGGGTACGCGTCGACTGGCAGATACCCACCAGATAGAGGAGCAGGTTCGCCTCGCGACGCCGCTCCTCGGCCGTGGCGGGGCGCACGGCAAAGGCGTCCGGGCGCACCTCCACGCGGTCGAGGCGTTCGGCGATCCGGCGACACTGCGCGTCATCGATGGTGATCATCACGCCCCCGTTCATCTAGCGTCATTCATCCAGCATCATGTATCCAGCACCATAGCAGACGGGGGCGGCCTCGTAGGGCCGCCCCCGCTGGGCAGTCATGTCCCTTCCGCGAAACGCCCGCCTCGCGGGCACCCCGCCGGCTGGTGCACTCTGGCATGCAGGCGCCGGGCGGCCTAGAACGGGATCTCTTCCTCGTCCATCGTCTCGCCCGCGCCGCCGGCCGTCTCCTCCTCGATGCCGGGCGCGCCGGTATCGCCGCGCCCACCGAGGAACTTGACGGCGTTCGCGGTTACATCCAGCGACGCCCGCCATTCGCCGTCCCGGCTCTGGTAGACCCTCGGCTCCATCACCTCGCCCTCGACCATCACCAGCCGCCCCTTGGTCAGGTACTGGTTGCAGGTCTCGGCCAGGCGACGCCAGGCCGTCACTCGAAACCACACCGTGCGCGACTGCTGCTGGCCGTTCGCGTCGGTCCAGCGGCGATCGGTCGCCACGCTAAAGCTTGTGACCGGCGTGCCGTCAGGAGTGTAGCGCATCTCGGGGTCGCGTCCGAGTCTGCCGATGATGATGAGCTTCTGGTACATTGCGTCCTCCCTGACAATTGCATTATGCCGCAATAGCGTGATTATAGCATAAAGATCGGAAACGGCAACCGGAAAAGACTACCACAGCCGTTGCAAAAGCGAACTAGTTCGGCTATAATGGGCTCGACCTGCAAAGCCATACTAACCTCATGCGGGCACATCATGCTGGATGCGGGACAGAGGAGCCAAACATGATCAGCCGGACCGTGCAGCTACTGGTAGTACTAGGCCTCATCGCGGGCCTCATCGTGGGGTGCGCCCCACCCGAGACGCCGACGCCCGCGCCAACGCCGCAGTCCAATGTAGTACCGGTGGCAGCGGCCCAGACGCAGGCAACTCCCGTACCTGCCACTGCGACGCCCGTCCCCGTCGCTGACACCGCCACGCCGGTGGTGGTGCAGGTGGTGGTCACGGCGACGCCCGAGCCCGAAGGCCCCGAGGGTCCGGAACTGCTGGCTCCTCCGGACGGGTTGGAGGCCTCGCTGTTCGACCTGATGTGGGAGTGGGAGGCCGGCCTGGGGCCGGACGAGTGGTACGAACTCCAGATCTGGCCCGACACCCCCGACGCCGAGCCCTCGGTCTTTACCTGGCTCAAGGAGACCACCCGGCGCATCACCGCGGCGCACCTGCTTCCGGGCAGATATCGCTGGCGCGTGGTAGTCGTGGAGGGGTATGACGAGACGCGCGGCGACGAGACCAGCCCCTACAGCAAAGAGCGCACCTTTATCATGACGCGCCCGTCGACCCTCTCCACCATCGAGCTGCCCATCATCCCGACGCGCACGCCGACGCCGCGCACCATCATCATCGTGGTGACGGCCACGCCGACGCCTACGAGTCAGGAGACGGTCCCGCCGCCCACCGCCACGCCTACCGCCGAGCCCACGGCCACACCGACCGTTGCGCCGCCCACCGCCACGCCGACGGCAGACGTCACGGTACCGGCGCCCACCGTGGCGCCCCCCACGGCATACCCCTCCTGATCGGGCCTTTGTCGCCCATTGGCAGCGCCTCAGCGGGGTGGCTCTCAGGAGCCACCCCGCTTTCGTGCCATGGTGCTTTCGCCCCCACCTTGGTCGCGCCCTGTGGCCGTGGTACAATCGGCGTCAGTGACCCGAAGAGCCGACCGATAGCTGAGGGTGCCACCGTGATCCGCTTGGCCGATCTCCTCACCGCGACGGGCGGCCGCCTGCTGGGCGACGCCACCGCCGACGCCTTCTCTGATTTCTGCTACGACTCGCGCATCGTCGAGCCGGGGCAGCTTTTTGTGGCCGTGGTCACCGAGACGGGCGACGGCCATGACTATATCGCCGACGCCTGCCGCGCCGGCGCCACGGGCGTCCTCTGCCAGCGCCCGCCGGACGGCCCCCTGCCCGCCGCGTGCGTGGTCGTGGACGACACGCAACAGGCGCTGCTGGACTATGCCTGGTTCATCCTCCGCGCGCGGGGCATCCCCGTGGTGGGCGTCACGGGGAGCGTGGGCAAGACGAGCACCAAGGAGGCGATCGCTGCGGTGCTCGGCGAACGCTACCCCGTGTTCTGCAGCCAGGGCAACTATAACGGGCGGTTCGGCCTGCCCATCTCGCTGGGCCGGTTGGACGACGAGGCACGCATCGCCGTGCTCGAGATGGCGTGCGACGGCCTGGACGAGATTCGCGTCCTCGCCGAGGTGACGCAGCCCCTCGTCGGCGTGGTGACCCAGGTGGGCCACAGCCACGCGCAATACCTCGGCACACCCGACGACGTCGCCCGGGAAAAAGGGCGACTCATCGAGGCGCTGCCGTCCCACGGCGCCGCCGTCCTGAACGGCGACGATCCGCGCGTGCACGCCATGGCGGCGCTCACCGGCGCGCGGGTCATCACCTACGGGCTGGATCCAGCCGCCGACCTCGCGGGGCGCCTCGTGGAGGTCTCGCCGGAGGGCACCCGCCTGGAGGCGCGCTGGCACGAGGAGACAGCGCCGCTGATGATCCCGCTCATCGGAGCGCACCACGCGTACACGGCGCTGGCGGCGGCGGCCGTCGGCCTGGCACTCGATCTATCGTGGGACGAGATCGCCCGGGGACTGGCGCGGGTGCGGCCGATGCCGGGACGCACCCGCCTGCTGGAGGGCGTCAACGGCAGCCGCATCCTCGACGACAGCTACAACGCCAGCCCCGCATCGGCGTTGGCCGCCCTGGAGACGCTGCGGGCGCTCCCCGCTCGCCGGCGCCTCGTGCTGTTGGGCGACATGGCCGAGCTGGGTGGCTACGCGCTGGAGGGGCACCGCCGGGTGGGACGTCGCTGCGCCGAGGTCGCCGACCACCTGGTGACCAAGGGGGACCTGGCGCGCCTCGCCGCCGAGGAGGCGATGGAGGCGGGGATGCCGGCGGAGCGCGTCCACGTCACCTACAGCGCCACCGATGCGGCGCGGGTGCTGGCCGGGCTGGCGGCGCCCGACGACTTGATCCTCATCAAGGGGAGCGCCGAGGCGCGGCTCGAGTTCGTCACCCGCGAGCTGCTGCGACACCCCGAGACGGCGGGCGAGGTCCTCCCGCGGCAGACCCGCGGCTGGACGCAGGTGCGCCTGGGGCGGCCCGGGCGCCCCACCTGGGTGGAGATCGACCTGGAGGCGGTGGCCGGCAACGTGCGCGCCATCGCCGAGCGCGTCGGCCCGGCGGTCGAGGTAATGGCGGTGCTCAAGGCGGACGCCTACGGCCACGGCGCGGCGCCGATCGCGCACACGGCGCTCAACAATGGGGCAACGTGGTTGGGGGTCGCCTGCCTCGGCGAGGCGCTGGAGCTGCGGCGCGCCGGGATATCTGCGCCGATCCTCACGCTGGGCTACACGCCCCCGTGGCAGGCGCGGGAGGCGGTTCTGGCGGACGCCGTGACCACGCTGTTCTCCCTGGAGGTGGCTCAGGCCCTCTCCCGTGCGGCGGTGGACCTGGGACGGATGGCGCGCGCCCACATCAAGGTGGATACGGGCATGGGGCGCCTGGGGCTGCTGCCCGACGAGGCGGCGGCGTTCGTGCGAGAGGTCGTGGCCCTCCCCGGCCTGGAGGTGGGCGGGATCTTCTCCCACATGGCAGCGGCCGACGAGGCCGATCCGGCCTACACACTGTGGCAGTTGGAGCGCTTTGAGGGGGTGCTGGCGGCCCTGCGTGCCGAGGGCATCCTCCCCCCACGGGTACACGCCGCCAACAGCGCCGCCACGCTGCGCTTCCCCCAGAGTCACTACACCATGGTGCGCGTGGGGCTGGCGATGTACGGGCTGAACCCGTCCAGCGACGTCCCCGTGCCGCCGGGATTCGCCCCCGCGCTGCGCTTTGCCTGCCAGGTCGCCCAGGTGAAGGAGATGCCGGCGGGAAGTTATGTCAGCTATGGCTGCACCTTTCGCACCGAGCGCCCCTCGCGCATCGCCGTGATCCCGGTGGGCTATGCCGACGGCTTTCGTCGGGCGCCCGCCCACTGGGGGCAGGTTCTCGTGCGCGGGCGGCGCGCGCCCGTCGTCGGGCGGGTGTGCATGGACCAGTCGATGATCGACGTCACCGACATCCCCGGTGTGCGCGCCGGCGACGAGGTGGTGCTCATCGGCGCCCAGGGCGCCGACGCCATCACCGTCGACGAGGTCGCCGAACGCCTCGGCACCATCAACTATGAGGTCGTCGCCGAGATCCTCGCTCGCGTCCCCCGCGTGGTGTAACACAGAGACCACAGAGGCCAGAGATCACAGATATTCGGCTTTCTTTCGCTTCTCCGCGCTCTGCGATCTCTGATTTCCTGGATGCATCCGCGCCAATCCGCTAGATCCGCGTTCATCCGCGTTCCATCTCTCCATTGACGCCATAGAACATTTGTGCTATGATGCGGGTGTCACATTCCCCTCACATCCCATTCCTCAGGTGGGGTTCGGCCATGGAGATGGAGCACAAGATCGACCTGCTCGGCGAGGCCGCGCAGTTTGACGTGTGCCGCGGGTGCGGCACCCACACCAACCGCACGCGCGACGACATCGGGCGGTGGGTGTATCCCGCCGTGCGTCCCGACGGCACGCGGGTCGCCCTACTCAAGGTCCTTCAGACGAACGTCTGCGAGCGCGACTGCGCCTACTGCGCCAACCGCAGCGGGCGCGACACGCGGCGCAGTGCCTTCCAGCCGGAGGAACTGGCGGCCACCTTTGACCGCATGGCGCGCCGGGGGCTGTGCCAGGGCCTCTTTTTGAGTTCCGGCGTGTGCGGCGATGTCGGCCGCGCCTCGGAGCGCATGCTGGCCACGGTGGAACTCGTGCGCAAGCGCTATGCCTTTCGCGGCTACATCCACCTCAAGATACTGCCCGGCGCCGACGACGCCACCATCGAGGCCTCGGTGCGCCTGGCCGATCGCGTCTCGGTGAACCTCGAGGCGCCCAACGCCCAACGGCTGGTGGCCCTGAGCCGCTCGAAGGACTTTCGCGGGGAGCTACTTGCGCCACTGCGCCAGGCCGACCGCATCCGCCGGGTCGTCGGCCCGTCGGTGAGCCTGACCACCCAGTTCGTGGTGGGCGCGGCGGGGGAGGCGGACCGCGAGATCCTCGCCACCACCACCGGCCTCTACCGCGACCTCGGCCTGGCCCGCGCCTACTATAGCGCCTTTCAGCCGGTGCGCGACACGCCGCTGGAGGGGTTGGCGCCGACGCCGACGTGGCGCGAGCAGCGCCTCTACCAGGTGGATTTCCTCCTGCGGCGCTACGGCTTTCGCTTCGACGAGCTGTGCTTCAACGCTCAGGGCAACCTCCCGCGCGACGCCGACCCCAAGCAGGTGTGGGCCTGGCGCCATCCCGAGTTCTTTCCTGTGGAGGTAAACCGCGCCAATTTGGAGACGCTGCTGCGCGTGCCCGGCATCGGGCCCATCTCGGCACAGCGCATCCTGGGGCGCCGCCGCGCCGCCTCCCTGCGCGACCTGCGGGATCTCGGGATGGGCGAGGCAGGCGCCAGGCGCGCCGCGCCGTACATCCTGCTCGACGGCCGCGCGCCCACGCGGCAGCTCGGCCTGTGGGAGGGGCTGGAGGCGCCCGTCGCGGTGAGGGATGCCGCATAGCGCCGACCCGACATAGGCATACGGCCGTGCAATGCTCGGTCTGCTCGCCCTCACGAAAACAAACGACTGAAGTCGTTACTACAAAGACCAAACTAGGTAGTAACGACTTCAGTCGTTTCGTTTGTCGCGTAGTGAGCAATGAGCGCCTCGAGTCACGCCCTTGCACCCATCGGTCGGTGGCTTCAGTCGCCCTCCTCCTCGCGGCCGGTGCGCCGGAGGAGCGAAGCGCGGGTGATGGCGTCGTGGCCGTAGCGATCCCTGATGGCGTCGACGGCGCGGTTCAGACGCGTGCGTCGCTGGTCGCTGCGGTCAAAGAGACTGAGCTGGTACCCCGAGTGGTCCAGCAGACCACTCACCCCCACCCCGAGCAACCGCAGCTGCTGCCCTTGGCGCCAGTTCTCGTGCAGCAGCTGCAGAGCCGCGGCATAGATCACCTGCCCCTGGTCTGTGGGCTGGGCGAGGCTCACCTGGCGCGTGTGGGTGACAAAGGCCGGCGTGCGCAGCTTTAGCCGGACCGTCTCGGCCACCAGCCCCTGCTGCCGCAGGCGCGCCGCCACGTTCTCCGCCATGCCGAGCAGCGTGCGCTCTAGCGTGCGTCGGTCCCCCTCATCGCGCCCAAAGGTACGCTCCTGACTGATGGAGCGCCGCTCGCGGCCGGTCTCCACGCGACTCTCGTCGATCCCCCGCGCCGCGCGGTAGAGGTGCCGCCCGGCATCACCAAAGGCGCGCTCCAGGTCCTCCTCGGGCCAACCCGCCAGGTCGCCGATGGTCTCGATCCCCAGGGAGCGCAGGCGCTCCGCAGTGACACGCCCCACCCCCCAGATGCGCTCGATGGGGAGCGGCGCCAGGAAGGTGGCTTCCTGGCCGGCGGGGACCAGCACCAGCCCGCGGGGCTTGCCGGTGTCGCAGGCGATTTTTGCCACCAGCTTGGTGGTGGCGATGCCGAGAGAGCAGGGAAGGCCCTGTTCCTCGAGGATGCGCCGCTGGATGCGTCGCGCCACCTCCAGCGGCGGCCCCCACAAACGCTCGCACCCGGTCACGTCGAGGAACGCCTCGTCGATAGAGAGGGGCTCCACGGCGGGGGTGATCTCGCGCAGGATGGCCATCACCGCCCGAGAGCGCCGTCCGTACTCGTGGTGCCGCGGCGTGATGACCACCGCCTGGGGGCAGAGGCGCACCGCCTGCGCCATGGGCATGGCGGAGTGCACGCCACAGGCGCGGGCGGGATACGAGGCGGACGATACCACGCCGCGCTGCGATGGGTCGCCACCGACGATGATCGCCTTGCCGCGCAGCGCGGGGTTCAGGATCTCTTCCACCGACGCAAAAAAGGCGTCGAGGTCGACGTGCACGATCCAGCGCCGGGTCGGCGTGTCGGCGGGTTGGGTAGGGGTTGAATGGTGCTTCACGTGCTGTTCCATGGATGCCTGATAGTAGGCGTTGTCCGCGCCAATCGCGCGAGTGCGGCGCGCACAGCGTGCGCGCCCTACCGCCCTGATGATAAACGCCGAACGCCGTTCGGCCAGACACGCTAT
>ERZ747221.1975-NODE-1975-length-19161-cov-2.923287_pt1 | contig 19161 bp, 15 predicted proteins | sample MGYA00374949_ERZ747221 | MGnify/ENA primary metagenome ERZ747221 (study PRJEB28779, sample SAMN05720172) | bioreactor metagenome | isolation source: Anaerobic biogas reactor | place: USA:Washington, USA | collected 2015-08-08 ... | reverse complement strand
CCCGCGTCAGTGCCTCCTGGGCCTCCCACAGTCGGGCTGCCGCATACTGCTTCTCGCTTTCGGCTTTGGTCACTTCTTGTTTCAATGCATCCAGTCGGACCTTGAACGTGTCCAGCATCTCTTTGCGGGACGCTACCTCAGCCAACCCGCTCTTCAGTTTCGTTGTTCGGTTTTCAGCCTCTTCGATGGCCTCTGCCAGTTTCATCGATTCGGCTTCTCTATCGGGTAAGGGTTCGGTTCTGGCCTCAAGTCGGGCCATATCCTTCTCGTACTCCTGGCAGCGGTGGCCCAGCCAACTTCGGGGCTCCCGCAGACGATCCCCGGCGTTCTGGTACTCGTCCACGCGCAGCAGCGGATCGAAGACGTCTTTGCGACGGCTGGGCGTCTCCGTGAAGACCGTCGTGAGCTTCCCCTGTGCGACCCCCACCGCATCCGAGAACAGGGCGTCAAGATCGGTGGCCTCGTCCACACCCGCGAAATCCCGCAGCCACGCCAGGGACTCCTCCACCCCATCCGCCAGCTTCTGGTCGAGCTCCGGATCGTAGACGAAGTGCTGGTTGGTCCCGCCGACCTTGCGCACGACGTGATAGGCGCGCTCATCGTCGCCCAGCACGTGAACCGTGATCGTCGCCGTCTTCTCTCCTTCCCGCACGATCTGGCTCTGAGGCATGAAGGGCGCGTGCCCGAACAGGGCGAAGCCGATGGCTTCCAACAGCGTGCTCTTGCCCGCACCATTCTCGCCGCAGATGGCGTTGATACCCGGCGTAAAGGGGATGCTGGCCGAGGTGTAACTCTTGACGTTGTCGAGATCTACCTGGAGGATTTGCATGTCAGACCTCCACCCCGCACGACAGGGCTGCACGCAGTCGCCGTAGGTGCGCGACGACCGATTCCGGGGAGCTGCCCCCCAACACCAGCCGCTTCAGCTCCAGGACGCCCTCTGCCCAACCGCCAGCGTCGGCCCGGTAGCGAATGTCGCGCTCCAGCAGCTCCTGGAGAATCTGGCGCTCCAGTTCGGGTCGCGTGGTCTCCGCACTCACGCGCACTTCGAACTCCGCCGCTACCACATTAGGGTTGATATGCGGCTGTCCCAGCGGCGACCATGCCTCGGTCAACAGATTCTGGATGTATGTAAGATCCAGGTCGTAGCGATTGAAGGGCAGGGTGCCGGTGAGGGACAACTCGATGACCGGATGCGTCTCGCCCTTCACCCCGGGGCCTTCCCGTTCGATCAGCTTGCGCACGGCATCGTAGACGGCGTTCGGCGTCGTCAGCGCATCGACGGCTAGGAAGAAGCGATAGAAGGGACGGCGGGGCACGTCGAGGAGCTGAGCCTCGTGCTTAGGGCTGGCGCTGGGCTCAATCTCGACCAGGTAGGCGCCGCGCACTTTCCACGCGACTTCGTCCATGCCGCAGGTTTCCGGCGAGCCCGGATTGTAGATCCAATCTTCGAGACAGTACGGTTTGTGGAAGTGACCGAGAGCGACGTAGTCTACGTGGTCCTTGAGCGGCGCGAAGGTTGCGTAGGCGCTACCGCGGACGTGGGGTATCTCGCCATCGACACCAGCGTGGGTCATCAGGATGGTGTAGCGCACGTCACGGTGATCGGCTTCTGTGATGTCGGCAGCAAAAGACTCAAACACTTGCCGGGTCGCTGCGCCATAGTGCTTCATCCCGTACACCCGGACCCCCTCCGGCAAATCCAGATAGGCACCGCCGTCTTCGTCATAGCGGCGCAGTCCTTTCTGGGGATTGTAGTTCAGCAGGCACAGATAGCCCAGCGCATCGAGGAAGTCGACCCAGGAGAACTGGTCGCCATAGGGAGCTCGCTCGTGGTTGCCCTCGACCGCTAGCACCGGAATGCGGGCTGTGAGCAATTCTTCAAGTCCGGCAACGGCAACGCGCATTGCCATGGGATCGACGACCCGCTTCTGGAAGAAATCGCCGGCGAGCAGGACAAAGTCTACGCGGTGGTGAATCGCGGCCTGAATGAGGTGCAAGTAGGCGTCGCTGAAGTCGTTGAAACGCTCGATGAGACCGTACTGCTGATAGCCCAGATGAATATCGGCAATGTGCAAAAAACGCATGGTTGAACCTCCGTGTGCCTCTGGTGCCTCTTCTAGGATACATCAACACGATGAAATCCGCAACGGTCGCTATCCTCTTTGTGGGTTCGCACATTCTATTGTACGCAACTGGCACGCGCCGCCGGTGTGAGTTCTTTACTTGGCGGCGCTCTTCGCGCGCGCCCACGTCCCTGCCTGACCACCACCGCCTCCGCCCCCCCCGCCTCTGCGCAATCATCCCCCCTCACCGTAATCAGCGATTCACCCGCTTCCGCCCCCGTCAATCGCGGCTATACTTCTCCGTGCAGGCTGGCGCTACCCTGCTCCACACACACAACACGGACTCAACCGAGGTGGAGGATGCCGCTCGCTCCAGGCGACGTGCTGCACAACAACCGCTACAGAATCGTCAGGCTCCTGGGGCAGGGGGGCATGGGCGCGGTCTACCGCGCCTGGGATACCATCCTGGAGATCCCCGTTGCCATCAAGGAGAACCTCGATACCTCGCCCGAGGCCCAGCGCCAGTTCACGGGCGAGGCCCGCATCCTCGCGCGGCTGGCACACCCGAGCCTCCCCCGCGTTATCGACACCTTCTTCGCGCCAGGGCAGGGCCAATATCTGGTGATGGACTTCGTCGACGGTGAGGACCTCCAGTCCATGCTCGACCGGCTGGGCGCGCTGCCCGAGCCCGCCGTGCTCGCCTGGATGGCCGATGTCTGCAACGCCCTGGCCTACCTGCACGGCCAGCTCGCGCCCATCATCCATCGCGACATCAAGCCCGCCAACATCCGCATCCGCCCCGACGGGCGCGCCATGCTGGTCGACTTCGGCATCGCCAAGGTCTACGACCCCAGCCTGGCGACGACCGTGGGCGCGCGGGCGGTCGCGCCCGGCTACAGCCCGCCGGAGCAGTACGGCGGCGGGCGCACCGATGCCCGGTCCGACGTCTACGCCCTCGGCGCCACGCTCTACCACCTGCTCACCGGCGAGCAACCGCCCGAGAGCGTCGGGCGTATGGCCGGCGTCGTCACGCTGTCCGCGCCGCGGCGCCTCAACCCCGCGATCACGCCCAAGACCGAGGGCGCGGTCCTGCGCGCGATGGAGGTGGCCACCGACCGCCGCTTCCAGACCGTCGACGCCTTGCGCGCGGCGCTACCGGCTGCCGCGGCCGAAAAGCCCCGCCAGGCGCCCGCCTCCGCGGCCCCCGATGCCCAGGCGCCCCCACGGAGGACCACGGTGATGCCACCGCAGCCCCCGGGTCTGCCCTCGCCAACGTCTGGGCCGCCACCGCAGACGTCGCCGCAGGCCCAACCGGCGCTCGCGCCGTCACCCGCCGGGCTCGGCAATGCCCGCAAGTCCCTTCTGCCCATGGCCCTAGCTGCGTGCGCCCTGCTGATCGTCTGCGCCTTCGGTGTCTGGTTGATCTGGCAGTGGGCCGCCGACCTGCAGACCCCGGCGCGAGGCGGTCAGTCTCCAGTGGCGACGCCCTCCGGCGCGCTCGGATCGCCCCTGACCAGCCCCCTCGTCACGCCCACGCCGCTCGTGGGCCTGCCCGGGCGCGGGCTCGCCGTGGGGGATCGCATGGTCTATCGTGATATCGGCTACGGCATCGCCCCGCTTTCCGATGGCGTGGAGGTGCAGGTCGTCGAGGTCGCCGGCGAGGAGCAAGGTTCCCCTGCCGGCAGTTGGGTGGTCCGCACGGCGTGGACCTGCGAGTCGGGGTTCTGCTGGTCATTTCTGGTCCCTCCCGATTACCGGGAGTGGGTGGACCAGGCGACCGGCCTTGTCTACAAGAGTGAGGGCATCGCCGTCTATGATGAGCCCCAGGAAGTCGAGCTCGGGGACCAGACCCTGCTGGCCCGCGAAGTGCGTCAACGGACCGAGTGGCAGCCCGATGGCCGCAGTGGCGTTGCAACGCTGACCGGCGTCGACGTGGAGGGCGTGGAGCACCGGGTGGTGCTGCAAGACCCCGGTCCGTCCTACCACTTTCTGCTCACCGGCGGCGTCAGACTTGGCTTGACGTTCGTGGATCGGCGGGTCGTCGCCACGCAGGTCGTCCCCACGCCTATGGGCGTCTTCGACTGCTGGGTGCTGGCGTCGCCGTCCGAGGACTCTGGCGTGCGGCTGTACTACTACCACCGAGCCACGGGTATCCGCATACGCGAAGAGCGCTGGGACCCCGATGATGCTGAGCGTCACTTGGCCCTGGCGCGTGCCTCGACACTCCTGACCTACACGAACGGCCCCATTGACGCCGCGTCCCTGCCTCCGCCGCCCGCATACGCGCCCCACCGGCTCGCCTACATCACCTACCGGGACGCGGATCTCGCCGCGGCGTACGAGACCTTTCTCACCGGCCTGGGTTTCACCGTTGACGTGGTCGGGATGGACGAGATCGCTGCAACCGACTTCGCGCCCTACGGCCTGATCCTTGTGGGTCCCGACACCATCGGCTCGGGCGAGGCCGACGCCTGGTACGAGGCATGGGGCACCCAGGCCGACGTGCGCCATCTGGTGGCATCGGGGCGTCCCATCCTGGGCTTCGGCGACGGCGGCTACGGCATCTTCGGACGGATGGGGCTGCGGATCGGCGGCGGGTTCGGTGCCAGCGGCGAGGGCGACCCCACGGTCGACCTGACGCCTGTAGGCGTGCTGCTGCGCCGTCCCAACCCCATCGAGGGCGACGCGGCCACGCTCTACAGCCGGGCGCTATCCTTCAACGAGATCTACCTCGGTGAAGAGGTCGACCCCTCGCCGCGTTCCGCCGGCGTCGTCGCCATCGCCAGCCGCGACTACGCCGGCGAAGGCGCGACCCTCACCTACGGCCAGATCGTCTGCCAGCCCGAGCGCTACTGCCTCTGGGGCTTCGGCGCCTCGCCGGCCGACCTGACGGAGCCCGGCGCGCAGCTACTCCAGAACCTCATCCACTACCTAATCGACTTTGGAGCGCCGCAAGCCAACCCGTGACAGCGCCCCCTAGTCCCATGCTCCAGGCGGGCCACAGTCCGCCCTCGCCCCCAACAACATAACGAGCACGACCAGCCCGCCGCAAGGCGAGCCGGCCGTGCCCGTCACCGCAGGGGCAAGCGCCAACTATGCGCGTCGCAGAGCACGCACCACGATGATCAGCACGACCGCCCCCACAAACGCAACCAGAATCTGCCCGAGGATCCCGCCGCCAACGCCAACGCCGAGCCCGCGGAAGATGAACCCGCCCAGCAGGCCGCCCAACAGCCCGATGACCAGGTCGCCCACCAGCCCAAAGCTCCTGCCCTTGACCACCATTCCCGCCAGCCAGCCCGCGATGATCCCGACCACGATCCACACCAGGAAATCCATCGTTGCCCTCCTCGTCTCGTGTTCACACGCCGGACCCCGTCCGGCAACCCTTGCCAACTCCCAGTCTAGCATAGCGAACACGCGCAAAGGGGTGGCGTGCGTTGGTAGCGCGGTAGAGTTGCGGCGGGTCGGTTTGGTTTGGGTGGGCCACTCGCCTCGCCGTCGTGCCTCCCGTCCGCAGACCTTTGAGCTCTGCGCCTGGACGAGGGTCCTCGCTGGACCGGAAGAGCTCAAAGGTCTCGCTGCTCCAGCGCCAATCAGCGATCCCGGTTGCGGTTCTTCCTCACCAGCCACACAACGACCCCGATTGCCACCACCAGGATGCCCGACCCGCACAGTCCCACGATGATCAGCAACTCAGCCGTGCCCAGGCTCTGAAAGTCCATGTGTAGCCTCCTGATATCTGCTCTTTGCCGCCGAGCCGCGACCGCTGCGCCTTCAGCCGCGGAGCTGCGCGTAGCGCCCACCCAGCGCCAGCAGCTCGGCGTGTGTCCCTTGCTCCACGATCCTACCGCTCTCCATCACAAAGACCACGTCCGCGTGCTCGACCGTCGACATCCGGTGCGCGATCGCCAGCGTCGTGCGGCCCTCCATCAGCCGCGCCAGGGCCGCCTGCACCTGCTGCTCCGACTCCGAGTCCAGCGCCGACGTCGCCTCGTCCAGCAGCAGGATCGGCGCGTCCTGGAGCAGCGCCCGCGCGATGGCGATCCGCTGCCGCTCCCCGCCCGACAGCTTCGCTCCGCGCTCGCCCACCTGCGTCGCGTACCCCTCCGCCAGCCCCAGAATGAAGTCGTGCGCGTCGGCAGCCTGCGCCGCTGCGACCACGGCCGCCATCGTGGCCCCCGGTCGGCCCATCAGGATGTTCTCCTCGATCGTCCCCGCAAAAAGATACGCCTCCTGCGGCACGTACGCGATCCTGGCGCGCCAGGCCGCCAGCGATAGCGCCGCAGCGGGCTGCCCCTGGATCCACACGGACCCCCGCTCGGGCGGATAGAGGCCCAGCAACAGCTTGAAGAGCGTGCTCTTGCCGCCGCCGCTCGGCCCCACGAGCGCCGCGACCCGCCCCGGTGCCACCGCCAGGTCGACCCCCCGGAGCGCCCCCTCGCCGGCCGCGCTCCCCGGATAGCGGAAGTGGAGGTCGTGCGTGGCCACCGCGGCCCCCGCGCCCGCGACCTCTGCGGCTCCTGCGGTCTCGGCCCCGGCCTCCGGCGTCGCGGGCGCCACGGAGAGGCGCTCGGGCTCGGCGGGCCTGTCGAGCAGCGCAAAGACGCGCCCCGCGGCCGCCAGCGACTGCTGGACGTTGGCCACCATCGCGCCCAGGCTCGAGAACATGGAGTCGGCGTTGCCCTGCAGCGCCACGATGGCCCACACGCTGCCCAGGGCCAGCGCCTCCTGCGTGTAAAGGTAGAGCCCCAGGCCCAGGAAACCCACGCTGCGCATCCAGCGCAGCGTCAGGTTGACCGTCTCGGAGGCCGCGCGCACCCGGCCCATGGCCTCGGCAGCGCCCGCCAGCGCGGCATTCGACATGCTGAAGTGCCCGTGGATGGTGCGCTCCAGCCCGAACATGCGCGTGACCGCCAGGCTCTGCAACAGGTCCATCAGCCGCTCGGTCAGCGTGGCGCTGTGGCGTTGGATCGCTTCGCCCGCCGTGCGCATCGGCGGGGCGAACGCTGCGTTTGCCGCCATCGACACCAGGCCCAGCACCAGCGCGATGGTCCCGACCCGCCAGTCGAGCACGAAGATCGACGCCATGCCGACGACGCCCATAAACAGCGCCATCACCACGCGCGATAGCTGATCGACGTACACCTCGCCGATCCTGGCCAGATCGTTCGTGGCCCGCGAGATCAGGTCGCCGCTGTGCTGCGTCTCGAACGCCGCCAGCGGCAGGTCGGCCAGATGGTGGAAGACGCGCACCCGCAGATCGGTGAGCGTGCGCTTCACCGTCACCGAGCTCACATAGTACGCCGCCATCAGCACCGGCGTCCCGCCCAGGAACGTCGCCGCGGCCAGGACCAGCGCCCGCCGCAGCAACGTCACGTCGCCCCGTGCGGCCGCGTCGACCACGTCCTTGAAGATGAAGGCCAGCACCACGTTGAAGCACAGCGCCCACGTCGCGCCGTAGAGGACCACGGCGGGCGCGTAGAGCCAGAGGCGGCGGCCCATCAGCCGCATCACCCGCGCCAGAGCCCCCAGGTCCAGCGCCTCGCGCAGGCCGGTGCGGGTTCGGCTAGCCACGGAACGCCTCCTCCTCAGCCCCGGCCGAGAGCTGCCTGAGGTAGAGCCGCCGGTACAGCGTGTCGCCGGCCATCAGGCTGGCGTGGTCGCCTGCCTCGCAGAGCGTGGCGCCCTGTTCGGCGCCCGCCCCCGGGCCCAGCACCAGCACGCGGTCCGCGCCCTGGATCGTGGTGAGGCGGTGGGCGATGACCAGGACCGTTCGCCCCGCCATAAAGCGCTCCAGCGCCTCCTGGACCAGTGCCTCGGACTGGGGGTCCAGCGCCGAGGTTGGCTCGTCGAGCAGCAGGACCGGCGCATCCTTGAGGATCGCGCGGGCCAGCGCGATCCGCTGCCGCTGCCCGCCCGACAGCTTGGCCCCGCGCTCGCCCGTCTGGGTCCGGTACCCTTCGGGCTGCTCGAGGATGAAGTCGTGCGCGTTGGCGGCCCGCGCCGCGGCGATGATCTCCGCCTCCGTCGCGCCGGGGCGCCCATAGGCGATGTTCTCGGCGATGGTCGTGGGGAAGAGGTAGGCGTCCTGCGCCACGAGCGACATGCGCTCGCGGACTGCGGTCAGGTCCGTGTCGGCCAGATCGTTGCCGAAGACGCGGATGCGTCCGGCGTGCGGCGTGTAGAAGCCGCAGAGCAGCCGGAGCACCGTGCTCTTGCCGCAGCCGCTCGGGCCGACCAGGGCTACGGTCTCGCCCGCCGCTGCAGCGAACGTGACGTCGCGCAGCACAGGCACGCCATCCACATAGCCGAAGCTCACGCCCTCGAACGCGACCGGTGCGGCGCCCGGCACGACGGCGAAGGGCCGTCCCTGCTGCTCGGGCGTCGCGTCGAGCACCGCGAAGACGCGTTCCGCCGCCGGGAGCGTCTCCCGCGCGCGGCCCAGCGCGTTCAACAGGCTTTCGACGGGCTGGAAGACCATCCAGATGACCAGGTTGGCGGCCAGCAACTGCCCCACCGTGATCTCGCTCTGGAAGGCCAGGTGGCCGCCGTAGAGCGGCACAACGAGCTGGGGCGTGTAGCGCAGGGCCAGGAAGACGGCGATCGCGATGGCCCTGCGCCAATCGAGCTTCAGCGCCTGCCGCTCCACCTCGCGGGCTAGGCCCCGGAACCGCGCCCCCAGGAGCTCCCCGAGGTTGAGCGCCTTGACCATCACGATCCCGGCGAGCGCGTCCTGGATCGCCGCGTTGAGCTTGCCCTCGCCCTCGGCCTGCTGGCGGCTGGCCGCCTCCATCGGCTTGGTGATGCGGTTCATCAGCACCGCCGACACCGGCATCAGGACCGACGAGACGAGCAGCAGCTTCCAACTGATCGTGAGCATGTACGCCGTCCCGGCGACGAAGACCAACGCGTTGTAGAGCAGGTCCACCACCACCGTGAGCCAGCCCTCCAGCCGCGCCACGTCGCCGTTCAGCCGCGCCACCAGGTCGCCCGTGTGCTGCGCGTCCAGAAAGGCCATCGGCAGCCGCTGGATATGCGCCGTCACCCGGTCGCGCAGGTCGCGGATGGTGCGCGCGGTATAGCGCGCGGCGGCGTTGCGCCCCACCCAGGTGAACGCGGCGTCAACCGCGATGACGGCCGCTGCGAGCGTGAACCAGCGATAGAGCGCCCCCGGCCCCTCGACCACGACGGTGTCGGTGCCGCTCTGCAGCAGGTAGGGCATCAGCACCCGCACGCCGACGTCCTTCAGCGCGTTGGCCAGCGTCAACGCCAGCCACACCGCGTGCGGGCGGACAAACGGATTCAGCCGCAGCAGCATCCCCCACTGCGTCCCTGCGCGCCGCCCCCCGTCGTCCCTTTCCCCCGTCATCGCCCTCCTCCGCCTCCGCTCTGCTCTGCTCTCTGCTGCGGCCGTGTCTCAGCCCCACTGCGTGCGGGCCTCTGTTGCGGCCGCGTCTCCAGACCGAGCCGCTCTGCCTCCGCTGCGGCCGCGTCTCAGCCCCACTGCGTGGGGGCCCGCTCCGCTCTGCTCTGCTGCGCCCGCGTCTCCAGACCGAGCCGCTCCGCTCTGCCTCCCCTCCGCCTCTGTTGCGGCCGCGTCTCCCCTTCTCTGCCGCGCCCGCGTCTCCAGACCGAGCCGCTCTGCCTCCCCTCCGCCTCTGCTGCGGCCGTGTCTCCAGACCGAGCCGCTCCGCTCCGCCCCGCTCCGCCTCTGCCGTGCCCGCATCGTTGGACAGCGCCCGTTAGGGCTCGGTCGGAGACCGGCCCTAACGGCAGAAGGGGCCCGCTCCGCTCTGCCTCCCCTCCGCCTCTGCTGCGGCCGTGTCTCAGCCCCACTGCGTGGGGGCCCGCGCCGCTCCGCTCTGCCTCCGCTGCGGCCGCGTCACCAACGCATACCCGTTAGGGCTCGGTCGGAGACCGGCCCTAACGGCAGAAGGGGCCCGCTCCGCTCTGCCTCCGCTGCGCCTGCGTCGCCAACACATGTCCGTTAGGGCTCGGTCGGAGACCGGCCCTAACGGCAGAAGGGGCCCGCGCCCCTCTGCTCCTCCTGCCGCCTACACCCCCAGCGCGCGTAGCGTCGCCTCGACCAGCGCCATGTCGCACGCCTTGGTCGAGCCGCCGAGGTGCGGGGCGACGACGACGTTGTCGAGCGTCAACAGCGGGTCGTCGGGACGCGGCGGCTCGGTGTGGTGGACGTCGAGCCCGGCAGCCGCGATCCAGCGCTCACTCAGCGCCCGGATGAGCGCCTCCCGGTCGATGATCGCCGCGCGGGCGGTGTTGACGAGGATCGCGTCGCGCTTCATCATCCGCAGCTCGGCCTCACCCAGCAGCCCACGGGTGCTGTCGTTCAGCGGGGTCAGCACGACCAGGATATCCGACTCGGCCAGGAGCTGCGGCAAGGGCCGGTAGGCCACGTGCAGCGTCTGCTCCAGCGCCGGCTTGCGCGCGAGGTCGTGGTAGAGCAGCCGCATATCGAACCCCTGGACGCGGTGCGCCACGATCGTGCCGATCCGCCCCAGCCCCAGGATCCCGAGCGTCTTCGCGAAGACGTCCAGCCCCGAGTAGCGGACCTTCAGATCGACCGCGCCGCCCCACTCGCCGCGGCGGATCGCGGCGTCGGCCCGCGCGACGTTGCGGGCCGCCGCGAACATCAGCGCGAGCGTCATATCGGCGACGGTCTCGTAGAGCGTGGGCGTCACGGCCACGGCAATGCCGCGCGCGGCCGCGGTCGCGGCCATCTCGGGCGGGCAAGCGTGGCAGGCGATGCTCTTTAGCCGCCGTGCGGCATCGAGCATAGCGGCGTCGAGCCGTGGCACGTAGACGATCATGCCGTCGTAGCCGCCCAACCGTGGGAGCAGCGTCTCCACGGGCGCGTCCCACGGCAACACATCGACCTCCGCGCCCTCTTGCAGGCGCGCCAGCGCGTGCGGGTGCATCGAGATGCTGACGAGGACCCTGGGTCTGTTCACGAGATCACCTCCTGCGAGTCCGAGCGGCGTGCCGGCGCGCTGCCCAGCGGCCCGACGGCGCCGCGCCAGTCCCACGCGTGCGCGACGGGCCCGGCGAGCGCGCCCTGTCCGCTGCCGCCTATGCCACGCGTGCGCGGCGCTCGCGCGCCAGGTCGCGCAGCAGCACCAGGCCCCCGGCTCCCAACGCCACGAGTGCCAGCACGAAGACGGCATAGACCGTCAGGACAACGGCCAGCGGCCAGCCGCGCGGCTCAGTGGCACCCGAGGCCAGGCCGGTGAGGACGGCGAGGCCCTGGCTCCCCGCCAGCGCGGCCACCGCGACGCCCAGCGCCCACGCGATCATGCGGCGGTGCATGCGTGCCCGCAGCGCGGCCCACAGCAGCAGCGCACTGCCGCCCAGGGCCAGCGGGAAGAGCTCCGCCGGCATCAGAAAGTCGAACCGCAAGCCGTGCCCCGCCACGGCCGAGACCACGGTGAGCGCGACCGGTGCCACAATCGGCAACCACACGAGGACGGCGCCCACAGCCGCCAGGGCTCTGGTGATCGTGGGCCTCACAGCTCGCGGCTCAGTCGCCGGTCCCGAATTCGGCGTCGTCATAGAGCTCGCCATGCCGGTTGGTAACGGTGGTATTCACATAGCGCACGCGTAACTCCAGGTCTGTCCCATCTGGCGGCTGTGGCAGGTGTGCTTCGATCGCAGCGACTTGCGCAGCCGAGGGTGTAGCGGGGCCACGCATCACTGCGCGCACGATGGTTGTGCCATTGTCCACGTCGAAGCGCGCCTCGGTCAGGTAGCTGCCCTCCGAAGCCTCGATCTGCTGCCGCAGCACGCCGCGAGTCGTCGACTCGAACAACTGGCGCGCCAAGACGGTCTGGAGGTTAGCCGCGAGGATGATGCTCAACGCCAATAGGATGATCATGCTCACAGCGTTGCGGACCACGAACTCGCGTATGCTGAGCCCGGTTCTGCGCGTGAAGCCCCGGAAGCCCGTGACCCACAGAACCACCGACGTCGCGAACTGGATAGCCACCATGTTCGTGAAGGCGAGCAGAAGAGCCCCCAGCGCCAGCCGGAACTCCCCGCGGGCCAACAGAATGCCGCCCGAGGCTAGGGGCGGGACCAGGGCAGTGGCGATCGCGACCCCCACGAATGCCACGCCGAGGCGTGGCGATACCATCGCGTAGGCGCCTGCCGTGCCACCGGCCAGCGCGATCATCAGGTCGAGCAGGCTGGGCATGGTGCGGGCCCTGATTTCGCCGGTGATAGGAATGTCCCTGTGGATCGTGCCCAGGATCAGCGCGGTCGCCAGGACCCCGGCTGTGCCGCTGATCAACGTGAGCAGGCCCCTACGGAGCAGCTGCATATCGCTATCGACCAGGGCGAGTCCAACCGCTGTGATCGGCCCCAGAAGCATAGCCACGATCATTGCGCCAATCACGACCGCCGGGCTGTTGGACAGCAGCCCATAGCAGGCGATCGTCGCCGCGAGGATGTTCATCAGCAGATACGACCACGAGAATGACGCGCCACTGCGGATGGTCGCCTCTATCGTCTCTAGATCCAGGCCTGTCTCCGTGTCCATATCGCACCATCTCCAGGGTATGAGGAGCAAGAGGAGAGCCAGGGCCGAAGGAGCCCCTGAACCACCGGCTGGACCGGCTTACCGTCGCATCCGGCCCGCTACCTGCGAAGTATAGGCCGCCCCTGCCGGTGCGCCAGTGTCGATCCGGCCTGAGCCACGTACGCCAGCACGCCCCGCCCCTCCGCCACCACACGGGCCATCGCCGTCTCGTGATCGCGCAGGTCGCCCAGCTCCGCCACCGTGAGCGGCGCGCCAAAGACGACCCGCGGCGCGAGCCCGAAATCGCTCTCCGTGCGCAGGTGCCCCATCACCTGCAAGAACTCGGCGAGCCGCTGACGCTCCCACCCGCGTGGCGCGCGGATCAGGCGCGTGAGGGGGTGGTGGGCGAATCGCGCCGCCGTAACGCCCGACACCATCGCCACCTGCAGCCGGCACGCCGGCACCCGCCGCAGCGCCAACAGGACGCTGGCCGACCAATCGTCGAACGTCGCGCGCGCCAGCGCCTCAAACCCCGCCACCGCCTCACCCTCCCCGTAGGGCGAACTTGCAGTTCGCCCCTCTGCGCGCCCTTCCGCCCCCGCCGCCGGATCCGGCGTCAGATGCGTGCTCGGAAAGATGATCACCGCCCGCCCCGCCTCCAGCGCCCGCACGATCTGGCGCAACGCCGCGACGTGGCCCTCCACGTGGCCCGGGATGGGGATGAAGTGGCCCTGCGCGTGGGGCAGCGCGCGGACGATAGGCACATCCGAAAGCGTCAAGCAAACATCGTCGCGCGGGATGCAGTGGGCGATCGCCAGCGCGTCGCTTACGCCGGGGTGGTTCGCCGCGATCAGCACCGGCCCCTCGGTAGGGATGCCGCACCCCTCGCACGACACGCCCGCCACGAAGTGGGCGGCGAAGCGGGTCGCGGCCGCGCGCCAGCCCAGCGCCGCGATGTCGGCATCGAAAGCGCTCGCCAGCGTGGCGAACTTTCGCGTCACGCCGCGGACCACGGGTCGCAGTAGCCCCATGTGCGGGCCGCTGCGCGGCAGCCTGAGCGCGTTAGCGATCTCCTCCGTGAGGAGGTCCGAGAGGTGCTGGGCGGATACGGATTCGGGCATGGCGCGTCGCTCCGGTGTGTGTGCAGGGGAGTGTAGCACGGGGACGGCGCGCGCGCTAGCCGGACCCTTGGGGTTTCCTCGTCCAGCAGGCACCTGCTCGCGAAAGTAGCACTATGAACTTGAGGAAGCCGTAGCCGCGGTTCAGCTCGAACGCGGTGCGCAGGTAGACTGAGGTCTTGTCGGTGCCGGTCTCCATCTCGATCGAGGAGCCGAGGCGAAGCTATGCGGGGCCCCGGCTGTGCTCCTCCAGGGTCACGCAGTGTAGAACCGCTCTCTCAGCTCCTCTTCCGAAATGTACTGGCTGGCCTGTCGGAAGATTGCACGCAGTGTTCCCGGATCCAGCTCGTTATGGCGTGGCACAGTCAGCGTTTGCTTCCCGCCCTGGGCAGTCAGGCGCTGCAGCTTGACGTGGCTACCCCGCTGGGCGATCACTGCGAAACCGAAACGCTCCAGGATGTGGATGACATCCGAACCTGACAGCCGGCGCAGCCTAGGCATGCACCGGCTCCATCTCCAACGTGATCAGCACCGGCGGGCTCGGCATGAGACCCAGCTCTGCTAGGTCTTCACCCTCCAGGTGTAGCGCGATCGCTTCACGCAGATTGTGTACAGTCTCGTCCAGGGTCGCTCCCTGCGTTACGATGGCCAGGTGGAGGCACTCGGCCACGTACCCTGTCTGGTCACCTGGGTAGATCACAGCCTGAATCGTGTATCGCTGTCCCATGCCAACCTCCTGATGGTTAGTGCCGGGTCTGCTGGCCCCACACCCTCATCTTATCAGATTCTGCGCTTTCTGAACCGCCGATATGTTGCAGTCTCGGGCTACCTGTTAGCGCCTCCAGATCCTCTTCAACACACACTGCGACGCCAGATTCACCTTCTGCGCGGCGTCCTGGCAGATGAACGGTGAGTGGATTCGTAGTCGCGTCTGTACTCAATCGCCCGTTCAATCTCACTGTCCGGTACTTTGCGGGCTTTCTTGAGAAACCCCTGTCGCCCCAACAGGGTTAGGGCGTAAAGAGCTCGCTCGCTTTCGTCACATCCCGGTAATCCACCCCCAACGTGCCGAAATGCCGCTTCGCACAGGCGATCTTCATGTTCTCCACACCGCGCCGCTGCGCCTCATCCATGCTCCCCTTCGTCTCGCGCACCAGGTAGAGCCGCTCGACCTCCTCACCGAAGGCGTCCTGCCGCACCAGCAGGATGGCCCAGTCGGGGTTGTAGGTGCCGATGGGCGTGTCGACCGTGAACCAGTCGGGCAGCTTGACGAAGCGCTTGACCTCGTCCATCCGCTCCAGCGCCAGCGCGAAATCGCGCTCCACCTGCGAGTCGACAACCGCGGCGTCGTAGATCGACTTCTCGATGGGGACGAGGCTGTCCTCGTAGGCCTCCAGGTCGTCGAAGAGCGACATCTCGTAGAGCGCGCCATCCACGGGCGGTATGCCACGGGCGGGTGGTTGGCCTCCGGCAGGTGGCGCGTCGCCGGACGCGCCATCCATGGGCGGCACATCGGCGGCGGTCGGCTCGGCGTCCGACGGACGCGGGATCTCGATGTACTGCACGCCGTCGACGAGGAAGCGGCGCTTGGCGGCGTTGATGGCGTCGGCCGCCTGCTGCAGGAAGTCGGCGGGGTTGTGGTAGACCTGGTCGAGGTTGCCGGCGCGGGCCAGGATGGTGCGGAGCGTGCGCCGGGTGAGATGCGTGGCGTCGGCCAGGACGGCGGTGACGTTCGGGATCTCGTACTCCCGCGGGACCTCGACCGCGCTCTGGCCCAGCAGCGCGTAGTCGAGCTGCCCCCGGTCGCGGATCTGGTCGATGCGGACGCGGGCGGTGCGGACCTGCACCGGCGCAATGCGGATGGGCGCGACGGCCGCGGCGCAGGCAGCGATGAGCGCCTCGGTGTCGAGCTGGACGCGGTAGCGCGTCCGCCGGGCCACGTGCGCCCAGAGCTCGCGGAAGTGCGGGTCGAGCTCGAAGCCCTTCTTCAGGTGGACCGTGCGCCGCTTCCGCGCGTTCTTGGGCTGCAGTTGCGGTTGGGCACTGCCAAACTCGTCGCGATACTCCTCCTGGAGGCGCGCGCAATACTCGCGGTAGCTTTCGTTGGCCACGACGGTCAAGCGGTTCACCTGATCGTCGAAGACCCGCTGGCCGGCCTGGTCCACTGCCAGGCGCATCCCGCGGCCGATCTCCTGGCGCTTGCGGATGGTGGAGAGCGTGCGGTTGAGGGTGCAGATCTGGAAGATGTTGGGGTTGTCCCAGCCCTCGCGCAGGGCGGAGTGGGAGAAGATGAAGGCGACCGGCTCGTCGAGGCTCAGCAGGCGCTCCTTGTCGCGCATGATCAGGTCGTAGGCGTCCGCGTCGGCCTCCATGTAGCTCTCGGTCTTGTAGGCCGAAAAGTAGCTGCCCTGGACCGCGGCGGGGTCGACGTCGCGCCAGCGGACGGCCCAGGGGGTGCCGGTGCGCTTGAGCCGCTCGAACTCCTCCACGAAGGCGCGGCGGATGTAGCCCTCCGCCTCGGTGTAGTTGGCCACCTCGTCGATGAAGAAAAGCGACAACACTTTGATGTCGCGGCGGTGCAGGCGCTCGGCCTTGCGCATGTGCTCTTCGATGGTGTTGGCGATCTGCACGCGCGCGATGAGCTCGTGGTCGGGTCCGATCTCCTGGCCGACCGTGAGCAGCGTGCCGTTGCTGAACCGCACCTCGCCATAGCCGGCGTCGAGCGCCTCCACCACGTAGCCCGCGTAGGCGTCGAGCCCCGTGATGGCGTGGAGGTCGTCGCCGGCGCGGACCGTGCGGGTCCTAAGCACAGGGTCGCTGGCCTCGCGTTGGGCGGTCTGCCCCACGTAGAGCTGCAAGCGCGCGCTGACCGTGGTCTTGCGCGTATCTACCGAAAGGCAGCGCAGATAGGCGCGGTTGGCGTCGTGGTCCTCCACCACCGAGGCGACCTCGATCTGCTTGACCAGGCGCAGGTTGTAGGCGTCGACGGGCGTGAGCCGGTAGACGAGGTTGTAGAGCTCGCGGTGCGAGGCGGAGTAGCGCAGCTTGAAAAGCGGGTCGAGGCTGGCCAGCGCCCGCCGCGAGATCTCGCTCTCCATGTTCTGCGGCTCGTCGAGGATCAGGATGGGCCGCACGGCCTGCACCAAGTCGAGCGGCTTGAGGCCCATCATGCGGTCCATCCGGCGGTTGAAGATGTTGGAGTCCTTGTTGAAGGCGTCGAGCGTCATGACCATGATCTCGACGTCGGTGCTGGCGGCGAACTGGCGGACGCGCGCCAGGTTGCCGGAGTCATACTCGTAGAAGCGGTAGGGGACGTGGTCGTAGAGCCGGGCGAAGTGATCGCGCGTGATGCGCAGCGTCTTGAGCACGCCCTCGCGGATGGCGACGGAGGGGACGACGACGATGAACTTGCGGAACCCGTATGCGCGGTTCAGCTCGAAGGCGGTGCGCAGGTAGACGTAGGTCTTGCCGGTGCCGGTCTCCATCTCGATGGAGAAGTCGCGGCTGCCGAGCTCTGGCGAGACGGGCAGGGGCGACCCGTTGTGCAGCTCCGGGTCCTGCTGGACGGCCTGGAGGTTGGCCAGGAGTTGAACGTCGGACAGGTCGAGGGTGTTGGGGACCGCGCCGCTGTGGTGGAGCAGCTCGAAGCCGCGGTGGGCCACACGCGCGGCCGGCGCGCCCTCGAAGAGGCGGACGACGGCGTCGATCGCTTGGCGTTGGAAGTCCAGGTTAGGGTCGAAGTGAAGTTTCATGGTTGCCTCGCAGAAGACCTTTGGGGTTTGCTTGTTGTGGAGGAGTCTTGTACTGCGGGAAACCCCAAAGGTCTGGCGGATGCGGATGCGGTCACAGGTCTGCCTCCAGGAGTAGGGTGGTTATGTCGTCGTAGTCGGTGCGTGTGTGCGCCGCCGCGAACGCTGCACGGCCGCCGAGGGCTTGCAGGACGACGTCACGCGGCAGCTGGGTGGGCTTGTCGGCCAGAAATGTGCTGTATGACGAGTACGGCCATTCCCTGAAATCGTCGACGAATCCGTGGTGCTGCGGATTGCGATGGATATACGCGATCAGGCGCCAGAAATGGGCCTCTTCCCCGACCACCTTGCGGTGGAATGGGTGCTCGAATAGGCTACCTGTCCGGCCTGTCTCGTGATTGTAGGCCTTGGCGTAGGCGTTGAACAGGCTGGAGAACTGTCGGCTTGGCGAAAGCGATTTGAAAAGTGTACCATCCGATCTGGCCGCATCATAGTCGGCCTGCTCCCCGGCCTCCCGCGTGCGGATTGCCACGTGGAAGTGGTTCCCCATCAGGCAGTAGGCGTACGTTTCGGCCACCGGCTCAATGTAGTAGGCATAGCGCTGCAAGAAAAACGCATAGTTGCGACGCGTGCGGAAGAGCGCCTCGCCATTCGTGCCGCGGTTGTAGATGTGATACGTGCGCCCCAATTCCAGCGGCGGTGGGTTTGCCATAGGTACCTCACCTGCTCCAAGACCGTCTGCTCCGAGACCTTTGGGGTTTCCCTGTCTACAGAGCGCCTGCTCTTGCCGAAAACCCCAAAGGTCTTCTGCCAGCGGCCTGTTCTATCTACGATAATCGTATAACAGGCGATTATCGTAACACAAAGTGGGAGACCGGACTCCTAGATTGTCTTCAACACACACTGCAGGCTCAAGTTCACCTTCTGCGAGTCGTCGAGTGCGGCGTCCTGGCAGATGAAGACCGTCTCGTCATCAAGCGGCAGCGCGTCGAGCGCCTCCGTCGCAATGGCGTCGTCGAGACAGAGGTAGAAGCTGGGCGGTTCGGCGTCCGCGGAAGAGCTCAAAGGTCCTGTCCTGTCTTGTGGCGTGCCTTCTTCTGAAGCGAGACCTTTGAGCTCTGGGGCCGCAAAGCCTTCGTCGGTGATGCGGTAGATGGTGTTGGCGCCTGCCGTCAGTGTCGCGATGGTGCTGTTGAGGCTGTAGCCCTCCTTGAGCAGCACCTCGTAGACGACGTGTAGAGGGGCGGCGCTGTCGTTGAGGCCCTCGTCGAAGAAGGAGAGCTGCTGTTCGAGGGCCGCGGCGTCGGCGGCCTCCACCTCGGCGCGCTCCGGCGACGCGGCATAGCATCCCGTGACGATCAGCCGGGCCAGCGGGTTCTCCCGACGCAGGCGGCGAATCGCGAGGGTATGAGCCAAGCTCAGTGGCGTAGTTTCGCGAAGCAGTTCAAGGGCCCCTACGCGACATTCCCGCAGTCTATCACTTTGACCGATATGCGTAATGTGACGTTGAATCCGATTGGCGCTTATGTTTTGCGTAGCACGACGGGTAACACGCTCGCTCCGATTCAGGATATGACTTCGAACGCGAATGGTGGCCCGGTTGATTCTTTGGACAACAAGTTGCCGCTTGACCCGTGGGGTAATCCCTATTTGTTTTATCCTGCGACCGGTGACACCGGCACTGAGGCGACGAG
>ERZ747221.1960-NODE-1960-length-19261-cov-3.678847_pt1 | contig 19261 bp, 15 predicted proteins | sample MGYA00374949_ERZ747221 | MGnify/ENA primary metagenome ERZ747221 (study PRJEB28779, sample SAMN05720172) | bioreactor metagenome | isolation source: Anaerobic biogas reactor | place: USA:Washington, USA | collected 2015-08-08 ... | reverse complement strand
GGCAGTACGGAAAAATAGAAGAGCCCCGCGGTCTTCCCCGGAAGGGTCAGCAGGGCCGTGGCCGCCGGCCTGCCCCGGAAGGAAAGGACCAGCAGCCGGAAGCGTTCCCGGTCCTTTCCCGTCGCCATGGATGACGCGAAGGCCGCGAAGGGTTCAAGGTGCTCCGGTTCCGATCCGAATCCACCAAGGGATGAAGCGGCCCACCCGATGGCCTCGCCGGGGGTGCGGCAGACCGAAATTTCACCTTCGGGAAAGGGCGGCATGGTGTTCCGTCCTTCCCCGAGGGGAAGAATCATGGCAGGGGGCGAACACTGAAGAGGAAGCCCAGCCCGGGCCAGCTCCCCGCTTTCGGAGAGCGCCCCCGTTCCGGGGGGAACCCACCACGTGAAGGGCATGTTTTCCGAGGCGAAAAAGGTCAGTGCCTCCCCGGCCATGAGGGGAATGGGGCCTTCCCCTGTCTTCAGGGCGTAGTTCTGGTCCGGGATGGCCGTTCCGGTGGAGAGGAGGAGGACGCCGTGCCTCTCCGCCGTCCGGCAGGGGGAAAGGGTTCCCCAGAGCCTCAGCGACGCTTCGAACGCAGATGCCGCTTCCGAGGCGGCCTGATTTTCATCGAAAAAAACCATGGGGTTCCTCCGGAAGTTAGAAAATCTGTGGGATAATTGTACGATATAGAGTGCATCAGCGGAATTCTTTTCCTGGAAAAGAAAAAGTGTCCATTTCCAAAGGAGGTTATTTACATGCTGTACCGTTCCATGCCCCGCACGGGAGACGAACTGTCCATTCTCGGCTTCGGCTGCATGCGTCTTCCTCTCGACGGGGAGGGTAAAATCGACGAACACCGCGCCGCTTCCATGATCCGTTCCGCCATCGACCGGGGAGTGAACTACATCGACACCGCCTACCCCTACCACGGCGGGGAGAGCGAACCCGTGGTGGGAAGGGCCCTCGGGAATGGCTACCGGGAGAAGATCTTTCTCGCCACCAAGCTTCCCTCGTGGATGGTGGAGACTCCCTCCGACATGGACCGCTTCCTTGACGAGCAGCTCGCCAGGCTCCAGACGGATGTGATCGACTATTATCTTCTCCACTCCCTCAACGCCGAGCGGTGGGAGATCATGAAAAAAAACGGCTTCGGCGCCTTTCTCGACAGGGCCCTGGCCGACGGGAGGATCCGCCGGGCGGGGTTCTCCTTCCACGACCAGCTTCCCCTCTTCCGGGAGATCGTGGACGCCTACCCGTGGCATTTCTGCCAGATCCAGTACAACTACCTGGACACGGACTACCAGGCCGGAACGGCGGGTCTGAAGTACGCCGCAGAGCGGAATATGGGCGTGGTGATCATGGAGCCTCTCCGGGGAGGAAATTTGGCCCGGAACGTCCCGGACGCCATGAAGAAGGTATGGAGCGAGTCTCCGAAAGCCTTCTCCCCGGCGGGATGGGCGCTCCGCTGGCTCTGGGACCAGCCGGAGGTCTCGGTGGTCCTGAGCGGCATGACCGCGGAACAGGATCTCGAAGACAACCTCGCGTCTGCGGATGGAGCCTGCACCGGCTGCCTGACGGCCGGGGAGCGGGACATGATCGCCCGGGTGAAGGAGGAGTACCGCACGAGGATGAAGGTCCTCTGCACGGGCTGCCAGTACTGCATGCCCTGCCCGGCGGGGGTCAACATCCCGGAGTGTTTCAACAGGTACAACATGGCCTTCATGTTCGATAACCTCGAACAGGCCCGGATGACCTACCCCGTCTTCCTGAAGCCGGGGGCCAGGGCCAGCGCCTGCGTGAAGTGCGGCGCCTGCGAGGAGAAGTGTCCCCAGAACCTCCAGATCCGCACCCTGCTGGATTCCGTGGCGGAGCTGCTGGAGCCGAAGGAATAGCCTTTTCCCGAAAAACCGCAGCAGAGGGGGTGCCCTGGGGCGCTCTCCGGAGGGTTTCCCCTGCCGTTCATGCGGGATAGACGATGCCGTCTTTTCCCGGGCCTTCCCGATGGTCCGGGTCTCTGATGATGTTTCCTGCGGAAGAGGTGTTGTTCATGGGTCGTTATTCATTTCTCACCGGAGAAAGCCGGTTCCGGATCCACCTGATTGTCCAGGGGCTCGCCGTGGGCACCACCGCAGGGTTCGCGGCCGTCTGCTACAGGCTCCTTCTCGGAAAGGCGGAGTCTTTTTCACTGGCGGCTCTCTCCGGAGCCCTGGCGGTTCCCCTGCCCGCCGTGGTACTTTTCTGGTGCGCCGCTGCCGTCGTCATCGGGCTCCTGATGGAATGGGAACCAATGGCGAGAGGAAGCGGCATTCCCCAGGTTGAGGGGGAGCTCCTCGGCCAGGTGTCCATGTCCTGGTGGAAGGTGCTGGCGGCGAAATTTCTCGGAGGGGGGCTCGCCATTGCCCTCGGTTTTTCCCTCGGCAGGGAGGGGCCGTCGGTCCAGATCGGCGCCGCAGCCGGCAAGGGTATTGCGGTCCTCCAGAAGCGGGGAAAGGTGGAGGAGCGGCTCTTCCTGTCAAGCGGGGCGTCGGCGGGGCTTTCAGCGGCCTTCAACGCCCCTCTCGCCGGGGTGATCTTCGCCCTGGAGGAGGTCCACAAGAGCTTCTCTCCCCTGGTCCTCATGTCGGCCATGATGGCCTCCCTGGCGGCGGATTTCGTCTCGAAGAACTTTTTCGGGCTCGGCCCCGTCTTCTCGCTGGGCGTTCCCTCCGCCCTTCCTCTGTCCCACTACGGCCATCTGCTCCTGCTCGGGCTGCTCTGCGGAGCCGGCGGCGCCCTTTTCTGCAGGGTGATCCTCGACGCCCAGACCCTCTACGGCAGGCTGCCCTTTCCCGCCCGGTACAGGGTGATCATCCCCGCCCTGGCGGCTCTCTGCATCGGGCCAATCCTTCCCGACATCCTGGGGGGAGGGCATGTCCTGGTGGAGCACCTTGGCACGAGTGGGAAGACCCTGTCCCACATTTCCCTTCTCTTTGCGGGAAAGCTGCTCTTCACGGCCCTCTGCTTCGGTTCGGGCGCGGCGGGGGGAATATTCCTCCCCATGCTGGCCGTAGGGGCCTCCCTGGGAGCCCTCTATGGGGCTGTGGCGGGTTTCTTCGGAATGGACCAGGCTTTCGCGGTGAACTTTCTCATCATGGGAATGGCGGGATTCTTCGCGGCAGTGGTGCGGGCACCCATTACTGGGATCATCCTCATCACCGAGATGACCGGATCTTTCACTCACCTGTTGTCGGTCTCCTTCGTGGTCATCCTCGCTCACGTGACGGCGGACCTGCTTCGGGCCCGGCCCATCTACGACTCCCTCCTGCTCAGGATGCTCAGGAAAAGGGATATGACGGTGAGTTCCGGGAAGATCCTCCTCGAGGGAACGGTCTGCCCCGGGTCGTCCCTTGACGGCAGGACGGTCAGGGATGCCTCCCTTCCCGAGGGGTGTCTGCTGGTGAGCATCCACCGGTCCGGGGAGGAGATTCTCCCCAACGGTGACACCATGCTCTCTGCGGGGGACAGAATAATCGCCCTGGCGGACGGAGGCAGGGCACGGCGCATACGGGAAAAAATGCTGGATCTTACGGGCGTGTGCCCGCCCGAGAAGCACCTGTGGGAGTGACGTGAAGAACGGTATTTCCTTTTTTTCCTCCCCGTCACTCCGGACTCCGGGGCGTGAACATCTGGAGAAACACCTTGTGGGTATTCCTCGGCAGAATGCGGTATCCCTTTTTTTCCTTGGTGAGCCAGAGAAAATAATCCCGATAGAAGGACGAGCTCAGGTCGAGGATTGATTTACCCCGGTTTTCCTTGATCAGCTCGTAGCCGTTCTTGATGACCCTGTCCTCGTCGCTGTCCCACCGGAAGGTGCCCAGGGCGTAGGCCGCCGCCTTCTCCGGAAGGTTGTTCAACGGAAAGGCGGGAAGGAGCAGGGTATGGTCGCTCCAGTCGTAGGTGCCGTATCCCTGTCCGGGTACCACGATCACCCGTGGTATGCCGTACATCCGTATCCGGGCCACCACGAGCATTTCCGGGTCGAGTGCCGTCAGTTCCTCCACGAACGCCGCCGCCCGGTCGAGAGAGAGGGGGGCCTTCTCGCTCTGGCAGAGCTGGGACGGATCCCTCCGGGCGGACTTGGCCGTGAGGGAGATGTACTCCTTCTTTGACAGGAGGAGGTCCTTCAGTTTCCGCCGGCGCACTGCCGGCGGAATGCCCTCCATCTCGGCGGCGGTCTTCTTCACCCGACGCTCCCATTTGGAGATTTCCTGGGTGACGAAGACGATGTTCCGTGCCAGGTTCTTGGCCGATTCCAGCAGCCCCGTGACTTTCAGGATTTCGTTCTCGTCCAGCCCGGCGGCGTCCTCCCCGTTCCCCTTGAGAAAGGAGGCGACGCGCTTCTCCGCCTCGATGAAAGCGTGGTGTTCCACGGCCATCTGCTGCTTTTCCTTTTCCTGTGCCTCCCGGTATCCCCTGGTCCGCATGGAGACCTCCGTGTAGGATTCCAGGCACCTCTGAAGATCCGCAAGAAGGCTTTCCGTCTCGGTGGGGAGGGCCCCCTGCTTCGCCAGCACCACGGGGAAGATGATCTTGATCCTGGCCTTCAGCCCGTCGAGCTGCCGTCGCATCTGGACGACCTTTCCCTCCGGGGAGAAGCCGTTCCTGGGAGGCGTCACCGGCTTGCCCATGATCATGGAGTAGGCTTCCGCGATGAAGTCGGAAAAAGAGTAGTACTGGAAGAGTCCCGGGGCGGCTTTCGGGGAGAGGGCTCCCTGCAGGGCCGGGGAGGCCGGGGTGAGCTCGTCGCTCACGTAGCCGAAATCGATGAAGAGCCGCTCCCGGTCGTCAAAGATCAGTTCGTCAGGGATGTCTTCCGTGTGAGCGTCCACCAGGGCGGAGAGAACGTCCCAGTACTGGGCCGACAGATTCTGCCACAGCTTCCTGGCGGCGATGCGGTCGTCCGTTTCGGCGGAATCCCTGACGGCCAGAAAGTTTTTCGCCGCGGCGGAGAACTTTTCGGTGGCCTCCTGCAGGGGCTGGTTGTCCCTCCATCGTTCAAAACACATCGGATCCATGGCGTCATCTCCGTCCGGCACTGGAAAAAAATTCCTTCCTCCCGCTGAAGAAGCGGAATCATCTGTATGATACCATACGGCCCGGAAGCGGTCTTTCAGGCTTACGGGCCGGGAGTTCCCCCCTCGAAAACGAACGGCCGCTCGCCGAGCTTCACGAAGCGGAAGCCTTTCTTCCGGAGAAGGGGCACGGCTTCCTTCAGCCCCTCCGCAGTCCGGCCTTCAGGCCGGTTCATGTGGAACAGCACGATCTCCCCTCCCCGAAGGGAAAGCAGGCCGTCCACGATCTTTTGTTTCGAATATGACGCCCCGCCGTCGCCGTTATGGGAATGGCTCACCGCAACGTGACCGAGCTCCGCCGCCACCCTCACGGCCACCTCGTCGTAGTGGTTTGTGCCGGAGCGGAAAAACCGGGGGCGTTTTCCTGTGATCTCCTCCAGGAGCCGGGCGTTCGCCTCCACTTCCTGGGCCGTCCCGGAGACGGATTCCGTCCCGGGGATCCCGTAGGCGGACCGTCCGGTGACGGAGAGAGGACGGTGCTCCGCGCCGTGGTTGGCGAGCTCGAACAGGGGATCCGCCGCCAGCTCCCGGGCGGTTTCCCTGTTCTTCGCCAGCCACCGCCCGCTCAGGAACAGGGTGGCCGGAATCCGCTCCTGTCTCAGAAAATCCAGGAGATCCCGGTCCACGGCCGATCCCTTCTTCCCACCGCAGGCGTCGAAGGTGAGGGCCACTTCCTTCCCTTCGGCGGCGATCCTCCCGGCCGTCCCCGAAACATGCTCCCCCCACTGGGCGGGGGCGACGTTCCGGAACAGTTCCTCCAGCTTTTCCGGCGGAAGGGGCGTGCCCTCGCCTGAAAAGCTGAAAAAGTGTAGAATTGACAGAAACACAACGGCAGCACCGGTCGGCAAACGGGTCATCTTCCAGGTACCTCCATGATGTTCAGTATATCATTTCGCTATAACGGAGGAGGATTTTATATGGGCTATCCGGTTCGCAGAAAAGACAGGGAAATCACCGACAGGGCAGAAATATACGAAATTCTGGACAGGTCCTTCACAGGACATCTCGCCCTCTGCAGCGGCGGGGAGCCCTACGTGGTGCCCCTCTGTTTCGGTGTGATGAACGGCGCCGTCTATTTCCACTGCGCCCGGGAGGGGCGGAAGCTCGGCATCATCGCGCAGAACCCCCGGGGCTGCTTCCAGGCCCAGTGCGGCGAGGATCTCGTGCGGTCACCGGAACGGCCCTGCGGTTGGGGGATGTTCTACAAAAGCGTCATGATCTCTGGACCGATAACGGTGGTGGAGGACGAGCGGGAGAAGGCCGCCGCCCTCCTGGCGGTCATGAAAAAATACGCGGGGGAGGACTTTTCCCATGAATTCTCTTCAGCCGAATGCGCCTCCGTGACGGTGCTCCGTCTCGACCCCGAGGAGCTTTCGGGCAAGGCCAGGCGCCCTGCTTAGGAGCTGTGTAGGGTGTTCCGGATCCGGAGAATCTTCGACGATCTTTCCCCGGCCAACGGGAAGGCTCTTGCCCGCATCGGGGAGATCCTGAAAGAGCAGTTTCCGGGGGCCCGCCCCGGCGAGGCTGAATCTATCCCGGAGAAGCTGCGGAACCAGCTCAAGTACGGCTTCCAGACCATCCTTTTCGCCGCGGAGAAGGGGGCGGGGAAGGTCCACGGCTTTGCCCTCGCTCTCTACGATCCCCTGCTGAAATTCACCTTTTTGGATTATATCGCCGTTCCGGGGGCAGAAGCGGGCGGAGGCCTGGGAGGAATACTCTACGAGAGGGTGCGGAAGGAAGCCCTGGACCTCGGGTGCGTGGGGCTTTTCTTCGAATGCCTTCCCGATGAGCCTGAACTCAGCCGGGACGGGGAGACCAGGAAGCAGAACGCCGCCCGGCTGCGCTTCTACGAGCGGTACGGCGCTGTCCCCGTGACGGGGACGAAATACGAGACTCCCCTGGAGCCGGGAGGGGACAACCCCCCGTACCTGGTCTTCGACGGCCTGGGAAGACAGGAGCCCCTGAAGAGGGAAAAGGCCCGGCTCATCGTGGCCGCCATCCTCGGGAAGAAATACGGGGATCTCTGCCCGCCGGAGTATATCCGGATGGTCATGAACTCCTTCCGGGACGACCCGGTGAAGCTCCGTCCCCTGAAGTACGTGACCGCTCCGAAACGGACCGCCGTGGCTGCGGCCCTTCCGGAGAGCGAGCGGGTGGCCCTTTTCGTCAACCGTGACCACGCCATCCACCACGTCAGGGAAAGAGGGTACGTGGAATCTCCCGTCCGGGTGGAGGCCATCCTCCGGGAGATCCTCCCCTCGGGGCTCTTCACGGAAAAGAAGGCCCGCCATTTCGGCGAGCGGCACATCCTGAAGGTCCACAGCGCCGTCTTCTTTTCCTATCTCCGGAAGGTCTGCATGGCCATGCCGGAGGGAGAGTCCGTCTATCCCTATGTCTTTCCCGTACGGAACGCGGCCAGGCCCCCCCAGGACCTCTCCGTCCGGGCTGGGTATTTCTGCATGGATACCTTCACCCCCCTGAACAAAAACGCCTTCCTCGCCGCCCTGGGAGCGCTGGACTGCGCTCTGTCGGGCGCCCAGGCCCTTGTTGAAGGCCGTCACCTTGCCTACGCCCTGGTGAGGCCCCCCGGGCACCACGCCGAGCGGCGGCTTTTCGGCGGCTTCTGCTACCTGAACAGCGCGGCGGCGGCGGCCGAGTACCTGTCGGCCTTCGGCAGGGTGGCCATGCTCGACGTGGACTACCATCACGGGAACGGACAGCAGGACATCTTCTACCAGAGGAGCGATGTCCTCACCGTCTCCCTCCACGGGCATCCCCGGTTCGCCTACCCCTATTTCTCGGGATTCGAGGACGAAAAAGGGGAAGGGGAAGGCAGAGGGTTCAACCTCAACCTTCCCCTTCCCGAGCATCTTTCGGGACAGGAATACCTCGACGCTCTCCGGAGAGTGTCAAGAAGAATTGCGGACCACGGAGCCCGTTTCCTCGTCGTCCCCTTCGGCGGCGACACCTGCAAAAAGGATCCCACGGGAACCTGGAGCCTTGCCGCCAGGGATTTCGAAAACAACGGAAAACTGATCGGCGGCCTGGGGCTTCCCGTCCTCGTGGTCCAGGAGGGGGGCTACAACACCCGCCTCCTGGGGGAGAACGTCCGGGCCTTCTTCAAGGGGCTCTTCGAGGCCTCCCGCTCCGCCGGGGCTAGGCTATGGTCACCCGCTTCTCGAGATAGACGTCCTGCACCGCGTGAATGACCTCCACGCCCTCCTTCATTGGGCGCTGGAAGGCCTTCCTGCCGAGGATGAGCCCCATGCCGCCGGCCCTCTTGTTGATCACCGCCGTCTTCACCGCATCCGCCAGGTCGTTGGCCCCCGAGGCGCCGCCGGAGTTGATCAGTCCCGCCCTGCCCATGTAGCAGTTCGCCACCTGGTACCGGGTCAGGTCGACGGGATGGTCGCTGGAAAGCTTTTCGTAGACCGCCTTGGCCGTTTTGCCGAACTTCAGGGCGGAGAACCCGCCGTTGTTCTCGGGGAGCTTCTGCTTGATGATGTCGGCGCCGATGGTTACGCCGAGATGGTTCGCCTGCCCCGTGAGGTCGGCGGCCACGTGGTAGTCCTTCTCCGCCGTCTTGAAGGCGCTGTTCCGCAGGTAGCACCAGAGGATGGTGGCCATGCCCATGCTGTGGGCGATCTCGAAGGCCGTGCTGATCTCCTGGATCTGCCGGGTGGACTCGTCGCTGCCGAAGTAGATGGTGGCGCCCACTGCGGCCGCTCCCATGTCCCTGGCCTGCTCAACCGAGGCGAAGAGGATCTGGTCGTACTTGTTGGGGTAGGAGAGCAGTTCGTTGTGGTTGATCTTCAGCACGAAGGGGATCTTGTGGGCGTACTTCCGGGCTACCGACGAGAGCACCCCCAGGGTGCTGGCCACGGCGTTGCATCCGGCCTCCAGGGCGAGCTTCACGATGTTCTCCGGGTCGAAGTAGATGGGGTTGGGGGCGAAGCTGGCTCCTGCGGAGTGCTCGATCCCCTGGTCCACGGGGAGGATGGAGAGGTACCCTGTTCCGGCCAGTCTTCCCGAGCCGAACAGTGCCTGCATGGACCGCATCACAGGAATGGGGCGGTCGGAGAGGGCCGTCACCCTGTCCACAAAATCAGGTCCCGGGAGGGTAAGCATCTCCCGGCCAATGGTCCCGCACGTGTGCCCGAGCAGGTATTCCGCCTCGTCTCCAAGCAGCTGCTCGATCCGTTCCAGAGTGTTCATGGATCTGCCTCCTTCTCAATCGGTAATGATAAGGGTACAATCAAAACTGCCCCTTCTTTCCTTCCTTCCTGCATTGTACCCGAGAATGGATAATCTGGGAACAATCCGGGGCAAAGGGAAAAATGAGGCAGACTACAACCGGAGGTGCACTGCATGAAACCCGAAAAGGGAAAAACGGCCGTCGGATTCGCAGGTCTCGGAGTCATGGGTCACAGCATGGCGGGACACATCATGAGGGGAGGCTACGACCTGCTCGTCTACAACAGGTCGAAGGCGAAGGCCATGGACCTGCTGACCCAGGGGGCCGTGTGGAAGGACGACGTCCATTCCCTGGCGGAGAAGAGCGACGTAGTCATCACCATGGTGGGATTCCCCGCCGACGTGGAGGAGGTCTACCTCGGGCAAAGAGGGCTCCTCGCGGGGGCCCGGCCCGGAACAGTGCTCATCGACATGACCACCTCGAGCCCTGACCTGGCGGCCCGCATCGCAGCGGCGGGAGCCGAAAAAGGGATTTCTGTCCTCGATGCCCCCGTGTCGGGGGGCGACAGGGGGGCCCGGGAGGGGACCCTGTCCATCATGGTGGGCGGCGACGAAGCCGTTTTCCACGACATGATGCCCCTCTTCTCCCTTATGGGAAAAAACGTTGCCTTCCAGGGGGGGCCTGGCAGCGGCCAGCACACCAAAATGGCCAACCAGATCGCCATCGCCTCGAACATGATGGGGGTCTGCGAAGCCCTCGCCTACTCGAAGAAGGCCGGTCTCGACCCGGAAAAGGTGCTGTCGAGCATCTCGGGCGGCGCCGCGGGGAGCTGGTCCCTCTCCAATCTCGCCCCCAGGATCCTCGCGGGCGATTTCGCCCCCGGCTTTTTCGTGAAGCACTTCATAAAGGACATGAAGATCGCCCTCGACGAGGCGGAGCGCATGGGACTGGACGTGCCGGGACTGAAGAAAGCCTTCGAACAGTACGGGATCCTTGCGTCCCGGGGCCTTGAAAACGAGGGAACCCAGGCGCTCTACAAGCTTTATGGCGAATAGGCGTTCCCTGATCCCGGATGCCCCCCGCCATCCTTCCGGCAGATTCCGGGATGGATGTCCCCATACCCTGGATCCACTGTTGACGGAAAACTTTATTTATTTATAATGGTTACAACGTAGGTTTTCGGAACAAGGAGGGATGGCGTGTGCGATCCGTGGAAAAAATTGCGGCCGGCCTGAGGGAGAAGGGGCTCAAACTCACTCCCCAGCGGCGTTTGATAATCGAGATCCTTTCCAGGGACAGGACCCACCCCACGGTGGACGAGGTGTACCGGCAGGTGGTGGTCACCATGCCCGAAGTCTCCCGGACGACGGTCTACAACACCATACGGGAGATGGCCACCCTGGGAGAGGTCGTGGAAGTGCAGGACCTCAGCGACGGGGGAATCCGGTACGACACCTGCGCGGAATCCCACAATCATTTTTTCTGCCTTTCATGCCGTTCCCTGATCGATGTCGATGTGGACCTCCCCGGGACGGAGTCGTACTCCGGGGCGCTGGAGGGTTACCAGGTGCTCAAGCGGCAGCTCACTCTCTACGGTATCTGCCCGGCCTGCAGGGACAAGGGACTCCCTCCTCCTGGAAGGGGAGCGGGGAAAAGGGCCCTGAAGAAATTCTGAGCAAAAAGCGGGGAGTCTCCGGTCGGAGACTCCCCGCTTTTTGCCTTCCGTACTTGAAGCGGATCAGGCTTCATCCGCCTCGTTCTCTGAGAGAACGAGGCCGGATTGACCCTCCGTTTCCTCTTCCTCGATTTTGAACCGTGACGCTGACTTCTGCATCTCCTCCGACAGGCTCACAAGTTCCTCCGCCGCCTTCGCGATGGATTCCGTCACCCGCCCCTGCTCCTCCATGGAACGGTTGATGTTCTCCACCTGCTCGCCGATGTCAGTCCCGGCACGGGCCACGTGGTCCATCCCCGCCGTCATCTCCTCCGCGCTCGCAGACTGCTCCTGCATCGTCGCCGCTATGGACTGCACGTTCTCCGTTATGGAGCCCACTTTCAGAATCACGTCGTTGATCACGTTCTGGGTCTCCTTCGCCATGGCCACGAGCTCCCGGATGTGCTCCACGCTTCCCTTCTGGTCCGCCAGGGCCTTGTCCGTCTTGCCCGAGATCTCGCCGATGACCTTGCCCACTTCGGCCGCCGCACGGTTCGACTCCTCGGCGAGCTTCCGCACTTCCTCCGCCACCACCGCGAAGCCCCGTCCCGCCTCACCGGCCCGGGCGGCCTCGATGGCCGCGTTCAGCGCCAGAAGGTTCGTCTGGTCGGCGATCTGGGTGATGGTGTTCACGAATCCCGTGATCCCGGACACCGACTTCGCAAGCTCCGTCACGGCCGCGCTGACCTGGCCGCCCGCCCCGGAGACGTCTTCTATCAGGGAGCTCATTTCGTCCAGGGCCTTTCCGCCCTTCTCCGCCGCAAGGGAGATCTCCTGGGCCTGCTCGCCCGATTCGGCGGCCGCCTTGGCCCCCGCCTGGGACGCGCTTGCCACTTCCTCCACTCCGGCGTTGGCTTCCTCGATGGCGCTCACCGTGTCATGGGTGTTCTTCGACACTTTCCCCACCAGGCCGATCACTTCCTGCACCGAGGCGCTGCTCTGCTCCGACGCGGCGCTCATGTCCTCCGCCCGGGCAAGAACCTTCGAGGCGCTCTCGAGAATCTCCCTGACCGTCCCGGCGGTCCCCGAGATCATCCGGTTCACCGCGTCGGCCACGTTCCGGATTTCCTCGATGGACGTGTCCGCCTCCACGGAGGCGGTGAGGTCTCCGGTCTCGGCCACGTACCGGGCCCGCTCGGCGGCTGCCCGGAGGGGCCGGGCGAGGCTCCTGGAGAAGAGGACGACCACGATGGAGGCCACCACGAGGACGGCTATGATGCCTATGTAGACCGCCCGCCGCATGGCTTCCACCGCGGCGAGGGACTCCGTGACGTCGCCTGCCGCGAACACCACGTAGCCGTTCGCCAGGGTCCAGTAGGACATGGTCTTCTGGACGCCGTTCCACAGGTAGTCGATCCGGCCCTTTTTCTCATTGATTACGCCGTCGGCGTACTGGGCGAAGCTGCCATCTTCCATTTCGCGGAATCCGGGGCCGTCGAATTTCTGGGTGGGGTGGTGGAGAAATTTCAGGTTCCGATTGAGGAGGAAGGCGTATCCCGTTTCGTAAATTTTTACGGAATCAAGGACCGACCTGACGAAATTGAAGGAGAAGGTCATCCCGACGACGGCGGCAACCTGGCCGTCGATGAGGACGGGCTGGGAATAGACCACCACTTCCTCGCCGCTTTCGGAAAGCTGGATGTCCCCCCAGTAGGGGGCGATGGTGTCAATGGGCCTCCAGAACCATGCGGAGGAGAGATCCTTCCGGTCGATGAGCTGGGCGGGATTTATCTTCTTTCCGTCGAGAAACATGAAAAGGGAACCCGCATCCGCCCGTTCGAAGGCCACCATGTAGGTTTGTTTTGTGCCGTAGATCTCCGGGTTGAAAATGACGAACAGCCTCCTGGCCTCCGGGGACTGGATCCCGAGGTCGGTCATGAACTTGCCGTTCTGGGCGCCGAACTGGGGAACCACGATGTCCGCCACCTCGGGGTTGGGCAGGCTGGTGAACCTGGTGGTGACGAGGGCTGAAAGGGCCTGGAGCATGCCGTCGAACTTGTTGAACGTGGCGTCAAGCCGGTAGGAAAGGGATTCCGCCAGGGTGATCTCGTACTGCCCGACCGAATCCTCGAGCCCCTGTCCGCCGACGTGCATGGCGTAAAACCCGATCCCTCCCACTGCTAACGCAAGGAGAACAATGACCACGGCCAGAATGCGCGTTGCGAGCCTGTTCAGTTTCAATGAAAAGCTCCCCCCTCTGAAGGTGATTATGGAAAAACAGCCTTCTGCGGACGAAGGCTGTTGTGCGAAAATCAACCTCCGGAGGCCCGGCTGTCATGGCCCGAAGGCTATAGACCCGAAGCTTTGCGTCCCGGGCTATCACCCGGTTTGCCCTATGGGGTGCAGATGAACGCTACAGCCGTTCCTTGAGTTCCTTGAGGTGCTGCGCCCGCTCCGCGCCTTTCTCGTCCAGGCCGAGGCGGTTCACCACAACCCGCTCGTTCACTCCGCGGAAAATGGTCCCGAGGGCATCGGTTCCCGTGACGTCGAAGACGAGCCTGTTTCCCCGTATCTCCCGGAGAACGGCCTTGACGGTCACGGTGGTCCCCAGCATGGCCGGAATTTCGTGTTCCAGGTCGATCCTCCGGCCTACGGAAAGATATCCCTCGGGAAGCAGGCTTTCCGTCACCGCCATGGCAGCCTGGACGGCCAGCGACGCACAGGCTGAAGTGGAAAGGTACTGATTCAGGTAGGGAGAGGAGTTGCCGATAGTATCCTCCAGGTCCACCTTTTTTTTCACCTCGGCGCTCAAGCCGGTCTGCAGAAGCTCGGAAAGGTTCAGCATGAAACATCCCTCCTTTTGTGGATATTCTCTCTCCGTGATCTATTCTACAGTAAAATTCCTCACCGGGGACAACTGGTCCGCAGTTTCTTCGTCCGTTTCTCCCCGGTGTTCCAGGAGCAGGGCGGCCAGGTTCGGGTCAAACTGTTTCCCCGCCTGCTCCTTCACTTCCCTGAGAGCCTCGTCCCGGGTTTTGGCGGGGCGGTAGGGGGTTCCCCGGGTCATGACATCGAATGCGTCGGCCAGGGCGATGATCCTGGAGAGCAGGGGGATGTCCTCCCCCTGGAGGCCGGAGGGGTATCCCGTACCGTCCCACCGTTCGTGGTGGGAAAGAATTTCCTCCGCCGCGGAAGCCACGTCCGGGGTGGCAGCGGAGGCCACCTTGTATCCCGCCTCGGCGTGCCGTTTCACGTCCTCCCATTCTTCGTCGGTCAGGGAGGCTGTTTTTAATAGAATGTCCGACGGAACCGAGGCCTTTCCGATATCGTGAAGGTAAGCGGCGAGATCCAGCTTTTCCAGGTCAAGCCTGTCCAGGCCGAGCCCCCTGCCCAGCATGCGGCAGAGCCGCCTCACCGAAAGGTTGTGCTCCGTCGTTTCGGGCGTATTGTGCGCAAGGGACGCAAGAATGCTCTCGAGGATCGTTTCCCGGATATTTCTGCTCTCGGAGGCCTTTTTCTTGTACATGTCCTCCTCAGTGTCCCGGAAGACGTTGGCGAAGTCCTGCCAGCGGTGGAGCTTCGCGCTGTATCCGAGGGACATGCTGGGAGGGACGGGCATGTCCTTCACCTGGATCTTTTTGAAGGCGTCCTCGATGCGGCCGACGATGGAGGCGGCGTCCTCCTCACGGGTATGGGGCAGCAGAATGACGAATTCATCCCCTCCCCAGCGGAAGAGGAGGTCGCTGCTCCTGCATATTTTTCTCAGGACTTTCGCCGCGGCCTTCAGCAGGTTGTCCCCCACCTGGTGGCCGAAAGCGTCGTTGGCCATTTTCAGGCCGTTGAGATCGCCCATTATAATGCTGAGGGGAAGCTGCCGGTCGCAGTCGAGCCTCTTCAGCTCCTCTTCGAAGAACGCCCTGTTGTACAGACCGGTAAGAGGATCCTTGAAGGCGTTCCTGGACAGGCCCTCGCCGGCGGCCTTGAGCTCCGAGACATCCCGGGCGATAGTCAGGACGGCCGGTTCCTCCCCGCGGAGGAGGGGGAAAAAGGTGAGCATCGCCTGAACGGAGCTGCCGTCCTTCCGCCGGACGATTCCTTCCGAGGAAAAGGGATGGCCCGTTTCCAGGTTTTTCCATGCCTGTTTCAGCCGGAGGGGCGGTGGGGACGCGAGGACTGCCGTCATGTCGGACGACAGAAGTTCCTGGGCGGTGAAACCGAGCCCTTTCACCGCCGCCGCATTGACTTCCGCGATTTTTCCGGTGAGATTGTGGATAAAGACGAATTCAGCGATACCCGCCATCAGGCAGGACAATAGTTCCCCGGCCTCGAAGGGTGTTTTTTCGTTTTCGTGAGCGATGTCTGTGTGGTCCATTCTGTGTATTCCTCCTTCTTTGCCTGAAAAAATGCACTTTCCGATCAATTATACCCCAGGGCCGGAAAAAAACAGGGCTTTCCCCTCCCGATGTTTCTTGTTATATTGTACCGGGCGGCCATTGAACTTTTCAGCCCTGAATCGAGGAGGTTTTTCATGAGAATCGTCGGACTCTGCAACCTGAAGGGCGGCGTGGGGAAGACCACCGCATGCCAGAATCTTGCCGTGGCCCTGGCCCGGAGAGGACTCCGGGTCGCGGCTCTCGATCTTGACCCCCAGAGCAATCTCACGGCCGGGTTCGGCATCTCCGTTCCGGAAGAGCATCCGTATATCTACGATTTCCTTCTCGGGGAGGCTTCCTTTGAAGAAGTCAAAATCACCCGGGAGGGAGTCGATGTCGTTCCCAGCACTCTCGACCTCGCCATGGTCGAGATGCAGCTCGAGAGCCAGCCCGGAAGGGACACGCTCCTTCGGGACGCCCTGGAGTCGGCATCCCTTTCAGTCTATGACTGTGTCTTCTGCGACAGTCCGCCCCAGCTCGGGATATTCACCCGGAACGTCCTCGCGGCGTCCCATGAAGTCATCGTTCCCCTGGAGAGCGAGTTTTTCAGTCTCGCGGGACTCCGCCTCCTCTCCAGGACGGTGGAGCTTTTCCGCAAGAGGCTGAACCGGGGGCTGGCCATCGGGGGAGTGCTCCTCACCAGGCACAATCCCAAGATCATCATGAACAGGGAAGTGGAAAAGGAGGTCCGAAGCCATTTCGGCGACAGGGTGTTCAGGCGCTACATCCGCCAGAACATCAGCCTCGTGGAAGCCAACGGTGCGGGAGTCTCGGTCTTCGGATACGATCCTGACAGCAACGGCGCCCTCGATTATTCGGTGGCGGCGGAAGAACTGCTTGAGAGGTGGAAAAACAATGGCTAAAAAAAGACCCAGCCTGAAAAATTATCTTTCCACGGGAGAAGTGTTCGCGGGAGAGGAATCCCTGCCCGCACACGGGGAAACGGCGGGGAAAGCGGCTTCCCCGGAAACGGCGCCGGAGGAAAGCAAAAAGGCAACGGCGAAAAAAAAGGCCGCACCTTCGAAAAAGAAAGCACCTGCGGCACCGGGGAAGAAACCGGCCGGGGAGAAAAAAACGCCCGTCCCGCGGAGCCTGAAGAAGAACACGCCCCCAGCCCCCGAGAAACCTTCGGAGGAGAAGGGAGAAGAAGCACATTCCGGCGGAACGGACTCCCTTCTGGAGATGCTGGCCCCGGAAGACCGCGCCCTGTGGGGAAATCTCTTCGGGGCGGCCGAGACGGAATTCCTTCCCCTGGACCTTGTGGAGCGGCGGGAGGATTTTCGTACCATGCCCCGGGACCGGTTCACCCTCTTCCGGCTCGAGGAGCCCGGGAAACCGCTCCACCACGTGAGGACGAGCGTCCAGATCCGGGAACCCCTGGTCTGCCTGATCAAGTGGGACGAGACCGGGCGGATTTTCGTCTTCAGATGAGGGGCGGAGCCTTCAGCAGAATGTCCGCCGCCTCCTGGAACGGCCGGGGGTGCCCGAAGAAGAAACCCTGGACGTAGGTCGCACCCTGCTCCAGGGTCCAGAGATATTCATCCTCCCGCTCGATGCACTCCGTCACCGTCTCCATTCCGAGGTCTGCCGCGAGGGCGAGGATTCCCTTCACCAGCCGGCGGTCGCCGTCGCCGGAAAACAGTCTCCTGATGAAGCTGCCGTCGATCTTGAGCCTGTCGATGGGCAGGCTGCTCAGGTACTGCAGGGAAGAGTACCCGGTCCCGAAATCGTCCAGGGCCACGGAAATGCCCTCCCGCCGGAGTGCCGCCAGGGACGCCGATGCCGCGGAAGGATTGCTGATGAGTACACCCTCGGTGATCTCCACCGTCAGCAGGCGGGGGGAGATTCCGGCCGCAGCCGATTGCGACGTCAGGAGACCGCAGTAGTTTCCCTCGAGGATGGACCGGGCGGACGCGTTGACCGACACCTTCATCCCCTTTCCCGACATTTCCCTGAACCGGCCTATATCCCTGCAGACCTGCCCGGCAACCCAGCGGTCGATTTCCGAGATGAGACCTGTCCTCTCCGCAAGGGGAATGAAGTCCATGGGGGGAATGAGCCCCCGCTCGGGGTGCTGCCACCGGGCGAGCGCCTCGAACCCCTCCACTCCCTTGTCCTTCATGCGGACGATGGGCTGGTAATGGAGCGTCAGCTCCCCCTGCCCGATGGCGTTCCGGAGCTGCCCCTCCGCCGTGAGGATGTCAGGAATTCCCGCAGCCTCGTCCTCCCGGAAAACGTCCGTCTGCCCGAGTCCCCGCCCCTTGGCCCGCTGCAGAGCGATTTCCGCCCGTGCGAGGACGGCGGTGGAGGTGCCGTACCTCTCAGCCCGGGGGAGAAACCCCATGCTCACGCTTGGAAAGAGGGTCTTGCCGTCGACGTACAGGGGGGTCATGATGTCCTTTTTCAGGGCCAGCAGCACCGGGGAAGCGTCTTCCCAGGACACCTTCTCCCTGAGAATGATGCCGAAGGAGTCGCCCCCCACCCGGGCGAGGACGTCGTTCCGGGACAGCCTCCCCCGGATTTTGCCGCAGATGTCCAGGAGCACCTCGTCCCCCCTCGCGGGGCCCACCAGCTCGTTGATGATGCGGAATTTATCCATGTCGAGGAGGGCCACGGCGAAGGATTCCCCGGACAGGATGGCCTCGTCGGCCAGCATCAGGAACCGGGCCCTGTTCGGAAGTCCCGTGTTTTCGTCGTAATAGGCCATCTTCCGGAGGGAGTCCTCCAGCATTCTGCGCCTGGTGATGTCCCTCGCCACGGCAAGGGTCAGCTGACGTTCGCCGAGGAGGAAGGACTGGCGATGGATTTCCACGGGAATTCCGCCTCCGCCCGGAGGCAGGAGCTTCCCCTCGTACACGGGGGAGGAATCTTCCTGGGGCTGGGAAACGGGCTCGTCCTCCATGAGGAAGGAGGAAACAGACTCGCCGACAAGAGCGGATTTGCAGGTTCCCAGCAGGGAACATGCCTCCCTGTTGGCGTGGACGATCCATCCCCCGTCGGAGAGGAACAGCGGGTCGGGAATGTTTTCCACCAGACGCTCCAGGGAAGCGAGCATGGAGTTGATGGATCCCGAGAGAGACGTGATCTCGTCGCTGCCCGACAGGGGCATCCGTTCCCCGACCCTTCCGCTGAAGGCTATTTTCTCCAGGAGGCGCCGGGCGCTTTCCAGCCTGCCGGTGACGGTCCACTTCAGGAGAAGAAGGATGACGGCGGTCTGGAATCCGCCGAAGAGGGCAAGCCAGAGGAAGAACTGGAGCACCGTTCTTTTCCCCTGGAGGAAAATGCTCCGCCGGGAAGTGATTTCGACCAGGGCGGCCGGCGTCCCGTCAATGTTCCGGAGGACGGAAAATCCCGCGATCATCTCCGGGGAGACGGTCCGGGAGACAAAACCGTTTTCCGATGACGTCGCCGCGTCCAGTATTTCCTGAAGATCCTTCGGAAGGGATTCGACGGCAGGATGGATCCTCAGGGGAAGGAGAAGGGATTCCGAAAGAGAGGACGCCTCACGCTCCCCGATTTCCCTCGCGAAAACGAGAACCCCTTTCGGGGGTCCGGAGCCGTCGCTCCTGAGGATAGGGGCCCCGGACACCATGAAAAGATTCCCCTGGTGGAGAAAAAATCCGGAGAAGCCGTCCGCCTCCGCCTTTTGGACCAGCGAGCTCCCCTGGTGCCGTATCTGCTCCATGAAGGCAGCGCCGTTGGCGGTGAGGACAGGTTGACCGTCCCGTCCGGTGAGAGGAAGACCATGGCTGCGAGGTGAAGGGTTTCCATGGTCTCCTCCTTGAGATTGACAGCCTCGTATAGTTCGCTCATGTCGTCCATGTAGGCATAGGTGTCGTCCCAGTAGGCCCAGTCCCGGTTGACCCTCAGAAGGGCCTCTGCCTCC